>Ga0136611_10001912_pt1 | contig 14470 bp, 17 predicted proteins | sample AntDrymUQ2232306_2_FD_106645 | JGI IMG/M metagenome (GOLD analysis project Ga0136611, IMG submission 106645) | Polar desert sand microbial communities from Dry Valleys, Antarctica - metaG UQ223 (23.06) | ecosystem: Environmental > Terrestrial > Soil > Desert | place: Antarctica: Dry Valley...
CCCATTGCCGGCCGACCATACCAAGATGAGTGTCAGCGTCGTCAATCTCGTAGCCGTGCAGCCGACGGTACCAGTACGTGCCGGTGATGCTGCGGAAGACGCGCTTCTTGAGCGTGTATTCGTCGGCGTCCAGGAATTGGATCGGCGTTCGGATACCGTACGACATCAGCCGGGCTTCGTTGCGCTCGGCGATGCCGCTGAGATCCGTCAGCTCCATGCTGGCATAGTAATCACGCAGGTTGCGGTAGTCGAGCGTATCGAGGCCGTCCGGCTTGTGCCAGCCGGCTGCCTGTTTGGCTAGGAAGCGGTTCGGGCCGATACCGACGTTGATCCGCATCCAGTCGCCGATGTCGCTTTTGACGCGCTGTTTGATCTCGTATCCGACGTCTTCCAATGTCCTGCCCTTCAGTACCGGCTCCAGTCCGTGGAAATCAATGACGCCTTCGTCGATACTTTTCATTTTGATTTTTGGCGAGTAATCTTGCATGATCTTTATAAGCTTTTCGTAGACGGCATGGTATTTGGGAGCGTCGCTTTCCAGCATGACGAAGTCCGGGCAGATCGCGATAGCGTCGCTGCGGCGGGTACCGACCTTGATGCCGAGCGCCTTGGCTTCGTACGAGGCGGCTATGACGCAGCATTCCTTGGACCACCTGTTGGTAACTCCCATCGGTTTGCCACGCAAGCTGGGGTGTGCCTGTTGTTCTGTAGTGGCAAAGGCACTGTTAAGGTCGATATGCATGATCATCGGCTTAGCGGTGTTGAGCTTACTGTAATCAATCATGCTCATATTTTTGGCGCCCTTCTACCATGCTGACTAGCGTCCATGTCAGCGTCTCGGCGTCGAATTCCAGCCGGTAATCATTAATCCCGTCGCTCATCTCGAAAACATGTATCATGCGTTTACCTTTGGCGGTCGGATGCCTGAGCCCGAACACCGTAAATTCAATCTCCTGGTTTCGATACTTCATTCTCTTGGGCACGCACAGCAAACGCTCCGGCGACCGGGCATAAAACACTGGTATCACGTCGACGCGCTCGTTGATTTCAATTGTTGGGTCCATGCGTCTCTCTGCCGATCATCGCGACTCCACGGGGAAATTACGATATAAAAGTTATATCTGTAACGGAGCGGTGGCCTACGCACGGAGTGCGGCCGAGTTGCCTGGTAAATATTGCCGGCCGTTCGTCCGGGGCTATCGTGACAGGAAACCATATAGTTGGAGTGGGTTGGAGTAAAGCGCGCAGGGCCCGGAGGATGCTTGCTACCTGATATTATACTCCCCCAGCAGGGCTACAAGTAGGCCGCTGCCAGAATGATCAATTGGAACGTTACAATATACAAAACTTCGAACAGTAGATAATGCCCGCGGATTTTTTTGAGCAGCGCCACTAGCAGAAAAGAGATGATCATATAAGCAGCCCCAATAATTGCCAAATGCTGGGCAATATCAGAAATACGCGGGGATGATGCAATAAGGACGGCGAGCGGTATATAGAGCCCAGCCATAGCGTAGGCCGCAAGGCGGTGGACTTGTTGTTGCCGCCCTTCCCGACCCAGTGTTACGGCAGTCAAAAACTGCAGGACTATAGTGGTCGTGAGAAGAATAATAAAGACATTTCCCAGTAATAAGTGTGGTGCGAACCAGCCGACGAGCCACAGATAAAACAACCCTCCGTAACCAACTAGTATAGCTATGAAAAATCTGCTGGCCTGCCGCGAACTGGCGGCGCTTTGACTAATAGTCACGTATCGGTCGTGCCGGAGTTTGTAATAAGCGAATGCCCCGCTGAGCCAGCTCATGACAACAAGGAGAAGGCCGAGATATTGCAACATAGGCCTATAGTACCAGACTGCGATTACGAGCTGAGCTCTTTGAATGTCTTGACGAGCTGATTAGTAGAGCTGTCGTATTGCGTTGGAGCGGAGTCTTGCTGGAGGCTGCCATATATATCGACCGCTAGTTTTTTGCCGAGTTCGACGCCCCACTGGTCGAACGAGTTGATGTCCCAGATGGCGCCCTGCACGAAGATCTTGTGTTCGTAGAGCGCGATCAATTGGCCGAGCGTGTTCGGTGTCAGTTTTGGCAAGAGCAGCGTGTTAGTTGGCCGGTTGCCAGGGAAAACTTTGTGCGGGACGAGCGGCTCGGCGACGCCTTCAGCCCGGACCTCGTCGGTAGTTTTGCCGAAAGCCAGCGCCTGTGTCTGGGCAAACAAGTTGGCCATGAGCTTCGAGTGGTGCTCGCCGAGCGGGTTGAGCGGCTGGGCGAAACCAATAAAGTCACACGGGATAAACTGCGTTCCCTGGTGGAGTAATTGATAAAAGGCGTGCTGACCATTGGTGCCTGGCTCTCCCCAGATAACCGGGCCGGTCGCATAGTCGACGGGCTTGCCGCCGCGGGTTACGGATTTACCATTGCTTTCCATGTTTGCCTGCTGGAAATAAGCGGCGAAGCGGTGCAAATATTGGTCGTATGGCAATATCGCTTCCGAAGATGCTTCGTAAAAATTACCGTACCAAATGCCCAGCAGCGCCAGGATGACTGGCAGGTTCTGCTCGAGCGGCGACGTCCGGAAATGTTCGTCCATCGTATAAAATCCACTCAGCAAATCGCGGAAATGATCAGATCCGATGCTAACCATGATCGACAACCCAATTGCGCTCGTCAGTGAGTACCGGCCGCCGACCCAGTCCCAGAACTCGAACATATTTTCCGGGTTGATACCGAATGCCTGCACCTCTGCAGTATTGGTGGAAACCGCTACAAAGTGCCGGGCAATTGCCGCCTCGTCCTTGAGCCCGTGTGGCCCATGAAGTAGCCAGTCGCGGGCACTGCGGGCGTTGGTCATTGTCTCGTCGGTCGTGAATGTTTTGGAGGCCACAACGAAAAGTGTTTCTTCCGGCTTGAGGTCGCGGGTCGCTTCGGCCAGATGAGTTCCGTCAATATTGGAAACGAAGCGGACGTTGAGGTCACGCGAGCTGTAATATTTAAGGGCTTCAGTGACCATAACCGGCCCGAGATCAGAGCCCCCGATCCCGATATTGATGACCGTTTTGATTCTCTTGCCAGTGTAGCCGAGCCATGTACCGCTTCGGGCGTCAGTAGCGAAGGCCGTCATGTGTTTGAGGACGGCACGTATCTCTGGTAATACGTCATGGCCATCGACAGTTATGTGGCTGCCACCCTGGTTGCGTAGCGCCGTATGCAGGACTGCCCTGCCTTCGGTCGTATTAATCTTCTTGCCGCCGAGCATGTCATCACGCTGGCCTTCGATATTCCTGGAGCGGGCGAGATCGAAGAGTAGGCCGAGGGTTTTGTCGGAAACCAGGTTTTTGGAATAATCGGCATAAATATCACCGGCCCGCAGGCTGTAGTGCTGGCCGCGTACAGGATCGTCAGCGAACAACTTCCGTAGATCTACCTTACCGCATGTGGCACGGTGCTGTTCTAATTCCTTCCACTCACTACTATCCGTCAGTCCCATACCAATTCCCACCGCTTATGTATGCCTCCAGTATAGCAAGCTGGAATAGTAAACTTATAAAGTATTCATATAACTCTCATTCAGACAGTAGGGGCATGGATTCCGGCGGCGCGAGCTTCGTTTATGAATTTGATTTGTTCTGGCGTCACCGGTCCGCGGTCGATGGCCATTCGTCCTATCTGCGCCTTGGTCAAGTCCCCTTGTGGTGTGCGCTCTCTGAGGCTCGCGTCAATTTGCGCTCGCTCCTCTGGCGTAATTATTCCTGGTAGCGGAGTTTCTGGTGGACGGACGGCAGCTTCCGCTACAGAGCCGCCATTGTGTAACGGATCGAACAGATGGTCATATGTCTGTTCGTCCAGTGCAGGTGGCTGTTGTATATCTATTGGCGTTGGTTGGGGTAAGTCGTTAAAGCGGGGCATACTAGTAGTTCCTTTTTGTTTTGATTAACACTTATCTAACAGTAGCATATTATCGTAATAAATGCAATAACCTGTTCAATAAACATTAGTGGATATATAAAAACTATCTTGAATACCTCTTTGGTGTAGCGATATAGCAAAGGTTAGAACCGCCCTCGTTACCTAATTATGCAGCCAGGTCTTCATCGAGCCACTGGTTTAAAGAGTTCACGGCCAATTGTGTACGCTCTGAAGTCAGGGATCCCTTCTGCTTGCCACTTACCAGAACGCTTAGCTCATGAATGATTGCCAACGTACGTACTAATTCTTTATCGACAGTTCCAAGTTTCGGGTCAATAGCTGCTACCATCTCATCAAATGCTTGCTGGCCGATAACACTAAATACTGGCCTCAACTCATTATGGATATCCCCCAAGCCAAGCTCCGTCCAATCAATCAGGCCTGTCAGTTGGTAATCATCAGATAAAACTAAATTTGGTGAGCTAAAGTCACCAAACACAATCACGTTGCTGGCAGATCCGTTAGGGCGCAGCTGCTGCAGGCCTTCATATTGTTTTCGGTAGGTATCTGCATAAGTACTGTCTTGCCCCTGTGCTGTTTCATAAACACCGGCGTAATAGTCGTCGCGGTTCCTGATAAATGACCGCTTGGATGGTATCGCTGTAACTTCTTCCGGGGTAATATTTGTGTTTAAATCATTTATGACGCCTGCAATAGCGACGCCCATATCACGCCTTTTGTCGTATGGCAGCTCTGTTACTGCTTGTTTACTCAGCACTATACCCGGTAAAAACTCCAAAACGTTGTATGACCCATCTGGTGCAAGTTCGATGGGCTTAGGAACGGCAACATGCAGCCTGCCTTGCATAAGCTTTAGGGCTTCAAACTCAAAGCGCCCCACTTCTACACCGCTTGCGTCTTTGGGAAACCGAAATGCCTCGGTTCCGTCCACGACGATGACGTCTCGATTATCTCCACCATTAAACCATTTGATGGATTCATGATGAGGGCGTACGGCGTTGATAATATCTTCAGGATTTTGAGTTCGTATGGCTTCGCTCATGGGCTTTAGTATAGTCCAGACTACTGGCGGAGTATATAAAAAGGCTCATCGTATGAAGAGCCTTAGTATTGCAAAGGCTAGAACCTAATATGGTCTATTTCCCAACTGTTATTGATGCTGTTGTAAGCACGTTGGTAACAAACCTAGCTTTGCCATGAGTATACATGCTCAAGTCGTCAGGGTATTTCTTCGCTAATTCCAATTTAAGCTCTTTGTATTCAGCGGCAGTTTCGGGATGGGATCTTAGAAAATTTCTGAATCCGATTCTTCTAATCCATTCATCGTCATCTTTCACAACTAAATGGATTATGAATCTGCGTTTTTCTGGGGATGGATAGGAAAGCCACGAATGCTGGTTATCGTTACGACGACCTTCTAATGTATACCCTAGACTTACCAATGCCCTAAGCGCTGGATCTAACTCGGCTGCGGTAGAATTGCCTACTAACATGTCTATGATAGGCTTGGCATCTAAATTAGGTATGCTTGTGCTCCCAATGTGCTCAACTGCTAAGTCCAATTTCTGTATCGATTGTATTCGACGCTTCTCATTTAAAAATTTTTTTATCCAGTTAGGGTCTGGAGTTGAGAGCACTACTCTGCTACTAGTTGATTCAGATTTCTGCACACAATTCCTTTAGTTAAGCAGGTGGTTCCGGGTCGTGTATATTGTATTGACCCGGAACCACCTGGTGTGTTGCCTAGCGAAGCGAGCAGCCGACCGAAGGCGTACGTCAGGCGGCGCGCCAGTGCGTGACCGTCAGGTCGGCGCTCGTGATGCCGATTGTGTCATAGAGCCGCTGGTGCAGTCCACCGGTGAACACCTCACGGCGCTCGCTGAAGAACTGCTCGTCGTACCACGACACCGCGAACTTGATGATGCCGCCACCCATGGGGGAGTGAGCCACCATCGTGCACTGCCAGTCGTACTGGCGGTTCGGCTGTGCCGCGAGGGCGCTGTCGCTCTGCCGCAGCATGGCGATGCACTTCTCGAGGCTGGCGTCATCCGCGAACCTGTACTCGCAGTGCGAGACGACGACCGGAGTGCGGTCACCGCGTCGTGCTGCGTTGCTGTCACCTTCGAGGATTACCTCGTAGGCGGTTCCCACTTGCGTGGTTGCCAGCTGTGCTGCGGTCATGTGTAGCTCCTGTACTAGGACCTTGTCTAAGCGGTTGCTTCGACATTGATATCATATTCTCAATTTTACATTTGTACAAACATGTAGATTTATTTTAGGACTATCAAAAACTCCCCGTGCCGTTTGTGTAGGAGTCCCGCCTACAAGGAATCGATATTTCCTAACAGACAATAGCGGCCTATCGTACCATGATGTCCATAACTACTTCTATATATACGTGCGTTTATATCGGCATCAAGTACTGCGTCCGCGAACGCATCCTGGTACTTTGTCGGAATGATCTTATCTGAACCAGAAACGATAGCCGTCAGCTCCTTACCCTTGAATGCTGCTACATGATTAACCGGCGCTATAGGTTGCCAGACTTCGTCTATATCGGCTAAGGTCTCTCCTTGACGCTCGAGATGATCTCGAATAGCCTGCGTTCGCCTCCCCTCCCACATGCAGGTAGCTAGATTTGAGCCGGGTGTAAGTAGCGTAGCTCGATCAAAACCCCGAAAAGCGGTCGCCGTCATTGCAAGGGCTGGCGTCCCTAGACTTGCGGCAAATAAACTAGTTCTGGTGTATCTTCCAGATTCGGCTAATTCTTGTAGTTTTGTTGAAACTTTAGATTGCACAGTTTGAAATGATTCCAAGACTTGCTGCGTATCGTGAGTTAGAATCTGGTCATGAAACAACAAAGGCAGTACAGCTCTGTTCCGGGCGGTCAGCCGTTTTTGCAGTACTTGGTATGCCCTTCCCCCGCCATGCCAAGGATGGAATAATACGGTAAGTTCGGACGGCGTCCAGACATCGCTTGGTGCATAGGTAGCGTCGAAGAGTACGTCCACTCTTTCTGAGTATTTTCCGTAGACAGTATCTAGCATAACGTCCGAGGTTAGAACCGAGCTATCAATTTTTCTTAGTCTGCAAAATAAATATGGTTATTTAAATCTTGAACGGTAAGTTCCCCGTCACTGCATACAGGATGGTTTGGTGTTTTGCGCTCGTCGCCGAGCGGGCCAACAGCTAGGTCCGCTCCATCACAAGAAAATATCGCATCCTGTCTAGCACCATATGCTCTAAAGTGCCCTGGACTAACCTCGTCCCATCCTCCAGTTGCATTTGGAGTATCTGATAAAGTAGCGTTTTCTCCGCTTCCGCCACACGCTGACAATCCTAAAGTAGTAACGAGGCTTAACCCTACTATTTTTGTATATGCATCATAGTTTCTCATAATTTTCCTTAACTTAGATATTTATTACATAATAGTTGAACGAATTCAAAATGCAAGCATAATCAAAACGCTACGGCGAGGTAGATCATTTGTTTTGGTGTACCAATATTGCAAAGGTTAGAAGCAGACTGTTATCACAGCGTCAAACTTCTATTTAGTTTACCACTCAGGTTGCTTCGTATATTTGACAAATTTCTCTTCATCAAAGTCTTCACCGGTAATCGCAGTACGGATGTTCGCCAGGTCCGCTCTCTGACCGACTATATACTCAGGCTCTTCGCCTTTATCGATTGCTGCTATCGCAGTATCAAGCGAGCGACAGAGTCTCTGCCTTACTTCTGATGCAAATTCTTTTGTTCGGTATTCCCGTTCCAACTGATGCACGAAAGCTAAGGCATCGGGCCATTTAGTCTGACCGCCATCTTGGTGCCAACCTGCAGGACCAAAGCCTTGCTTAGCAGGCTCGTCGAGGTATTGCCTGTTGTCGGCGGCAATGTATTCAGGCAACAGGTCTTTGCCCCAATACGTCACGTAATTTTCCATATCCTCAAATACATCTGCATCTCTATGGGATTGTCTGTAGGTGTCGTGTGCCGCTTTGCTATCTGTCGCTTCCTGGGATGCGCCTTTTGAGACCCACAAATACTCTTGTCCTTCAGGCTTATTGCTATGGCGAGAGCGTAAGCTTTCGGAATCAAGGCCCAATCTTGTATATTCTGGCTCAATGGCGAGAAAGGTTCTCAGTGCATCTTCGCCAACTTGGGTAACTGCGCCCTGCATGCCTTCAGGAATACTTTTTCGATTTTCAGGGCTAAAACAGGTCCGTACTGTTGCACTCAGACCTGAAACGGCAGCGCTCAGGATTGGCATTTTGCCGTCCTGTACATCCTCTGGATTTAGAGTGTCAAGATAATCTTTGAATAGTTCAGTATTGTCTATAACCGGCTCCAAGCCTCTACCTGTAACGCGTTCTCCGCCGGCCACCGACAGTACTGCTCCATGAGGCGCAAGCTTCATACCAATGCGAGTAAATGTATCTGAATGAACCATGTCCTCTATTTCGGCTGCCATGTCGCCTTCTACGGCTGCACTCGTCAGACTGTCATTTACGGAGTTATAAATATCCTCTGCTGGCGCGTCTGGGTCTGCTTTCTGCACGTCCATCATGGTTTTGAAAATATTAACCATACCAGCGCCAAGTCCAGTATGACTTTTATTGTGAGCTTGAATATCGGCATAGGCTGCATTCACCTCGTTAGGGCCAGGAATGTGATTGATATTGTCTGCTTCGTAAGTCATGTAGCGTATCTTTTTATATTGTAGTTACTAAATGCAATCGTAACATACTCATGCTTATTAGTCAATTATGATTTGTAACAACAAAACAAGAAAGACTCCTCAAAAAGGAAGTCTTTTCATAAGCACAATAGTGTAGCAATGTTGCAGAGGCTAGAACTATGATAGGGCACACCAATTCTAGTTATTGACGGCTATGGATCCGACTTGTCCCGGGGTCGTCCTGATGGTCAACCTTTCATCCGCAAGTGCAAGCATGTGTTCGACATTGATACGGGCAACGGGGTCGAGCATTTCCTGGATGTCTTGTTCTGCGAAGCGCTCTGCAAATATTGGGACCAACTTAGAGTATTTGTTCATAAAGTGTAGTTTTTTAGTCGGATCGTCATTGTCGCCATGATTGATGCCTCCCCCATTGTCTCCTATTGCGTCAGAAAATTTACCTATTGCGACATCTGGATTTTCAATTTCTTTTTTAACGTGACTTACGTATGCTTGGATTTTCTCAGCATATGGCATCTTGGGAGAACTATCGTCTACAGGAGGATTTGTCATGCCTGCTACCATTCGGGCTACGCGCGGCGTAAACAAAACTTCAATATGTTTTAAGGCAATTTGCTGCTTGAAGACTGGGTCTTGAGGCAGCGACACCCCTGCCGGCGGCTCCGTAGTGCCGAACATGCTGTACGCAATAATCTCGTCTGGGTGATCTTCTACACTGTCGTGCAAAATTGAACCAGCTAAAATTTCAGGGTCATTGATGTGTAAATACTTAGATATTCGGGCGGTATTACGTAGCAAGTGGTATACATACGGCTTATCGCGGTGCCTGTCGTCCTTATGCACTGCCCTTCCCAAGTTGTATGCACCGACCACCATTCCGCGCTCTTCTTCGCTCCATTCTGGACCGCTATCGAGTATAGTTCGGAAGAGTCCTTCCTCGTCAAGATGCTTAAGCCCGTGCTGCTCAGGAGAAGGTGGTGATTCATGGCTTGTTGGACCAATAGAGCTCATATATTAACACTAGCATAATATGGCGGAAAAAGCAATAAAACTAACGTACGAACAAAAATAACCCCGCTTAATTATAAGTAATATGGTGTACCATTGTCGACGAAGTTAGAACCAAATTGTTGAATATTTAATGGTCTAATACGAGTCTAGTAATTCCGTAGAGCTTCCTATATTTTTGGTATTCTGCAAACTTAGGCAATGGCCATATAGTGTTGGTGCCTTCAACATGCGTAGAGTGAAGCAATAATGGATTACCATCGCGGTCGACGTTTCCAGTGTGTACCGTGGCATGTTTGACCGGAAATTCTGCCCAATTAGTTAATAGACCGTCATTATAAACAGGAATGAATTCTTCGGGTTCTATTGATGCTTTATCGACACCGAACCACACCAAATCGCCCCTTCGCATGTCTTCAATACTATCGACCTTGGAAAAAGTGTGAGTGTCTAAATACATCTCGGAGCACTGTAATTCGCTTGGAAGTTGATAGTCAAAAATATCCCTCAGTGCGAGGTGAGCTAGTGAGATACAGTTGATCCCCTGCCTTAAAGCGTCTTCAGGCGTCTGTACCACGTCTGGGCCCTGACTGAATCTATACACATATGAAGGATCTATATAACGGTCTAAAACATCAGACATTGTCCACTCCCCTCTTGCCTTGCTGCCAGTTTACTGCAGTCAAAAATGGGGCGAATAGATCTTCATCCAACGATATAGTTATTTCTGACAATTCTTCATTAGAAGGATCGTCATGCGTAAATACGACTGCCGGTACATCAGAAATAATGCATAGTGGTGTCTGCTCGGCGCCCTCGCCCATTGCTAAAACGGCAGCGGCCGCTAAACCCCCGGCGACATTGGCTTGGGTAACCCCAAACGGTCTGTCAAACAGATCCGGTGTGCCGATATAATTTCGGAGTGCCATGAAACCGCTGTGCGCAAGGGCTATGCCTGTCGTACCCCTTCTCAGTGGCTGGCAAGTACTATCTGTAATTACGACGCCGACATTTTTAACCCCGTGTTTTTTAGACAGATGTCGTCTGATGTCATTTGCTGTTTTCTGGGCTTCGCGCGGCCACAATATGTAGTATCCCTCTCCATTCGATTCGTCTACTCCCGCCATAGGTACGAGAGTATTATCTGTGATAGTGAAGTGATGTCCGTATTTGCTGAGGGTTGCTGGAAGGTACAGATTTGATTCACGAACAACCAACTCTTCCTTGTCTATATCTGCATATGCTATGACATTGCCTTCGCAGATTGAAATTATTTTCGAGGTTACCGCAACAATACACCCCTCTTTGATGCTCAAAAGCGCGTTATCTAGGATCTCGAATATACTACCAGATCCTAGAATAAGTTTCGGTGTTTTAACTGCTGTTATCTTCATATCTGCTCCGTATCTTATTACTATAAAAACTGCTCCGAGGTGGAGCAGTAAATATAAATCAAATCTATTATAACTACTCCTACCTTCAGATAAGAGTTGTTCCGATAAATCCAGACCACGTGCATAGGTGTTTATTGTGAATCATAGCAATTCCGTTCTTTGTTATTTCTATATTACCACAATTTCGATGTACGATCTGTGCCCTATCGTATATTAGGCAGTGCATTAAACACGCGAGTATAAAGCTTGTCTACTGTCTGCTTTTGTTTATCGCCGGATGCTGCGTAATGGTCGAGTCCTGGCGCTGCGTTTACCTCAATTACACTGTATGGTGATTCAGCGTCGGTTATGTCACTACATGCTAAATCGACACCGCATAGTCGCAAATTAAAATTCTTTGCCGTGTAGGCAGCTAAATCTGACCAATAACTATGAATTTTATCTGTTACATCTTCAGAAGTTCCACCCATAGACAGATTTGAGACCGGGACAAGTACGAGATCTTGTCCTTCTGCTGGCCTACTATCCACTGTTAGGCCCTGTATTTGTAAATGAGTAACAATGCGATAGTCGTCTGCATCAAGGCGTGTATCGCGACCTTCGGCCTCGAATTGCGCCTGTAAATTGCCTAAAAGTTTGCGTATGCTACTGTCGCCATCGCCTGATACGGTCAAGGGGATGCGCCTATATGCACTAATCAGTTCACCGTCAAGCGTAACAACTCTGTAATCAGGCATCTCTAATGGCTCTTCTACAATTGCTACACGAACTTTTTTCTCTTCATATAATTCCATAACATCACCGAGCTCAGTGGGCGAATAAACTTTATAAATGTCACCACCCTTTGAGCCGTCTACGGGCTTTGTATATACAGGATAACCTAGCTCATCCTGTATATAGGCATCCGCCATATCGGAGGCCCTGATTGCTTGATTTCCGCGAGCTTCTTGACTTGGGCGAATCTTATCAGCCCACCATGGCAACAAGAATTCTTCCCCTTTCGGGTATTCAACTCCGATAGTACTCAGCATGAATTTTGTATGCCCTTTATCCTTGGCGAGGTCGCTAGATGCACCGGTATTTAGCCCTAAATCGTTTCCATACGTAATTCTGTGGCTTCCGTCATGATACGTAATTCTTGATACGTAACCATAATCAGGCTCTACATCGATGTTGACAACGTCATGCAAAGCGCCACTATCGTAAAGCCGTAGTAAGCTGCGAGTGACGTAAGGATAATAATCTTTGGGTACGGGAATATTAGAGAAGGATTCGCTCATAAAGTCCAATATACATCTGGTAGGCAGCAATGTCTAGTGTAATCAGAGAATACAATAAAAGACTTTTCAAATGAAAAGTCTTTTATAATTCTTATGCTTGGTGTACCCGACAGGATTCGAACCTACGACCTTCGGCTCCGCAAGCCGACGCTCTATCCAGCTGAGCTACGGGTACATTCTGGATTTTGAACTAACAGAGGTAATCCTATCATATATTTTGATCGAATACCAGTCCCTTTACTCTGCCGCCCGCTGATACCAATCTGGTACAATATCGGGGTTACGATGAAATGGAGAGGTCGCATAGTTCGGTCTAGTGCGCTACACTCGAAATGTAGTATAGGGGCAACTCTATCGAGGGTTCGAATCCCTCCCTCTCCGCCATTCCCTTGTCTGTAGACAAATTCAAACATTGACAACTAGGCATAAATACTTCAAAATAGTGTTTATGTCACTTTACGATAATGGTTCCCGCATTCTTATGCTCAACGAAGGAATCGTAACTACTCGCCATGATGACGGAATAGTACATCATGTCGCACTTACCTCAACGGAGCTGTTTGTGGCTTCAGCTGATAGTTTTCGCGAGACGGGCCGCAATCTGGCTGAAACAGCTGCCGAAGATCCTCAAATGGCTGTTGATGGCCTCATGAAAGCAATCGGCCACAAGCCGCCAACAGTCCAAATTGAATGCTTGCTCGATGAATATCCTGATTCGCCGCACTCGATCGTAGTTGAGCAGGACGTATTTAGTCTTCGCAGCATATTTTCAAGTCAGGCTGCTACTCTTCGCAACAAATTTTCAGGTCAGGCTGTCGAGCCACATTTTGTAGCCCGCATCGAACTGCAATAATCAAAACCTAGTTTATCTTGCTGTAGTATATATGTATGCAAGACTCACTATTCACCAGGATCATCAAAGGCGAAATTCCCTGCTACAAAATTTACGAAGATGATAAGACATTTGCCTTCCTTGATATTCACCCGGTGCAGCCGGGGCATACGTTAGTCATCCCGAAGAACCCTGTGGAGTTTGTCTGGGATCTGCCGGACGAGGACTATCAGGCAGTTATGGCCACGGCTAAGAAAGTTGCTCAGCGCCTCCGTGAAAACTTTTCTGACAAGTCACGCGTGGCATTACTGGTCGAAGGTTTGGATGTGGCTCATGCTCATCTAAAAATATTCCCGTTTAATACGGACGATGAGTTTCGCCAGAAGCCGGACATGAACATGGAACTAGATCACCCTGCCTTAGCCGAATTAGCCAAAAAGCTTATGTTCTGAACACATTAGTGATAAAGTGAGCTTACTATGTCAAACTTTATGATTGCCTTATTCTTTGGTCTCGGTGTGGGCGGTTTTGTTTATTCGAAACTCGTCCGCTCAAACGGTAACCCTACTCCCTATCAAAATCTGTCTGCTGCTGCAATTGCCGGTGTGCTGGCATTTGTTTTCTTGTTTACTCTTCTCAAGTTTGTACTTGATATATAATAGTTCTCTCCATCTAATGTAGCCATTTTGTACTAGTACTCTTTTCTCTTATGGCTAAAACTGGTATGATACGGCTATGGACGAGAAGGGGTTGGGGCAGAGAATACAAGAGGCGCGTCGCGCCGCGGGCTTAACGCAGCAATCTCTCTGCCAAAAGGCTAACATCAGCTATTCGACGCTCGCCAAGATAGAGCGAGGCGCGATCAAGTCGCCTTCCATATTTACGATCCAGAGCCTGGCAATTTCTTTGGGAAGTACTCTAGATAACCTGATGGGTATGCAGCCGGTCGCCGCTAGAGACCCGGCAGCCAAACGGCTTTCCAAGAACGGTATCAAATTCGTTTACTTTGACGTCAATGGTTGCCTGGTTCACTTCTACCAACGTGCCTTTACCTGTCTGGCACGCGAAACTGGCATTTCGTCAGATGCTATCGAAACGTATTTCTGGCATTACAACGACGCCGTTTGCCGCGGCGACATTACGATGGAAGAATTTAACAAGGAATTCGCCAAGTGCCTCAAAGTTTTCTCAATCGACTGGAAAGATTATTATATAGGCGCTGTTGAAGCCGTTCCGGGAATGGACGTGCTAGTGCGTTGGGCTGCCGAAAATTATCGCATAGGATTACTGACCAACATTATGCCCGGTTTCCTTGATGCTCTGATGGGCCGCGG
>Ga0136611_10001913_pt1 | contig 14463 bp, 10 predicted proteins | sample AntDrymUQ2232306_2_FD_106645 | JGI IMG/M metagenome (GOLD analysis project Ga0136611, IMG submission 106645) | Polar desert sand microbial communities from Dry Valleys, Antarctica - metaG UQ223 (23.06) | ecosystem: Environmental > Terrestrial > Soil > Desert | place: Antarctica: Dry Valley...
CTGTCGATCTTGCTCGACACCTGGAAGGCGATGCGGGTCGGGATATTGGCCTTGATCAGGCCCGTGATGACGTCCACCGATGGTCGCTGGGTGGCGAGGATCAGGTGGATGCCGGCAGCGCGCGACTTCTGCGCCAGGCGTGCGATGAGCTCTTCGACCTTCTTGCCGACGACCAGCATCATGTCGGCGAATTCGTCGATGAAGATGACGATGAACGGCAACGTTTCCAGCGGCCGCGGCGCTTCGCCAAGTTCCGCGTTGGGCTTGAACAGCGGGTCCATCATCGGCTGGCCGCTGTCCTGCGCGTCCTTGACCTTCTTGTTGAAGCCGGCCAGGTTGCGCACGCCAACCGCGCTCATCAGCTTGTAGCGCCGCTCCATTTCCGCCACGCACCAGCGCAGGCCGTTCGCGGCCTCCTTCATGTCGGTGACCACCGGCGCCAGCAGGTGGGGAATGCCCTGATAGACGCTGAGCTCCAGCATCTTGGGGTCGATCATCAGCATCCGCACGTCCTTGGCGGACGCCTTGTACAGCAGCGACAACACCATCGCGTTGACTGCAACGGACTTTCCGGCGCCGGTGGTGCCTGCCACCAGCAGATGCGGCATGCGGGCAAGGTCGGCCACGGTGGGGCGGCCTGCAATGTCCTTGCCCAGCGCCAGGGTCAGCGGGCTGGTGGACTTGTCATATTCCTTGCTGCGCAGCAGCTCGCTGAGGTAGATCATCTCGCGATGGGTATTTGGCGTCTCCAGGCCAATCACCGACTTGCCGGGAATCACGTCCACCACGCGCACCGACTTCACGCTCAGGCCGCGCGCGATGTCCTTGTCCAGCGAGGAGATCGAACTGACCTTGACGCCCGGCGCGGGTTGCACCTCGAAGCGGGTGATCACCGGCCCCGGGTACGCGCCGACGACTTCGGCATCGATGCGGAAATCCTTGAGCTTGAATTCAATCTGCCGCGACAGTGTTTCCAGTGTTTCATCGCTGTAGCCCTTGGGCTGCGGCTTGGGGTCATCCAGCAGGGCCAGCGGCGGAATGCCGGACCCATCACCTACATGGAACAGCGGGATCTGCTGCTCGCGCTTGGCGCGATCGCTTTTCTCCACCACCGGCGCGGCTGGCGGCTCGATCCTGACCGGTGCGCGCTTGGCCCGCAGCTCGGAGTCAACCTTGCGCGACTCCTCACGTTCCCCACGAAACGCGCGCGCCTCGCTCCACTCGCCCGCCTGCTGGCTACTGCGACGAAACAGCTTGCCCAGCGTTTCCGGCAACGCCAGCGTTCCCTGCCCCACGCGGTCCATCACCGCCAGCCACGACAGGCCGGTGGCCAGCGTCACGGAAATCAGCAACAGGCTGACCAAAAAGAGGTTCGCGCCCAGCCCGCCGAACATCATGTCCAGCGAGTTGCCCACCAGCTGGCCCAGCAGGCCGCCACTTCCGGTCGACAAGTTGTTGGACCCGGCCACCCGCAGATCCAGAAGCCCGCAGCTGGCCACCAGGAAGCCGACGATGCCGACCAGGCGCAGCGCCGGACCCAGATCGGTTTCCCCATCGCCGTCCGTGTCCAACCCGAATAACGCAATCCATGCGACTGCGCCAAGTACGAACGGCAACAAGAAGGCGATGTAGCCGGTCAGGGCCAGCAGCACATCCGCGATCCATGCGCCAACCCGCCCGCAGGCGTTCTGGATGGGCGCAGTGATGCTGCCGGCATGCGACCAGCCAGGATCAGACGGCGAATAGGTGACCAGGCTGGCAAGCAGGAACAGCAGCAGCGGCGCAATCGCGATCAGCGCGAGATCGCGCCACAGGCGCTGCCGGCGCGGCGTTGCACCAGGCCTGGTCTTGGCCTGGTGCGGTGCCGTCTTGCGGCTGGGCCTGCCCACGTTGCTTGCGGTACGCGCCACTTGTCGTCAGACCTCAGGAAGTAGCGCTAGGCCCTTGATAATACTTCAGACTTTCATGTCTTGCAGGGCCGGGTGCACGATGCTGCCAGCCTCCACGTTGATGCCCCTCACCAACGCGACATTGTTGCGCCAGTCGTCTCCGGACGCGAGCTTGTTGACCCAGGGCAGGATGGCCGCACAGATGGCCTGCGAAGACGTTTGCGGCACCGCGCCGGGCATGTTGGTGACGCAGAAGTGAGTTACTCCCTCTTCCACGTAGGTCGGCTCCTTCCAGGTGGTGGGCCGCGACGTCTCGAAGCAACCGCCCTGGTCGATGGCGATATCCACCACCACGCTGCCGTCCTCCATGTCGCGCAGCATCTCGCGGGTCATGACGTGTGGCGCCTTGGCGCCGGTGATCAGCACAGCGCCGATGACGAGGTCAGCCGCGGCGACTTCACGCGCCACCACATCGTGATACGGATACAAGGCGGTGACGTTGTTACCCAGGCGCATCATTTCGTCCATGCGGTCCTGGCGCATCTCGAACACGGTGACGTTGGCGCCACCCGCGGCGGCAAGAGCGGCGGAAGCGCCACCGGCCTTTCCGGCACCAAAGACCACCACCTTGCCGCGCTCGGTTGACGCCATGCCGCCCAGCAGCTTGCCCTTGCCGCCTTCCGGCAGGTGCAGCAAGTGGGTGCCCACCTGCACGCCGATCTTGCCGGCAATCACCGACATCGGGGCCAGCAGCGGAAGATCCCCGTTGGGCAGTTCCACGGTTTCGAAGGCAACGCCTGTGAGGCCGATGTCCAGCAGTTGCCGGGTCAACGTGGGCTCTGCAGCCAGGTGCAAGTAGCAAAACAGTAGGTGGTCGCGCCGCAGCAGGGCCAGGTCACCCGCAATCGGCTCCTTGACCTTGACGATGAGCTCGCCCTTCTCGTACAGGGCGGCCGCGTCGGGTGCGATGCGCACCCCCAGCTTGGTATAGGCGTCATCCTTGAACCCGGATTTCAGGCCTGCCCCCTGCTCGATCCAGACCTCGTGACCACGCTTGACGAGGTCGCCCGCCGCTGCCGGGACCAGCGCAATACGCCCTTCCAGGGTCTTGGTTTCCTTGGGTACACCGATACGCATTGCTCGCTCCTGCGTTGAACGTGGGGTGGCTTCACCGCTGCAACCGGTCTGTTGCAGCGACGCGCCTTGTGTCAGGTCTCCGCCGCCGCCAAGCTATGGGCACGCTGCGGAGACGCAATCCGCGAATTATAGAGCTTCGACTTCATCCCATGAATCCAGCCACGCACACGCGCCACCACAAGCTTGTCATCCTCGGTTCCGGCCCTGCCGGTTGGACCGCCGCCGTCTACGCTGCGCGCGCCAATCTCAAACCTGTCGTGATCACCGGCATGGCGATGGGCGGCCAGCTGATGACCACCACCGAAGTCGACAACTGGCCCGGCGACCCCCACGGCCTGATGGGCCCGGACCTGATGGCGCGCATGCAGGCTCATGCGGAGCGCTTCGAGACCGAAGTGGTGTTCGACCACATCCACACCGCGGACCTCTCGCAGCGCCCGTTCCGCCTGAAGGGCGATTCCGGCGACTACACCGCGGACGCGTTGGTGATCGCCACTGGCGCCACCGCCAAGTACCTCGGCATTCCGTCTGAAGAAGTCTTCAAGGGCCGCGGCGTGTCGGCCTGCGCCACCTGCGACGGGTTTTTCTACAAGGACCAGGATGTTGCGGTGATCGGCGGCGGCAACACCGCGGTGGAGGAAGCACTGTACTTGTCCAACATCGCGCGCAAGGTATACCTGGTGCATCGCCGCGACACATTGCGTGCGGAAAAGATCATGCAGGACAAGCTGTTCGCCAAGATCGCGTCCGGCAAGATCGAGCCGGTCTGGCATCACACCGTGGACGAGGTGCTGGGCAACGATGCCGGCGTTACCGGGATGCGGGTCAAGTCGATGCTGGACGGCAGCACCCGCGAAATCCCGGTGCACGGCTTCTTCGTGGCCATCGGGCACAGTCCCAACACCTCGTTGTTCGATGGCCAGCTGGCAATGCGCAATGGTTATCTCACCATCACCACCGGCCTGGAAGGCAACGCCACGCAGACGTCGGTGCCTGGCGTGTTTGCGGCAGGCGACGTAGCCGACCAGGTCTATCGCCAGGCCATCACCTCCGCAGGCTTCGGCTGCATGGCGGCGCTGGATGCGGAGAAGTTCCTGGACGCCAGCCACTGATGCTGACGGCGCGCATCCATGGCGCGCTTTCCGGGATTCACGCGGCGGATTGGGACGCCCTGCACGATGGCGGCAACCCGTTCGTCACGCATGCGTTCCTGTCGGGCCTTGAGGAGACGGGCTGCGTGCGCGCGGAGTGGGGCTGGACGCCCGCGCATGTCTCGCTTAGCGACGGCGACGCCCTGGTGGCCGCCGCGCCGGGCTACCTGAAGACCAACTCGCACGGCGAGTTCGTGTTTGATCACGCGTGGGCGCATGCCTATGCGCAGCACAGTCTCGATTATTTCCCGAAATGGCTGGGCGCGGTTCCCTACTCACCGGTCACCGGTCCGCGCCTGCTGGCGCGCGATGTGCAGTGCCAGCGCGCGCTGGTGGACGCAATCGCAGGTCTTGCGGAGGCCGCCGGCTGGTCGTCGGCGCACGTCAATTTCCATTCCGATGAAGACGCAGCCGCGTTTCCGGGCGAGTGGATGGTGCGCGAAGACATCCAGTATCACTGGCGCAACGATGCCGGCTGGGCGACGTTCGACGATTTCCTCGCGGCGATGGACCACAAGCGCCGCAAGAACATACGCCAGGAACGCCGCAAGGTGCGCGACGCAGGGATTTCGTTCCGCGTGGTGCATGGCGACGAGGCCTCGGAAGCCGACCTCGCGGCAATGCACCGCTTCTACCTCCAGACATTCGCCGACTACGGCAACTCCCCTGCGCTGACACTTGCGTTCCTGCAGCATCTGGCGCGGACGATGCCGCGGCGTTTGGTGATCGTGCTGGCAGAGCTGGATGGCTTGACGATTGCAGGCGCGTTATGCCTGCGCGGCCGTGACACGCTGTACGGGAGGTACTGGGGCGCCAGTGACGTCGCCAGTGAGGGCCGGGCTCCCGGTCTTCATTTCGAGGCTTGCTACTACCAGGGCATCGAGTACTGCCTGCGCGAGGGTCTCACCCGTTTCGAGCCTGGCGCGCAGGGGCGCCACAAGATCGCCCGTGGGTTTCTGCCTACGCTGGTGCGCAGCCGGCACTGGATCGCGGATGCGCGTTTTGCGGCAGCCTTGCAGGACTGGTGCGCGCGGGAGCGCGCAGGGATTTCACTACACTTCGCGGAGCTTCACGCGCATTCGCCATTCCGCGCAAACCCGGACGCATGACCCTGCGTATTCCGTCCCTGTCGGCCGACCCGGACGCGCCCTTCCCACCGGTGGCGTTGGCACTCGATGAACCTGACGGGCTGCTGGCGTTCGGGGGGGACCTGTCCCCGGCGCGGCTGCTTGGTGCCTACCGCCAAGGCATCTTCCCGTGGTATTCGGAAGGTGAGCCGATCCTGTGGTGGAGCCCGTCGCGGCGGGCGGTGTTCCGCACTGATGGCGTGCATCTATCCCGGCGCCTGCGCCGCGAACTCCGCAGGTCCGCGTGGACCATCCGCGCCGACAGCGCCTTTGCAGCGGTGGTTTCCGCCTGTGCAAACGCGCCTCGGCCAGGTCAGGCTGGCACATGGATCAGCCCGGACATGCAGCGTGCGTACTTGCGCATGCATCAGCTGGGCCATGCGCACAGCATCGAAGTGTTCGACGGCTCCCTGCTTGTTGGGGGGTTGTACGGCGTGGCGGTTGGACGCCTGTTTTGCGGTGAAAGCATGTGCTCGATGCAGTCGGGCGCATCCTCGGCCGCGCTCGGGGCGCTCGCGCTGCACCTGCGCGCATGGGGTTTCCCGCTGATCGATGCGCAGGTGCCCAATGCGCACACGCGCATGCTCGGTGTTGAAACGTGGACTCGGCCCGCCTTCATGGACGCCCTGCAGGTACTGCGTGAGACGCCGGACCTGCAGGGGAGCTGGAGGGAGCGGTTCGGCGAGATGCCGGCTGCACAGCTGGCAGCCCAAGCGCCAACTTAACGAGTTTTTTGCAACTCCTGCATTCGCGTGTCAGAATGCCGCGCTTTCTGGACGCAACCGCGTCCGGGCATCACGCAACACTCAGGAAGACTGGCCATCGCATGGCAAAAGACGACGTCATAGAATTTGAAGGCACGATTTCCGAAACCCTCCCGAACACGATGTTTCGGGTGAAATTGGAAAACGGCCACGAGATCATCGCGCATATCTCCGGACGCATGCGCAAGAACTACATCCGTATCTTGACCGGCGACAAGGTCAAAATCGAGATGACGCCCTACGATTTGAGCAAGGGGCGGATCACCTACCGCATGAAGTGATTTTCATCGCGAGGCTCAATGAAAAGGCGGCCCATGGCCGCCTTTTTTGTTTGCCTGTCAGGAAAGCGGCGAGTCAACCGGCGGGCCTTTCCCTTTCGCGAATGTCCTCCGGCATCGGCCGTTGGCCAATGCCTCCCCCTTGATTTCGCGAAAGGGAAAGGCCCGCCGGCTGACTCGCTCCCCGCCTAAGTGACAATCGCCGGCAACAGCCTCTCGGGTTCTGGCTGCACGTCGAGCGCCAGTTCGCCGCCCATCACGTCAAGTGAAACGCGCCCCCCACCCAGAAGTTTGCCGAACAGCAATTCATCGGCAAGCGGCCGCTTGATCTTGTCCTGGATCAAACGTGCCATCGGGCGAGCACCCATCAGCGGGTCGAAGCCGTGCTGCGCCAGCCAGTCGCGTGCGGCCGGCGTGGCTGAAAGGCTCACCTGCTTCTCGTGCAGCAACACTTCCAGCTCGATCAGGAACTTGTCCACCACGCGCAGGATGTGCTCGAAGCCGAGTGCCTGGAACTGCACCACCGCATCCAGCCGGTTGCGGAATTCCGGGGTGAACCCGCGGCGGATCGCTTCCATCGCGTCGGTGCTGTGGTCCTGCTTGGTGAAGCCGATGGTCCGGCGCGCGGCCTGCGTCGCCCCCGCATTGGTGGTCATCACCAGCACCACGTTGCGGAAGTTGGCTTCGCGGCCATTGGTGTCGGTGAGCACGCCGCGGTCCATGACCTGCAGCAGGATGTTGAAAATGTCCGGGTGCGCCTTTTCGATCTCGTCCAGAAGCAGGACGCAGTGCGGGGTCTTGACGATCTTCTCGGTCAACAGGCCGCCCTGATCGAAACCCACGTAACCCGGCGGTGCACCGATCAGGCGGCTGACCGAGTGTGACTCCATGTATTCGCTCATGTCGAAGCGCACCAGCTCGATGCCGAGCTGCATCGCCAGCTGCTTGGTGACCTCGGTCTTGCCAACGCCCGTCGGGCCTGCGAACAGGAAGTTGCCGATCGGCTTGTCTGGATTGCCAAGCCCCGAGCGTGCCAGCTTGATCGCCGAGGTCAGGTTGCCGATGGCCTCGTCCTGGCCGAAGATCACCATCTTCAGGTTGCGATCCAGATGTTGCAGCACGTCCTTGTCGGAGCTGCTGACCTGCTTGGCCGGAATGCGCGCCATTTTCGCCACGATGGTTTCGATTTCCTCGACATCGATCAGGCTCTTTCGCACGTTCACCGGCAGCAGGCGCTGGCGCGCACCGGCTTCGTCAATCACGTCGATCGCCTTGTCCGGCAGCAGGCGGTCACCGATGTGCTTGACCGACAGGTCCACTGCGGCCTTGATGGCCTCGTCGGCATAGCTCACGCCGTGGTGCGCCTCGTAGCGAGGCTTCAGGCCTTGCAGGATCTCGACAGTCTCGCCCACCGTGGGCTCCACGATGTCGATCTTCTGGAAGCGCCGCGCCAGGGCGCGGTCCTTCTCGAAGATGCTGCGGTACTCCTGGAACGTGGTTGAGCCAATGCAGCGCAAGTCGCCGCTGGCCAGCACCGGCTTGATCAGGTTGGAGGCGTCCATGGTTCCGCCACTTGCGGAGCCCGCGCCGATGATGGTGTGTATTTCGTCGATGAACAGGATGGCGTGCGGCAGTTTCTTGAGCGCGGCAAGCACGCTTTTCAGGCGCTTCTCGAAGTCCCCGCGGTACTTGGTGCCAGCCACCAATGCGCCCAGGTCGAGTGCGTAGATGACTGCTTCGGTCAGCACGTCGGGGACGTCGCCCTCGACGATGCGCTTGGCCAGGCCTTCTGCCAGCGCGGTTTTGCCAACGCCTGCCTCGCCCACGTAGAGCGGGTTGTTCTTGCGGCGCCGGCACAGCACCTGGATGGTGCGTTCCACTTCCTCGGCGCGGCCCACCAGTGGGTCGATCTTGCCGGCGGCTGCCATCTCGTTGAGGTTGCTGGCGAACTCGGCCAATGCGTCGCCCTTGTGCTCGGCGTCAGTGCCTTCGGCCTTGGACTCTCCCTCCTGGGGTTGCGGCGACTCGTCCTCGCCGCTCCGCGCGATGCCGTGCGACATGTAATTCACGACATCCAGCCGATGCACGTCCTGCTGGTTGAGGAAATACACCGCGTGTGAATCCTTTTCCCCGAAGATCGCCACCAGTACGTTGCCGCCGGCTACTTCCTTCTTACCGGAGGACTGCACGTGGTAGACGGCGCGTTGCAGGACGCGCTGGAAACCCAGCGTGGGTTGGGTATCGCGTCCATCGTCATCGCCCAGGCGGTTGACCGAGACCTCGATCGCCTCGTCCAGTTCACGGCGCAGGCGCGGGAAATCGGCGCCGACCGCCTTCAGCACGGCCTCGGCAGACGGGTTGTCGAGCAGTGCCAGCAGCAGGTGCTCCACCGTCATGAATTCATGGCGAGCATCGCGGGCGCGCTTGTAGCACTGACCGATGCTGTGTTCGAGATCCTTGCTGAACATGACGGTCTAATCCTCCGGAACCAGTTTCCGATGTGGGGAGCAGCTTCGCCTAGGACAAGTCCCTTCTACGCCCTCTCCATGGTGCACAACAGGGGATGCTGGTTGAGCCTTGCATATTCATTCACCTGCGCTACCTTCGACTCGGCAATCTCGCGCGTGTACACCCCGCATACGCCACGTCCCCGGGTGTGCACGTGAAGCATCACCTGGGTGGCGTTTTCAAGGGTCAGCGGGAAAAACCGCATCAGCACGTCAACCACGAACTCCATCGGAGTGTAGTCATCGTTGAGGATCAGGACGGAGAACAGGGGCGGCTTGGCGGTTTCGGGCCGGCTTGGGGCCACCACCACGCCGTGGTCACTGTTGTGGTCGGGGTTGCTGCGTTGTGGGGTTTCAGGATTTTGCGGCATGGCGGAATTATACGAAGGCTGTGCATGGACGCCGTGGGCGCCAGCAGCGAAAATGCAGGCATGACCAGGCAAACACACATTCCTGCGGAAAACCGCGCGTGAGTTATCGGGAAGGCCGCTTCTGGCAACCGGACGTCACCGTGGCCACGGTGGTGGTGCGCGACGGGCGCTTGTTGTGCGTGGAAGAACGTGCCAATGGACAGTTGGTGATCAACCAGCCGGCGGGTCATCTGGAGCCGGATGAAAGCCTGGTGGATGCAGCCGTGCGCGAGACCCTGGAAGAGACCGGCTGGAACGTGCGGGTGACCCACATGGTGGGCGCGTACCAGTGGAAAGCGCCCATGCATGCCGATGGAAGCGGCGGCCGGCACTACCTGCGGTTTGCCTTCGCGGCGGACCCCGTGGATGAAATTGCCGGTCATTGCCTGGATGAGGGCATCGTGCAGGCCCTTTGGCTGACCCCGCAGGAGCTGCAGGCGCTCGCCCCGCGCCACCGCAGCCCGCTGGTGTGGCGCACGGCGTCGGATTTTCTGGGCGGCTGCCGGCATCCCCTGTCGCAACTGCGGCACATCGAATGATCCGCCCGGCAGACGTCATCGAGAAGATCGTGGTGGGGATGTCGGGCGGCGTCGATTCGTCGGTGGCTGCCCTGCTCCTGCAGCGCCAAGGCGTCGATGTTTCCGGGCTGTTCATGCAGAACTGGTCCGACGACGTGGAAGGCGGCGCGGCTGATGCTGGCAGCGCGCCTGCCTCCAACGCCAACGACTGCCGCGCGGAGGAAGACCGCCGCGACGCGGTTTCAGTGTGCGGAACACTGGGTTTGCCGATCACCTTCCGCGATTTCTCCGGCGAATACCGGGAAGGCGTGTTCCAGCACTTCCTTGCCGAATACGCCGCTGGGCGCACGCCCAACCCGGATGTGCTGTGCAACCGGGAAATCAAGTTCAAGCACTTCCTGGCTGCCGCGCGCGCGCTTGGCGCCGATGCCATCGCCACGGGCCACTACGCACGCATCGATGTGGCCAGTGGGCGGCAACGGCTGCTGCGCGCGGCTGACCGCAGCAAGGACCAGAGCTATTTCCTGCATCAGCTTGGGCAGGCGCAGCTCGCGGCCACGCGGTTTCCGCTGGGTGGATTGCACAAGGACGAGGTACGCAGGATTGCCGGTGATGCAGGTTTGCCCACTGCCCGGAAAAAGGACTCCACAGGCATCTGCTTCATCGGCGAGCGCGACTTCCGCAGCTTCCTGTCGCGTTATTTGCCTGCCAGGCCAGGGGAGATCCGCGACCCGCAGGGCAGCAAGGTCGGCAATCATCCTGGCGTGTTCTATTACACGCTCGGGCAGCGCGAAGGCCTATACATTGGCGGCGTTCGCGGGCGCGGTGCGGCGCCCTGGTATGTCATCGGAAAAGATATGCAGCGCAACATCCTGTATGTCGACCAGGGCCTGGATACGCCGTGGCTGCAGTCCACCCGGCTGGAGAGCGAGGCGATGCACTGGATCGCCGGCACGCCCCCGTCCGTGCGCTTCGCGTGCACGGCGCAAACCCGCTACCACCAGGCGGATGAAGATTGCGATGTCGACGTGTGCGACGACGGCGGCCTGCGCGTCCGGTTCCTGCGTCCGCAGCGCGCTGTAACGCCGGGCCAGTCGCTGGTGCTGTATGACGGCGAGGTCTGCCTGGGCGGCGCCGTGATCCACGCCACCGACGCCCCGGTGGCTGGCAGGCAAGACGCCCGGAGCAACGCGGCATGAGCCAGGACCTGATCCGGGACCGCGTGTTCGCACTTGCCGGGGTGCTGCAGGCGTTGGCCCAGGTGCGGCGCATCGCCGATACGGGTCAATCGGAAGGCGCGCCGGTGCAGACGGCACTGGAAAGCATCTTTCGCATCGATGCCAATACTGCAGAGGCCGTGTATGGCGACGCCGAAGCCGTGCGCGGCGGGCTGCACCTGCTGCGCGCTTATTTGTCCAGCGCAGAAAAGGACCAGGCGCTGGGCAAGCTGGCACTGGCCGTGCTGCAGCTGGAACAACGGTTCCAACGCGATCCGGACATGATTGCAAAGGTCCAAGCCGGCATCGACGTGGCGCAGGCGCGCGCGGGAAAAGACGGCGTTGCCCATCCCGACGTCATCCAGGGCCTGGGCGACCTGTACGCCGCCACCATCAGCCAGCTGCGCCCGCGGGTGATGGTCCAGGGAAATCCGCACTATCTGGGCCAGGCAGGCGTGGTTGCGGAAATCCGCGCGCTGCTGCTTGCAGCGTTGCGCTCTGCCGTGCTGTGGCGCCAGTGCGGCGGCAGCTTGTGGGACTTCGTGTTCCGCCGTCGCGAGATGGCCGCGGCCATCGACGCAAAACTGGGTTGAGGGCGCTGGAGGCGTCCGTGGCAGGCCGCTTTCCGGCATAATTGCGCTGTTATTCGGCGTGCGTTTTCCGCCTTAATTCATCGACACAGCCCTTCCTGCTCCGGAGCCCCCAATGGCCGATACCTTCGCCACACGCGCACGCCTAGACGTCAATGGCAAGTCATACACCTACGCAAGCCTGACCAAGCTGGGCGTGCAGTACGACCTGGCGAAGCTGCCCTACTCGATGAAGATCCTGCTGGAGAACCTGCTCCGGCACGAGGACGGCATCAGCGTGCTGCCCGCGCACATCCAGGCCGTGGCGCAGTGGGACCCGCAAGCGGAACCGGCGACCGAGATCGCGTTCATGCCCGCGCGCGTCGTCCTGCAGGACTTCACCGGCGTGCCTTGCGTGGTCGACCTGGCGGCGATGCGCGACGCAGTGACACGCCTGGGCGGCAACGCCAGCCAGATCAACCCGCTGATTCCTTCGGAACTGGTGATCGACCATTCGGTGCAGGTCGACGTGTACGGCCGCGCCGACGCGCTGGACCTCAACGGCAAGATCGAGTTCGAGCGCAACATGGAGCGCTATAGTTTCCTGCGCTGGGGCCAGAAGGCGCTGCGCAACTTCAAGGTGGTGCCGCCCAACACCGGCATTGTCCACCAGGTGAACCTTGAGAACCTGGCGCGCGTGGTGATGGAGCGCGTCCTGCCTGGCGGGAACGGGGACGGCGAACTGTGGGCGTTTCCGGATACCGTGTTCGGCACCGACTCCCACACCACGATGATCAACGGCATCGGCGTGCTGGGCTGGGGTGTTGGCGGCATCGAAGCCGAGGCCGCGATGCTCGGCCAGCCATCGTCCATGCTCATCCCGCAGGTGGTGGGCTTCAAGCTCAAGGGCAAGCTGCCGGAAGGTACCACCGCCACCGACCTGGTGCTGACTGTCACCCAGATCCTGCGCAAGCACGGCGTGGTGGGCAAGTTCGTGGAGTTTTTCGGTGACGGCCTGCAGCACCTGCCGCTGGCAGACCGCGCCACCATCGCCAACATGGCGCCGGAGTACGGCGCAACCTGCGGCATCTTCCCGATCGACGTCGAATCCATCACCTATCTGCGCCTGTCTGGCCGCAGCGAAGAACAGATCGCGCTGGTCGAGGCCTACGCAAAAGCGCAAGGGCTCTGGCATGACGCGGCAACTCCGCAAGCGTCGTACTCCGCCACGCTCGAGCTGGAACTTGCCGACGTGCGCCCGTCCCTGGCGGGTCCCAAGCGTCCGCAGGACCGCGTGCTGCTGGAGGACATGCAGACCAATTTCGCCGACAACCTGGGCCCGCTCACCGTCAACCGCAAGGCGCGCAACGAAGTGGTCCAGGACTTCAAGGACGAGGGCGGCGCGCAACCGCAGGCAGAACACCTGGCCGCCAGGCCGAAATCGAGGATTCGCATCCGGGATGTCGATGCCGAGCTCACTGATGGCTCGGTGGTGATCGCCGCCATCACTTCGTGCACCAATACGTCCAATCCGGCAGTGATGCTGGGCGCGGGGCTGCTGGCCCGCAACGCCGTGGCCAAGGGCCTGAAGTCGGCGCCGTGGGTGAAGACCTCACTCGGCCCGGGCTCGCTGGTAGTCACTGACTATTTGAGGAAAGCCGGCGTCCTGGCGGACCTGGAGCAGCTCGGGTTCTTCGTGGTGGGCTACGGCTGCACAACGTGCATTGGCAACTCCGGCCCGCTGCCGGACGAGGTGTCCAAGGGCATCGCCGAGAACGAGCTGGTGGTGACATCGGTGCTATCCGGCAACCGCAACTTCGAGGGCCGCGTGCACCCGGAGGTGAAAGCCAATTACCTGGCGTCGCCGCCATTGGTCGTGGCCTATGCCATCGCGGGCACCGTGGACATCGACCTGACGCGAGACCCGCTGGGCACCGGGGCCGACGGCAACCCTGTGTACTTGCGCGACATCTGGCCGAGCAACAAGGAGATCGGCGACACCATCGCGGCAACCGTGGGCCCGGAGTTGTTCGCGCAGAATTACGCCGACGTGTTCAAGGGCGATTCGCGCTGGAACCAGATCGCCTCGCCCGAAGGCGAATCCTTTGAATGGGACGCCAGCTCCACTTACATCAAGAACCCGCCCTACTTCGATGGCATGACCATGGAAGTTGGCACCATCAACGATATCCACGGGGCCCGCGTGCTGGGCCTGTTCGGCGATTCCATCACCACCGACCACATCTCCCCGGCCGGCAACATCAAGGGTGCATCGCCGGCGGGTGCGTTCCTCCAGGCGCGTGGCGTGCAGCCGGCGGATTTCAACAGCTACGGCTCGCGCCGCGGCAACGACGACGTGATGGTGCGCGGGACATTCGCGAACATCCGCATCAAGAACCTGATGTTTGGCGGCGAAGAAGGCGGCAACACCCTGTACTTCAACGGCAGCGCCAAGCCCGAGAAGCTGGCCATCTACGACGCGGCCATGAAATACAAGGCCGATGGCGTGCCACTGGTGGTGCTGGCCGGCAAGGAGTACGGCACCGGCTCCAGCCGCGACTGGGCCGCCAAGGGCACCAACCTGCTGGGCGTCAAGGCCGTGATCGCCGAGAGCTTCGAGCGCATCCACCGCTCCAACCTGGTGGGCATGGGCGTGCTGCCATTGCAGTTTGGCGATGGCGACACCGCACTGACGCTGGGCCTGGACGGCTCGGAAACATTCGCCATCACCGGACTGGCAGATGGCGACGCCAAGACCGCCACCGTCACCGCCACCAAGGCCGGTGGCAGCACCATCGTTTTCGATGCCAAGGTGCTGCTGGCGACGCCAAAGGAAATCGAGTATTTCCGTCACGGCGGGCTGCTGCATTACGTGTTGAGGCAACTGGCGGCGCGC
>Ga0136611_10001914_pt1 | contig 14462 bp, 11 predicted proteins | sample AntDrymUQ2232306_2_FD_106645 | JGI IMG/M metagenome (GOLD analysis project Ga0136611, IMG submission 106645) | Polar desert sand microbial communities from Dry Valleys, Antarctica - metaG UQ223 (23.06) | ecosystem: Environmental > Terrestrial > Soil > Desert | place: Antarctica: Dry Valley...
CCCATACGATTTCCTGCAATGAGAACTATAAGAAAGATGATTGCAACACCCAAGGCTGTGAAATTTACTCCAGCGGTGTAAAAAAAGGCAATAACCAGAACAGCGCCTAAATCATCAGCTACGGCAAGTGCTGAAAGAAATACTTTTACCGATGTTGGGATATGTTTGCCTGCCATGGATAAAAGCGCCAGGGCAAATGCGATATCCGTTGCCATTGGAATTCCCCAACCATGCATGGAATCTGTCCCCAAGTTAACCATTACGTATATAAGTGCAGGAATGACCATGCCACCGAGTGCGGCTGCCATCGGCAAAGAAGCATTGCGGACCGTTGACAGTTCACCATCTATAAATTCGCGCTTCAATTCAAGTCCGATTACGAAGAAGAACACAGCCATCAGGCCATCATTAATCCAGGTGTGCAGGGGCTGGCTAAGGATAGATCCGCCAAAGCCTACAGATAGTTTTATTTCCCACAAATGATGGTAGGAATCAGGCGAAATATTAGCCCATAAAATGGCGAGTACTACATTGATTAGCAGGACAATCCCACTGGTGTATTCTAAATGGATGAACCTGTTTACCGGTTCAATAATCTTTTCTATCGGGGTTTTTGGCGTCATCGGCAGGCGCCAAATATATCGTAAATTAAAGAAACTGGCAATATAATGGCCTAAAAATCGAATGACAAGCAGCTGAACGAAAACTTATTTCATAGATTAGCTTTCGTATTACTGTGAAATATTACCTTGCTATTGATGAAGGAAATTTATAAGGCGTTCAAAAATTTCATCACTTACAGATTTAGTCTGCACGGTGATAGTGCAAACGAAGTTGCCATTAAAGATTCGATCAAAAACAGCGTTGAATTTAAAGGAGCAAATCTCTGGACATTGATATTTGCAATTTTGATCGCATCCATCGGATTGAACGTGAATTCGACGGCAGTTATCATCGGCGCGATGCTTGTATCGCCATTAATGGGGCCGGTAATGGGTGTCGGGCTTGGAATTGGAGTAAATGATTTCGAACTGGTGAAAAAAGGTGCCAGGAATCTGGCTATTGCAACAGTGATCGGCATTGCAACCTCCACGTTGTACTTTTGGTTCACCCCCTTGCATAATGCATCTTCTGAACTTCTTGCGAGGACTTCTCCCTCAATCTGGGATGTCTTTATTGGCGGAATCGGCGGTCTGGCGGGTATGATTGCTGTAACCAGAAAGGAAAAGACGACCGTGATTCCCGGAGTCGCGATAGCAACCGCCTTAATGCCTCCCTTGTGCACGGCAGGGTTTGGGATTGCTACCGGCAATCTTTATTTTTTCCTGGGAGCCATCTATTTATATTTCATCAATAGCGTTTTTATCTGCCTGGGGGCATTTCTGATTGTGCGCTATATGAAATTCCACAAAAAGGAGTTTGAAGACAAGGCCTACGAGAAAAAAGTCCGTACCTATATTCTTGTCATCACCTTAGTTACCGCAGCCCCAAGTATCTATTTAGCTTACCGAATCGTTGACAGAAGTATCTTTGAGAGTAACGCCAAGGCTTTCATCCAAAAGGAACTCAGTTTTAAGGAAACTCAGGTTATTTCAAAAAACTATCGTTACAGCAGACAAGGAAACGAGATTGATTTGCTACTGCTGGGCAAAGAACTAAATGCAATTCAATTGGATTCCCTTAAATCAAAACTGCCGTCATATAAACTGAAAGACACCAGACTCATTATACGGCAGGGTCTGGCGGCAAAAAACGAACTCGATTTATCTCAGATTAAGGCAAGTATTTTGGAATCGGTTTATCAGGGCGATTCTGTTCAACAGACAAGAAATAATAGGTTGAATCTCACAATCCCAGATATAAGTCAGGAATTGCGCACACTTTATCCCTCGCTCATTAGCTATAGTATCAACAACATCATTGTTCAGCAGTTGGATCCCAGTAAAAAAGATACCATAACACTGGCGTTTACCGATTTTAAAACGCCAATTTCTTCCGGCGAAAGGGAAAAGTTAAGACTGTGGCTCCAGAGCAGAATTCAGGCAGATTCGCTCAGGTTAACAATCAATTAGGATTCGCATTTTGACCATATTCCTTTTATGAAAGCATACGTCAACCTTTTTGACTTTTCAAAAAAGATCAATTATAAAACCGAAGTTTTAGCAGGACTGACCGTTGCTATGACTATGATGCCCGAGTCTTTGTCATTTGCGATCCTTGCAGGATTTCCCCCGCTAACCGGGCTTTATGCTGCATTCATTATGGGACTTGTTACTTCAATATTTGGTGGAAGGCCCGGACTGATTTCTGGCGGTGCCGGCGCGATTGTCGTTGTGCTGATTGCGTTGATGAAATCCCATGGGCTGGAATACGTATTCGGAGCTATAGCCCTGGCGGGGATGATTCAGATTCTGACCGGGCTTTTTAAGCTGGGCAAATTTATTCGCCTGGTACCACAGCCTGTGATGTATGGATTTGTAAACGGGCTCGCCGTTATAATTTTTATGGCGCAGTTGGAACAGTTTAAAACGGTTGTAAACGGCGAAACTACCTGGCTTTTCGGAACGCCGCTGATGATTATGCTTGGGCTTGTCGCTTTGACTATCGCCATAGTGCTACTACTGCCAAAAATTACAAAAGCGGTTCCACCATCCCTGGTCGCAATTTTTGTAGTTTTTATGATTGTGTTGGGATTTAATATTGACACAAAGACAGTGAATGATATTGCCTCTGTAAGTGGGGGTTTTCCACCGTTTCATATTCCCAATATTCCGGTAAATTTGGATACCCTGACGATTATTTTCCCATATGCATTGATTATGGCTGGAGTGGGCCTGACTGAAGGACTACTCACGCTTAATCTGGTAGATGAAATCACAGCAACGCGCGGAAATGGCAACAGAGAGTGTATTGCGCAGGGAAGTGCAAACATTCTTAATGGGTTCTTTTTTGGAATGGGCGGCTGCCCGATGATAGCGCAGACACTTGTTAATCTCTCCGCAGGTGCGAGGGCAAGACTTTCCGGCATTGTAGCCTCATTAACCATATTGTTCATTATTTTGTTTGGTGCACCCATTATCGGCAGGGTTCCAATGGCAGCCCTGACTGGGGTAATGATTATGGTAGCAATCGGTACTTTCGAGTGGATTAGCCTTAGGATTATTAATAAAATGCCCAGACAAGACATTTTTGTCGGCGTACTTGTCGCAGTTATCACAATCTGGCTTCACAATCTTGCCCTGGCAGTATTAATTGGCGTAATCATTTCTGCACTGGTATTTGCCTGGGAGAGTGCCAAGAGAATCAGGGCGAGGAAATATGTAGATGAAAAGGGAATTAAACATTATGAAATCTATGGCCCGGTTTTTTTTGCTTCGGTAAGTGCATTTACCGAAAAGTTTGACGTTGCTGGCGATCCGGGGGAGGTAATCATAGATTTCAAGGAAAGCCGGGTCGCCGATATGTCGGCTATAGATGCTTTGAATAAACTTACGGAACGGTATCAGAAAGCTGGTAAGACATTACATCTTCGCCATCTTAGCCAGGATTGTCGGCTATTACTAAAAAACGCCGAGGCTGTAATTGAAGTCAATATTCAGGAAGATCCGGCCTATAGGGTTGCCGCAAATAACTGATTGTAAGCCTCCCACTGTCTTTTTAAAGTTACCGGCGGATTTCATCCTTGGTGCATGTTCAAGCCCTTCAGGCTTGTTATTGGCTATTGCCACTACCACGGATTGCATCCGTGGTGATAGTTGTTCAAGCCCTTCAGGCTTTTTATTAACCACGGATTGCATCCGGGGTTATTATAGTTCAAGCATTTCAGGCTTGGATTGTGTCACATCTATTGACTTTCAACAGTTCTGATAAAAGCCTAGTGTAGGAGATATAAAGGAATTATCAAGCCTGAAGGGCTTGAATATGGATAACCGCAGGCGAAGCCTGTGGATTATCCACGCATGAACGTCATACCAACCCTGAAAGGGTTAAATGTATACTAGTTGTGGGGATACTGTAGTGCCGCAGGGGCAGAGCCGGATTTCCGATATTTTGAATTCACGTTTGCTCAGTTATTTCGTTTCAATGTATAAAAATCTGGTCTCCGGTCTTTCAAATTTCGTACACTGCCATAGGCATGAAGTTCATCCAGTAATTTCAGATCTACATCTGCTAAAAGTATCATCTCCGTATTTGCAGTAGCTTCACTTTTTATCCCGTTAGACGGAAACGCAAAATCGCAAGGGGTAAAAACGGCTGACTGGGAATAGTTGAGATCAAAATTTTCAACCTGAGGCAGGTTTCCTACACTACCTGTTATCGCAACAAAACATTCGTTTTCAATCGCACGCGACTGAGCGCAGGTCCGCACTCGCATATATGCATTTTGAGTGTCGGTAAGAAAAGGTACAAAAAGGATTTGCATCCCTTCATTAGCGAGCAGCCTGGGAAGCTCGGGAAATTCAACATCGTAACAGATCAGAATTCCTATCTTTCCTGCATCGGTATCGTAGGTATGTAATTTGCTCCCACCTTCAAGTCCCCAGTATTTCACCTCATCCGGCGTGATATGTATTTTCTCATAAGAATCTATTTTTCCGTTTCTATGACATAAATAACCCACATTCTTAAGGCTGTTATCTTCATAGAGCGGCATACTGCCGGCAATAATGTTTACATTATAACTTACAGCAAACTCAGAAAACTTTTCTTTTATCCTTGCAGTGAATTGCGCCATCGCTCTCATAGCATCTGGTTCCTTCATGTGGTTGAATTCCTGCATCAAAGGGGCATTGAAATATTCCGGGAAAACAGCAAAATCAGCTTTGTACGCAGCAATTGCATCAACGAAATGTTCAACCTGCTGAAAAAGCTCGTCTATCGAGTTAAATACACGCATTTTCCATTGGACAAGACCAATCCTCACATTCTTCCGAATCTTTTCATTGATCCTGGTGGGTGGCGAGTAGTATACGTTGTCCCATTGAAGAAGCGTAGCGAATTCCTGGCTTTGTTTGTCTTCGGGCAGATAATTTGTCAAAACCTTTTTAACATGAAAATCATTGCTCAGTTGGAAGCTCAATACAGGATCATAAATCTCCTTTAATTTCACTTTTTGAATATATTCCTTAGGGCCGAAGTTAACGGCATGTTGATGGTAATTTGGAATCCTGCCCCCAAAGATGATGGCTTCAAGGTTCAGTTTCTCACACAGTTCTTTACGGGCGTCATATAATCGTCGGCCAAGTCGAAGACCCCTGTAGTCCGGATGCACAAAGACCTCTACACCATATAAGACATTGCCTTCATCCGTATGGGTGGAAAACGTATAATTCCCGGTAATCTGCTTATAGGTATGGTTATCCTTAAACTGATCATAATCAACAATTATAGAAAAAGCGCTGCCTACGACGATTCCATTAGCAAAAATCACAAACTGACCCTGCGGAAACTTGTTGATGAGGAGATTAATTGTCTCCGGTTTCCACATACTACCATCCCAAAGGCTGTAGGCCTTTTCCATGGTGCTTAATAGCTGCTCAAAATGCTTTTGTTCTAAATTCTTGATCTCTATCTTCTGTGTCATACCTGTTGTTCCTGTTTCAATGGTCGGTGCATAATCAGGCCGATCATCATTGTTAGAATCGTAAGAATAATCACCTGAAGAACCAATGGGTCATTTATGAATGCAATTTTACTGCCAATCGGCACCGATAAGAATAGCATAATTGTAATAAGTCCCCTTGGCGCGATATATAACATCGGGGTCAACGCAACTTTTGAGACTTTTAACTGGACAAATCTGACGACGATAATTAAGGCCAAATGAGCACCGCATAGCCAATTGTCGACGTATTAAGTAAGTTGCTCACGGTAATGGTATATCCAAATAAGATGAAGAAAATACTCCGGATCAGAAAAGCGGCTTCGGCAACCAGCCTTGTAAATCGGTGCACTTCAAGTTCTAGCTGATCGGGCTCCAGATAGCGTATAAACTTAAATTTCTTAAACTCATCGAGATTATTTAGGAAAAGACCAAAGATTAGGATAAAAAGCAGAGCAGGTAAATGATAGGCTTTCGCTATTGAATAGATCAATACCATCATCATCATTATTGGAATAAGCTTTACCTGATGATCGATTTTCTTGATTAGAAAAGCCAGGCCCATGCTTGAAACCAGGGAAATGACGAGCATGATGAATACCTGAATCCCGAAGTTAAGAAATGAAGTTAGCCTTATAACTTCGTTGCTGACCAAAAAATTGAATAAGACGACACCGATGATATCCGACATGCTGCTCTCATATATCACCATTTCTTTCTCCTTCTTATCGAGATTCTGCACGCTTGGAATTGCAATTGCACTACTGATGACACAGAATGGCACCGCGTTTATAAAAGAATCCATCAGATCAGCACCGAAATAAAAATGAATTCCTAAACCAATGATGAGAGCTAAAATTAATAATGGTATTAACGCTGACCACAAGGCCGTTTTTATGATTGTCTTTTTTTCTTTGTTAATCTCTAGTTCCAGGCCACCTTCAAGTACTATCAGGATCAAACCAATGGTTCCAAAAATGGGCAATAATAAATTAATGTTGATCAGGTCAAGTTCAAAAGCAACAGCCATTTTTTTCAAACCCCAGCCAAGCAGCAGTAAAAAGAAAATGGTTGGCACTTTTGTGTGTCTGGAAGTGATATCGAAACCATAGGCTATCAGTATCAACAAACATATTGTAATGATCAGATGAAGGGTCATCAGTGGTACGTTAAGGGTATCTTTGCCAATATTACGATAATATATTAATTTTTTTGCCGAAAGCTTTATCAGCAGGAATTTATGGATTTATTCGTTTTTTAGAGTCAAAAAGGGTATATTGTAGTTAACGACTGGTTTTACCGACCCGCGAACCAATGTGGTAACGTTGTTAGGTTAAAGTCAAAAGTCGACCGACTAAATTCATCTTAAATAGAAGTCTATTAATTCGTTTTATAAAAAGGGCAATTGCATTTTTTTGTTTAAATAACGTTATAAATAAGAAAAACCCCAATTGCAAAGGAAAAAGGAGAAATCAACTGAAAGTAGATATTTCGTAAGAGTTCTGCGGCCCTCAGGGAGAAGTCATGATGAATTTTTCTGGGCACAAAGTATAGAACTAATGAAGTACAAAGCATAAACCAACCAAAAAGTTTGAACACCTCTGGATATTTGGACATGTCTGCAGATAAAATCAGGGCTCCCGCAGGTATCAAGCGAAGTGTGATCTCGGCGTAATTTATAATGTTTGTACTGCCTGCTTTCCGTAAAATCTGTCTTGCCGTATCAGGTTTACAAAGCATCATAAGCCCCACAGCTATAAAAAATAATCCAAACAATACAATCATCCATTTTGCAAAGTATTCTATCATTTTAATTCATCGAATCGTACTGAATTTGGAATAAAGGATTTGCTGACTTATGCCTTTGTAATCCTGAATATAGCGTATTATTTTGATCAAAACTCGAAGCTTCGGTTCTCGTTACTGGGAATTAGCCCTGTAAGGTTCTACTGGTGGGATAGTGTAATATAAAGCTTCTGTCGCTTAAAGTTTCTTTCATTAATATAGTTTATCTGAATAAATTTAAGGCTTATTCCACTTTAGTAGAAGAACTATTAAACAACTGGGTGATCTTTGTTTACCTTAACCGCCTGAAAGGCGAAACAATACTTTCCTCTGCCTATTAACCATCAGCTCAAACCCATAAAAATGAAAGTCGCCGTATTTAGTACCTATAGCTATGATGAAGAGTTTTTTAACCGGTTTAATACCGGTTATGAATTAACATTTTTTATTTTGCCTCTTAATGAACAAACGGCAGCATTAACGAAGGATTTCGATGTGATATGCGTTTTTGTAAACGATAAGGTTAATGCAGCTGTTCTAAACATACTCCACAAGAACGGAGTAAAGCTCATCGTGTTACGTTGTGCCGGCTTCAATAATGTGGATATAAAACTTGCAGACAAACTAAATATTCCTGTTGTTAGGGTGCCAGCATATTCGCCTCAGGCCGTTGCAGAGCATGCTATGGCATTGATCTTAACACTAAACCGTAAAACCCACAAAGCCTATAACCGGGTAAGGGAAGGTAATTTTTCACTTGAAAAACTAATGGGCTTTAACCTGCATAACCGTAAAGTCGCCGTTATTGGAACGGGGAATATTGGAAAAGCCTTTTGCAATATTTTAACTGGATTCGGCTGTAAGATCAGTGCTTATGATATTGCTCCTGATCCGGAACTAAAGAAGTCCGGTGTAAAGTATGGCACCTTAGAAGATGTTTTAGCTGATGCAGATATCGTTTCTCTCCATTGCCCGCTTGTAGAAAGTACCCGGCACTTGATCAACCAGAATACCTTGAAACTTTTTAAACCTGGGGCTATGCTGGTCAATACCGGTCGGGGCGCGCTCATTAATACGGCTGACACTATTGCAGCGCTAAAAAGCGGCTTATTGGGTTATCTCGGCCTTGATGTATATGAGCAGGAAGGGGGCTTATTCTTTTCTGATAAGTCGGAGGATATCATTCAGGATGACCTGATAACCCGGTTGATCTCTTTCCCAAATGTATTAATTACTTCTCATCAGGGATTTTTTACTCAAGAGGCCATGACCGAAATTGCGGTCATTACATTTAATAATATAGATGAATTTGTTAAAAAAGAACCGCTTACGAACAGGGTAGTGGTGAGTGACTGATAACTTATAGCTGTTTGGTATGTGCCAGTGTGATCCGTTTTGGGTAACCAAAACGATTCTTAAGTGAGAACTGCCTAAAGGTTCTAAACAAATGGAGCATCCAGTAGATGAGAGGTACTATAACAGGAATTACCCTGAAACTAAGATTTCTGTAAAGGCCTTTAAAGGCCCCCCAAAGACCCCTTGTTGGGCGATTAGTGATCTAAAGGGGTCAAAAACCCACAAGTCGCCCAACAAGAGCCCCGGAAGAGGCAATGAAATCCCCTCCTTTAAACTCAATTTGCCTCCGGGTTCAAAAACCACTTCTCATACCCCTTTTTGTGGATTCTGATTTTCAGTGCAAGGTCGCGGGGGGCCGTGGCTTTCGTCAGTAGGCGTAACTTTTGACTTTACAGGAGATTTTTAAAGAATGCACTTTAAACCGGATCATTACCAATCATATTATTTAGGAAGGCAAATTTAATAAGGGACGCAGTGTTGCGGGTGCCGGTTTTAAGTATTAGATTCTTGCGCTGGAATTCGATGCTGCGTTTACTTGTAACTAAATTATCAGCTATCTCCTGATTAGTCAGGCCATCAGATACCATTGCCAAAATTTTCTTTTCGTGGGGGCTTAGCAGAATAGGTGAATCGTAATTAGCTAGTGAGCCATTATGAATTATCTTGTCAATTACCTTAAATACGATTGTCGAGCCCACATACCTGTTTCCATCATGAACCTGTTTGATGGCAAATACCAGTTCTTCTACACTTGAATCGTTACTTATAAACCCATCCAGAACATGCTTAAAAGATTCAAACAATGGTTTATGTTCACCAGCAGATATCACCAGGATCTTTATTGAAGAAAATGACCGGATCTTCCTGAAAATGGTTAAACCAATCCGTTCAATTACCTCGGCACCTATTATGACTAGATCAGCTTCAAAGCCAGTCCCCATCATTCTTAAAAGTTCGCGGTGGTTGTTTGCCTCTCCAACTATCGAAAATTCGTGGCATTGGCTCACTATGTTATAAATTCCCTGATCGATGATATTATGTCCAACCATTAAAACCAGACGTATCATAAGTAGGTCGAATAAAAGTTAGTAGATCGATCGTTGAGTCTTCATAAACAGGAGATTCTGAAGGCTTGTATTAATACCTGAATCACCTGGGTATTTTTTTAAATATAATGTAATTTATACTTGTCCGCTCGAATGTTGATCTATACTATAACTTAACGGATTTGTTGTTGTGCATATTCTTTAGCGATCCTCGAAGAGCATTAGCAGCAAGCCTCTTGCTCTTAGCCTAGTTTTTGGTTATCAGGTTTATTCAGAGTTTATCCACAACTTTAAGTTGTAAAATTCATCAAATATGATTTATTTGTCTCTAAATGAGTGTTTAGCGCTTAGTTTACCTACCTTTCACAATATCCTTCGATTTATTAGGGTTTAAGTCATTTGGAACGATGTCAAAAACGGTTAAAACTGCTCTTGAAACTTCTTCGAACCTTTTTCCCGTGGTTGGAATTGGTGCATCTGCCGGTGGGTTAGAGGCCTTTAAGAAGTTAATTGAGGCAATTCCGCCTGAATCTGGAATGGCTTATATTATTGTTCAGCATTTAGCTCCGGATCATGTGAGCGCTTTATCTGAGATTTTACAACGCTTTACCAAAATTCCTGTTTCCGAGATACAAAATAGGATATTGGTACTTCCCGACCATATTTATATTATTCCACCTAACAAAATGCTTGTTGCAACAGATGGCATTTTAAAATTAAGTCCCAGATCTAAAAAAGATGTATTAAATCTTCCCATAGACAAATTTTTCTCTTCTCTTGCAGAGGTGCATCGATCTCATGCAATTGGTGTAGTATTATCCGGGAATGGCATGGATGGAACGGCTGGGCTATCGGATATAAGAGATCGGGGAGGAATTACTATAGCTCAGGATCTAGTTTCAGCTTCTTACGAAGGAATGCCTCAGCACGCTATCCATGCGGGTATTATAGACTATATTCTGCCCCCTGAGCAGATTCCGGACAAATTACTTGAACTACTAAGTTATAATATTACGTTAAATTCAGATGCCGGGAAAAAGCAAAAAGAGAATGATGATGCATTCCTGCAAATAATAGACCTGCTCATGTTAAAGAAAGGGGCTGATTTTAGATTTTATAAGCAAGCCACTATTCGACGACGGATCATCAGGCGCATGTTAATGCTGAAATTAGATAGAGTTATTCGATACTATGAACACCTGGAAAATAATAAAGCAGAATTAGAGTCTCTATTTCAGGACCTGCTCATACCGGTATCTTCATTTTTTCGGGACTCATTAACTTTTGACAATTTAGTTAAGAATATATTTCCTGAACTGCTAAAGGAGCATAAGCAAAGAATTGGTACCATTCGAATTTGGATAGCCGGATGTTCCACAGGCCAGGAGGCGTATTCCATCGCCATATGCCTACATGAATATCTGGGCGAGCACATTGCCGACAGTACAATAAAGATTTTCGGTTCTGACCTTTCTGAGCGCTCAATTAAAAAAGCAAGAAGCGGCAGATACTCGAAAAAAGAAGTTGCTGGTGTCTCTGAACTGCGTTTGCAACAGTTTTTTAACAAAACGGACGGCGACTATCAAGAGAAAAAAAAGATCAGAGAACTGTGTGTATTTGCCGTGCACGATATCTTGAAAGACCCTCCTTTTGCTAAAATGGACCTGATCAGCTGCCGAAATGTCCTTATATATTTCGAGCCATTCCTTCAGAAAAAAGCAATTTCAAACTTTCATTATGCGCTAAATGAAAAGGGCATATTATGGCTGGGGAAATCGGAATCTATAGAGCGGGAATCTAACCTTTTTACTTTTCATGATAAGAAGGATAAATTTCATGTACGAATTTCACGTCCTGCCAGGTACACCAGTACCCGAAATGAAACGACAAATAGCAGTGATTTGAAATCAAATAAAATAGTGGCCAGTGAAGAATTGAAGACCGACGACATTCAAAAAAGGGTGAATGACATTTTGCTAAGCACGTATACCCCTTCAGGAGTAGTTGTTAATGAGCAATTTGAAATTACACAATTCCGTGGTGATACAGGAAAATATTTGAGTCTTTCCCCTGGAAAAGCCAGTCTGAATGTGTTGAAAATGGCCAGGGAAGGTTTGTCTTTTGAACTGCGAAATGCCTTGCAGAACGCTACAAACAGTGGTAAAACCTACGTCAAAGAGGATATAACCGTAAATGAAGGAAACGTAGCATTTTCAATAGAAGTGGTACCTATTTTAGATACAATCGAGCCTCATTACCTGATCCTGTTTACTTCCAAGGATCGAAAAAAGCGAACAAAAGGCCCGGCCGATAAATTAAATAGGGATGACAAGGACGAACGTATAGAACAACTTGAACGAGAACTTAGTCAGTCTCGTGAAGATATGCGGAATATAACTGAGGACCAGGAATCAGCTAACGAAGAATTGCAAAGCTCAAATGAAGAGTTAATGAGTGGCGGAGAAGAGCTGCAAAGCTTGAATGAAGAACTTGAAACCAGTAAGGAAGAGCTACAAAGCAGTAATGAGGAGTTGGTAACGCTCAATCAGGAGCTTTTCGAAAGTAATGAAGAACTGTACTTAAGCCGAAAATTCGCCAATGCAACGATTGCACTTCTTCATGAACCCCTTTTGGTGCTGGATAAACACTATTATATTAAAAGCGCGAACTCATCCTTCTATAGTACATTTAAGTTAACGGAACAGGAGACTTTAGGGAAGGTATTCTTCGACCTGGAAGACGGAGGCTGGGAAATACCAAGTTTGCGTAGCGAGTTGAGGAAAATTCAGAATAAGGGTGAAAAGATTTCTGAGATGGAGATCGCCTTTGAATTTCCTGGAATCGGAAAGCGGATTATATGCGTGAACATCCAGCCCATCCACAAGGAAAATGGAGAAAGACTAATCATACTCGCAATAGATGATATTACAGAAAGGAAAAAGACAGCGAAATTATTAGAGGAAAACGCTAATGATATTTTAAATGAGCAAAAGCTATTTGCACAGGAACTGGAAAAGCAGATTGAAGATAGAATTAAAATAGAGCGGCAAAAGAATGATTTTATCAGCATGGCCTCTCACGAACTTAAAACACCTGTAACCAGTATCAAGGGATATGCACAAACCTTGCAACGAAAATTTAAAAACGAGGGGAATGTGCAGGCGGAGAAGTTTCTCTCAAAAATGAATAATCAGATCAATAGATTAACTGCATTGATTGGCGACCTTTTGGACGCAACGCAGGTAACAGCAGGGAAGTTGCATTTTAACAAAGCAGATTTCAACTTTAATGAGCTGGTTACTGAGATAGCCGACGAAATGCAATTCAATTCAACAAAGCATATCATAAAAACTGACCTCGGGCCGGATCAGACCATCTTTGGTGACCGAAATAGAATTGGCCAGGTTATTACTAATATCTTATCTAATGCGATTAAATATTCTCCCGGTGCCGGTCAGGTGGATATTTCAACAACATTCGATAAAAATAGCCTTAAATGTTGTGTCCGGGATTATGGAATTGGCATCCCGAAGGAAAATCTGTCTAAAGTTTTTGAACAGTTTTTCAGGGTGGGTGCCATCGGACAGGAATCTGTTTCAGGGCTTGGGTTGGGGTTGTTTATTGCATCTGAGCTTGTAAAAAGGCATGAGGGCGCTATTACCGTTGAGAGCACAGAGGGAGTGGGGACATTATTTTGCTTTACGCTGCCCCTTTTTCGCAATAAATCAGAAATTGCAGAGAATCGTTTATCAGTATAAGCGTTTCTGCAGTCCGAATTAAAATATTCGGTTAAAGATGTTCCGTTCCCATTTCATATCCCGAGGATAAATATTCAGAATAAGAATTAATTCGAAGACATGTTAATTTTTAATAGGATTATAAGCACTAAGTAATTTTTTTAAATGCCTTCTGGCCGAATGGATCCTTGTTTTTATAGTTCCCAGGGGAAGGGAAAGTCGCTTTGCAATCTCCTGATATTTATGACCATTAAAATACATGGTAAAAGGTATGTGATATTCCCGCGGCAAGCTATAAAGGGCATTGTTGATGTCAGCCATTAGAAACCGGGACTCACCTCCGTTTAAATTGGAACTATGCATGTGATCAGGTACTGACATTTCTTCTGTACGAATAATCAATGCTCTGGTTCTAACCGTTCGCCTGTGATTATTAATAAACGTATGTTTCATAATTGTGTATAGCCATGCGTTTAAATTTGTATTCTCTTTGAAGGTATTGTAGCAGGTAATCGCTTTAATCAGGGTATCCTGAACCAGGTCGTGGGCATCGTCGGTGTCATGTGTAAAGCGCAGCGCGCTTATTTTCAAAGTGGGACTTTGCTGAGTAATTAGTGTGCTGAATTCAATTCTAGTCATACATTAGGTTTAGTTGAGGATTGGCCCGCAGCTCACAAGAATTGACCACCAGCAAAACTCTAATATCAAAGGCTATGCCCCTACCAGGTAAAATATTCGGATCATTGTTGCTGGCATAGGGAGCGATCAGTTCCTCAACAAATCATGTCTGTGCCACTATAGCTTATGTATATTAATTAATCCGCTATCCATGTATACGTATTAATTACAGTACAGTCCGTTATAAATACGGATGGCTGTGCGTTTAATAACCTATTTAATTACGCGCATTACTTACCGTCTTATAAGAAGGAAACA
>Ga0136611_10001915_pt1 | contig 14458 bp, 13 predicted proteins | sample AntDrymUQ2232306_2_FD_106645 | JGI IMG/M metagenome (GOLD analysis project Ga0136611, IMG submission 106645) | Polar desert sand microbial communities from Dry Valleys, Antarctica - metaG UQ223 (23.06) | ecosystem: Environmental > Terrestrial > Soil > Desert | place: Antarctica: Dry Valley...
CGATCCGGCGCGAGCAGTCGCTTGACGCGCTCATGGCGCATCTCGAACAACTGCTGGCCGACACGCCGCTGGACGACGCGCTGCGCGCGAGTCTGCGGGACGTGATGGCGCGCGCCGCGGCGCTGGCCAACGCCGCCGTGGCCGACGGCGGCGAGGCGCTGGCGCGGCGCGCGGCCTCGGCGCTTTATCACACCACCACGGCGGTGGCGATGGCCTGGGAATCGGCGCGCATCGGCACACCCGAGCGCCTGCAACTGGCGCGCCTGGTGCTGCGGCACCGCCTGCTGCCCACCGACCCGCTGGCAGCCGGGGACGAGAGCGACTCCGAATCCGAACGAATTTTCCTGACGGCCTGAACCCGGCCTCCCGCACCCCAGCCCCACCCCACCCCACCCTCCAAGGAAACACACATGAACACACGCAGAACCTGTCTGATCGCTCTGGCCTGCCTTGCAGGCGCCGGAACGGCCTGGGCCCAGGCCAGCTTCCCGCACAAGACCTTGTCGCTGGTCGTTCCCTACGCGCCCGGCGGGCCGACCGACGCGATGGCGCGCACGCTGGCCAACGCCATCAAGCCCGTGCTGGGCCAGACCATGATCGTCGAAAACAGGGCCGGCGCGGGCGCCAACATTGGCGCCGAATATGTGGCCCGCGCCGAGGCCGACGGCCACACGCTGCTGTTCGGCACGTCGGCGCCGCTGGCGATCAACATGAACCTGTACGAGAAGATCAACTACGACCCGTTCAAGAGCTTCGCGCCCATCATCCAGATCGGCCAGTTGCCCAATGTGCTGGTGGTGCACCCCGGCATTCCGGCCAAAAACGTGAAAGAGCTGATCGCCTACGCCAAGGCCAACCCTGGCAAGCTGGCCTTCGCCTCCTCGGGCAGCGGCGCCTCGTCGCACCTGGCGGGCGTGCTGTTCAACATGCGCGCCGGCACCGACATCCAGCACATTCCCTACAAGGGCACCGGCCCGGCGCTCAACGACCTGCTCGGCGGCCAGGTGGCCATGTCCTTCACCGACGTACTCACCGCCCTGCCGCACATCAAGGCCGGCAAGCTGCGCGTGCTGGGCGTGACCTCGGCCAGCCGCTCGCGCGCCCTGCCGGATGTGCCAACGCTGATGGAGCAGGGGTTGAAGGACTTCGACGCCAGCGTGTTTTTTGGCATCGTCGCGCCTTCGGGCACGCCGCAGGAGGTGGTGAGCAAACTCAACGCCGCCTTTGCGCAGGTGCTGCGGCAGCCCGACGTGAAGCAGCGCCTGAGCGAGCAGGGCCTGGAGCCGCCACCACAGACCACGCCGGCCCAGTTGGCGGTCTACATGCGCAGCGAGGCCGCCAAGTGGAACGAGGTGATCAAGCTGTCCGGCGCCAAGGCGGACTGAGCACCATGAATACCGAATCGAACCGCACAACGCCGCAAGGCGCACTGCAAGGCATACGCGTCATCGACCTGTCACGCATCTTGGGCGGCCCCTATTGCGGCCAGATTCTGGGCGACCACGGCGCCGACGTGCTCAAGGTCGAGCCGCCGCAAGGCGATGACACGCGCGCCTGGGGCCCGCCCTTCCAGAACGGCGTGGCGTCCTACTACCTGGGCCTGAACCGCAACAAGCTCGGCATGCAGCTCGACCTCGCGAGCGCGGCGGGCCAGGCCGTGCTGCTGGGTTTGCTCGAAGGCGCCGACGTGGTCATCGAAAACTTCAAGACCGGCACCATGGAGAAGTGGGGCCTGGGCTATGAAGCGCTGGCCCAACGCTTTCCGCGCCTGATTCACTGCCGCGTCAGCGGCTTCGGCGCCGATGGCCCGCTCGGCGGCCTGGCCGGTTACGATGCGGCCGTGCAGGCGATGACAGGCATCATGAGTGTCAACGGCGAAGTGGGCGGCGAGCCGCTGCGCGTCGGTTTGCCTGTGGTCGACATGGTCACCGGTCTCAATGCCGCGCTGGGTGTGCTGCTGGCGCTGCAGGAGCGAGCGCGCAGCGGCAAGGGCCAGTTTGTCGAGGCCAGCCTGTTCGACTGCGGCCTGTCGCTGCTGCATCCGCATGCGGCCAACTGGTTTGGAAACGGCAAACGCCCCACCCTCACCGGCAACGCACACCCGAACATTTACCCCTACGACGCTTTTCCAACCCGCAGCGTGCCGGTCTTTCTGGCGGTGGGCAACGACCGGCAATTCAGCCTGCTGTGCCAGCATCTGCAAATCGAAGCGCTGGCACGCGACGAGCGATTCAGCCAGGCAGGCGAGCGTTCGGTGCACCGACAGGAATTGCGCCAGCTTCTTGAGCAGGCGCTGGCCCGGCATGACGGCTCCGAGCTGGCGGAAGCATTGATGCAGCTTGGCGTTCCCTGCGCACCCATCCTGTCGGTGGACGCCGCGCTGCAGCATCCGCATACCCAGCACCGCGAAATGGTCGTGCGCATCGGCGACGATTACACCGGCATCGCCTCGCCAATCAAGCTGAGCCGCACGCCGGCGACTTACCGCCACGCGCCGCCGACGGAGTTGGTCGCTGGGTCCAATGCCTGAACGCGCGCAAACTGTTGACGCCGTGTTCCTAAAGCCGGCCGCTCATTTAGTTGACATCTAAAGCATTTTCATCAACCTGAGTACACTTTCAGCAACCGCCAAAGGAAATTGTCCATGAAAACCAAATTCAACTGGGAAGACCCGCTATTTCTGTCCGACCAGCTCACTGAAGACGAGCGCGCTGTTCAGGAGGCGGCGCACGCCTTTTGCCAGGAAAAACTCCAGCCGCGCGTGCTGATGGCCGCGCGCCATGAAAAGTTCGACCGCGAGATCATGAACGAAGCTGGCGCCATGGGCTTTCTGGGCTCGACGATTGAAGGCTACGGCTGCGCCGGCCTCAACTACGTCAGCTACGGCCTGGTGGCGCGCGAGGTCGAGCGCGTCGACAGCGGCTACCGCAGCGCCATCAGCGTGCAAAGCTCGCTGGTCATGCACCCGATCGACGCCTACGGCAACGAAGCGCAGCGCGAAAAGTATTTGCCCAAGCTCGCCACCGGTGAATGGGTCGGCTGCTTCGGCCTGACCGAGCCCAACCACGGCTCCGACCCGGCCAGCATGCTGACGCGCGCCAAACCGGTGGACGGGGGTTTCATCGTCAAGGGCGCCAAGATGTGGATCACCAACAGCCCGATCGCCGACGTTTTCGTGGTCTGGGCCAAGCTGGAAGACCCTGACGGCAAGGTCGGCGGGCAGGAAGCGATTCGCGGCTTCGTGCTGGAAAAAGGCATGAAGGGCTTATCTGCGCCCAAGATTGAAGGCAAGATGAGCTTGCGCGCCTCGATCACCGGCGAAATCGTGATGGACGACGTGTTTGTTCCGGCTGAAAACCTGCTGCCCAATGTGTCAGGGCTGAAAGGCCCTTTCGGCTGCCTGAACAAGGCGCGCTACGGCATCGCCTGGGGCGCGCTCGGCGCCGCCGAGGACTGCTGGCACCGCGCCCGCCAGTACACGCTGGACCGGGTGCAGTTCGGCCGCCCGCTGGCGCAAACCCAATTGATCCAGAAAAAACTCGCCGACATGCAGACCGAGATCACGCTCGGCCTGCAGGCCTGCCTGCGCGTCGGACGCCTGATGGACGAGGACCGCGCGGTACCGGAAATGATTTCGCTGATCAAGCGCAATTCCTGCGGCAAGTCGCTCGACATCGCCCGCATGGCGCGCGACATGCATGGCGGCAACGGCATCCATGACGAATACCACGTCATCCGCCACATGATCAACCTGGAAACCGTCAACACCTACGAAGGCACGCACGATGTGCATGCGTTGATCCTGGGCCGCGCGCAGACCGGACTGCAGGCTTTTTACTGATGCTTTAGACCCTTCACGCTTATCTGACGGGCGCAACCAGCTATTGTTTCTATAGCAATCGATGGAACTCGCCGGTTTGAAGCCCCTGCTCACCAGCCTGGCGATGCCGCCGCTGGCGCCGCTGCTGCTGGCGATGTTCGGTGTGTGGCTCGCCTGGCGAAAAAAGCGCGGCGGGTTGACGCTTGCGGCGCTGTCGCTGGCGGCGCTCTGGCTGCTCAGCTGCCACGGCACGGCGGTATGGCTGGCCCAGCATGCGCTGCCGCGGTTCGCGCCGGCGTCGAGCGATGCCATCAAGGCCGGCGGCGTGCAAGCCATCGTGGTTCTAGGTGGCGGTCTGCTGCCCGGAGCGCCCGAATACGGCGGCGCGCCGCAGCTTTCGAGCTACACGGCGGCCAGGCTGCGCCACGGCGTCTGGCTTGCGCGCCGCACCGGCCTGCCGCTGGCCTATAGCGGCGGCGTCGGCTGGGCGTCGGCCGGCGTGCAGCTGTTGCCGGAAGCCGAGGTGGCAGCGCGGGTCGCGCTTGAGGATTACGGCGTCAAGCTGCGATGGAACGAAGGCGCGTCGCGCGATACCTCGGACAATGCGCGCCTGCTTGCACCCATGCTTGAACAAGACGGCGTGCGGCATGTCGCGCTGGTGACCGACGTCTGGCACATGCCGAGGTCGGTCGCCGCCTTCAAGCGCGCGGGCCTGACGGTGACGCCGGCGCCGATTGCCTTTGTCCTCCCTTTCGAGCGCGACGTGCTGCAATGGCTGCCGTCGGCGCAGGGCCTGCTGGCGTCGCGGCTGGTGCTGCGCGAATGCCTGGCGCTGGCGGTCGGCAGATTGATTCCGATCTGACGGCCGGCCCGCGCTGCAGGCGGCGGGAGCGCTCGCTAGTTGACGCTTGCCGGGCAAGACGCTATATTAATAACCAGCCAGTCAGTAAGCATGCTCCAGTCTCTACCGAGTAAATCCCCAAAAGCGCCAGCCGTTCGACGCGAACGCCGCAAGGAGGCGCGTCCGGGCGAGCTGCTCGACGCCGCGCTCGACCTTTTCGTCGAAAAAGGCTTTGCGGCGACCCGGGTCGAAGAGGTTGCGGCCCGCGCCGGCGTGTCCAAAGGCACACTTTTTCTTTATTTCCCAAGCAAGGATGAATTGTTCAAAGCCGTCGTGCGAAAAAATATTTCCGGCCATTTCCGCGAGTGGAACAAGGAGTTCGAAGCTTTCGGCGGCGACACGCTCGAAATGCTGACGTTTTGCATGAACAGCTGGTGGGACCGCGTCGGCGCGACGAAGGCGTCGGGTCTGACCAAGCTGATGATGAGCGAAGCCGGCAATTTCCCCGACATCGCCGCCTTCTACCAGCACGAAGTGGTTCAACCCGGACAGTCGCTGATCCGCCGGGTTCTTCAACGCGGCGTGGAGCGGGGCGAATTCCGCCCGGTCGATCTCGACTACGCCGTTTACAGCGTTGTCAGCCCGATGAATTTTCTGATGCTGTCCAAGCACAGCATCGGCGTTTGCGTTCCCGAACAGGTGGCGCTCGATCCGAAAAAATACATCGCCACGCAGCTGGCGATTGTTCTCCACGGCCTTGTCGCGCCCAGGCAGGAAATGAAAGCGCCGGCATGAAGCGGTGGATCAAATGGGTCGTCGCCCTGCTGGCGTGCGTGCTGATCGCGGCGGGCGTGATGCGCGCCCTGTCGGCGCGCCAGACGCAGCGGCAGGCGCTTGCCAGCGGCGCCGGCGCCCCGGACGCGGGCTGGGTCGAACTTGCCGCGACCGACGTCGTCCGGGCCGGGACGCGCGAACTTGCGCAGGGACTGGCGGTTTCGGGCTCGCTGAAAGCCGTCAACTCGGCGGTCATCAAGGCGCGTGTCGCCGGCGAGCTTCAGGCGCTGACGGTTCGGGAAGGCGACTTCGTCAAGGCGGGCCAGGTCGTCGCCCGGATCGACGCCGGCGAATACCAGTCGCGGCAGCGCCAGGCCGGCGAGCAGGCCGAGTCGGCCAAGGCACAGGTCGATGTCGCGCAGCGCCAGTACGACAACAACAAGGCGCTGGTCGATCAGGGTTTTATCTCGAAAACCGCGCTTGATACGTCGCTCGCGAACCTCAACGCGGCGCAATCGACCTACAAGGCGGCGCTTGCCGGCGCCGAAGTGGCCGCCAGGGCGGTGCAAGACGCGGTGCTCAAGTCGCCGATCGCCGGCCAGGTGTCGCAGCGTCTGGCGCAGCCGGGCGAGCGCGTCGGCATCGACACCAGAATCGTTGAAATTGTCGATTTGACCCGGCTCGAACTTGAAGCCAGCGTGGGCGCGCTGGAAGCCATGAGTGTTCGCGTTGGCCAGGGCGCACGCCTGCGTATCGAGGGCAGTCCGCAAACCGTCGGCGCCAGGGTCGTTCGCATCAATCCGAGCGCGCAGGCCGGCAGCCGCGCGGTGCTGGTTTATCTGGCGCTGGAAAATGCCGGCGGCGGCGGCGCCCTGCCGCTGCGCCAGGGACTGTTCGCGCAGGGCACGCTCGACACGGCGCGAGCTTCGGCGCTGGCAATGCCTTTGGGCAGTGTCCGCATCGACAAGCCGCAGCCGTATGTGCAGGCGATCGACAACGGGCGGGTGGTTCACAAGACTGTCGAGACGGGCATGCGCGGCACGATCGAAGGCGAAACTTGGATCGCTGTGAAGGGGCTGGCTGACGGAACGCCGGTGATTCGCGGCAACATCGGCATCCTGCGCGAAGGCACGCAGGTGCGCTACACGCAGCTGTCGGCCGCGCCAAGCGCCACTCCGGCCGCCAGGCCTGCCCCCTGAGCCGACCGCGATGTGGTTCACGCAGGTCAGTCTTAAAAATCCGGTGTTCGCCACCATGGTCATGCTGGCCATTGTGGTGCTGGGGCTGTTTTCGTACCAGCGCATGCGGGTCGACCAGTTTCCGAACATCGATTTTCCGGTGGTCGTCGTCACCGCCGACTACCCCGGCGCGTCGCCCGGCATCGTCGAGAGCGAGGTCACCAAGAAGATCGAGGAAGGCGTCAATTCGATCGCCGGCGTCAACACCTTGAGCTCGCGCAGCTTCGAGGGCCAGGCCGTTGTCATCGTCGAGTTCCAGCTGTATGTCGACGGGCGCAAGGCGGCTGAAGACGTACGCGAAAAAATCGCCGCCATCCGGCCGACCTTCCGGGAAGAAGTGAAAGAGCCGCGCGTCCTGCGCTTCGATCCGTCGAGCCGGGCGATCTGGTCGGTAGCCATATTGCCCGCGCCAACCGGGGCAGCCAACGAACGCAGCGCAGGGCCGCCCCAAGCAAGTTCAGCCCCCTCGGGGGGCAGCGCAGTACGCGAAGCGACAAGCGTGGGGGCCACACCCTTGTCGGCGATCGAGTTGACGAGCTGGGCCGACCAGGTTTTGAGAAAGCGGCTGGAAAATGTCCGCGGCGCCGGGTCGGTCACGCTGGTGGGCGCGACCCGCCGCGAGATCAACATTTACCTCAATCCGCAGGCGATGGAGTCGCTCGGCATCACCGCCGATCAGGTCGCGAATGCGGTGCGCAGCGAGAACCGGGATCTGCCGATCGGCGCGATCCGCTCGCAGGCGCAGGAGCGCGTGGTGAAGATCGATGCGCGGATGAAGCGGCCGGAAGACTTCGCGGGCATCATCGTCGCGCGCAAGGGTGGCGTAGCGATCACCGTCGGCCAGGTCGCCCGCGTCGCCGACGGGGCGCAGGAGCTCGACAACCTGGCGCTCTACAACGGCCAGCGCACTTTGCTGCTTTCGGTTCAGAAGGCGCAGGATGAAAACACCATCGACGTGGTTGATGGACTGAACAAGGCCGTCGCCGAGCTCGGACCGCAGTTGCCGCCGGGCGCCCGCCTGCAACTGATCACCGACAGCTCGCGGCCGATCCGCGTCGCGGTCGAGAACGTGAGGCGCACGCTGATCGAAGGCGCGCTGCTGACGGTGCTGATCGTTTTTTTGTTCCTCAACTCGTGGCGCTCCACGGTCATCACCGGCCTGACGCTGCCGATTTCCATCATCGGCACCTTTTTGTTCATGAACCTGTTCGGTTTCACCATCAACATGGTCACGCTGATGGCGCTGTCGCTGTGCGTGGGCCTGCTGATCGACGACGCCATCGTGGTGCGGGAAAACATCGTCCGCCATGTGCAGATGGGCAAGCCGCCCTACCAGGCGTCGCTCGACGGCACGCGGGAAATCGGCCTGGCGGTGCTGGCCACGACCTTTTCCATCGTCGCCGTGTTTTTGCCGATCGGCTTCATGGGCGGCATCATCGGCAAGTTTTTTCACGAGTTCGGCGTCACCATCGTCGCGGCGGTGCTGATCTCGATGTTCGTCAGCTTCACGCTCGACCCGATGCTGTCAAGCATCTGGCACGACCCGGCGATCCTGGGGCAGGCTCACGGCAGCCCGAAAACCTGGTACGACAAGACCATCGGCCGCGTCACCGGCTGGTTTGACAGCGCCACCGAGTCACTCAGTCGCGGCTACCAGAAGATTCTTCGCTGGTCGCTGGTCCACAAGCTGGCGACGCTGTTTCTGGCGGTGGTGGTTTTCGGCGTCAGCGTCGCGATGGTGCCGCTGCTGGGAACCGAGTTCGTCCCCAAGGCAGACTTTTCGGAAACCTCGCTCAACTTCTACACCCCGGCCGGCTCGTCGCTCGAAGCCACCGAAGCAAAGGCGCGGCAGGTCGACGCCATCCTGCGTGAGTTTCCCGAGGTCAAGTACACCGTCGCAACGCTCAACACCGGCAACGCGCAGGGAAAAATGTACGCCAGCGTTTACGTTCGCATGGTCGAGCGGAAGGCGCGCAACCGCAATGCCGACGAAATGTCGGCGGTGCTCAGGGCGCGGCTCCAGCAGGTTCCCGGCATCACCGTCACGCATGCCGGGCTGCTCGACGCGGTGGGCGGCAACAAGCAGGTCGAGTTTTCGCTGCAGGGGCCCGATCTGCGGGAGCTGGCTCGCTTGACGCGCCTTGTCACCGAAAAAATTCGACCCATTCCCGGTCTGGTCGATCTGGACACCAGCCTGAAGGCCGATCAGCCGGTGCTCGAGATCGCGGTTCGGCGGGACGCGGCGGCCGACCTGGGGCTGTCCGCTTCGCAGATCGCGGCGTCGCTGCGGGTGCTGGTTGCCGGGCAGACGGTGGGCACTTGGCGCGCGCCCGACGACCAAACCTACAACGTCAACGTGCGCCTGAGCCCCGATGCGCGCGACGCGCCCAGGGACCTGGAGCGCCTGCCTTTCATGAACGCCACCACCGGCAGCAATGTGGACGGCTCGACCCGAATCGTCCGGCTGAGCCAGGTTGCGAGCGTCACCGAATCGACCGGCCCGAACCAGATCAACCGGCGCGACCTGACCCGGGAAGTCGCGATCAACGCCAATGTCTACAAGCGATCTGCAGGCGAGGTGTCGAACGATATCAAGGCGGCGCTGGCGGAGGTGAATTTTCCGCCTGGCTACCGCTACCAGTTCAGCGGCTCGACCAAGAACATGGCCGAGTCCTTCGGTTACGCCGTATCGGCGCTGGTGATGGCGATTTTGTTCATCTACATGATCCTGGCCAGCCAGTTCAGGAGCTTTCTGCAGCCGATGGCGCTGATGACGTCGCTGCCCCTTACGTTGATCGGCGTCGTCCTGTCGCTGCTGATGTTCGGCTCGACGCTGTCGATGTTTTCGGTCATCGGCGTCGTCATGCTGATGGGGCTGGTGACCAAGAACGCGATTTTGCTGGTCGATTTTGCGATTCGCATGCGGGATGAAGGCATGGAGCGCGGTGAAGCCCTGCTGACAGCCGCCAAAGTCAGGCTGCGTCCCATCCTGATGACGACGCTGGCGATGATTTTCGGCATGGTGCCGCTGGCCTTTGCGCTGACCGAGGGTTCCGAGCAGCGCGCTCCCATGGGCCAGGCGGTGATTGGCGGCGTGATCACGTCGTCGCTGCTGACACTGGTGGTCGTGCCGGTGACCTACTGCTACCTGGACGATCTGGCCCAGTGGCTCAAGCGCAAGTTTGGCGGAACGGCCCATCGCGCCGCGCCAGCGCCTGACGAGGAATTGCCTCGGGAAAGCGCTGCTCGCGCCGTCTAAAATCAAAGCTTGAACGCGACCGTTTTCGCCCTTGACACCGCCCTTACAACGAACCTGCAATGAATTACGAACAAGCCCGATTCAACATGATTGAGCAGCAAATCCGCCCGTGGGAAGTGCTCGACAGTCAGGTGCTGTCGCTGCTCGCGGTGATCCGGCGCGAGGACTTCGTCCCGCCGGCCTGCAAGGCGCTGGCGTTCGTCGATATGGAAATCCCGTTGCCGCCGCAGGCAAACGCCAGCCAGTGCATGCTGGCGCCCAAGGTCGAAGCGCGCATCCTGCAGGACTTGTCGGTGCAAAAGCATGAAAAGGTGCTCGAAATAGGGACCGGATCGGGCTATATGGCGGCCTTGCTGGCGCACCGCGCGCAGCAGGTCGTCACGCTGGAAATCGACGCTTCGCTGGCGGACGCCGCCCGAAAAAACCTGCAGAAGGCCGGAATCTACAACGCCGAAGTTCGTACCGCCGACGGCGCCGCGAGCCTGGCCGAAGCGGCCGAGGGCAACAGCGCACTGCGCGGCCCGTTCGACGTGATCGTGCTGAGCGGCTCGGTCGCCGTCGTGCCGGCGGAACTGCTGTCGCTGCTCAAGATCGGCGGACGCCTGAGCGCGATTGTCGGCTTCGATCCCGTCATGCGAGCCACGCTGATCACACGTGTTGGCAAGGAGTCCTGGCGCACGATCGAAGGATGGGACACGGTCGCGCCGCGTCTGCTCAACTTTGCGGAACCGTCGAAGTTCACCTTTTGACGTTCTGACGCCTTCTGAAAACGCAAAACCAGCCCATGATTTCACAACTGAATCCCGCCGGTTTCGCCGCCTGGCGCGAACGCGCGGCGGTTGGCGCGCCCGCCGGCCTGCCGGTGGTGCTTGATGTGCGCGAGCCCTGGGAAGTCGCCGCGGCGTCGATCCGGGAGGACGGCTTCGCACTGGTGTTTATTCCGATGCGGGAGATACCGGCGCGCCTCGGGGAACTGCTGGCCGACCACGGCGCGGAACGGCCTGTTGCGTGCCTCTGCCACCACGGGATGCGCAGCCTGCAGGTGGCCAGCTACCTGGCGCAAAACGGCTTCGCCGATGTCGTCAACCTGCAAGGCGGTATTGACGCTTGGTCGCAGCAGGTCGATCCGTCGGTTCCACGCTATTAGCGACGGCCCTCTGGTGACGCCGGGCTGGGCAGGGCAATTCATTTCATCGGGCTGGCCGTTCATTTTTCAACCTGAAACACTCAACTCCCGCAAGCCCTCATGAATCTGCCCACCAAATCGCCGGCAATGCGCTTGCTAATGTCTTTCCCGCGGTCGGTCCCGGTGGCTGTGGCGGCGCTGCTGGCGATGCCGTCCGCGCATGCGCAGAGCCTGGTGACGCTGTACGAGTCGGCCAGGGCCTTCGACGCGACCTATCAGTCGGCGCGGCTGCAGTACGACGCCAATCTGGCGCGGGCCGAACAGGCCAAGGCCGGCATTTTGCCGAATGCCGGCTTGTCCGCCGGCGCGTCGCGCATCGGCGTGCAGAACAACGCGCCGTCCATCAACAGCAGTTTCTACACGCAGAACGCCTCGCTCAGCGCACTGCAGCCGCTTTATCGGCCGGCCAACTGGGCGACTTACGGGCAGGCTTTCAGCCAGGTCGATCTGGCGCGCGCGCAACTGGAAGCGGCTTCGCAGGACCTGATCGTGCGGACCAGTCAGGCTTACTTCGACTTGCTGGCGGCGCAGGACACGCTGGCCTTCGTGCGGGCGCAAAAGCAGGCCGTGGCCGAGCAGCTGGCATTCGCCAAGCGCAACTTCGAAGTCGGCACGTCGACGATCACCGACACGCGCGAAGCGCAGGCGCGCTACGACCTGGTGATTGCGCAAGAAATCGCCGCCGAAAACGATTTGCGCGTGAAAAAAATCGCGCTCGACCAGCTGGTCGGCGTCGCCGAGTCGCAGCCCAGAGCCCTGGCGGTGCCGGTCGCGCTGCCGCCGCTCGCGCCTGCCGATGTCACGGCGTGGGTCGAGCAATCCGAGGCCGTGCATCCGGCGGTGCGCCAGGCGCGCAGCAATGTCGAGATCGCCGCGCTGGAAGTAAAAAAAGCCGAAGCCGGCCACAAGCCCACGCTGGATGCGACCGCCAGCTACAACGTCACCAAAAACCCGACCAACACGGCGCAGAACGGCATCGTCTCGCGCGCCAACACCAGCAATATCGGTGTCTTGCTCAACGTGCCGATTTTTGCCGGTTTCGCCACGCAAAACCGAATACGAGAAACCTTGTCGCTGCGCGACAAGGCCCTCAGCGACCTGGAAGGCACGCGCCGGTCGGTCGCGCAAAACGTGCGCGCCATCTACTTCGGTGTTCAGTCGGGCCAGGGCCAGGTGAAGGCGCTTGAAGCGGCCGAGCTGTCGAGCCAGAGCGCGCTCGACGCCAACAAGCTGGGCTATCAGGTCGGGGTGCGCATCAACATCGACGTCCTCAATTCGCAGAGCCAGCTGTTCCAGACCAAACGCGATCTGGCGCTGGCGCGCTACAACGTGCTCCTCGGCGATTTGCGTCTGCGGCAGGCCAGCGGAACCCTGACGGCTGACGATCTGCTGCGGATAAACCAGCTGCTGCTGGCGCCCTGAAAGGAAAGAGGAAAGTGTGCCGGCGGGAGACGCTGGGGCCAGCCGGTCTTTGCGCCTTGGCTCAGACCACCATGGGTGTCGCGGCGCCGTCCATCGTCAGGATCACGCCGGTGACATAGCTGGCGCAAGGCGATGCGAGAAACAGGATGGCGTTGGCGATTTCCTCCGGCTGCGCGAGCCGTCCAAGGGGCACTTTCGCGGTGGCGCGCACCAGGGCCTAGTCCAGCGTGATGTTGTCCAGCCTGGCGGCGGCCTCCAGCCCCGACCGCAGCCGATCGGTCGCGGTGGCGCCAGGATTCACCGCATTGACCCGAACGCCACGGGAGCCATACGCCGCCGCCAGGCCGGCGCTGATGAGCATCAGCGCCGCGTTGGCCGCGCCGCCCGGCAAATGGATCGGGCTGGCAGACTTCCCGCCGTTGCCGACGACATTCACGATGGCGCCGCGCCCGCGCCGACCCATTTTTTTAATGACCGGGTCAATCATGTGAACGTAGGTAAAAAACTTGGCGCTCATGGCATCGTGCCATGCCTGGGCGTCGAGCTGCTCCGGTGGCGTGCGGCGCGCAGCGCCCGCGCAGTTGACCAGCACATCGACGTCGCCATGAAACTCTTCAGCCCGGGCAAGCGCTTGCAAGGCCTCCCCTGGTATCTGGAGATCCGCTGCGAACACGCCAATTTGTCCTTCCGCCCATAGAAACCCGTCCGTCAACCGCCGCATTGCCAGTTCGAGATTTTCCTGGCTCCGCGACACCAGGCTGACCTTGGCTTCTTCGCGCAAAAACCCCTGGGCACAAGCCAGGCCGATGCCCTTGCTGCCCCCGGTGATAAGCACATGCCTTCCCGCGAGTTGCAAGTCCATGGTCTTCCCTTGCGTTCGACGCGCGCTTACTCGACGCGTATGCCGGCGGATTTGACTATTTGTCCATAGCGCGCCAGGTCGCGCCTGATCTCGCCAGCGAACTGGTCGGCGCCGCCCGGCGTGGCTTCGATGCCCATCAGGCGCAGCTTTTCGCGGACTGCCGCGTCGTTGAGCACCGCGTTCAATTCGGTATTGAGGCGGCCTATGATGGCCGGCGGTGTCTTCGCGGGCGCAAAAATACCGACCCAGGAATTAACGACGAAATCAGGAACGCCGCCCTCCACAAAGGTCGGCACGTCGGGCAGCGCCGTCGCGCGCTCGGCGCTAGACACCGCGATCGCGCGCAGCTTGCCTGACTTGACATGGCCATAGGCGCCAGCGACCGCGGTGTAAACCAGCGGAATCGTCCCGCCGAGCACATCCGTCATCGCCTGCCCGCCGCCCTTGTACGGAACATGCGTCAGGTTGGCATTGGTTCGCGCCTTGAGCAGTTCGCCGGCGATGTGCGGCGTTCCACCCGTGCCGGAAGTGCCGAAGGAAAGTCCCGCCGGCTGCGACTTCGACAGCGCGACGACGTCGGACAGGCTTTTGACCGGCACATCGGGATGCGCCACCAGAATCAGGATCGCGTCGCCGATTTTTCCGACAGGCATGAAGTCGACAGCGGTGTCGAACGGCGTTTTGGCAAAGACATGCGGATTGATCACCATCGTGCCGTCGAAGCCTAGAAGCAGGGTGTAGCCGTCGGCCGGAGCCACCTTGACCAGACTGGTGCCGATATTGCCGGAAGCGCCGGGCTTGTTGTCGACAATGATTTGCTGCCCCAGCCTTTTACCGAGGTGTTCGGCAATAAGCCGTCCGCTGGTGTCGGTCACGCCGCCGGGCGTGAACGGTACCACCAGGCGAATCGGCTTGGCGGGCCAGGCATCCTGCGCTTGCCCGGCGCCGGGCAAGCCTGCGGCCATGGCGCCCATCAGCACCAGGCCGGCGACGGACACAAAATTTCTGCGAACAAGGGTTGGACGGTTAAATGTGTGGTTCATGTTTTTTCCTGCA
>Ga0136611_10001916_pt1 | contig 14452 bp, 14 predicted proteins | sample AntDrymUQ2232306_2_FD_106645 | JGI IMG/M metagenome (GOLD analysis project Ga0136611, IMG submission 106645) | Polar desert sand microbial communities from Dry Valleys, Antarctica - metaG UQ223 (23.06) | ecosystem: Environmental > Terrestrial > Soil > Desert | place: Antarctica: Dry Valley...
CGGGCCGCCGTCGTCCGGCTCAACACCCTGACATATATCACCATCAATCTCCGCGCTATCCACCGCCTGCATGACCGTCAGGCCGCCCAGACCCAGGCAGTCAGATGTTGAAGCCGACCCTCCGCGTCGGGGAGGGGGCTGGGGGGTGAGGTTCTTCCCACGTCGCACACGACCCACGTCGAAACCTACGGCCCCGAACCTACACCCTCGCTACCCAACGCTGCGGCTGAAGCGCTCGATCGCGTCGGTCAGCTCCGTTATCATGACTTCGTCGTCTTTAGAGTTCATTACGCAGCCTCGGATGTGATCTTCGAGGACGAGCATCCCGACGGCCCGGGCCGCACCGATAATCGTTGATACCTGCGTCAGCACATCGACGCAGTATTTATCCTCTTCAATCATGCGCTGCACGCCGCGCACCTGCCCCTCCATTCGGCGCAGTCGGGCCAGGATTTTCGCTTTATCGGTTGCATATGATGCGCTTGAAGCGGATTCGATCGGTTCGTCGGCTGGATCGGGTGATGGCACGAGTTGGACAGTCATTGTCGAGTCACTCCTTCAGTTTCTGTAATTATACCCCATAGGGGTATCAGACGCAACGCCGACGCGATTTTGGTATTCCGCTTAGAATCGCCGTGCGTGGGTCACACGTGCCGAAGAGACGAACTGTACTGGGAAGGGACTGTCCATGACACGTCGCGAAATTCTGGAGTCTCCGAATCTGCCGAAGCCGACATCACCGTATTCGATTGCGACCAAATGGGGAGATCTGCTGTTCATCTCCGGCCAGGTGCCGGGCGACACGTCGGCGGACATCGCCGGGCAGACCGAGCAGGTCATGGAGAAGCTCAAGGCAATCATGACCGAGGCTGGCACCAGCTTCGAGCATGCCCTCAAGGCGACCTGTTTTCTGACCGATATCAGCGAGTTCCAGCAGTTCAACGAGGTGTACACACGCTACGTCGGTGAGGAGAAGCCGTGTCGCTCAACGATTGAGTGCAAGCTGGCGGGACCAGCCTTCAAGGTTGAGATCGACATGATTGTCGGCATTCCGAGCTGAACACGACCAATCAGGGAAGGACGTCCGCTGTCCTTCCCTGGTACTCCCAAGTCGTTGTGCGGCACGACCCTTGCAATTCTTCGCACTGGACACAACTCGTATCCGATTGCGTCATTCCAGACAGCGAAGGAGCTTTTTCAGATGGACTCTACGAACTCTACGAACTCTACGAACGCAAACGTCGACCTTGCGGCACTGACGATGGGTATGGATGTCGTCAGCCCAGCTGGTGAGTCGATCGGAACGGTCAAAGAGGTCCGCACGCACGACTTTCTGCTCGATCGCTCAATGCGCCGTGACGTATACGTGCCGTTCTCCGCGATTCGCGAAGTTGGCGGACGTACTGTCGTTCTGTCAGTCGCTGGGTCAGATGTAGATGATCAGGGATGGGGTGCCGCCCCGCTCTTCGGCGGCCCGACCGAGTCGGACTCGACCGCGCCGCCGGAGGACAAAGTCGTCGGCACCGGCGATCCGGCGGAGCGCGGCACCTGGAGCGCCAGCAGCGATTCCTATGACCTCGGACCGCTCGATACCGAAGCCGGTCGCCAGGCGATCGAAGGCGCGGACGACGGCGAACCACCGCACGGCACCGAGTTGCCCCGTACCCGCATCAACACGCTCGAACCATCTGATTCGTCGGGCACAGGGACGGGTTCAGGCACGAACACGAGCGACACGCAGCGCCTGCGAGACATGTTCGGGTAGGCAACAGGCGACAGGCAACAGGCAACAGCAGTCATGAAAGCCGGACGCTTGATGCGTCCGGCTTTCTCATTTCATGTCAATCGCTGTTGCCTGTTGCCTGTCGCCTGTTGCCGCGCCTACGACTGCGCGAGTCGCCGCAGCACCATTGGGAGAATTCCGCCGTGGCGGTAGTACTCCCATTCGACGGGCGTGTCGATGCGGACTCGTGCCTGGAACGAGGACGCCGTGCCGCCCGGATGGACAGCTTCGACGGTCAACCACTGACCCGGCTTCAGCCCTGAGGCAATTCCGCGCGCGGTGATCGATTCTGAACCGTCCAGGCCAAGCGTGTCCCGACTCTCACCATCCTTGAACTGCAACGGCAGTATGCCCATCATCACCAGATTTGAGCGGTGGATACGCTCGTACGATTCGGCGATGACGAGCTTGATGCCGAGCAGCTTCGGTCCCTTGGCGGCCCAGTCGCGGGAGCTGCCGGAACCGTATTCCTTGCCAGCCAGGATGACCAGTGGCGTACCATCCGCCTGGTAGCGGTGTGACGCCTCGTAGACTGACAGCACCTCGTCGGTCGGGAGATAGCGCGTCCACCAGCCTTCCGTGCCAGTTACGAGTTCATTGCGGAGCCGGACGTTGCCGAACGTGCCGCGCACCATGACCTCGTGGTTCCCACGCCGCGCGCCGTAGGAGTTGAAGTCGAGCAGACTCACATCATTGAGGAACAGGTAGTCACCGGCTGGACTCTTCGGGGAGATCGTGCCGGCCGGCGAGATGTGATCGGTCGTGATCGAGTCACCCAGACGCAGTAGCACGCGCCCGTTGACGATGTCTTCCGGCGCGGTCGGTTCCATCAACATGCCGTCGAAGTAGGGTGGTTCCTGGACGTAGGTCGATTCCTGGTCCCAGGCGTATAGTTGTCCGCTCGGCACTTCCAGTCCACGCCAGAACTCATCGCCCTCGTAGACATGTCCGTAGTTCGTGCTGAAGACCTCAGGCGTGACGGCGCTCATGACGACATCGGCCACCTCGGCCTGGGTTGGCCAGATGTCGCGCAGAAACACTTCGTTGCCGCTCGCGTCGGTGCCGAGCGGATCAACCGTTAGATCAGTGTCGACCGTTCCGGCCAGTGCGTAGGCGACGACCAGCGGCGGCGACGCCAGGAAGCTGGCGCGGACCTGCGCGTGGATGCGGCCCTCGAAGTTGCGGTTGCCCGACAGGACGGCTGCGACGACGAGGTTGTTCTCATCGACGGCGTCACCCACGGCCTGGATCAGCGGGCCGCTGTTCCCGATACAGGTCGTGCAGCCGTAGCCGACGACGTGGAAGCCGAGAGCCTCCATATATGGAAGCAGGCCGGCATTGTTGAACCAGTCGGTCACAGCGCGCGATCCGGGTGCCATGCTGGTTTTGACATACGGCTTCACCTTCAGGCCGCGTTCGACCGCCTTCTTCGCTAACAGGCCCGCCGCCAGCATGACCGACGGGTTTGACGTGTTCGTGCAGCTCGTGATCGCTGCGATCGCGACCGCGCCGTGTCCGATCGCGATCGTCTCGGTTGCGCTAATCTGCGCGATCGCCGGTTCGGCGACGGAGTCCGTCATGGCGTTGGGTGAGACTGGCTCGCCCAACGCCTGTTCCTCGTTTTCATCGCCACCTGGGCGTTCCGCCTGGGCTGGCATCGGGTCGGACGCCGGGAACGTGTCAGCGACAGCGGCAGTGTCCGCAATCTCCTGGCGTGACTCGTCCTGATCGACCTGTGCCGGAGTCATCTGCGCACCGAACGCGCTCCAGAGTGCCTCGCGCACGCCGGACAGATTGACGCGATCCTGTGGCCGACGTGGACCCGCGAGGCTTGGCTCAACCGTGCTGAGATCGAGCTCAAGCATCTCGTCGAAATGCGGATCAGGGGTTTCATCGGTGCGGAACATGCCCTGCGCCTTGCAGTAGCGCTCGACGAGATCGACGAGTTCCTCAGGCCGTCCGGTCAGGCGCAGATAGCGAAGCGTCTCAGCATCCACGGGAAAAAGCCCCGCCGTTGCGCCATACTCGGGAGCCATGTTGCCAATCGTCGCGCGGTCCGCTACAGGCAGGCGGCTGAGCCCGGGACCGCAATACTCCACGAATCGTCCGACGACGCCGTGCTTGCGCAGCATCTGCGTCACCGTCAGGACGAGGTCGGTCGCGGTCGCGCCCTCGCGCATCTCGCCAACGAAGCGGACGCCGACGACCTTCGGCGGCAGCATGTAGATCGGCTGGCCGAGCATCGCGCCTTCCGCCTCGATGCCACCGGCACCCCAGGCCAGGACGCCGAGTCCGTTGACCATCGGCGTGTGCGAGTCGGTGCCGACACAGGTGTCGGGGAAGACGGTCATTTCGCCATCGACCTCACGGGCCTGGACGACCTTCGAGAGAAACTCGAGGTTCACCTGATGGCAAATGCCAGTGCCGGGCGGGACGATGCTCATGCCGTCGAATGCCTGCTGCGCCCAGCGCAGCAGCATATAGCGCTCGCGGTTGCGCGAGTACTCGAGATCGACGTTGGACGCATAGGCCATGGACGAACCAAAGGCATCAACCGCGACGGAATGGTCGATGACGAGGTCAGCCGGTAGCTGCGGATTGACTTTCGATGGGTCGCCGCCAAGCCGCTGCATGGCCGAGCGCATGGCTGCCAGATCGACGATCGCTGGCACGCCGGTCAGATCCTGCAACAGAATTCGAGCAGGCAGATACGGCAGTTCTTCTTCACCTTGCTGGCCCGGCGTCCAGCGCGCGAGCGTCTCGACATCTCCAGCCTCGAACCCCTCGACGTTGACGTTTCGCAGCACGTTCTCAAGGAGAATCTTGACCGTGATCGGCATCCGCTCTATGTCGCCAAAGTTCGAGAGGGCCGACAGTCGATAGTACGTGGCAGAGCCACCAGCGTAGTCCAGGCTGGCGCGCGCACCGAACGGATCAGCAGCATCCCTCATGGCGTTCCCTCTCGCTCTCATTATCGCGTGGTGTATCAACTGACGCGCCAACGCTATTGGCAAACAGGAACCAACAGCAGGAACGACGCACCCTTCGCTACAGGTATGGTACTACGCCTTTCCACGGTGGCACGGAACTGTCTTGAACTTCACGCGATCATTCCATGTTAGACTGGTCGAAGACTGGTCGGAGGGAAAGGAAATGCAGCATGCAAACCGCGAACATGCGTGCCGTGGGCGCGTACGAAGTAAAGACAAACCTGTCTCAAATCCTTGATGATGTTGCCGGAGGGGAAACGATCGCGATCACACGACATGGTGTACCGGTAGCAATCCTGGTGCCCGTTAATGCTTCTAGGCAAGGTGACGTTGTTCGGGCATATGAGGAGTGGGTCGAATACCGACGCCTCCACAACATTACGCTCGGCGACGATCTTACGATCCGCGATTTGATCGAAGATGGGCGCCGCTAATGCCGCTCGTGCTGGATAGTTCGATCTCCCTCGTCTGGGCGTTTGAGGACGAGGACGATCCACTCGCTGCAGCTGTCGTTCAAATGCTCGACGGTGATGTTGCGCGAGTATCCGCGATATGGCCACTGGAAATGACGAACGCGCTCCTCGCTGGCGAGCGTCGTGGACGAATCACCGATGATGAGATTAGACGATTTCGATCCTTTCTCAGAACCATTACAATTGAGGTCGATCTGCCGTCTATCTCGACGACCTTTGACATCGTGCTCGGCCTTGCGCTACAACTCAATCTGTCAACGTACGATGCGTCATACTTGGAACTCGCTCAACGACTCGGTCTGCCTCTCGCCACGCTCGATAGACGACTGGCAGCGGCGGCACAGTCGCTTGGTGTTGGCTTAGTGGTTTCGTAGCCAAGCTTCAACACCGTAGAAAGTGCCAGGATATGCGGGCACACATGTTTCCCGCCGGTGCCGCGATAGGTCGTGACTCCGGTGGGAATGTTACAGACGTGAAGTTGCTGCTTCAGGAATCGAACCCACTTGCAGCTAGTCGATCCGCAGCATCTCCGGCGTGGCCTGACCGGCGCTGAGGACGGCGTTGAACAGGATCTTGTAGGTTCCGCGAGCCTGGGCACGGAACTGGGCGCGGAAGCCGATCAGGACGACACGGCCCGCACCGAGCGGCACATCAAGGACAGCTGCCTTGCCCGCCAGCTTTTCGGCTCCGAGAATCCAGCCACTTAGATTCGGCGCGGAGTTCGGGTAGTAGACCGGAATGTCGGTGTCGCTGCTCCCAGGGCCACTCAGCTCGAAGGCAGGGCTGCGCATGAACAGGGCGACCGCATCACGGTTCATGCCGTAGCCAAGTGGGTGACTCGTATCGACCAGCACCCGCAGCAGTGAGCCGGGACAGTAGAACTCCTCCTCTTTCAATCCGGCCACGACGTTCTTGACTGGCAGGTAAAGATGCTCGATGGCGAACTCACAGGCGGAATCGAGGGCGACCAGCGTGCCGCCAGCCTCGACAAACGCACGCAGAGCGTCTGCCCCGATCTGCCCGAGGCCACCGACGTACTCCGGGGGATACGGTTCCTTGTACTTGTTTTTCTCTGGATTGCCATGCAGTAGATCGTTGCGCTTCTGCTGCGGCAACAGGATCACGTCGAACCGTTCGCGGAGGTCTCCCTGGCAGATGTCGTCGTCGTGCAGCGTGTCGTACGGCAGCTCGTAGCGCTCGAAAATGAGGCGGGTCCAGCCCTCGTCGATTTCCGGTCGCCACGACTGGTAGACACCGACCCGAGGCATATCCTGCCGCATCAGCGCCGTCTCCAGCGGCTCATCAAGACCGACGATATCAACTCCCGTCTCCTGCGCCAGACGGCCCACCATCGATGCCAGGCCATCCTGTGCGGGGAGGATGATCGTGCCAGCCGGGAGTCCGCGTTCGGTGTTCGTGTCGCACATGCGGTGGGCGGTCATGCCTGATTCCAACACGCGGTTGAGGGCGAGAATCGCGGCATTCGTGCGCACGGGAATGGCGAAGCCGAACAGCCCCTCGCCGCTGACTGAACCATCAGATTGTTCGATCGTGGCGGGCTGAAGTTCGGCATCGAACGGGCGTTTTACTTCGATCGCGCGCACGCCCATCTGGAGTGACAGGGTGTGTCCAGCAATGTCGTATGGAGCGGCGGGTGGCCCATCCGGCCAACGGCGCAGATCCGGGTACTCCTGAATCTCCAGTAACGTCTTGGCGTAGTTACCGGCGGGCTGTGCAAGACGAATCACACGCGTCCCTTCCGGATAGCGAACGCCGTCGGCAGTGAACGCTGCGGCTGCTTCCTCGATCTCAACCAGACCGAGCCGCAAGGTTTCAAGCAGTTCGTAGGCGGTGCCGGGGTCGTCCTGCTGTTCCGGGATCAGGTACGCGTAGGCGACCTTGTCGCGCTCGTAGTTGCGTTCGATCATCCGGCGCTGGATTCCGGCGTAGTTGCGGAGCCACTGCCGACGGTTACGGGCGGCATGCTCAAGGAAGGCGAGCGCGGCAATGCGGTCGTACTCGACGATGTCGGACAGCGTCCACTCACCGCCCTTCCAGGGCAGCGGGTGGTTCCAGGTGCGCTGGCGCGGGTCGAAGCCGCGCTCGACCGACAGGTCGTCTTCTTCGATCGTGACCGGCGTTGCCAGGTTACACGACGCGGCCTCCGAGAGGAGATCGACGCTGCCGTGGTAGTTACCGTAGGCAAGCGACGGCGAGTAATTGTCGAAGATGATGTTCGACGCGACGCCCGCCTTGCCAGCCGCCGTCAGCCGGGTCGCGATAGCGGTGCCAAGGTCGGCAAAACCCTGCTGAATGACCGGATCCTGGTTCGTGTCCAAGGGGTCAATGAAGGGCGGCACCATGAAGCGCGCGCCATCGCGGTACATCTGGTGCATGTCGAAGACGAGCTGTGGATGCTCGCGGTTATGCAGCTCGACGTAGATGCGGGTTTCCTTCTGGGTCAGCATGAACCAGTCGCGGTTGTTGTCATGGCCGACGTAGCGATGATAGAGCCACGGCATCGATTGGCCCTCATATGGAGTGCCGAGCCACTGGCGATACCACTCGACGATCATCTGAATGCCGTCCGGGTTGTGTGCCGGAATGATGACGGTAAGAACTGTGTCGAGAATCTCCTGCGTGTCAGGATCGTTCTGCGTCGCAAGCTCGCGTGCCAGCTCAAGCGTCATCAGCGCCGCGCCGATCTCGTTGGAGTGTTGCGAGCAGAGCAGGAATGCGGTCACGATCCCGTCGTTCGCCAGTGACTCGGACTCACGCGCCGTCCCGGAACGCGCGTCCCAGAGCTTGCCGAGCATGGCTCGGCGTTCAGCTCGGCGTGCGAGATTCTCCGGAGACGACACGAACACGGCGATGTACGGAAGACCGTCGGTCGTTTCACCGAGCCGCTCGACCTCTACGCGATTGGAAGCAGCCGCGAGCGTATCGAAGTACGTGACGACTTCGCCCCAGTCGGGCAGCTTCCGGGCCGTCCCCATCCGGTAGCCCAGCATCGTCTCCGGCGTCGGAATCGTCGCGTCCATTGTCGAATCGCTCACGCGTACTCCCACTTCCTGCTTCCTGCCCCTCCCCGGTCACGCTCGTCGGGTGCGGTCGTGGAGGATGATACGGGAATTGCGGAACCTGCGTGGCACAGCGGAGACGGCGCTGAGCAGACATCGATGGAGTGCTGAGGTCCGAGCATGGACGAGAAGGTGTCAGGATGCCGGCACATTCGAGGGTGCGCCGACGAACGCGCTGACCTTGCGTAGCAAGTCGTTCAGGTCGAACGGCTTCTCGAGCGTGTCGCAGCGCTTCTCGAAGAGCCACTCCGCCTTCGACGCCAGTAGACGCGCGTCGGTCGAGCAGACGATCACTGGAATATGTGCGATCGTCGGGTCGAGTCTAATCAGGTCAAGGAAAAGCCAACCGGCCTCTTCGCTGCCAACACGGATATCGAGCACAACCAGATCTGGCACATCACGGCGAATCATGTCGTATGCCTTGTTGCTGGCTTTGATAATCGTCGTTTTATACCCCTCATCGCCCAGGAGTTCGTGCATGAGTGAGAGAAAGACAGTGTCGTCATTTACGACAGCAATGTGAGGAACGTTGAATGTTGACATAAGCGTTGCTCAATCCTTCGGGCTGATACGTTGCGTTGGTTGTCAGTACGTCGTTATGGACGCATGGATGATGCCACTCCGACGCCCGGCATGGCGTCAATCGTGCGTGACGGTGGTAGATGGATCTTCTGCAATGGTGGAGGAGTAGGTGAATGACCGATCGCAACACCGAAAAGACACACTACCACGGCGATGAGGAGATCATTGAGCGCAACATCGAGCAATCGAAGGAGCTGATCGAATCACGTCAGCAGCCGAACGATGACGCGCAACTCGACCGTGTTGACCCGATCGCTCCCGAAAACACCGGCGACGAATCACCACCTGGTCAGTCGAACATTCCCATCGGCGGAACAACTGGACCGAATGCACGCGGAGGCACGGCGAAGCGGCACAAAACGGGGTAAGTGTGTTCGGGTGACGGCCCTCACCCCCCGGCCCGCCACCCAGAGGGTACCCGGCCCAATTCTGGGAGAGGGGGTGACTGTAACCAGGCTGGTTCGCTCCGATAGAAAATCATTCGTATCCAGAACGCCTTCTCTCCCAGAATTGGGCCGGGTACCCTCTGGGTGGCGGGCCGGGGGGTGAGGGCCGTCGTTCGCTTACCGAACCTCAGCTTGCTCTAACGCGGCCTGGGTCCAGATGTCGGTCTGCTCCTCGGTCATCGTGCCGTCGGAGAGGACCCGCGCATCCTGGTAGCCCCATTCTTCGAGGTCGGGGAGACATTGGGAACGTGACAGGTAGGTACCGCGACAGACGAGTTCTTCCGTTGGATCGGTTTCCAATTCTCGGAGCAGACTGCGCATCAGCTTGAACATCACCCAGTTAGGAACAATGTTGCGTTCGTGGGGGTAGATGAAGCCGAAGAGCGTCAGGTGGCTGAGCAGCACGCGGTCGAAGCCCTCAAAACGCCGCAACAGGCGATTCCAGTCGAGCGTTGTGCCAGAACAGCGCAGGAGATGGGCGACATCAGCCCCATCGTAGCGCTCTCGCTCCATGATGAACGCTTTCGACCAGATCGTCTCTTCTGGCGGGCAGAGCAGAACCGACATGCCGAGCACTGTCGATTCCGGCGCGTGGGCGAACCACTCGTCATCAACCCGCGCGATCCCGTTGCCTGAACTGAAGATCAGGTCGACGAACGTGTCGCCATCATAGGCTTTTGCAAGCCAGTGGGGAAATGGAATTTCGGTCCGATAGCCAGCCTCCGCCAACGCGTCCAGTGCCCGATCCAGGGCTTCGGCACGGAGGAAAATGTCGAAATCCTTCGTGTCGCGCACCAGGCCGGTGTACGGCTGCAGCGAGAATGTTCCACCGACCATGTATTCTACGCCAACAGCGTTGAGCGTCTCGAGCGCGTCGCGGTAGAACCGAACTCCCTCGGCGTCGATCTCATGAACGTCAGGTGCCGTAATCATGACCGTGTTCCTCGCGTGCACATCTGTCTGTGCCGTCTGCTTACCAGCGCTGATGTGATCTATGGATCCTCTCCAATGATGGTTCATCTCCCGCGCCATTCGGGGCGAGAAGGTGACGCTAAAGGGCAAGCCTCATGCCACAGGTCCAGTGGCCCGCCCGAACCTGGGTATGTATCTTGCCTGCACCTGACGCAATGGCTCGTCCGCAGAGGGGGTTCAGGCAAGACATGGTGACGAAACAGGCTGACGACTCAGTAACTCGTCAAAAAGGTGGCGTAACCGACAAGCTCGATGTTGTCCGACTCGCAACGCTGAGCGACATCCATTACGGCAAGGCATCCCAGGGCACGCTCGAGCCACTCTTCACCGAAATTGGCCGACAATCCGATGTGCTGGTCATGTGCGGTGACCTGACGGATTACGGCTTGCCGGAAGAAGCCCGCATCCTTGCGAAAGACCTGACATCCGCGCTGAAAATCCCCATCGTGACCGTTCTGGGGAACCATGACTTTGAGTCGGGCAAGCAGGATGAAGTGCGCGAAATTCTGGAGAGTTACGGCATCCAGGTGCTCGATGGTGATTCATGCGAAGTGCATGGCATCGGGTTCGCGGGCATCAAGGGTTTCGCGGGCGGCTTTGGTCGTGGGGCGCTTGGGTTCTGGGGCGAACCAGCGATCAAGGCGTTTGTGCAGGAAGCACTGAACGAGGCGCTCAAGCTCGAGTCGGCGTTGGCACGGCTACGGACGCCGCAACGCATCGCTGTGCTGCACTATGCACCGATTCAAGCCACGGTCGAGGGTGAGCCGCCCGCCATCTTCGCATTTCTCGGATGCGGTCGGCTCGAAGAGCCATTGAACCGCTATCCAGTCACGGCCGTATTCCACGGCCACGCGCATAACGGGACGTTCTCAGGCCGCACCAGCACCGGCACTCCGGTCTTTAACGTCTCACATGGCCTGTTGCAGAAGGTTTTTCCCGATCGCCCCGCCTTTCACCTCATGGAGCTGCCGGTCGAACCAGCGCAGGCAGCGGAGGAACCAGAATTGCAGTTGGTAGAAGTCGACGACGATTGAGTCCGGAACGTGGGCATTACCCGCATGAACGAAGGAGCGATGACATGTCACAGCAGAACAAATCACAAAGTAACCAGAGCGACGCAGCGGAAAACGAGGACACGTGGGAACAGGATCTGCATCCCGATCGATCCGCAGACCGAAACGATGTTGCCCGCACGGCGTATGACATGGAAGCCGCACATCGCAATCTGAGCGACATGGCCGATGACGACATGAAGCAGATTCCGATCGTCGCGGATGGCGTACGTCTGGAGCAGGGTGCCACGTACATCGATCTCCTGGCGGGGCGCACCGAGTTCTCAGCCATTGGAAGTATGGAGGCAGGTCAGGGACACGCGTATGTCGCGAAGAACGACGTGGACTACCAAATGTGGAACCGACTCATCGGCGTCGAGAACCCTGAGCGCACCGGGGAAGATGAGAACGCCTGAGCAACATGTGACCATGTGTCGCATTCTGCATTGGGATGCCATTGCCGTCCTTTGCTCCCCATTGGTATGAGAGGATCGATCGAGTGATCTTCAGTGACCGTCGAGACGCAGGACGACGGCTGGCCCAGCGGCTCCTCGGGTTAATCGGTGAGCGACACCTGCTCGTGCTGGCGCTCCCACGTGGAGGTGTCCCGGTCGCCTATGAGGTGGCCCGCGCGCTGCACGCTCCGCTGGATGTCTTCCTCGTCCGCAAACTCGGGCTGCCGGGACATGAGGAACTGGCCATGGACGCGATCGCGACGGGCGGGGTGCGTGTGCTCAATCACGATGTCGTCTGGCAGGCGCACGTCTCTCCAGCGACGATTGATGCCATGGCCGTCCACGAGCAGCGTGAGCTTGAGCGGCGTGAGACGGCGTACCGCGAAGGGTGTCCGCCGCTGGAACTACGCGGCCATTCCGTGATCCTCATCGACGATGGCCTGGCGACCGGCACGACGATGCACGCCGCCGTCGAGGCGCTCAGACGCATGAACCTCGAGCGTATCGTCATCGCCGTGCCAGTCGCCAGCCCGGATACGTGCGCGTCGTTCGAGCCGCTCGTCGATCAGATCATTTGCGCGGCGAGGCCCGAGCCATTCTATGCGGTCGGAGCCTGGTACGATGATTTCTCGCAGACGACCGACGACGAGGTGCGCGATCTGTTGCGGAGGGCAGCAATGCCCTTCGCACCGTCAGCACCCGGCGATGCAGACGTCCAGCACGAACACTGATCTACATCTATTACTTCTACTTCCGTGTATTACCTGCATCAACCGAGCGTTGATCTCCGCGTGCAGGATCGTGCGGGAGATGCGATCATCCCGCCATGAACACTCGAACGTCTCATGGAATCCGAACGCGCGTCATCCTGATCCCGCTGTTCTTCTGGATCGTCAGCCTCGGGGCGGTACGAGTGCTGGTTGTGCCGCCGGAGGATTGTGGAGCTGTCGACGCCCCTGCGGCGCGCAACGCTGCGTTGCGCGCGATGGAGTGGGCGGCACGCAATCAGCAGCCGGATGGACGCTATACCTATCTCTACGACGCTGCGGCAGATGCTCCCATCGCTGATTACAACATCGTGCGCCATGCTGGCGTGACGATGTCGATGTACCAGGTCGTCGGACGGTTGAATCGGGCTGATCTGCTGGCGGCGGGAGACATTGGAACGGCCTGGATGGTCGACCGATTGCAACGACAAGATGACTGGGCGGCATTAGCCGATACGCCCCGCGCCACCCTCGGCTCCAGTGCCTTGATGCTCGTTGCGCTCTCCGAACGACGACTCGCGACTGGCGAGACGGACTACGACGAGGTCATGCGCGAGGTCGGGCACTTTCTGATGGCCATGCAGCGCGAGGATGGCGGTTTCTATGTCGCCTGGCAGTTCGACCAGAACGACTTCGACCGCGTTGGCACGTCGGTCTATTACCCCGGCGAGGCGCTCTGGGCGCTGGCGCTGCTGCAGGAAGCCTTGCCGGACACCCGAGCGGACGACGCGGCCCGCCGGGCCGTCGATTTCATCACGACGCAGCGCGACGACGTTGAGGGCGTCCGTTTCCCACCGCTCAACGACCATTGGGCTGCCTACGGCGTGGCGGAGATGGCCGAGTGGCAACCAGGGTTGACGGACGCTAACATCGAGTACGCGAGACGCCTGGCGGGTCGGTTCTCGCTGTTTATCCGCTTCGAGGCGCAGAAGTCAGACAGCGCGTTCCAGCATTCAATTCGTGGCGACGATCGTTCGTCCTCCGCACTCGGCACTTGGGTCGAAGGGCAGGCGGCGCTCTGGCGGCTCGCCTCTACCGACGAGCGCATGGCAGATTTGCGGAATGACATCCGTGATAGCGCGACTTGCGGAGCGGGCATTCTGGAGCAACGGCAAGCGCCGGACTCCGCCGGACCGGCTGAAGCTGGAGCATGGTTTATCGACGACATCACGCGCATGGACGACCAGCAGCATGCTGCCTCCGGATTGCTCTACACCGCCGACGCGCTCGATGGTCGCCCGCATCGCGAGCCAGACCCGCCGTCCGCCACACTGAGCTGGAGATAACTGACTGATGCCTGAAATCGTCTCGCTGACCCTGCAATGGCTGCTGATTCTCGCGCCAATCGGAGCGATGTTGTACTGGAACAGCATCGCTACCCATGAGACGACGAATCGAGCGCCGCTCAGCGCGTCAATTGCTGCATCGGTCGCGGTGTTCATCCTGTTGCTGATCGGCGCACTTCTCGCTGGTCCAATTCTCGATTTGCTCAACATCAGCGAACCGAACTGGCGCATCGCGGCCGGCGTATTGCTCATCCTCGGGGCGGGGCGATTGTTCCTGTTGCGTGATCCGTTTGCGGCTCAGCCGTTGTATGGAAATGGAGGGCCAGCCTGGGTGGGCATCGCACGGATGACCGTCTGGCTGGCGAATCCAGCAGCTTTTGCCGCAGCAATGTCGTTCGCGCGCCACCGCGGGACAGCGGAGACAGTGATTGCCATAGCAGTTGCCTTGCTTGTGACACAGTCACTGTTTTTCAGCGGACGTGATGTGGAAGCTCGCGTCGAGCGACCCATCCTTCGTGAGATCGCGCGGGCGTTGCTGCTCGGCACGTTGCTGGTTGGCCTGCGGC
>Ga0136611_10001917_pt1 | contig 14452 bp, 13 predicted proteins | sample AntDrymUQ2232306_2_FD_106645 | JGI IMG/M metagenome (GOLD analysis project Ga0136611, IMG submission 106645) | Polar desert sand microbial communities from Dry Valleys, Antarctica - metaG UQ223 (23.06) | ecosystem: Environmental > Terrestrial > Soil > Desert | place: Antarctica: Dry Valley...
ACTATCCCAGCAACCTCCTGGCTGGTTCAGGAATTTGCGCCACGTCTCATCACTGCTGCGGGATATGAGCCAGCAGACCGTCTGACCTTCCTGGAGGGGGAGCCAGACATCATCCTACGTCCCCTGGAGGGGGCTGTGGTGGAGCTGGTCTATAACCTGGCCACCATGAACCCCATCACGGATATGTGGATTGTGGGTTTTGACTGGGATGAGTACACCATCCCGTAGCCTTCATCTGTAGGGAGGCTACGCCATGGCTGCCTGGATTCGATACGTCTACGACTGGATTAGCGCTCCTCCCAGCGCTAATCCCGTTGTGGTACGGCGGCAAACAGTCCAGGGAGTGGCAGCCAATCCGGTTGTCCTGACCATCCCCACTGGGAACACGATAGGGAATGGTCTGTTCCTGTTCGTGGGAGCCAAGGTTGGCGCGGCTAACACCATCGCAACTGTGACTGACAATGTTGGTCATACCTGGATTAAGGATGGAGAGGCACAGACTGCGGGCTCAAGCAACCGGGGAGCCTGGTTCTACGTCCCTGCTGCCACAGGTGTGGTCACGTCCATCAGTGTCACGCTCTCCCCAGCCCTGGCCACCATCCCCATCTCCTGTGTCCTGTTTGAGATTAGTGGCCATGACACCACGTCTCCCATTAATGCCTCTAATTACGCCACTGATACTACCTCTGATACCACGTGGAATTCTGGTGCCCTGACTCCTACCGTCAATAGTTGCCTGGTCCTCTCAGGAGTAACGTGGGGCGCTACCAGTTCAGTCACCACTTTCACGGCAGCGGGCACCCTCTCTGGCTCTGAGTCCTACCTGACTGGGGCCAGTGGTCTCCATGGCATTGGCTCAGCCTATGCCCCCCAGACCACGACTGCTCTGGTCACAGCCACGTACACATCCAATACCCTCTCCACATCTATGGGAGCGATGCTGGCCCTCAAGCCAGCCGCAACTAGTGGAGCCCCTGCCGTCCCTCTGGATGCCCAGGCCCTGGCCACCAGCTCCATGGATGCCACGGCCCTGAGCCTGAGCCATGCCATGGCTGCTGAGGTACCAGCTGGTGGCTCCTCCATGTTTGCCACAGCCCTGAACCTGAACCAGCCGCTGGATGCTGAGGTCCTGGCTACCAGCGCTATGACTGCCACGGTCCTGAGACTGGCTCAGCCGCTGGATGCTGAGGTCCTGGCTACCTCCTCCATGGACTCCTCCACGCTCTCCCTGGCTGGGGCATCCCTGGATGCTGAGGCCCTGGCTACTTCCTCCATGGACGCCAGCTCCATCCAGCTCTTCCATCCTCTGGCAGCTGAAGCTGTGGCCACTAGTGCCATGGATGCCAGCTCCCTCTCCCTGGCCCAGCCCCTGGCTGCTGAAGCCCTAGCAACCAGCGCCATGTCAGCCTCCACGCTTTCTAGCCCTGTATCCCTGGCAGCTGAGGTCCTGGCTACCTCCTCCATGGACGCCAGCTCCATCCAGGTGGGCCACGGCCTGACGGCCCAGGTGATTGCTAGCTCCTCTATGGAGTCTGGGCCTCTCTCCCTCTCCCAGCCCCTGGCAGCTCAGGTCCTGGCTACCTCCTCCATGGATGCTGGAGCCCTGGTGATTGGTCATACCCTCACGGCAGAGGCAGTGGCTACCAGCTCCACCACGGCAGACCTCCAGGTGGCTGGTCAGGCCCATGCCCTCACGGCAGAGGCCCTGGCTACCTCCTCTATGGATGCCAGCTCCCTCTCCCTTTCCCTACCCCTGGCAGCTGAGGTCCTGGCTTCCTCTGGGATGACAGCCTCTACCCTTAAGCTCTCCCATCCTCTGGCTGCTGAGGCTCAGGGCTCTAGCCTGACAGCTGTGGCACTCCTCCAGGTGGGTCATAGCCTAGCGGCTGAGTCTGTGGGTAGCTCCTCTGCCACGGCAGACCTGGTGCCCCCCACCACTGCCCATCCCCTGGCAGCTGAGGTCTTGGCTACCAGCGCTATGGATGCTGGAGCCCTGAGTCTGAACCTCCCCCTGGCAGCTGAGGTCCTGGGGACATCTGCCATGTTAGCCACAGCCCTGTTCACAGGGCATCTCATGACGGCAGAGGCCCTGGCTAGCTCTTCCATGGACGCTACCAGTCTGAGCGTGGGACATAGCCTAGCGGCTGAAGCCCTGGCTAGCTCTTCCATGGATGCCCTGTCCATCAGGCTGGCCCACCTGCTGACTGGGGAGATGGTAGGGGAGTCTGGGATGGGGAGCCTTCTCCAGGACACGTATTCCCCCTACGTGTTCCTCCTGGCTGATGAGCGAGACACGGGGCTGGCTGCCAAGGCCAGAGGTACACTGACCACAGGCGCTAGAATCCTGGGGCTCAGAGCGAGTGAGAGAGGAGTAGACCTGTAATGGCGCATACCACGGCCAAATTGGAGGTAGCAGCAGGGGAGATTTTGCCCCTGTCAGTCAATGTGGATGCCGCGCTGGAGGTAGGGGATACCGTCTCCTCTGTCCTGGTAGTGGTCAGGGAGCTTACGTCTCTGGCCCAGATTGCCTCAGCTGTGACCGGGACTCCCACGGTCACGGGGGTCACGCTGGCAGTCACACTTAATGCCACGGCCCTGAAGGCCACGAACAGCTATGAGCTGGTGGCCCTGATGACCGTGTCTCCTAACGTGAAGGTGGTTGCGGTCATTGTCCCCATTGATTGCGTGGCATAATCCACACAGCTACAGGGAGTAGCTGATTGACAGGGAGAGGAGATAGTCAGTACCATGGAACGTAACCAGCAGACGGGCTCCCAGGTGGGGCAGTCAGGTTCGGGCTCCCAGGAGGGGCAGAACACTGGTCAGCAGTCTCAGCAGGGCAACGGCTCAGGCTCCCAGGAGGGGCAGAGCAATCAGCAGGGCTCCAATGACATCAGGTTTGATGGCCAGGGGGAGCAAGAGACACTGACTGATTTTGTCTCCAGGGTCCTAGCAGACCGTGAGACGGCCCGCAAACAGGCTGCGTCCTATCGCCAGCGCTTAGGTGAAGGGACCTCCCAGCAAGGCCAGGGGACCCAGCAAGAGCAGGGACAGCAGGGGCAGAGCCAGGACACCTTGGCAGCCACTGTACGCCAGCTCCAGACTGACCTCCAGGCAGAGAGAACGCAGAGACGTTCTGAGAAGATTCAATCTCAGCTTGTCACTGCCCTCTCAGGTGCCAATGCCGTGAATCCAGCGAGAGCTGTAAGGCTCATTGACCTGGCTGACCTGGACATTGATGACGCTGGGAATGTTCAGGACACTGAAGCGGCCATCAGGTCCCTGAAGGCGGATATGCCGCAAATCTTCCAGGCCTCCAGGGGCAGTGGGGATGGGGGAGCTGGTAGGGATGGGGACTCAGACAGTCAGAACATGAATGTTCTGATCCGTAGACGGGCTGGGGTACGAGCCAGCTAGACAGGCAGAGGCATTGGGCCTTTGCCCCTGAGAATGGAGCACAGGTCCAATGCCTTATAACAACCTCACTGACCGTACAGACGCGGCTCCTCTTATCCCTGACCAGCGGGCCAGGGAGATTCTGGATGATGCCGTAACCCAGTCTGCCGCTCTGACCATGTTTGGACGTGTTCCCATGTCCAGCAAGGTCTATAAGATGCCGGTTCTCTCTGCCCTCCCCATGGCCTACTGGGTCAGTGGTGATACGGGGCTGAAGCAGACCACAGAGATGGCGTGGGCTGAGAAGTCCATGACTGCTGAGGAGCTGGCAGTCATCATCCCCATCCCCAATAACGTCCTGGCTGATGCCACGTTTGACCTGTTCGCGGCCTTCCGTCCTAAGATTGCCGATGCCATCGGCAGGGCCCTAGACGCGGCCATTTTCTTTGGGACCAATAAGCCAGCCTCCTGGCCAGCTGACATTGTGGCCAGCGCCATTGCGGCTGGAAACGTGATTGCCCGTGGTACCAATGCTGCCGTGGCTGGTGGTATCCAGGGGGACGTGGATGACCTTCAGGGCCTGGTAGAGGCTGATGGCTTCAGCCCCAATGGCCTGGTGGGTAACCTGACCGTGAAGGGCCGTCTTCGGAAGCTGCGTGACTCCACTGGCCAGCGGCTCCTGGATGTCTCCAATGACACCTATGATGGCCTCCCCATCGCGTACAGCATGGAGGGGCAGTGGCCCGCTGGGCTCTCTGCTGCTGAGCTCATCCTGGGGGACTTCAGACGGGGTATCCTGGGTGTTCGGCAGGACATCAATTACGAGATTTTCCGTGAGGGTGTCATCCAGGACAATACTGGAGTCATCATCTACAACCTCCTCCAGATGGACATGAGCGCCATGCGGGTCACGGCCCGTTTTGCCTTCCAGGTGTCCAATCCCATCAATTACCTCCAGACCACGGAAGCTGCCCGCTACCCCTTTGGTGTGCTGCGTAGCCCAGCGGTCTAACCTAACCTAGGGAGCCAGGGACTTCCTGGCTCCCCTTCCTAGATGAGGGAACCAGCACCATGCCTTCACGAACCACTACCACCACTAGCACAGCTGATGGCGGGGCAGGGGCCCAGCCCACTCCTGATGTTCAGCCTGATGTTCAGCCTGACGCTCCCACCCAGCCAAACCAGGACCCTGGCTTCCTGACCACTGAGCCCACGGGCCTTCAGGCAGGGGAGGGCCAGGGGCTCACCAATGACGCTCCTCTCCCCCAGGACAATGCCACGCTGGCCACCGCTGGCCTCAATATGGCTGCTGAGGACCCGTCTGACACGTACACTGAGGGTGTCTCTGGTGCCGTCAATACGGCAGTGCCCGCTGAGGCTAAGGTGACCTCCACCTATGAGGAGGCCTTGGAGGTGGGCTACCTTGGCTATGCCCCTGGCCCCACTGAGGTCTACTCTTTCGAGAGTCAGTCTCAGAAGGTCCCTGGCCTCACCAATTCCGTGGTGAATGGTGCTCAGGCCTCTACTGATGGGAAGTCCCCTCAAGAGCAGTAGTCTCGCTGACCTGTAGACTGGAGCCAGGAGCCTCATGGCTTCTGGCTCATTTTCTAGGAGGGCTTTACGGCCATGGCAAACGGCATTGGTGAGAAGCGGCTGGCAGAGATGCCGGATAACCTGGATGTGGAGATTCACAATCCGAAGACTGATGAGCGCTTAGGCGTCACGGTCCAGGGATTCCGTGACTACTACCAGGACCAGGGATTCCAAATTGAGAAGAGGGCCGATGGCCTGCCTCTCCTGGATGGCAATGAGGTGAACCTCACTCCCACGGTCATCCCTGTGACTCAGGTGGAGAGCAACATCCCTGCCCAGGTCCAGGACACTGGAGAGAACCAGGATGCTGAAGGCTACAGCTAAGGCCAGGCTGGTCATCAATACCCAGGCCAGGCTGGAGCCAAAGCTCTCTGACCAGGAGATGGAAGACCTCCTGGCTGCCTATGCCAGGAAGGATACCCAGGGACAGCTCCCAGACAATCCTGCCTGGGTAGGGACGTGGGACATCAGGGCTGCCACGCGCCAGGCCTGGCTCATCAAAGCTGGGAAGGTGGCAGGGGAGGTCAACTTCCAGGCAGACGGCACAGCCTACAGCCTGTCTGATATGCACGCCCATTGCATGGCCATGGCCTCTAAGTATGGGTCCGTGGGCTCTATGGCCATCAGCCCAGGAGCCTAACCTGATGCCTCTCACAGCTCAGCACCTGGCCACCCAGAGACGCTATGCGACAGCAGACCTCATGGAGCGCTGTGACCTGGAGAGTCAGACCACCATCGTGGATGGGCTGGGAGAGGCCACGCATACCCAGACCGTGATAGGGAGGGACATTCCCTGCCGTCTGGTGTCCTCTGCCTCTGTGGGGGGCAGGGAGCGTCTACGCCTAGAGGCCATCGGTCAGGTGACAGAGTGGCTGATTGTGCTCCCCTGGGATTCCCTGGTCAGCTCCAAAGACATCCTCACCATGGCCCAGGGGACCTCAGAGGGCAGACGATTCAACGTCTCTCAGGTGACTGGTCCCCATACTGATGAGGTCAGACGGGTCTGTATGGTGGAGGAGATCAGCTGATGGCTGACAGCCTCTCAGTGAAATACACCATACGGTTCAACAGATTCCCCCAGCTGATGGCCAGGATTCCCCAGGAGACGGCATCTATCAGGGGCATGGCTGTCCTGCAAATCCATGAGGGGGCCAGCATACGGGTCCCCAGGGACACGGGCAACCTGGCAGGAAACGTAGACCTGAATCCTGCTGAGGGCTATGTCCACTGGAGGGCTCCCTATGCCAGGTACGTGAATGATGGCACCAGACGCATGGGAGCCAGGCCCTTTGTGGATGAGGCTGTGGCTGAGGTCTTCCCCCTGTTTGTTAAGGCCCTGGAGCGCATGGCGAAAGCAGAGGGAATCAGATGACACAGCTTCAGGGGGCTGAGCAGATTGCTGGGATGGCCTTCATTCATGGCAAAATCAAATTTCCCATCAATGCGCTCAATGTTCAGGTCTACCCTGGCATTGGGCCCAGAGCAGCAGTAGTCCCCTACGTCACGTATCAATCCTGGCCCAGGGTAGGGACCAGCGCATATACCACGGCCCTGGGAGGGGGCAGGGTACTTGCTAGGCTGAGGTTCAGAGTGGTAGTACAATCTGAGACAGTCAACCAGGCCAGGCCCATCCTTCTGGCCATAGACTCAGCCCTCCAAGACGCTCAGGGCCCAGAGACAGTCTCTGGCTACTACGTCTCAAACACAGACCTGGTGGAGCCCTTTGCTCTCCCAGTCCTGGAGGGGGATGAGCAGTATTGGCAGATTGGGTCCTACTGGGACCTGACGGTATCAGAAGGAGTAACCTAGGCCATGTCAGAGCGTTCAAGCAAGAGCCAGCGGATTCAGATTGGCTGGGAGACGGCCTTCAACACGGTGGCTGTGGCCACCAGGCGACTCCAGGCCCTCACGGTAGACTTTGAGTCCCAGGCCTCCAGAATGCGTAATTTCGCTCAGGGATACAACTTCCCTAGCTCTACCAGCTTTGAGCGAGACTTCACAGAGGGGGACCTGGGTGGGGCCCTCATGTTTGATGAGGTCATCGTCCCTCTCAGCATGGCGCTGGGAGCGGTAACTCCCACGGCAGGGACACCAGTTGCGGCCATGACCTGGCTCTGGAACATCCCCCTGTCTGGTGACATCGTTCCTAAGTCCGCCACCATTGAGAAGGGGGACGTGGCCTATGGGGAGCGAGTGAAGGGGGCTGTCGCCACGGACCTGGAGATTGGCTGGACCCGTGAGGAGGTCACCATTGGTGGCTCCATCCTGGCCACTGAGCAGGACCTGGCTGCCACGCTGGCGACCGCTGGTGTGACCGCGTATCCCCAGGTCCCCATGAACCCCTCTGGTATCGGCATCTGGATTGACTCCACGTCTGCTGCCCTGGGGACCTCACGGCAGCTCAGGACGTTTGAGGGCGGCTTCTCCCTGGGTGGCCTCTACCAGGGCCTCTGGCCGCTCAATGAGCTGAAGCCCAGCCATGACGGCATCATCTCCCTCCAGCCTGAATCTGAGGCCACGGCCCTGATGATGGCCAATGCCGCTGGTAAGGCCCAGATGACGGCCCTAAAGGCTGGCACGCGCCAATTCATGCGCTGGGCCATCAAAGGCCCCCAGATCGGGGCTGGCCCTGCTACCTACCTCTTCCAGGTGGATATGGCGGTGGAGGTGGTTGACGTGGACCAGCAGGGGGACAGCGATGGCATCTACGCTTTCCCCTTCACGTTTGCCCCTGTGGCTGATGAGACGTGGGGTTCTGCCATGAAGATCACGGTAGTCAATACCCAGACTGTCCTCTAGACTATCTCCAGGGGCCAGCACCTGGCCTGGCCCCTGTAGCAGCAAGGCCTAGGGAGAGACTATGCCTGTCAACATTTATGACCTGGTGGAAGACCGTAAGACCCTACGGGTTTCCCAGTATGACCTGACCCTGACCTACCGTCCTAACAGCCTGACGCCAGCAAAAGAGCTGGCGCTCCTGAAGACCACGGACCCTGACGCAGACGACGATGAAGCCATCGCCATGGTGGAAGCTAACGTCAAGCGTCAAATCCAGGGCTTTGCGGACCTGGTAGAGGCCTGGGACTTCACTGGCCCACTGGCCAAGGATGCTGATGGGGGACGGCTGGACATTCCTAAAGCCCTGAACAATGAGCCCCTGGAGGCCCAGGCCTACGTGGAGGATAAGGGAGGGAAGCTACTGGTGAAGGCTGGGGACATTGTTCCCATCCAGGTGGAGAATCTGATGCTTCTCCCTGGCTACTTCATCGTCTCGCTCATCCGGGCCATCAATGAGGACATGACGCCAGACCCAAAATCGCGGAAACGCTAGGACGCTGGTTAGTCACCAAAGGGGCTGAGGGAGAGCAGCCCGATTGGTGGAACCTCACAGAGGTAGCAAAATACTGGGGCTGTAGCCCCTGGGAGCTGATGAGGGAGTCACGATTCTGGATAGATGTCGCCATAGCCCGGATGAATGCTGAAGCTCACCTGAGACAGGTGGAGGAGCGAAAGCAGGAACGGGCAAAGGGAAGACGGTCTAGGAGAAAGTAGACTCCTGATGGCCACAGCCGCTGACATCATGGTCCAGGTGGGGGCAGATACGTCTGGCCTCCAGCGGGGCATGGCTCAGGCAGACTCCACGGTCAAGAAAACGGCCAGTGGGGCTGGGGCGGGCAAAGTCGCATTTGGTGCCCTGGGAGGGGCCATCTTTGCAGGCTTTGCCCTCTCTGCTGGGGCAGCCATGGACTTTGAGCAGTCCATGGCCAACGTGTCAGCTTCCGTCACTGGAGCAGGGGAAGCCATGCCGGGGCTCACGGCCCTGGCTAAGCAGATCGGGGCAGAGACGGCCTTCTCAGCTAATGAGGGGGCCCTGGCTATTGAGTCTCTGGGTAAGGCTGGCCTGACTGCTGAGCAAATCCTAGGCGGGGCAGCCATGGCCACGGCCAATCTGGCAGCTGCCACGGGCTCAGGGCTGGCTGAGGCTGGCACGGTCATGGCCAATACCATGGACATCTTCAACCTGTCTGCTGACCAGGCAAATGCCACGGCAGACTCCATGACGGGGGCCATGAAGGCCTCTGGCATGAGCATGAATGACCTGGCTCTCTCCATGGCTAACGTGGGCCCTGTGGCGAACCAGGCAGGGATGAGCTTTGAGCAGACAGCCGCTCAAATTGGGATGTTCGTGAAGAATGGTGTGCCAGCTGCCAGCGCTGGTACGGGCCTCAGAAACATCATCCAGAGCCTGGGAGCTCCCACGGATGAGGCAGCCACCATGTTTGACAGGCTGGGCATCTCCATGGAGGAGGGGATGGCCTCTGGGGACCTGATGAGCTATGCGGCAGAGAAGCTGAAGGTGGGCATGGCGGATATGACGCCAGCGGCCAGAGGGGCTGCCCTAGAGATGATGTTCGGGGCTGAGGGGGCTGGCCTGGCTGGCATCATGTTTGAGGAGGGAGCGGCTGGCGTCAAAGAGATGCAAACCGCGACAGAGGCCAATGGCCAGGCCGCGATAGCAGCCAAAGCCAGGATGAGCACCCTCAATGGCGCGTTTGGGGAGCTGATGGGCTCTGTGGAAACGCTCATGATTGGCATGGGTGAGGTGTTCCTCCCTGTCCTGACAAAGCTGGCTAAGGGAGCCACGGGCCTGGTGAACGGGCTCCTGAAGATGTCTGGGGGCATGCGAAAGGTGGTCCTGGGTGTCCTGGGAGTGGTGGGGGCCATCGGCCTTCTCTCTGGTGGCACGGCAGCCCTCACGGCCCTGGTAGGCCCCATGGCTGCCCCCTTCATCGCGGCCTTTACGGCCATGCTCCTCCCCATCGCGCTTCTGGTTGCGGCTGGGGCAGGGCTCTACCTGGCCTGGTCTACCAATTTCCTGGGTATCAGGGACATCATCACCAGCGTCTTCAACACCATCATGTCTGTGGGAGGGGCCTTCATTGGCTTCCTCTCCTCCATCGTCTCAGGGGGAAACATCACGGCTGAGACAATGGCTAAGATTCCTGGGCCCCTCCAGAACATCGCTGCCGTCCTAGGCCTCCTGGTTAGGGCAGGGACGGACTTCTATAACCAGATTGCTGGAGGCAACGGCATCAGGGCTGCCTTTGAGGAGATGATGGAAGTCCTGGGTGGGGACAAGATCGCTGGAGCCCTGGACCGTCTCAGGTCCCAAATCCGTGAAGGCCTCATCAATGCGTTCAACGGGATTCCCTGGGGCACGATTGGGGCAGCCATCCTGTCAGGGCTCCAAACGGCCATGGGCGCTGTGGGCAGTCTCCTGGAGTGGCTGGCACCTAAAGGCCTGGAGCTTCTGAAGGGGCTCTATAACGGCATCACGGACTACTGGCCCACCATCACGGACTGGCTGAAGGGCCTGGGAGGCCTGGCTGTCACGGCCCTAGGAAAGCTCATAGAGCTCCTGGTCCCTCTGGGCAGGGACCTCCTCATTGGATTGGGCCGTGGTATCAGAGAGTACTGGCCTACGGTCACAGCCTGGCTGGGGCAAATCAGCAGCTTCATCATCGGCCTGTACGTAGGGGCTGCCACCTGGCTCCTCCAGACAGGGAAAGACATCCTGGTGGGTCTGGGCCGTGGGCTCAGGGAGTACTGGCCCACCATCACGTCCTGGCTGGCCCAGATCGGGGCATTCATCACTCCCCTCCTGGCATCAGCTGCCACCTGGCTCCTCCAGACAGGGAAAGACATCCTCATAGGTCTGGGAGCTGGACTCAGAGAGTACTGGCCCACCATCGTCTCCTGGCTCCAGGGTATGGGTGCCTTCCTGATTCCTCTCCTAGCCAGCGCTGGTACCTGGCTCCTTCAGGCTGGTAGGGACATCCTGGTGGGCCTAGGAGCTGGGCTCAGAGAGTACTGGCCTACCGTGGTGACCTGGCTTCAGGGCATGGGTGCCTTCCTCATCCCCCTCCTTGCATCGGCAGGGACGTGGCTCCTTCAGGCAGGGAGAGACATCCTCATCGGTCTGGGAGCTGGACTCAGGGAGTACTGGCCTACCGTGACCACCTGGCTCATGGGCATGGGGGCCTTCCTCATCCCTCTGATGGCCAGCGCTGGTACCTGGTTGCTTCAGGCAGGACGTGACATCCTCATAGGTCTAGGGACAGGGCTCCGGGAATACTGGCCTACCGTGGTGACCTGGCTTCAGGGCATGGGGGCCTTCCTCATTCCTCTCATGGCCAGCGCTGGGACATGGCTGCTCCAGGCTGGTAGAGACATCATGATAGGTCTGGGAGCTGGCATCAGAGAGTACTGGGTCATCATCACGGCCTGGCTGGCCACGATTGGAGCTATGGCCCTTGCTGCCGTCCCAGCCCTGACCACGGCCATCGCCAGCCGCGCCACGCAGATGATGAGCGGATTTGGGGACACTGCCAGTCTGTACTGGTCAGGGACCATTGTCCCCTGGCTGAGGCTGATAGGGACCAATGCCCTGGCTGCTGTGGGCTCCCTCCTGGCCTCTCTCCCCTCCAGGGGCAGAGAGCTCATGCAAGGGCTCAGCACGGCAGCTACAGGCTTCTGGGACGGCACCATTGTCCCCCAGATGAGAGGCATTGGGCCTGGAGCCATGCGGGCCGTGGGGAGCCTCGCTAAGACCCTCTGGGATGCGGGCCTAGTTCTTCTGGCCGGACTTGGCCAGGCTGCCTCTGCCGGATGGGCAACGTATGTTCAGCCAGGTTTGGCAGGTATCGGGAAGGGTGTGACGGCGGCAGTGGGGGACCTCTCTGGGGCCCTGGTAGATGCTGGCGCGTCAATCATGTCTGGCCTCAAAGCTGGTATTGACTCTGCTGGTCAGGCCGCTTTAGATGCCGCTAGCCAGTGGGCAGCTGATGCCGTCAACGCGGTCAAAAGTAAGATTCTCCCTGGCTCTCCCTCCAAGGTGACCACTCCCTGGGGAGCGTCTATCATGACGGGCCTGGCTCTGGGCATGCACCAGCAGGGACCAGGGGCCGTCTCCTCAGCTGACCTTTGGGTATCCCGGATGATAGCCGCGCTCTCTGAGGTGCGTGCTCCAGGCATCGGGCTGGACCAGGACATGGGCTTTGGGACGGGTCAAGCGAGACGCAGTGCCACGGCTCTGGGGCCAGCCACCCAGTCAGTGGTCAATTACAATGACCACAGGAGCTTTACCGTGAAGGTGGATGACCTGGAGGAGCTGGTCCAGGTCAGGACATTCTTTGGGGACCTCCAGCGAGACTTTGAGCTGGTTCATGGGAGTGTCTAATGGCCTATTACGGTAGACGGGTCACCATTGACACGGACTATGGAGCCACAGGGAATGGGACCAGCAACCAGGTAGGCCAGCGCTATCTGAGCCCTGATGAAGATGGCTGGGTCACATCCGCTGGCATCCTGGGAGGGAAGGCCAGCGGCCAGCCTGACCTGACCCTACGTATCGGCATCTTTGCCATCTCAGGCTCCAGCCTCACCACGCGCCACATCTTCACAGGGGCCATCACGGTTTCAAACGTCATGAGCTTTGGTGGGGATGGCTCCCTCCTCACTGGTGGCCTGAGCTTCCAGATGCACAATGGACGGCAGCTGGGCCTGGCCTTTGGCGTCTCTGGTGGCATCTTCAATTATGGGATGAAGCAACAGGCCAACAATCCTGGGGCCGTAGCGGACTTCATCTTCCATAAGAAATCCATCTCAGGCTCTACTCCCACAGACCCGTTTGGGGCTACCTCCTCCAGCTCTGAGGGTGGCATCTCCCTCTTCCTGACCTATGAGCCAAACGTAAAGCCCACGGTACTGACCAGCACCATGGTGCCCTCTGGAAGCTCTACGGACTCCACTCCCACGTTCTATGGGGACTGGAGGGACGACAATTCAGACGTAGGGGACGCTCCCCTGGGCTACCAGATTCAGGTGAGGCAGGTGGGGAACACCAGCCTGGCCTGGAATTACACAGGGACCTTCAGCTCCACAGAGAAAACGGACCAGCGCTTTGGCCAGGTCTACGCTGGCGCTACCCTCACTCCTGGCATCACCTATGAGTGGCGCTACAAAGTCTCTGATCAATTTGAGCTCTACTCAGAGTGGAGCCATGACAATACCTGGAAGTCATTCTCCATCTCTGGGGCTGGCTCTGTGGCCATTGCCTCTGGGACTCCCTCTGGGAAGCAAGAGACGCAGACACCAGGGCCCTTCACGGGTGTCTGGAGCAACACGGGTGCCCTCTCCACCAATGCCGTAGAGGTCAGGGTCAAAGACGCGATAACGGGCAACATACTCAGGACCATGGCCTCATCCCTGGTGGTCACGGTAGCGGCTAGCGGCACCATCAGTGTCACCTGGGCCCAGACTGGCTTCTCAGCTCTCTCCTGGGGCTCCAACCTGGTCTACAACATCCGGGCCAGGGCAACCAATAACGTCTGGTCGGACTGGTCAGCTGACCGGGCCTTCACCATCAATGCCCAGCCCACCACTCCCTACAGCCGCTCCCCATCCTCTGGCGTGGTGGTCACCACTAGGCCGCTCATCAGGGCTAAGACCTCAGATGGAGACGACACCACGGGCACGGGCCTGGGCATCAATGTTCGCATCAAAAATGCGGCTGGTACCCTTCTGTTCACCAGGGCCATGGTCTTTGTCACGGCCACTGGCTACTTTGAGTACCAGACCACAGCCACAGACCTAGCCAGCTTTGCTGAGTACCGCTGGGACACCATCGCCAATGATGGGACCGTCTCCTCCTCCTACAGCTCAGAGCTGACCTTCACGTATGCCGCTGGCCCGATCATCACGCTTACGGCCCCAGCTGACCTGGCCACCATTACCACCAATATCCCTGTCCTGAGCTTCACCCAGGACACCAGCCAGGCCAGCTGGCGTCTGGTGGTCATGCGGGCTGGGAAGGTCATCCAGGACCAGGTGTTTGCCCAGACTGCCGTGGCTGGCGCTGGAGGGAGTCACCAGATTGCCTCTGGTCTTCTCCACAATGGGGATGTCATCTCCTGGTATGTGACCTCCACCAGTACCCTGGGAGTCACGGGCACCAGCGCCACGCGAACCTTCACCCTGACCTTCCCTGTCCTGGCTGGGCCCACGGGCCTGAATGTGTCGCCAGTGGGGGACCAAATCAATCTCAGCTGGGCAGTTCCCAATTACGGCCCTGACGTTTTCCAGGGCACAAACCTTCTCAGGAGACTCCCAGGTGAGCCCCTAGAGACTGCCCAGAAGCTGACTGATGCCCTGAGCTTCCCTGACCAGAACAGCTTTGTGGACTACTACCCTGCTTCTAGTCAGCAGTACGTCTACTCTGTCTCTTTCAATGTGCTCCAGGGCACAGAGGTCACAGAGACAGCGAGAGTAGAACAGGATTCCCAGGTTCAGCTAGACCACATCGTCATCAATTCTGTGGCGGATGGGGGCCTGAAGCTCCATCTGAGGTATGGCACGGGCTATGACGTGGACTACCTGGATGATGCAGATGAAATCCCCATCT
>Ga0136611_10001918_pt1 | contig 14450 bp, 11 predicted proteins | sample AntDrymUQ2232306_2_FD_106645 | JGI IMG/M metagenome (GOLD analysis project Ga0136611, IMG submission 106645) | Polar desert sand microbial communities from Dry Valleys, Antarctica - metaG UQ223 (23.06) | ecosystem: Environmental > Terrestrial > Soil > Desert | place: Antarctica: Dry Valley...
GCCCGGCGTCCGGCGGCGGCGGAGGCCGTCACCGCAGGAGATCGCGACGAGGTCATCCCGTTCTCCAACATCCGCCGACGCACGGCGGAGCACATGGTGCGTTCGCGAGCGACGTCGGCTCACACGCTGGTCGCCATCGAGGTCGACTACGAGAACGTCGACAAGGTGCGCCGCCCCGAGAAGGAGCGCTTCCGTGAGCTCGAGGGGGTGAGCCTCACCTACCTGCCCTTCATCGCCCGGGCGACGGTCGACGCCATTCGCGACTTCCCGCAGGTGAATGCCAGCGTCGGGCAGGACCAGCTGGTCGTGCACCGCGACGTCAACCTCGGCATCGCCGTCGACATGGACTTCCAGGGCCTCATCGTGCCGGTGATCCACGAGGCGGATGGCAAGCGCCTCCGGGCCTTGGCCAAGGAGATCGCCGACCTCGGCCGCCGGGCCAAGTCCAAGAAGCTGAGCGCAGACGAGATCGCGGCTGGCACCTTCACCATCACCAACGCCGGCGGCTACGGCACGCTGATCACGGGCGCCATCATCAACCAGCCGCAGGTCGCCATCCTGTCGACCGACGGCGTGAAGCCGCAGCCGGTGGCGGTGCCGTTGCCCGACGGCGGCTATGGCATCGCTGTGCACCCGGTGGGAAACCTGGCTCTGACCTGGGACCACCGAGCGGTCGACGGTGCGTACGCCGCCGCCTTCCTGGCCCGCATCAAGGAGACGCTCGAGACGCGCGACTGGTCGGCCGAGCTCTCGTGAGCAGGCAGGTCGTAGGCGGAGTCCGGGCATGACGTTGCACATCCGCTGGCTCGGGCGGGTGCGCTACCAGGACGGCCATGCCCTGCAGCGGGCGCTGTTCGGGCGCTCGGCCGACGACTACCTGCTGCTGCTCGAGCATCCGCACGTCTACACGCTCGGGGTACGGGCCGACCCGGCCCACGTGCTGGTTCCGCCCTCCTCGGTCGGCGCCGAGCTGGTGCACACCGATCGGGGTGGTGACGTCACCTACCACGGGCCGGGGCAGCTGGTGGGCTACCCGATCCTTTCTGTACCGGTCTCTCCCGGTGCGACGCCCCGCTACGTCGACGCGGTCGAGCAGCTGATCATCGACGTGCTGGCGGACCTCGGGCTCCCCGACGCCGGCCGGCTCGAGGGCTATCCCGGTGTGTGGGTGGGCGGCCGCAAGATCTGCGCCATCGGCGTGCGTCTGTCCCGTGGGCGCTCGATGCACGGCTTCGCCCTCAACGTGGCGCCCGATCTCGGGATGTTCGGCCACATCGTTCCTTGCGGCATCGCCGACCGGGAGGTGACCTCGTTGGCGGCCGAGGGGATTGCCGTCGACATGCGCGAGGTCGTCGACGTGGTGGCCGCACGGGCCGCCCAGCGGTGGGGTGGGGGCGAATCCGAGCGCCAGGACGTCGCGTTCCACGTTCGACCGGACGACCTGGCGCCGTTCAGTCGGGGTGCCGGGCCGGGGCCGGCGGTGGCCGAGCGACCGGTGCGACTCGTCGGCCGGCTGGCGGCGGCCGGGGTCGACAGCTCGAGCGCGCTCTCGCTGAACGAGCGGAAGCCGGAGTGGCTGAGAGTCAAGGCGGACATGGGCGCCGAGTACCGCGCGTTGAAGTCCACCGTGCGATCGCTCGACCTGGTGACGGTGTGCGAGGAAGCCGGATGCCCCAACATCTTCGACTGCTGGAACGACGGCACCGCCACCTTCATGATCAACGGCGAGCGCTGCACCCGCGCCTGTGGCTTCTGCCTGGTCGACACCCGCCACCCCGAGCCGCTTGATGCGGCCGAGCCGGAGCGGGTGGCCGAGGCCGTGTCCCGCATGGGGCTCGAGCACGCCGTCGTCACCGCCGTCGCCCGCGATGATCTGGCCGACGGTGGTGCAGGTGGATTTGCCGAGACCATCGAGGCCATCCGGCGCCGCAGCCCGGCCACCACCGTCGAGGTGCTCATCTCCGACTGCAAGGGGGACCCTGCGTCGCTACGACGCATCTTCGAGGCCCGCCCGGATGTGCTGAACCACAACCTCGAGACCGTGGCGCGACTGCAACGGGCCGTGCGACCGAGTGCGTCGTACGCCCGCAGCCTGGCCGTGCTGGCCCGGGCCAAGGCGGCCGGGCTTACCACCAAGTCCGGCCTCATCGTAGGCATGGGGGAGACCGAGCCGGAGGTGCGTGCCGCGTTGGCCGACCTGCGGGCGGTGGGCGTCGACATCGTCACCATCGGGCAGTACCTCCGTCCGACGGCGAACCACCTGCCGGTCGCCCGCTGGTGGACCCCCGACGAGTTCGAAGCGCTGCGGCTGGTCGGCACGGCCATGGGCTTCGCTCACGTGGAGTCGTCACCCCTGACCCGGTCGAGCTACCACGCCAAAGCCGCGGCCCGCTCGGCGACCGGCGCCGTCTCCTCGTCGTTAGGGTGACCGGCATGGCCACCGATCGCCTCGACCGCGTGCGCCGGCGTATGGACGAGGTGGGCGTCGACGTCCTCTTGCTGTCGCTCGGGGCGGACCTGCCCTGGTTGACCGGCTACACCGCCATGCCCCTCGAGCGCCTGACCATGCTGGTGCTGCCGGGGGACGACGACGCCACGTTGGTGATTCCGGCCCTCGAGGCGCCGCGTGTGGCCGAACGACCCGACGCCTTCTCGCTCCGTCCGTGGGACGAGCTGCAGGATCCCGTCGGGATCGTGGCCGACCTGGTCGGCTCGGCTCGCCGACTCGCCGTCTCCGACCGCACGTGGGCGACGTTCCTGCTCGGGCTGCAGCGGGCGTTGCCGGACGCCTCGTGGCAGGCGGCATCGGGAGTCACCTCGCCTCTCCGGGCGGTGAAGGACGCAGTCGAGATCGAGGCCCTCGCCGCGGCGTCGGCCGCCGCCGACCGGGTGGCCGGCGCCCTGCTGGCCGGCGACATCCCCCTCATCGGGCGCCAGGAGCGTGACGTATCCGCCGAGCTCGGCCGGAGGCTGCGGGAGGAGGGCCACGACCAGGTGAACTTCGCCATCGTCGGCAGCGGCCCCAACTCGGCCAGCCCCCACCACCACCCCGGCGAGCGCGAGATCCAAGCCGGTGAGGCCGTGGTCTGCGACTTCGGCGGCACCATGGCCGGGTACTGCTCGGACATCACCCGCACCGTCTTCACCGGGGAGCCCCCGCGCGAGTTCCGCGACCTCTACACCGTGCTCGAGCGGGCCCAGGCCAGCGCGGTGGCCGCCGCCGTGACCGGAACCCCGTGCCAGGACGTCGACCAGGTGGCTCGCCACATCATCGACGACGCCGGGTTCGGTGCTCACTTCATCCACCGCACCGGCCATGGCATTGGCTTGGAGGAACACGAGGACCCGTATCTGGTGGGGGGCAACGTCGAACCCTTGCAGGCGGGCCACGCCTTCTCGGTCGAGCCCGGCATCTATCTGGCCGGTCGCTTCGGCGCCCGCATCGAAGACATCGTGGTGGCCACGTCGAGCGGCCCCCGCTCCCTCAACTCGGCCGACCACGGGCTGCACGTGGTGGAGGCATAGCCATGGATCTCGGCATTCGCGACCGGGTCGCGCTCGTCACGGCATCGTCCAAGGGGCTCGGGCGAGCCAGCGCGTTGGCCCTGGCCGAGGAGGGGTGCAAGGTCGTGCTCTGTGCGCGAGGCGAAGACGCGCTTCGGCAGGCGGCCTCCGACATCGAGGCGGTGGGCGGCGATGTGCTCGCCATCGTCGACGACGTCACCGACCCGGAGGCGCCGGCCCGACTGGTGGCCGCCACGGTCGAGCACTTCGGCGCGCTCCACATCGTGGTGGGCAACGCCGGCGGGCCGGCACCCGGACGGGCTTTCGACGTGAGCGACGAAGCCATCGCCGCAGCGGTGAACGCCAACCTGATCGCGTCCGTGCGCCTGGCTCGGGAGTCGGTGCCCCACATGCGAGACGCGGGCTGGGGCCGCATCTGCTACATCACGTCCTCCTCCGTCAAGCAGCCCATCCCCGGCTTGGCCTTGTCGAACACGGCCCGCACCGGACTCTGGGCGTGGATGAAGACGGCGGCGCAGGACGTCTATGCCGACGGCATCACCATGAACATGGCCTGCCCCGGCGGGCACGACACCGATCGCATGAAGGAGCTTCGCGGAGGCGCGGCGCCCCGAGGGCCGATCGGCGATCCGCTCGACTTCGGCAAGATCGTCGCCTTCCTGTGCTCGGAGCCGGCCAAGTTCGTCAACGCCACCGCCCTCTCGGTGGAGGGCGGGTCGATCGCAGGTCTGCTTTGAGCCTGACCGCCGGTTGATTTCGTCTCGCACCGCGGAGGCTGCGACCGTGGTGCGGCCATGATCCGCCTCGACGTCGCCACCCTGCTGCTCCAGTGGGCCACCGGCGGTCTGCTGTTCCTTTGGGTCACGACCCGGCATCGCGTGGTGGGCATCGGCTACGGCTGGCTGATGCGGGCCATCAACCTGGCTCTTGCCGCCGGCGCGCTCGTCGCCGGGCTGCGCTACAACCCGGTGCCGCTTCGCGAGCTCTGCAGCGGGTTGGTGGTGGGGGCAACGGCCCTGGCGCTGGGCGTGAGCATCGTCCGCCGCCGGGCGGGCGTGCGGGGTGAGCGTGTTCGCACCGAACGCCGCAGCGCCCGGGTGGCGGCCATGACCGGCATCGACCGCGCCGAGTCCGAACGGGACACCGGTCGGGCCGAGTTCCCACCGGCGCTCGACGTACCCCCCTTTGTGCTCGGGTTTCTCGGGTTGGTCGCGGCATCGCTCCTGGGCGACGGGCCGGTGGTCCTCGCTCTGGCCCGCAACCTGGTCGGCGCCGCCTTCCTCGGGTCGGTCACCGACGCCATGCTCCTCGGCCACTGGTACCTCGTGCAGCCCGGCCTCGGGCGGGGCCCGATCCATGAGCTCAATCGGTGGCTTGCCATCCTCTGGCCCTTCGAGGTCGCCGCCCTGCTGGTGCCGACCGGCATGGTCTCCGTGCTCCGCGGCACCATTGACGACGGGTACGGAGGCCTGCTGGGGTGGTTCTGGGTGGCCTGCGCCATCACGACCATCGTGCTCTCGTTCGTCACCAAGGCGGCACTCAAGGAGCGGGCCTACTCGGCGGTGATGGCCGCCACCGGCCTGCTCTACCTGGCCATCCTCACCGCCTTCGGCACCGACCTGGTGGCCCGCGCCGTCCTGTCCGGCTGAAGGCTCAGGCCACGAAGGCTCAGGCCACGAAGTACTTGGACTGGGGGTGGTGGAGGATGATGGCGGACGTGGTCTGCTCCGGGTGGTACTGGAAGCTCGACTCCTCGTTGCACTCGACCCCGATGCGGTCGGCCCCGAGCAGCTCGGCCACCTTTTCGTTGTCCTCCAGGTCCGGGCAGGCCGGGTAGCCCCACGAATAGCGCCCGCCCCGGTACTGCTGCCGGAACAGCCCGGTGAGGGTGGGACCGTCCTCGTCGACGAAGCCCCACTCTTCGCGGATACGGCGGTGCCAGAGCTCGGCCAGGGCCTCGGTCATCTCGACGCTGAGCCCGTGCAGGAAGAGGTAGTCCTGGTACCGGTCCTCGGCCTTGAGGCGCATGGCCTCCTCGGTCGACTCCGGACCCATCGAGACGATGTGGAAGGCGGCGTAGTCGGGTTCGCCCGAGTCGGCCGGCCGGAAGAAGTCAGCGATGCACAGGTGCGGTTCGACCGCCTGACGCGGGTAGGTGAAGCGGGTCAGCTCCTCGGTGCGGGACTCGTCGGTCCACAACACGACGTCGTTGCCCTCACTGTTGGCCGCGTAGTAGCCGTAGACGACCTGCGGGACGAGCACGCCCTTGGCCCGGGCCATGGCCAGCTGTTCGCGCAGGACGGGTCGGATGCGCTCCTTGAACGCGTCATCCTTCTCGGCGATGGCCTTGTCGGGCCGGAAGCCCCACTGGGTCCGGAACAGGGCCGTTTCGTTGAGGTAGCCGGCGATGTCGTCGAGCGAGAAGCCCCGCACCACCTTGGAGCCGAGGAAGGGCGGCGTGAACACGGGGTTGTCGGCCACCACCTCGGCCGAGCGGCGGGTGGCGAGCGAGGGATCGATGGTGGGCTTCGCCGCACGTGGCGGGATGTTGCGCCCGCCCAGCTTCCGGCCGAAGTCGGCATCCACCTCGCCCGACTTCTTGAGCTCCATCAAGCGGTCCATGGTGTGGAGCCCTTCGAAGGCGTCCTTGCCGTAGAACACGCGACCCTCGTAGAGGCCGCGCAGGTCGCGCTCGACGTAGGTGCGGGTCAGCGCCGCGCCCCCGAGGATGACCGGCACGTCGGACAGGCCCTGCGCGTTCAGCTCGAGCAGGTTCTCGCGCATGATCAGCGTGCTCTTCACCAGCAGGCCACTCATGCCGATGGCGTCGGCCTGTACCTCCTTGGCCTTGGCCACCATGTCGGGCAGGGCGATCTTGATGCCGAGGTTGTGCACCTCGTAGCCGTTGTTGCTGAGGATGATGTCCACCAGGTTCTTGCCGATGTCGTGCACGTCACCCTTGACCGTGGCCAGCACCAGCGTGCCCTTGCCGCCTTGATCGGCCTTCTCCATGTGCGGCTCGAGGAGGCGCACAGCCGCCTTCATGGTCTCGGCCGACTGCAGCACGAACGGCAGCTGCATCTGGCCCGAGCCGAAGAGCTCGCCGACCACCTTCATGCCGGCCAGCAGGTCGTCGTTGACGATGGCCAGCGCCGCCTTGGACTGCAGCGCCTCGGCGATGTCGGCATCGATGCCGTTGCGGTCGCCGTCGATGATGCGCTGCTTCAGCCGCTCCTCGACGGTCCAACCGCTGCGGTCCTCGGTGGTGTCGAGGTCGGCCGAGCTCACGCCTTCGAACAGCGCCATCAGCTCGTGCAGCGGGTCGTAGCCCTCCCGGCGCCGGTCGTAGATGAGGTCGAGGCACACCTCGACGTGGTGGGGGTCGAGGCGGTTCAGGGGAAGGATGCGACCGGCGTGGACGATGGCCGCGTCCAGACCGGCCTGGTGGCACTCGTGCAGGAACACCGAGTTGAGAACGTGGCGGATGGCCGGCGAGAGGCCGAAGGAGACGTTCGACAGGCCGAGGATGGTGTGGCACTCAGGCAGCTCGGCCTTGATGCGCTTGATGCCCTCGATGGTCGACGCACCGTCGCCGCGGCTCTCCTCGATGCCGGTGGCGAGGGTGAGCGCGAGCGGGTCGAAGAACAGGTCGCTCGGGTCGAGGCCGTAGCGGTCGACGGCGATGTCGTGGATCTGCTTGGCGGCCCGCAGCTTCCACTCGGGATCGCGTGCTTGGCCCTGCTCGTCGATGCACGTCGCCACCACTGCGGCGCCGTACTCCTTGGCCAAGGTCAAGAAGCGGTCGAGCCGGGTGCCCGGGGCGTCACCGTCCTCCAGGTTGACGGAGTTGAGGATGGCCTTGCCGCCGATCCACTGCAGGCCGGCTTCGATGACGGCGGGCTCGGTCGAGTCGAGCATCACGGGCACGGTGATGGCGGTGGCGTAGCGCCTGGACAGCTCGTCCATGTCCTCCACGCCGTTCTCGCCCACGTAGTCGACGCACAGGTCGAGCACGTGTGAGCCCTCGGCCACCTGGTCCTGCCCGATGCGCACGGCGTTGTCCCAGTCGCTGGCCAGCATGGCGTTGCGGAACTTCTTGAAGCCGTTGGCGTTCGACCGCTCGCCGACCACCAGGAACGACGGGCTCTGGTCGTAGGGCGTGTGGCTGTAGATCGAGGCCAGGCCCGGGTCCGCGCTGATCTTTCGGGTGGCAGGCGTGAGCGAACCGCAGCGCTCGACGACGGCACGCAGGTGCTCAGGCGTGGTGCCGCAGCAACCACCGATGATCGAAACGCCGAACTCGGTGACGAACCGGGCGTGGTGCTCGGCCAGCTGGTCCGGCGTGAGGTCGTAGTGCATCTCCCCGTTGACGACCGAGGGCAGCCCGGCGTTGGGCAGGCAGGACAGCGGAACAGGGGAGTGCTGCGAGAGGTGCCGCAGGTGCTCACCCATCTCGCGCGGTCCGGTGGCGCAGTTCAGGCCGATGATCTCAGGACCCATGGCCTGCATGGACGTGAGGGCGGCGCCGATCTCGGTGCCGGCCAGCATGCGCCCGGTGAGCTCCATGGTGACCTGCACCTGGATCGGCACCTGGCGACCGCTGGTGGCCATGGCCCGACGACAGCCGATGATGGCCGCCTTGCAGCCGAGCAGGTCGATCTGCGTCTCGACGAGCAGCACGTCGACCCCGCCGTCGATCAGACCGCGCGCCATCTCCTCGTACGCGTCGCGCAGCTCGGCGAAGCGGATGTGGCCGAGCGTGGGCATCTTCGTGCCGGGCCCGATCGAGCCGGCCACCCAACGGCCGTACCCGCTGGCCACCTCTCGGGCCAGCACGGCCGACTTGTGCGACAGCTCGTACGAGCGGTGGGCCAGGCCGTATTCGCCGAGCGGCACGGCGAAGGAGCCGAAGCTGGCCGTCTCGACCACGTCCACCCCCACGGCCAGGAATGCGTCGTGCATCTCCTTGACGAGATCCGGCCGGGTGTCCACCAGAAGCTCGTTGCACCCCTCGAGGTCCGGGCCACCGAAGTCATCGGCGGTGAGCCCCTTGGTCTGCATGTACGTGCCGAAGGCTCCGTCGTAGATGACGACCCGCTCACGCACCGCGTCGAGGTAGCTGCTCATGCGGTAAGTCTACGGGCGCGCCTCCCGGAGGCCTCTAGCGTTTGGGCCATGTTGACGGCGAGGCGGGTGACCAAGAGCTACGGCGCCAAGCTCGTGTTGGACGGAGTCTCCGTGGCGGTCGGGTCCCGCACGCGGATGGGTGTCGTCGGCCCCAACGGCATCGGGAAGTCCACGCTGTTGCGCATCCTCGCCGGCCTGGAGGAGCCCGACGCCGGCACGGTCGAGCGCGCTCCGACCACCCTCGCTGTCGGATGGCTGCCACAGGAACCGGAGGGCCTGGAAGGAGAGTCACTGCAGGGCTACCTGGCCCGGCGCACGGGTGTGACCCAGGCGGAGGCCGACCTCGAGCAGTGCACGACCAGGTTGGCCGATGACTCGTCGACCGATGCAGTGGAGGCCTACACCGCCGCACTCGAACGGTTCCTCGCCCTCGGCGGTGACGATCTGGCGGCGCGGGCCGCCTCGGTCGTCCACGATGTCGGGCTCCCGGCCGACCGGCTGCACGTGGCCATGTCCGACCTCTCCGGCGGGCAGGCGGCCAAGGCCGCGCTGGCCGCCATCCTGTTGGCCCGCTTCGACGTCTTCCTGCTCGACGAGCCCACCAACAACCTCGACTTCGAGGGCCTGGCCCGTCTCGAATCCTTCCTCGACGGCCTCCCCGGCGCGGTCATCGTGGTCAGCCACGACCGCGCCTTCCTCGACCGATCGGTGCACCGCATCCTCGAGATCGAGGAAGAGAGCCATCGGGCCACGGAACACGCCGGCGGCTGGAGCGACTACGTGGCCGCCAAGGCGCTCGGGAGGGCGCAGCAGTACGAGGCCTTCGACAAGTACCAGAGCGACAAGCAGCGCCTGGCGGCCCGGGCGCGCGAGCAGCGTGACTGGGCGGTGTCCGGGGTGGCCAAGGCCAAGAAGAACCCAAAGGACAACGACAAGGCGCAGCGCGACTTTCGCATCAACCGCACCGAGAAGCAGGCCGGCAAGGTGCGGGCCACCGAGAAGGCGATCGAACGACTCGAGGTGGTCGACAAGCCGTGGGAGGGCTGGCAGCTGCAGATGCAGCTGGCTCCCGAGGCCCGCAGCGGCGACGTGGTGGCCCGCCTGGAGGGGGCCGTCGTGCGGCGCGGGTCGTTCACCCTCGGGCCCGTCGACCTCGAGATCGGTTGGCAGGAGCGCCTGGCCATCGTCGGGCCGAACGGCAGCGGCAAGTCGACGCTGCTCGGCGGCCTGTTGGGTTCGCTGCCCCTCGATGCCGGCCGGCGCTTCCTCGGGCCCGGCGTGAAGGTCGGGATCATGGACCAGAGCCGCGGCGCCTTCGGGGCGGAGGGTCGCACGGTGCTCGAGGTCTTCCTGGCCGAGACCGGGTTCACCCGCACCGACGAGGCCCGGTCTTTGCTGGCCAAGTTCGGGCTCGGCGCCGACCACGTGCACCGCACCGGGAACCGCCTGTCCCCGGGGGAGCGCAGCCGCGCCCTCCTGGCCAGCCTCATGGCCCAGGGCGTGAACTGCCTGGTGCTCGACGAGCCGACCAACCACCTCGACCTGGCCGCCATCGACGAGCTGGAACGGGCCCTCGACGGCTATGAGGGGACGTTGCTGCTCGTCACCCACGATCGAGCCCTGCTCGATGCCGTGCAGGTCACCCGGAGCATTGCGGTGACGGCCGGTAGTGTCGCCCCTCGTGAGCTTCTACACCCGGAAGGGTGACGACGGCACCACCGGGCTGTTCTACGGCGGCCGGGTGCGCAAGGACGACGCCGCCCCAGAGGCCTACGGCACGGTCGACGAGGCCCAGGCCTGCTGCGGTCTGGCCCGTGCCCACGCTCCGGCCGACGGCGAGCTGGACTCCCTGCTGGTCGAGGTGGAGCGACACCTCTACGTGCTCATGGCCGAGCTGGCCACCCTGCCCGAGAACCACTCGAAGCTGAAGCCCGGCCTGTCCCTCGTGACCGAGGAGATGGTGGCCTTCGTCGAGCACCACACCGACGACCTGTCGGCCCGCTTCCCGATGCCGACCGAGTTCGTGCTGCCGGGCCAGAACCTCTGCTCGGGCGCCCTCGAGGTGGCCCGCACGGTGGTTCGTCGGGCCGAGCGCCGCAGCGTGGCTGTGGCCGTCGAGGGTTCACAGGTGATCCCTTATCTCAACCGGCTTTCCAGCCTGCTCTGGGCCATGGCTCGGTGGCAGGACGGTGGCGCGGTGCCAGCCAAGGCTCCCTCCTCTGCGTCGTCCGCTTCGTCGAAAGGGCACTGATGCCGATCTCGTTCTCCGTCGCTGCCGAGGTTCCGTCCGATGCGGCCGTACTGGGTGTCGCCGTCTACTCCGATCGGGAGACGGTCGACGGCACACCGGTCGAGCTCGATCTCGGCTTCCTCGAAGCCCGGGCGTTCGACGGCAAGGTGGGGGAGACGCTGCCGGTCATGGCCGACGACGGCACGACCGTGCTGGCGGTCGGCATGGGCCGGGCCGAGGAGGTCGACCTCGAGCGCATCCGCCGTGCCGGCTCGGCCGCGGTGAAGGCGTCATCCGGCGCAACCACGCTGGCCCTGGCCATCCTGGATGCCGCTCCCGCCACGCTCGGCGCCGGTCAGGCCGCGCAGGCGTTGGCCGAGGGTGTGGTGCTCGGCAGCTATCAGTTCTCTGCCTACAAGTCGGACGCCAAGCCGTGCGCGGTCGAGTCGGTGATCGTTCTCGGTGGAGGCGCCGAGGCCGTGGTGCAGGCCGGCCTCGACCGGGGCGCGGCCATCGGTCGGGCGGTGTGCCTGGCCAGGGATCTGGTCAACACGCCGGCCCGGGACATGACTCCTCGGGTGCTGGAGGAGGTGGCCCGGGCCGTGGCCGACGAGCACGGGCTCGAGCTGACGGTGTGGGACGAGGTGCGCCTGGCCGAGGAGCGTCTCGGCGGCCTGCTGGGAGTGGCTGCGGGATCAGAGGAGCCGCCCCGCCTGTTGCAGCTGTCGTACGAGCCGCCGGCGGCCACGGCCACGGTGGTCATCGTTGGCAAGGGCATCACGTTCGACTCCGGCGGCCTGTCCTTGAAGACGGGCGACGGCATGATGACCATGAAGTGCGACATGGGCGGGGCCGCCGCCGTGCTGGCCGCCATGTCGGTGGTGCCCCTGCTCGAGCCGACGGTGAAGGTCGTGGCCCTGGCCGCCTGCACCGAGAACATGCCGAGCGGCACCGCCACCCGGCCGGGTGACGTCTTGACCATCCGCAACGGCAAGACGGTCGAGGTGCTCAACACCGACGCCGAGGGCCGGTTGGTGCTGGCCGACGCCCTGTCGATCGCGGCCGAGATGCGGCCCGACGCCATCATCGACCTGGCCACCCTCACCGGGGCCTGCATCGTGGCGCTGGGGCGCGACATCGCCGGCATCATGGGCAACGACCCGGTGCTGCTCGACCAGGTGCGCGAGGCGTCGGAGCGGGCCGGCGAGGAGGTCTGGCCGCTGCCTCTGCCATCCCGCTACCGCAAGCACATCGACTCGGACGTGGCCGACCTCAAGAACATGGGCGCCACCGGGCAGGCGGGCACGCTGGCCGCCGGGCTGTTCCTGCAGGAGTTCGTCGACGGTGTGCCGTGGGCCCACCTCGACATCGCCGGCCCCGCCTTCGCCTCCGAGGTGGATGGCTACGTGCCGAAGGGCGGTACGGGCTTCGGGGTGCGCACCCTCGTCGAGCTGATCGCCGGCTACGGGAGCACTGTCCCTGAGTCCTCCGCCGACCCGTTGGCCTGAGCGCTCGGCGGTGAGCGAGATCGGAGCGGCCGCCGCGTTCGCTCTGGCGCTCGTGTTCACCTGGGCCGGCGCAGCCAAGATCGCTCGGCCGCAGCGCACGACCGCCTCGTTCTCGGCCCTCGGGCTGCCGGCGATCTCCGCGCTGGCCGTGGCCGTTCCGATGCTCGAGCTGGCCTTGGCCGCATTGCTCGTGGTCGCTCCCGTCTGGGGCGCCGTCGCTTCGTTGGGCGTGCTGGCCGCCTTCTCGGTCGTGTTGGCCCGAGGGATCCGCGCCGGTGTGACCGCCGGGTGCGCGTGCTTCGGCTCAGCCCGCAACCAACCGATCTCTGTCGTAGACCTCGTTCGCAACGCACTGCTGGGCCTCCTGGCCGCAGCTGCCCTGACCGCGTCGGGATGGCCCACGCTCTGGGCGGTGGTGCTGGTCGCGGCGGCGGTGACCGTCTGTCGCGGGGCGCTCGAGGCGTCGCACCGCAGACCGCGGAGGCCTGAGACTGCGGCCTCGTCGTAGCGATGGAGGTTGGGCCGCAGGAGGGTGCACCGCGGCGCGCCTCCGGCGGGCCAGCATGGATGTTCGTGAGCGAAGATCCGGCCGAGCGACGCGAGCTCGAGGGGTTCGGTCCGGCCGCTCGCCGGGCGGTGACGCTGGCCGAGGCCGAGGCCCGTCACCTCGGACACGATCGGCTCGGGACCGAGCACCTGCTGCTCGGCTTGCTGGCGCTGGAAGGCGGAGAGGGCATCCGTCTGGTGGGCGACACTCGCGTCACCCTTGCCGCCGCCCGGGACAAGACGGGTGAGGCGGTGGGCCTCCCCGTGTCACCACGCCGCATGCCGGCCGGCCTCGCTCCGACCACCATGCGGGCCGGACGGGCTCTCGGGCGCTCCTTGCGCTTCTCGCGTCAGTGCCGCGCCGACTTCGTCTCACCGCAACACCTGCTCCTGGCCATACTCGACGTCGAGGGCACGGCATGCCAGGTCCTGCGAGGGCTGGGGCTCGAGCCTGAGGTGCTGCGCGTACGCCTCGATGCGCCCGCCGTGCCGCCCGAGTCGGGCCCAGCGGCGCCGGTGGCAGGGCCGGACTTGGCGCCGGCTCCTCGCCCGGAGGCGTCGCTGCCTGAGGCTCTTCCGGCGACCGCAGCGACGTGTCGCACCTGCGGGCGCCGGCTCGACAACGCGCTGGTCTATGGCGTGGTCACCGCCCGCGGCGAGGGCGGAAGAGGCCACGACGTCCTGGTCTTCTCGTGTGGCGCGTGCGGAACGGCGCTCGGGGTCGGCCCCACGTAGGAGGCCGACCCCGAGGCCGGAGAGCTCAGCTGGCTCCCTGCTGTTCAGTGATCCACCGCATGGCTTCGCCGCACAGGGCCGGGTGGAACCCGAGGCGCATCAGCTCGCGCTCGGCCTCGGCCACCCCGAGCCCTGCGGCCACATAGGAGGCGGCGAGCTCGCGGGTGCGTTGGCGCAGCTGCTGGATGGGCGGCGTGCGCACCTTGCTCTGCTGCCACCGCTCGTGCGCCTCCTGCAGGGGTTCGCTCAGCCGCCCGACCTGACGTCGGTTGAGCGGTGGCACCTTTCGACGCACGGCCAAGGTGGCCTCGCCCTCCAGCTGGGCCAGATCGAACTGCACCAGGCGGGTCAGCGCCCGGGTGAAGGGCGAGTGGCGGCCGCCTTTGTCACCAAGCCCCAGCCGCCGGGCCGTCTCCTCGAGGCTCAGGTCGAAGCCGTCCGGGGCCTCGTCCAAGCTGTTGGCGATGTGGCGCAGCAACCAGGTCGTGGACGGCCCCAGCGTGCCGAGCCAGAACTGCTCGACGTAGGGAGAACGCGGATCCTCACCGACGGCGTCGATGACCGGATCAGGCAGAGCACGTACGGACAGGGTTGAGATGGCGGGGATGGTGGGGGCCGAGCGCATGGTGCCTCCGAATGGAGTGCGGGTGGAGGGAGAAGCGGGCAGCGTGCGATGTGGCATCTCGCTGCATTTCATGTCTATCCGCACGGCCACCGAGGCGTCAAGAAGGGAGCGGCGGTACGTAGCGCGTGCGTGAGTCGAGGATGGCCTGCTCGGC
>Ga0136611_10001919_pt1 | contig 14448 bp, 14 predicted proteins | sample AntDrymUQ2232306_2_FD_106645 | JGI IMG/M metagenome (GOLD analysis project Ga0136611, IMG submission 106645) | Polar desert sand microbial communities from Dry Valleys, Antarctica - metaG UQ223 (23.06) | ecosystem: Environmental > Terrestrial > Soil > Desert | place: Antarctica: Dry Valley...
ACGTCTGCCGGGATTGTTTCGCGGAAGTGCAGCCGTAAGTTTGAAAACACAACCGGCTCGAGCTGCCACTGTGCCGCAAGGCGAAAGAGCAGCTCCCAGTCCGGCGGTTGTGAGAGGAGCGGCGCGATAGTCTGTTGCGCCTCGTCGTCCAGTGGCGTGCGACAGAGGAGCAGCGCGAGTACGATTTCAGGACTGTGGCTCCGGGAGCCCGGAATCACCGGGTCACCGGCGGAGCTGTCTGTGTGGCTTGACGGAAGTGTCCGCCGGCTGGATGAAGTCGCAAGATGCAACAAGCTAGCGAAAACGCGCACGCCTCACTAAAAACCAGATGACCAAACCTGCACTTCGACCAGCATGAATTTCATATCTGACATGTCCGCAGGCGACTGGGCGTCGCTCGGCCCGCGCATTGTGGGCGCCACGTTCGTGTGGACGGCGGTTATCAAGGCCATAGCTCCCCGCACTTTCTATCAGCACCTCTCTTCCCTCGGCTGGATTCCCGTCAAGTTGCTCTGGCCGGCGGTCACGGCGGCGGCCGCGTTCGAAGCGGGATGGGGCCTCGCGTTGATTCTCGGGCTGGCGCCTGCGGTAATGCTGCCCGCAACCATCGTCCTGCTGGCCATGTTCTCGGTTATCAGCTGGTGGGGCGTGCGAAGCGGCAAGGCAACTGATTGCGGTTGCTATGGCGGCTTTATTCAGCCGTCGATAGCGCAGAGCATCGGCCTTAATACCCTGTTCGCTGCGCTCGTTGCTATTTCCTGGGCGGTGCCGGCAGCGGCTGCTCCGATTGCGTACTGGAAAATTGCTGCATCGGTCATCTGCGCGCTCGCGGTTGCTGCGCTCACTGAAGTCGCGAGGCGGTACCCGGCCAGGCATGGCCGGGAACTATTCGACCTCAATCCGTTGAAGGCGGGGCGGGCCTGGCGTCATCGGTGGGCCGGCGGAGCTACATCGTCCGCAGGTAGCGACGAAGTCCTGGTGGCGTACCTCGGCGCCAATTGTCCATATTGCACGCGATTCGTGACGATCGCGAACGCAATGATACAGTCTCCGGCACTTCCGAGAGTGGTCGGTGTCGTCGGATCATCGAGAGAATCGATGGAAACGTTCGTGAAAGAAAAAGGCATCCGGTTTCCCGTCACCACGATCTCTCCGTCATTGATGGGCCGGCTCGCGCAGGCCGTACCGACGGCGGTGCTGGTTAAATCGGGCCGGATAGATCGGATGTGGGTCGGTGACATGCCGGTCGATTTCGTGGACCGTTTCAGGCGTGCATTCTTTCCCGACCCCGAGCCCGCCGTGACGAGTGCGCCACAACCTGAAGCGACCGAACGATCACTGGCAACACCCTGACGCAGGCAGCAGTTCCGGTGACCGGCCGCATCGCGCCCAGATGGCTATTTCCGGCGGCAACGGCGGTTCTCGCCGCGCTTTACCTGCTGCAGACCGTGACGCCGCTCCGGCTCGACACGGACTCGCTCAACTACCTGATCATGGGTACGGCTATCGCCGATGGGAGGCCAGTACCCCCGATCGGGTTACCGACGGGCTACTCCGAGATCATTGCGTTGCTCGACCGGGCGGGAATCGCGTCGTCATTCCACTTCGTCCTGGCGAACTGCGTTTTCCTTGGCGTGGGACTTTTCGCGGTGTGGACTCTGCTGGGCAGCGAGAACGAGCGTGCCCGTCAGGCCGTCGTGATTCTGACACTTTTCTCGTTCACGATAGTGCGAAGCATCGCGATGCCGATGCCCGAGCCAGCGTTCTTCTGTGTTTCGCTTGTCGCCATCGCACTGCTCTGCAGATCGCAAGGCGTTGGGCTGCCCGCGCGCATGGTCATGATCGCTGCTGCAATTGGTCTCACGATCCTCGCGGTCAGCCTTCGCATCATCGGCCTTGCGCTTGTTCCGGCCATCCTATGGGCGTCGTTCTCGGGGGTGTACAGGCAACTCGTCGCGTCGAGAAGCAGGCTCCAGGTTCGCGGATGGGTTGCCGGAACGGTGGCGGTCGTTGCCGCGGTGGCGATTGTTATCATCGGCGTCGACACGCTTGTCTATTACGCGGGTCAGGCGCGGCTTATGTATCCGCAAGGCATTACGGCGGGACGCGTCTACAAACATCTCAGTAATCATTTCGTCACGATCGGCGAGCTGGTAGTCAATCTACCCTACGCCAAGTTCAGGCAATTCAAGTACGGTTTCATGATCGTCGGCCTCGCCGCAGTCGTAGCGCTGCTCAAGTCGGTGCGGGTGCGGGGCCCGTTCACGCCGCTGCATGTGTACGCTGTGATTTTTGTCGGAGTGCTGATCGCGTGGCCGCACCATGCGGCGCGACTGTGGATGCCAGTGATTCCGGTGATAATTGCGCTGATTGCAATGGCGGAGCTCACGTTCAGGCCGGGCCCTCGGTCTTTGCGGGTAATGCGCGCCTGGCTCGCGTGGTTCGCGGTGACGGGTATGGCGGCGCTCGCCTACACCACGCGCATTTCGCTGGCGGGCGATAACTTCGCGAGCACTTACGGAATTGCCGGCGGCATGTCCACAAAGGCGGCGGACGGGGGTCCGAAAAACGAAAAATATGATCGGGAAGCGCGCGAGCTGATGCGGCGGTACGGCAGATAAATCATCGGAACGCTTCGCGAGTGAAATCCATGGCGGAGACGCGTCGCTCCATCTCACGGATCGAATCGTTGTAGTACCGATCCGCCAGCAGCAGATTGCCGTCGTGTCCGCTGAAGTCGCCGCGACGGACGTGAATTGCAACCGGGTTTGCCGAACGCGGGATCAGACCCAGGGTCTCGTGCCCCCGTGCATCAAGAAAACGCGGATAGTCCAGGGTAAGTTCATCGAGCACCCCGAACGCTGCGCATCCCTCAATTCGGACGATATGATCTTTCTAACATCGACCGCCGGGCTTTGCAACCTGCTGCGTGCCCTGGACTCCGTGATTCTTCTTGGCCAGGCTGTGAAGCATCCAGTAAGGGCGTGGTGGCCGAGAAACAATTTTTGAGGGGCGGCTTATACCGAACTTTTTGAACCGATTCCGGATGTGGATACACAGTCAATCGTCGCTCGTGATTTGAACCGGCTCGCGTTTTCATCGCTGTCGGGTATCTCGATCGTCAAGAGGGTAAGCTTATTTTCCCGATGGGCCGCGACGTTTGAGGGTAAGCTGGATACTACTTCTACAAAGACCATAGCCCTCTCAGCCAAAAAGTAATTGAGGAGCTTGCACGACGCCGGCTTATCTGCATTCGCTCGGACGACGGCTGGTTCTATCCTGAGGATTTTTCGTGGCTCGTTCCTCGTCCGGAGATACGTGCGGAAATCGACGCGATTAGTTCCCGTTTCGCACCCGGGATCGGGGGGTACACGTACGGCGAGGCGATCATGCGTCGGCCATAGCCGCCAATCCGAGCGACGCCTTCGTTGCCGCCATGCGTAGTCGACTTGCCAAGGAGCCAAGTACGACTTTCTACCTGGCGACGGACGATGTGTCGCTGCGGGAACGCGTGGCCAGGCTCTTTCCGGAGAACGTCACTTCGAATTCGGCGGATACCTCCCGGCTCACAGTGATGGTGTGCGCAGCGCCGTCGTCGATCTGTTCTGTGTTGCTGCCTGCGCGGAGATATGGGGAACTCACGGGAGTTCGTTCAGCGCGACGGCGCACCACCTGCGGAAAGCGCCGTTATCCTATCCAGCGAGGGTAGAAGGCGGAGGCTGAAATGGTACGGCGCACATGAGGAACTCAAGGTTGTCTATCGCTCGCCTGCCAACCTCGCCAGAACCTGATCAAGCCGTTCTCTGTACCTGTAGTTCGCCAGCACTTCTTCGTGCAGCAATTTGTTCGCTGCTACACCGACAGCATTGCCTGCGCGCTTCTTACGATTCTCAAGGAGCGCTCCGAAGAGCGCCGCGGTGTCGGCAGAGGGTATCGGTGAGATGCCAGGTGATCCTAACCCCGAGAAAAACCGGTGTCCGCCGGTGCAGGCGATAATCATCGGCGTGCCGAGCGAAAGCGATTCCATTACAGACAGGTGAAAGTAACTCTGCCTGTTTGCGCTGATGAGATAGTCACATGCCGACAGCGAGTCGGCGGGCTCTTCGGAACGGCCGATGTCCAGGATTCCGGGTTCATCTACCCTCTCTCCGCCACCCACGAGCAGGAGACGCATGGAGGAGTCGACGGCGTGGGCGCGGCGAAAGGCTTCAATCACCACGTCAAAGCCTTTGATTGCCGCCCTTCGCCCCAGATCGAGGTAGTAGATGTACTGCGGGTCGAGCGGGGGAACGCCCCGAGGGAGCATGGTTCGTGATCCGCTCAACAGGTATCCCACCCGGGAATCGGCCCGACGCAGAGACTCGTACACAACGCGAACATACTCGTTCGGCAGGACGCAGACGTCGGCCCGTCTGAAAGCAGCCTCCTGTGCAACCCGCGTCCACTCCACGTCTGGCGAATGACCGTTAAAGCCCTCAGATCTTCCCGCGAAAATGCTGGACAATGCGATTGAAGGATCACCTTCTGCGCGGGCCCAAGAAAGTCGAGACAGGCATGCAGCCTCACGACGTCGTGAAACCATATCTATGCATAGTCAGCTGCCTTATGCCTCTTGAACGTAGCCCGGGCCTTGACCATCGCGCGAAATAGTGACGTAGCCTCGGCGAAGCCCATGCGCGCCATCGTTCGTTCTGGTTCACCCCTCAGTAAAATCGCCCCAGCGGTTCCGACGGGTGACTTGTTTCCGTTCCACAGACCCGTCAAAATGCAAATATGGGCTCGAGGCGGCGGCGATGTTCTGAGCGAGAAACCCGCTCGGGCCGCCGTCGGTTACCCGGAGCGGGTAGTCGCTGAAGATGAAACATGGCTTGCGCCGCTCCGTCATTCCCCTGCCTGAGCGCTTCGAGAGCGCCCGGGGACGTTACGTGATCATGGGCGACGCAGAGGAAAAAGAATAAGCATTCGCGGGCTGTTGCATCGAACTGTCTCTGCAATTTCTTGATTAACAGGCTGGGACAGACGGCGCATCGCAAAAACACTTGTCACGCGATCGCGGTGTGGCGGATATGTTTACTTGCTTCGGCTACATGTCAGTTTACCACTGCACGTAGCGTTCGCCGATCTCACCCTCGAGACCGACTTGTTGACTTCTCCTACGAACGCCCCGTCGCTTCCCTTGCGGGTCATAACCCCACATGCGGGGCTGGATGCGTTCAAGATCGCTGCCCGCTCCCTCTGGACCGGGTTTCGGCAAGCCACGCAGCTCGCATGGAGATTTTTCCTGCGTGATACCAGGGCCGATCACCGGCAAAGCCTGCTTGGTTACGTGTGGCTCGTGTTTCCGCCGCTGGCGAACACGCTCGTCTGGGTGTTCCTGAACGGCCAGAACGTGATCGAGGTCGATTCGGGGCCGGTTCCGTATCCGATTTTTGTGTTGAGCGGCACCATTTTGTGGGCGGCGTTCAATGGCAGCCTCATGGGAATGCTCGGCGTCATTGGCGGCGCGCGCGGCATGCTCGCGAAGGTTAGCTTCCCCCACGAAGCGCTTGTTTATTCCGCCTTCATCAAGTCACTCACCGATGCGCTGATCGCTTCGTTGTTGCTGCTCCCGGCGCTCATCGTGTTCGATGTATCCTGGCAGCCGGCGATGATGCTGTTTCCGGTGGCGCTGTTGTCCAGTCTGCTGCTTGGAGGCGCTCTGGGCCTCTTCGCGCTGCCGCTGGCTGCTCTCTATTCCGATGTGGGACGCGGTGTCCAGCTTGTTTTGCGCTTCGGTTTTTTTCTAACGCCCATCATTTTCCAGTTGCCCGCGCAAGGTATGGCCCGACGGCTCATGCTGCTGAATCCGGCAACGCCGATCATTGTCACGGGACGCGCCTGGCTCACGGGTTCGGGCGAAGCGATGCCGGCAGCTTTTTTCGCCATCTCCTTCGGGTCAATTGCTCTGCTCGGTATTGGACTTCTGTTTTATAAAGTCGCGCTGCCACATTTGATCGAGCGGTTGAGCGGTTAGGACAGCAACGGGCATCCGGCTCCGGGGCGCGGCCGGCACACAGCAGAGCCCAATCGAGTGCTGACGTTCAGCAATTGGCACACGTGGGACGGCGCGTTGGCGTTGGGGCATGCAATGAACAAACGTCGATGGTCAGATAGCCACTCTTCACTGATCCTTCTGAGAACGCGGATCGGATCGTCGAGGTGCTCGAGAACATGCGTCAAGATCACATTGTCATGTTTGGCGCGGAGCGTAACTTTCTCAAACAAACCGTTGACTGTCTGGGCTCGCCTGCCCCGAGATCTGGGCGGCCAACATGGAGCCGCTTTTCAGCCGTAGACATGTGCTGGGTACCCATTCGAATGGCGCGGCCGAGGCATGTCGGCAGCGAATAGGAACCTATTTCGCATTCGAACCTTCGCCGTCTGTTGGACGTTTCAGGACCGCCAGGAGCATTCTGACTACCGGATGGAGCTTAACCCTTTGCAGGGTAGCTTCGAGTGAATGAAGCCGTTGAGCCTGGCCCTCGATGGTGCGCCTCTGCCTCTCCACTTCGGACGCTAACTTTCGATGTTGGAAGCTGAGGCGCTCGAGACTCACCTTTTGAAATGAGAACAGAAGCGACAACTTCTTCTGATTCATCGAACAAGCCGCGCCTGTCCAAAACGGTGCGCCTGATAACGCACGCGGAAGTCGGCAGTGCGTTTCGCAATCCGAGTGAGGATGGAAATGCCTCCCGTTCCCACCCGTCGTAGAATTCTATCCCCTCCGTCGAACTTGGCTGTTGCCGAAAAATAAATGAAGGTGAGGCACAAACGGCGGCGTCGGGGTCAGCATCCAAGGCTGTCACTGACCTCCTCGCGCTCCCGATCGCCGCACTGTACGGCGATGTTGAGCGCGGTGTGCAGCTCGTCCTGCGGTTCGGTATTTTCCTCACGCCTGTGATCTTTCCCCTCCCGCCAACCGGAACCGCGCGGCGCTTGATGCTTCTGAATCCCGCAACGCCAATCGTAGCGACCGGTCGCGCCTGGCTCACCGGATCCGGTGACGAGATACCCATCGCGTTTTTGTTGGTCGTGGCGGCTTCGCTGGCTCTGCTCGGAATGGGTCTACTGATCTACAAGGTTGCGCTCCCTCATCTCATAGAGCGCCTGAGCGGCTGAGTCTAATCGTAGCTCGTGATCTGGCCCTCGAGGTAGCCTCCGATACGGGTGAAGGCCATCTCGACAAGCCACAAGCTTCCGTGGCGCTGGGTGCGATTCAGGTCGGTAACGTCGAAGGGACGAAACCCGACGTCTGCCAGTCGGTTTACGACCGACCGGAGATCATTCGCGAACTTGCGGTTCATGACGCCCGCCTCTACTAACAATACTTCGCAAGACTCGATCGCCGATGTCGCTCCTTTGAGTACTTCCAGATCGAATCCTTCAGCGTCAATCTTCACCATGTCCGGTGGTGGGAATGTAGATTCCCGAAGCATCGCATCGAGTGTCGCAACGGGGACGCGAATCTGCGTTAGGCCCTGGCCGTACGCCTCCTCTGCAGAGAGACTAAAGGTGCAACTGTCATCGCGTTGATGAATCGTGAAGGGCAGTACTCCCGCGACAGGTCCGGCACCGACAGAGTGGAGGCGAATCCGCGGATTTGCCGATAGCAGATCCTGAAGTTGCGCCAACATTCCAGGCTGCGGTTCAACAAGCGTATAGTGCGCGTCTGGGAAATAGCGCAAAGCGGTCCGGCTCCATCCGCCCCGATTTGCCCCCACATCGACAATGTGTCTCGGAGCAAAGTTCAACCGCTGAAGGCTCGCGAAAAGCTTGTCGAGTTCACCGATCGGAACTGGGACAGGGTGCAACTCCTCCGGAGCTAGCTTGCGCGCCGCTGCCCGAAGTGCAGTGGCAATTGCGATCCTCGCCTGCGTCAACGTGCTTTCGCCTTCAGGAATCGCTGGCACAGTTGCCGCCCTCCACAACGATCCAGTCGCTGGGCCAGATCACCGCGCTGCCGCTACCGTTATTCGAACTTACCCTGAGCTCAAGGGCCTGATCGATTTGGCATAGCGTGGTCATTCCATCGGCCGACAGCACGATCACGCTGATCGAGAAACGTCCGGTGTTCAGTTGAAGTCCCGATATGCGGGTGCCGATACGGCATTTGCCATTGGCGTCCGGTGAAATGGGCACGCGCCTGAAGTCGCGGCCGACGACATCAATCATGGGAACCAGCTCCTGATTCCACACCAGGAGCTGTATGGTTGCACGGTCCCGGGCGGGCTCGAACTCACAGTCAATCTCCAGATGGACGTCCTCCCTCCAGCCAACGGTAAGCTGGTCACCCTGGCTAGCGACGCACTCTCCCGCGCGTGCGCGTATGGATTTGATCCTCACCTCGCCGTTGCCTGAGGATCCCTGCTCGGCGGAGGCGAAGGTCGCGTAGTATGAGTCCAGCCCTTGTGAAATGTCGGACGTGTGGAGCACCGAGCGCCCGTGCTGGAGGTGGATAACGTCGGTGCTGATTCGGGCGATCTGGGGCATCGAGTGGCTGACGAATATGAAGGCGGATCGTTTGAGCAATTCCGCCATTCGGGCGAGGCATTTCGCTCGGAATCCTACGTCGCCGACGGCCAGAACCTCATCGATCAGAAGCACATCCGGCTCCATCTGGGCGGCGACCGCGAAGCCAAGTCTGACGCGCATACCGGAGCTGTAATTCTGTACCGCCATGTCGAGGAATTCCCCGACCTCGGAGAACTCGACGATGTCGTCGAACCTTGCTTCTGTCTCGTCGCGGCTGAAACCGAGGAGACTGGCCTGGTAATAGATATTCTCGCGGCCAGACAAGATCGGATTGAAACCCGCGTTCAACTCGATCAGTGCGCCTACCCGGCCGCGAATGGTGATTTGTCCGGCGTCCGGCCTCAATAAACCGTTGAGAATCTTCAGAAGTGTGGACTTCCCAGCCCCGTTGTGACCGATGAGTCCGAGGCATTCTCCCCGACGGACTTCAAATGACACGTCCTCCAATGCCCAGAATTCGTCCTTGCGCAGCGGAGGGAGCTCGGCCGAGACCCTGAAATCGTCTTCCGACACCCGATCATTGAACGGATTGAGTGCATCCGCCACGTCCCGAACGCCATACCACAAGGAGCGCTTCAGAGAACGGCAGAACTTTTTCGAAACGTGTTCAGCGGAGATCAGGATTTCATCCATAACGACCAGTGTGCAATGGGTGTGCGCGACGGTTCAATCTTGCGGAAGTAATTGGGTCCGGCACGTGTCCCTTTCGATCACCCGCGAGCGGGACCGCTTTAGCGACCTGCGAAACTTCTTGCAGACATGGGCGACTTCGACCAGAGGGCCTTCGTCCGGAACGAAAGGTGGGTTCACGCGCCAACTCGCTCAATAACGTATGGCAGCGCGACCTTGTACCAAACCAGTGACAACCCAAGGACGGCAAGACTCGCAAGGATCATGGTTCAAAATGCTACGGGCATTGCAGCTGTGGTTCCGGTGAGCCACGCGCGACCTGAAACGAAGATCGGGGTAACGGGATTCACAACCATCAAATGGCGAACAACCCCTTTCCGAGGGAGCCGAAAAATAACGGGTGTCAGAAAACAACCGTATCGAAGAATCACCTGAAAAACGCGACTTACATCTATAAGACGAGGGGAGATCGCGAAGACGAGGGGAAATCGCGGCTTCTATCGCTACAATGTAGACAGAAATCGACGCTCCAAATCCAGCAAGCGATCTTTGCGGCGCTTAATGGCTCGAGCAGGCACTCCTCCAAACAGCGTAAACGAGTCAAGCTCCCCCTTCGCAAGGCTCAAGGCACCCAAAGTTGCACCCTCGTGCATGATTGTGCCGGGTAGGAGAACCGAGCCGGCGCCAACCACGCAATGTCGCCCGACAATTACAGGCGCGGAAATAACCCCAACGTACTCAACAGGAACGGTTGGTCCCGTCATGAATTCCCCCGAAAAATCGTCCGTCGACGACAATACCGAAACCCGCGACGATACTGCGGAAAAATCCATAAGCTCTATGCGGCCGCGACCGATCAAGGAAGCAAACACTGAAACGTGAACATAGTTTCCAATGAAGATTCCGTCTTCGCCGGCCGAAAGGACGCAAAAATCATCTATGCGTGAATTGTCGCCAATGCTGATGCTCGAGATTCCGTAGAGAGATGCGCGAGTGGAGAGGCTCACGTTCTTACCGACGTGCGCGAATCCCATATGTTGAAGTTCCGCGTCAGAATACGTGGCCATACGCGCAAGCTAAGTGCGGCCATTCGGCTTTGCCAGTATTGCGGGAATGCCGTATTGCGGAATGCCGTATTGTGGAATGCCGTATCGGAAGCCCAATGATTCTCTCGCTGCCTTTTAGGGCGGGATCGACCTCTAGCTCGGATGAGACGACTACGCTTGAGCGGATCCCAAGATATCGACATGTCGCGGTAATCGAGTTGTGCAGAAACTCGAACAAGTTCGGTTCCTCTGCCATCACAACTGACTCAAAAAGTCCGAACGCATCGTCGAAATACGGGGCACAACGGTACGCCTCTCTGAATTGATTCAGGAGTCGGCGTTTGTCGAAATCTTTGGATATCCTTCGGTCTCGAATGTCCAAGATATCGGGATCATTCTTCAGGGGAAGGGAAAAGACTGCGGCCTGCCCGTTCCGCAAGACTTTGTTTGGATTGATCCAGCCTTTCTTGGTATACTTGATGTTGTCGTAGAGGATGAACACATCCCCGGCAGCCGCCAACTCGAAATAGCCGAGGTAGGGGAAGAAGTAAGGCTGCATGATGGCGGCCCTCATCGGTCGCTCCGGTCATTCTTGTTTCGCGACACCAATGATGCTCGCCCTCCGTTAGATTCACTCGATAACACAATGTGCACCCGCTTACGCCTCGCGCCCTGTCGTCCGCAGCGCACCACGACGCCACGAAACCTCTGTGGCCATTTATGCAGGTAGCGCATGCTTACGCGGCGCGACCGGCGCACTCAGTGGGCCCCAGGCCTTGCGGAAGCGAACGCCTCGTCTCTGCCGTCGCTTTGCCGGGTCCTCGCACGTGACCGACGGGGAACAAGACAGACCGAAGGCGCCTCCGGCACCTGGGACGGTCGGCGAGGGGGGCACTCCTTTGTACGTTGGGCGTCCGAATATCGGCAATCGTGCTGCCCTTCTCCGCCGGATCAACGAAATGCTCGACCGGCGCTGGCTGTCCAATGACGGCCCATTCGTGCGGGAATTCGAGTCCAATATCTCGGCTTACGTGGGGGTCAGGCACTGCGTGCTGACGTGCAACGCAACCGTAGCTCTTGAGATCGCAAGCAAGGCGCTCGGCTTCAGCGGAGAGGTGATCGTTCCATCCTTCACGTTCATCGCGACTGTACATGCGCTGCAATGGCAGGGTATAACTCCCGTCTTCGCCGACATCGATCCAATGACGCACAATATTGACCCTGCGGCAATTGAGTGTCTGATCACACCGCAGACGCGGGGAATCGTTGGTGTACACCTATGGGGTCGGCCTTGTGACACCGAACAGATAGATCGGATCGCAGAACGGCACGGATTGCCTGTAATGTACGATGCCGCTCATGCGTTCGCATGCTCGCATCGGGGCAGAATGATCGGCGGTTTCGGTTCGTGTGAAATCTTCAGTTTTCACGCGACAAAATTTTTGAACAGCTTCGAAGGAGGTGCAATAGTCACCGATGACGACTCGCTCGCCGACAGGTTGCGGCTGATGCGCAACTTTGGATTCAAGGGATACGACTATGTCGAATCGCTTGGTGTCAACGGCAAGATGACGGAAATCTGTGCTGCCATGGGTCTGACTTCACTCGAAGCCATCGATGATCTAATAGCAATCAATCACCGCAACTACCTTGCGTACAAGCGTGGCCTTGGAGGCCTTCGCGGTGTCGCACTGCTCGATTATGATCCGAAGGAGCGGCAGAACTACCAGTACGTCGCAATCGAGGTTGATCCCGATGTGTCACCGATTAGCAGAGATCGGCTCGTCGAGATTCTTCATTCTCAAAATGTCATCGCGCGCAAGTATTTCTGGCCCGGATGTCATAGAATGGAACCGTATCGAAGTTCGCAGCCCGACGCATACAGGTCTTTGCCGAATACCGAGAGTACAGCCGCTCGCGTCATCGTGCTCCCTACCGGGCAAACAGTCGACGAACAGACCGTTGCATCGATTTGCCGGATTGTGCGAGGCGCGATCTCATGAAGGTAGCTGATTCTCGCCTGGACAGGCCGGTTGCTCTTGCCCAGCACGACTGGCCCGAGGGAACCACCCCTCTCGTGAGTATTCTCCTCATGACCTACAATCATGAGACGTTTGTGGGCAAAGCAATCGAGGGGTGTCTTTCCCAGGAATCTACATTCCCAGTTGAGATCATCGTCCATGATGATGCCTCAACCGACGCAACTGCGGGAATTGTTGCCGAGTATGCGGCGGCGCACCCTCGGCTCTTTCGCTTTATTGCGCAGTCCGAGAATCAACACTCTCGCGGCCGCAGAGCCATGCAAATTACGATGGATATGGCGCAAGGCGAGTTTGTTGCCTTCTGCGAAGGAGACGACTACTGGACCGCTCCGGCCAAACTGGAGTCGCAAATCGCTCTACTCGAGAATCGACCCGATGCCTCCGGATGTATTCATCGCGCCGACGGTCGATTTGAAGAATCCGGGACCGTGGTATCTGGACTGTTTGGTCCCTCAGTTGTCAAATCGCAGTACGATATTGACGATCTGATGAGCCGCGAGAATTTCGTCCCTACCGTTTCGATTCTGCTTCGGCGGCGAGCATGCAATTTTCCCGGATGGCTTGCCAGCGTTCCGCATGGCGACATGCCTATTCTCTGCAACGCCGCCCTGGCTGGCCCGATTCTCTACATCGACCGGAGCATGGCAGTTTATCGCAAGCACGGGGGCGGCCTTCATACGCGCGACGCGACGGCGATCCAGGCGCTGAAATGCGTTCAGACTTTAATCGCAATAGGCGCAAACTTCGGCGTGGCAAATCGAGAATCGTTTCAAAGCGGACTTCGATTCCGCATGGGCGAAATCAAGGAAGAGGTGGAGCGATATGAAGCTACGATTAGCGACCTTGAGCGGCGGCACCAAAGCGACCTCCGAAACATGCAGACCATCATGAAATCGAAAACATTCAAAGTCGGCCGGGCGCTGAGCGGGCTTCGGGACAGGCTTCGGGGCCGGCGGCTGGCAGCCGATCGCTCGACTTCCGCCAGGTAAGAATGCAGGCCAGGAAAGAAAAACTCCTCGTCGTCATCGGCACCCTCACGCACATGGGCGGTGCTGAGCGGCAGGCGCTGTATCTCGTGCAACACCTCGCGACACTTCGTGGATGCGATGTCGAAGTGCTGACTTTTGGGGACGGAGATGCGTTGCGGCTCCCGTTGGAGGCGCTGGGAGTGCCCGTCCACGTGGTTCCATACTATTTCCGCTGGCCGAAGGCGCGAAGAGCGCGAGCGCTTGCGCGAATTGCATGGCTGCTGCGCACGCATGTCAAGCCTGACGCGCTGCTGCCGTTCGGTGCGCCTTCCAGCAAGGCAATGGGTCTGGTGGCCAGGTACGCCGGCGCTCGCTTCTGCTGGTGGAATCAGCAGGACGAAGGGCGCGAGCTTGCAGGCACCGGCGTGGAACGGAGAATCCTGCGAGAGATGACCTGCATCACTTCGAACTCGGTCGCGGGGCAGACTTTTCTGTCGCAGACTTACGATCTGAATCCGGCCTCTGTCCTCATCTACAATAACGGGACCCCCCTCCCCGACGCTTCACTCATTCGAAGCGACTGGCGCCGGAGGCTCAATCTCGGGCAGCGCAGGATTGTGTCGATGATCGCGAATGTAACCGAATACAAAGACCATGATACGCTCATCGACGCGTGGGCGACGGTGCGCCGCCATGTTACCGCGTTTGAGGAAAAACCCGCTCTGCTGCTCGCTGGCTTTCTTAAGGAAACCGCTACGGTGACGAAGTTGAAGATCAAGGCGTTCAACCTCGGGCTTTCAGCGGACGACGTATATTTTCTTGGAGCTATCGACGACGTGGACGAGCTGATCGTGGAGTCTGACGTCGTGGTTCACAGTTCCCTCACCGAGGGATGTCCCAACGCGGTGTGCGAGGCGATGGCGCTGTCGCGGGCGGTTGTCGCCACCGACATCCCCGGCTGCCGGCAGGCGCTTGGCGAACAGGGCGATCGCTGGCTCGCTGCTCCCGGCAATCCGGATGATATGGCCCGCAAGATCATCGAACTGCTCAATGACGCAAGCCTGCGGCGTTGCGCCGGCGCAACCAACAGAGCGCGCATCGAATCGGAGTTTTCGATATCGGGCATGAACAGTTTCTTTCAGCGGCAGCTGGAGAGTGGCCTCCAGTGCTCGCTCGGCGGAATGTCACGTG
>Ga0136611_10001920_pt1 | contig 14447 bp, 11 predicted proteins | sample AntDrymUQ2232306_2_FD_106645 | JGI IMG/M metagenome (GOLD analysis project Ga0136611, IMG submission 106645) | Polar desert sand microbial communities from Dry Valleys, Antarctica - metaG UQ223 (23.06) | ecosystem: Environmental > Terrestrial > Soil > Desert | place: Antarctica: Dry Valley...
CGCGCGGGCCGAGGCCGAGCAGCGCGGGGCGCTCGCGCAGCGCATCGAGGAGCTGTCGGTGGCGCTGCGAGCGGCCGAGGGCACCCTCGAGCCAATCCAGGCCGCGCTCGCGGCCGGCCGCGACGCCCGCCGCGTGGCGCTCGCGGAGCGCTCCGAGCACGCCCGCCGCGCCGACGAGCTGCGGGCGGCGGCGCGCTCGCACCGGACGGCGCTGGAGGCCACGATCCAGGCCGAGACACGCGCAGCCGACCGCCTTGAGCGGACGCGGCGCGAGGCGCTGGAGCTGGCGGACGACGTGGAAGGGGGAGACGACGAGGGGGGCGACGAGGGCATGCGGCAGCTGCGGCTGGCGCTCGACTCGGACGAGGAGTCGCCGGAGTCAGGCGAGCCGGCCGACAGACAGGGATCGGCCGAAGGGGGCGGGGCGTCCTCGGCCGCCCCGCCCCCGCCGCCGATCGACCCGGAAGCCGTGCGCCGGCGGATGGCCGCGCTGCGGCGCGAGCTGCGGGCCATCGGCGCGGTCGGGGAGGCGACGCTCGCGGAGTTCGGCGAGCTGCGCGACCGCCACGCGTTCCTGGTGGAGCAGGTGGCCGATCTGGAGGTGGCCGGCGGCGAGCTGCGCGCGGTGATGGATGAGCTGGTCGGGCTGATGCGCGGCGCGTTCGACGCGGCGTTCGCGAAGGTGAACGAGGCGTTCGGCGAGTACTTCGCGCGGCTGTTCGCGGGCGGCCACGCCGAGCTGGTGCTGAACAAGCCCGACGCGGTGCTCGAATCGGGCGTGGACATCGTCGCCCGCCCGCCCGGCAAGCGGCTGCAGCCGCTGGTCAGCCTGTCGGGCGGCGAGCGGGCGCTGACGATGGTGGCCCTCATCTTCGCGCTGCTGCGGACCAACCCGGCCCCGTTCTGCGTGCTCGACGAAGTAGATGCGGCGCTCGACGAGTCGAACGTGCTGCGCTTCACGGAGATGCTGAAGGAGCTGAGCGGCAGCACCCAGTTCATCGTCGTGTCGCACAACCGCGCGACGATGGAGGCCGCGCAGGCGCTCTACGGCATCTCGATGGACACGCAGGGCGTGAGCACCACAGTGTCGCTGAAGTTAGAGGCGGCAACTACCGCTTGAAGTAATAGGTCTCGGGGCGGGCCTGGGCGGGCGAGAGCGTGGACGAGCCGTTGAAGATGCGGCCGGGCTGGTTGCCCATGTTGTTCTTCACCACTCGCACGCCCATCACGCCCGGCGACTGGCCGACCGTCGCGATCCCCCAGACCTCGTCGAGGGCGATCTTCCAGATCTGCTTGCCGAGCTCGAAGTGCTCCTTCTCCGGCGCGCTGAACGCATCGCGGTAGAGGGCCATCACTTCCTTGATTTTCGGCGGCGGCTCCTTGCCCTGGGTGCCGCCGGAGCCGTACCAGGCGCCGAAGGGCGGCCCGAGCGGGCTCGTCGGATCGAAGGGGAACAGCGTCGTCATCGAGTGCGAGAACATGTTCTCGGTGCCCCAGTGGACGTCCACGGCGATCTGGGCCTCGTTTGCGCCGCGCCGCCGGAGCAGCAAGTTGCGCTCGTACTCCTTGACGTCGGCCTGGATGCCGATCCTGCGCCACTGCTGGGCGACCATCTCGCAGATGCCGGTGAACGGGATGAAGCCCAAGAAGGTGTCGACCGCGAGGCGCAGACGCTCCGGCCGGTCGGTGCGCAGCCGGAACCCCTCGGCGTCCTTCTTGTCGAGCCCGAGCGCGTCGAGCATCCCGTTCGCCTTGGCGAGATCGAGGGTTGACCAGAGCGTTCGGTACTCCGGGCCGGGGCTGTACGGCGACTGCTCCCACGGCGCGCCCGAGCCGGGGGTGCCGAGACCGAGCCAGAACGTCTCGTTGAGCTGGTCGCGGTCCACGCCGAGCGAGAGCGCGCGCCGGAAGTCGGTGTTGGTGAGCCACTTCGCGATCTCGGGGTCGGCGTCGTACGCCTGGTTCAGCATGATGATGCAGTCCGACCCGACGCCGCCGGGATCGAGCTTGACGGAGTAGTTCCCCTTTTGCTGATTTTCTAGCAGCACGGGGATCTTGCCCATGTCGAGGTGGCGCTCCTGCGAGTCGTACTCGCCGGCGATGGCGCGCAGGTTGACGACCTCGAGGTTCTCGCCGAGCGTGAGGACGATCTTGTCGATGTACGGGAGCTGGTTGCCCTCGGAGTCTACCCAGATGCTGTACGGGTTGCGCTCCAGCGTCCAGGTCGGGGTGTTGTTCGGCGTCGTGGTCTTCCAGGCCGAGACGGCCGGCAGCTCGGGATTGAGCGCCCAGGCGCTCTTCGCCTTGAACAGGCTGACCCAGTTGTCGAACCCCTGCTCGGCGACGAGCTTGTCGAGGTCGGCCTGGGGCGTGTACTTCGGGTGGAAGCGCTGGAGGTAGTGCTTCGGCGCGTAGCCGCCACGCACGTTGAGCCCCTCGTGGGCCTGGCCGCCGAGCGGCGAGACGCCGGCGACGACGACCGGGAAGGCGAAGTACGGGTCGCGGAAGACGAAGCGGACGGTCCCCTCGTCCACCTTCTCGACCGTGCCGGGGCCGCTCTTGGTGATCATCTGCGGCGCCGGCGTGGGCGTGAGATCCTTGTGCTGGTACATGTCCTCGTACCAGAACATGAAGTCGTCGGCCGTGAACGGCGTGCCGTCCGACCACTTCATGCCGCGCCGAAGCTGGAAGGTGATCGTCTTGCCGTCCGGGCTGACCTCCCAGCCGCGCACGACGTTGGGGACGAGCTTCGTGCCGGTGTAGTCCCAGCCGATCAGTCGGTCGGTACCGCCGACGCGCACGCCGGCCGACCAGTCGGCCGGGCCGGTGAAGCCGCGCCGCCACGTGCCGCCGTAGGTGCCGATCTCGTGGACCGGCTTGACCACCAGCGGGTCTTGTGTGATGCGCTGCTCGATCGGGGGCAGGGTGCCGGCCTTGACCATGTCGGCGAGCATCGGCGCTTCCTTGAACACCTTGGGGAAGCGGGCCGCATCGAGGATGATCTCCGGCCCTTCGAGCTGGCCGATCAGGTGCCGGCCGATGCCCTCGGCGGGCTTCGCAGCGGCGGGCTTGGCGGCGGTCGCGGGCGCGGTGACGGCGGGAACGGCGGCGGCGGGCGCGGCCGTGGGCTGGGCGGCGGGGGCTGGCGCGGCCTGCGCCGGCGCGGAGGTCGCCGCGGCTGCGGACGGCTTGGCGGCCTCGGCGGGCTTCGGCGCGGCGGCGGGTGCACTGGTCGGCTGGGGCGCGGGCGGCTGGGGCGCGCAGGCGGCCAGCAGGCCCACCCCGAACGCCCCGAGCCCGGTCCGCAAGAATACGCGCCGCGAGAACTGGTGGTGCGCCGTCATCGGTGTCCCTCCTCGGGTACGGCATCGTCGCCGTCGGGAGTCTGCTCGGACCGGGGCCGCGTGCTGCGCCGAATATAGGCCGCGTCCGAATGGGTGTCAAGGATGCGACATCGCGCGAGCGGCTTACCAGGTCGGGGCCGGCAACCTGAGCGCAGCCATGACGGCCGCCTCGACGGCGCGGAGCTCGACAGTCACAAGTCTGCCCGCCACGTGCTCCGCCAGCGCGAATTCCTCGTCATAGCGCGCTTGGTAGCCGGCAGTCTGGAGCCGGTCATAGCTATGCCGACACCGACGTATCGCACGAGTCGCGTTCACCCTCGCTCGCCGTTGGGTGTGGTTCACCGGCGCGATGCGTGCCGCTTCCCACAGGTAGGCGTTGACGTAGTGGACGGCGGCATAGAACGCGACGACGGCGACCCACTCCCATGGCGTCGGGGCGAGGCCCGGCTGGGCAAGGAGCGCACGTGCGAGATCGCGGTTGCGCTGGCCGGTGCGGAGGTGATTGACGGTCCTCGGGTCCACGCTCAGCTGGCGCGGAGCGGGACGCGGTCGGCTCCGTGTAGCACGCCGGGGCGAGCGCCATTCGGGTAGTGCCGCTCGTTCAGGACGTGGAGCTGGTAGTCGATGCCGGGAAACCGCTCGTCGAGGAGGTCGTACAAACCATACAGGCGTAGTTCGTCTTCGTCGTCGAGCGGGCCGGCCACCAGCCAAAAGTACAGGCCGTCGTAGTTCTCGGATACCCACAATTCGTTGACGGCCGGATCCTGGCCGATGGCCTCGGCGAGCACTCGCCCCATCTCCTGCCGCGTCTCGGTCGCCGCCACCGCAATGACGTCCACCTCTCTGCCAGGACTACCGTAGCAGCTTTCGCGCCGGCCGTACAGAGAACGAACGGTCAGCGCGCCGCCCGAGCCGGGGTGCCGAAAACCCATGTCCATGGCGCGGGGGCTCTGGTACAGTCTGGTGTGCTCCGAGACCTGCGCCGTGCGCGCGAGAGGACGACCGACCGTCGCCTGACATGACCTTTCTCCAGCCGACGGCACTCTGGCTCCTGGGCCTCATCCCGGTCGTTGTCCTGATCCACCTGCTGCGGGCCAGTCCCGAGCGGCGCATCGTCCCGAGCGCCTTCCTGTGGCGCGGGCTGAAGCACGATCCGGACGCGGCCCGGCGCTGGCGACCGCCCCCGCCGACCCTCGCGCTGTTGCTCCAGATCCTGACCATCGCTGCGCTCGCCGTGGCGCTGGCCTTCCCGCGCCTGACCGCGCCGCCGGGCCGCCACGTCGTCGTGCTGCTCGACGCTTCGGCGAGCATGCTGGCCACCGACGCGCAGCCGACCCGCTTCGGCGCGGCCATCGGGCAGGCGCGGATGCTGCTCGCCGGGCTGTCGCCGACCGACGTCGCCACGATCGTGCGCGTCGGCCCACGCCCGACCACGCTCGCCAACGCCGTGGATCCACTCGCGGCCCAGGCGGCGCTCGGCGACGCGAAGCCCGGTGGCGGGGCCGCCGCGATGCGCGAGGCGCTGTTCTTCGCCGCCGACCTCGCGCGCCGCGCGCCGGACCGCGACGCGGAGCTGGTGGTGCTCTCGGACGGGGCGTTCGCCGACCCTGGCGACCTGGCCGCGCTGGGCGTGCCGGTGAGCTTCGAGACGATCGGCCAGAACGGCGAGAACCGGGCGGTCACGTCGCTGTCGGTCGCGCGGCAGCCCGGCGCGACCGGCGCGCTGACGGCACTCGCGCAGATCACGAACTACTCCGACCGCGCCGCGCGCGTCCCGGTGCGGATGCTCGCCGACGACATCCAACAGGAGTCGCGCGACGTCGATCTGCCGGCACGGGGCCGGGTCGTGGTGACGTTCAACGTGCCGGCCGGCTCGCGGCGCGTGGCGGCGGCCGTGGGCGGCGGCGACTCGCTGCCGGCCGACGACTCGGCCGAGGTCGCCGTCGAGGCCGGCTTCGCGCGCCAGGTGCTGCTGGTGTCGAGCAACCCGGTGGTCATGCAGCGGGCGCTGCGGGCCATTCCGGACCTGCGCGTGGACGTGGTGACGCCGGACCGCTACCACGGAGCGGGCGCCGAGATCGTCGTGCTCGACGGCGTGATCCCGGAGCGGCTGCCGCGCGGCCAGATGCTGCTCGTAAACCCTCCGCCCGGCCGCGACTTCCTGCCGGTCAAGGGTCTGCTCGGCGCGGTCCAGTTCAGCGACTTCGACCCGCGCCACCCGCTGCTGAACGCGGTCGATTTGTCGGCGGCGCGGCTGGCGCAGGCGGCCCAGATCCAGGCACCGACCTGGGCGCGCGTGGTGGCCGAGGCGCCGGGCGGGCCGCTGATCCTCGAAGGCCAGGAGTCCGGGCGGTCGGTGATCGTCTTCGGCTTCGATCCGGCCCAGTCCGGCTTCGAGAAGCTGATCGGATTCCCGCTGCTCGTCTCGAATGCCGTGGCCCAGCTCGGCGGCGGCGCGCTATCGCCCTCGCTGCCGCCAGGTCGCCCGGCAATACTGCCGGTCGCGCCGGGTGTCGCCGAGGTGACGCTCGACGAACCTGACGGCAGCCGCCGGGCGCTCCCCTTGAAAGACGGCCTCGCGCGGATCGAGGGCCTGGAGCTGCCCGGACGGTACACCGTCCGCGAGCGCGGTTCCGGGGCCGGCGAGGCGCGGATGTTCGCGGTCAACGTCGCCGACGAAGTAGAGTCCCAGATCGCACCGCGCCCGCGCCCGGCCGTCGAGGCGCCGAGCGCCGTGCGGACGGCCGAGATCCCGACCCCGTTCGAGCCGTGGCCGCTCCTGATCGGGTTCGGGCTGCTGGCGCTGAGCGTCGAGTGGTGGCGGGCGGGCCGCCGTGGGTAGTTCAGTAGGGGCGAGCCGCTGGCTCGACCGAGGATGGCGCCCGGCGACAGCGACGCTGTCCGTCACGTCGTGGGGGCGAGCCAGCGGCTCGCCGCCACAGGATGTGACGACCAGGATGGGAGTACCGCGCTGATGCGCTTCGGCTTCGACCAGCCTTATTGGCTCTGGCTGCTGGCGCTCGTCCCGCTCGTCCTGCTGCTCGGGCGCCCCTGGCTGCGGCGGATCGCGGCGTGGCGGCGCGGCACGGCCCTGGTGCTGCGCACGTCGGTGCTCTGCCTGCTGATCGTGGCCCTGGCGCGGCCGAGCCTGTACTGGCCCGACCAGCGCCTCTCGGTGGCGTTCGTGGTGGACGAGTCGGACAGCATGAGCGGGCCGGACCGCGTCGCCGCGCAGGGCTGGATCGACCAGGCGCTCGGCGGGCGGCAGCCGGACGACAAGATCGCGGTCGTGCGCTTCGGCCGGCAGGCGGTCTCCGATCCGGCCTCGGGCGAGCGGCGGGCGCCGGTCGACGGGACGGCCACGAACCTCGAATCGGCGCTGCGGATGGCCGGCGACATGCTGTCGCCGACCGGCGAGCGGCGGATCGTGCTGCTCAGCGACGGCTGGGAGAACGTCGGGGATGCGCGCGAGGCGGCGGCGCGCGGGCTGCCGCAAGACGTCCAGGTGACGTTCGCGACGCCGGCCGGGCCGGCCGAGCAGCCGGAGGTGGCCGTGCGAGGTGTTGAGGCGCCGCGTCTGGTGCGCGAGGGCGGCACGTTCGAGGCGAACGTGATCCTCGACAGCACGGTCGATACGGACGTGACCATCAACTTGTCGGTGGACGGGCGCCCCTCCACCGAGGAGCGGGTCACCGTGGTGCCCGGCGCAAACCGCTTCACCCTGCCGATGCGCGCGCGGAGCCAGGGGTTCCGGGCGTTGCGCGCCCAGATCACGCCGGTCGCCGACACGCGCTCGGACAACAACGTCGCCGAGACGGTGGCGGTGGTGAAGGACGCCGGGCGGGTGATCGTGCTCGAAGGGCACCCCGGCGAGGGCGCGGCCCTGGCGCAGATGCTGCGCGACGGTGGCCTGGAAGTGGACGTCCAGCCGCCGACGTTCGTGCCGACGCGCCCGGAGGCGCTCGAACGATTCGACGGCGTGGCCCTGGTCAACGTCTCGGCGACACAGCTCGCACTCGACCAGCAGCGGACGCTGCAACGGTACGTGCAGGATCTCGGGCGCGGGATGCTGGTGGTCGGCGGCAACACGAGCTACTCGCTCGGCGGCTACGCGCAGACGCCCCTGGATGAGATGCTACCGGTGTCGCCCGCGCCGCCGCCGCGCCGCGACGAGGGCAGCCTGGCCCTGTTCCTGGTGGTCGATAAGTCCGGCAGCATGGACCTGTACCGAAGCGACGTCTCCAAAATGGCGATGGCCCGCGAGGCCGCCATCCTGGCGACCGAGTCGCTTCGGCCCGGCGACACGCTCGGCGTGCTCGGGTTCGACAGCCGCTTCGCCTGGGCCGTCCAGCCGGCGCGGATCGGGTCGCCGAACGACGTCAAGGTGGCGCAGGGGCAGATCGCGGCGATCCGCGCGGACGGCGGCACGAGCATCTTCCCGGCGCTAGAGGAGGCGTACAAGGCGGCCGAGAAGGCCGAGGCGCGCCAGAAGCACGTCATCCTGCTCACCGACGGGCAGTCGTACGACGCCGACTACGCCACACTGATCGGAAAGATGCAGGCGGCGCAGATCACGCTCTCGACGATCGCGATGGGCAGCGACTCGGACACGAAGCTGCTGACGCGGCTCGCCGAGATCGGGTCCGGCCGCTACTACTTCACCGAGCGCTCGCAGGACATCCCGAAGATCACGACCAAGGAAGCCACCATCGTCACGCGCAACGCGCTCGTCCAGGGACGGGTGGTGCCGCGCGCGACCGAGCCGAGCCCGGTGCTGGTCGGGCTGACCGGATCCCAGATCCCGCCGCTGGCCGGCTACGTCTCGACCACGAGCCGGCCGCGCGCCAATACGGTGCTGGTCACCGAGAAGGGTGACCCGCTGCTGGCGCACTGGCAGTCCGGTCTCGGGCGCGTCGTCGCCTGGACCTCGGACGCGGGCGGCGCCTGGACGGACGAGTGGGGCGGCTGGACGGACTCGTCGCGCTTCTGGCAGCAGGCGATGCGCTGGACGCTGCCGGAGCCGAGCCAGTCGTCGTTCGCGGCGACCGCCGAGGTGGTCGGCGACCGGGTCAACCTGCGTGCCCAGAGCGTGCGGCCGGACGGCCGCTACGCCGACCTGCTCGACACGCGGGTGACGATCGTGACGCCGCAAGGGCAGGCCCGCGAGCTGCAGCTGCCGCAGACCGCGCCCGGCACGTACGCGCTCTCGACGGTAGCGAGCGAGCCCGGCGTGTACGAGGCGCGCTTCTTCCAGCACGAGAACGGCGAGGCGGTGCGCGAGGAGACGCTCGGGTTCACGATCCAGGGCAACAACGAGCTGCGCTCGGTGGGCGTGAACCGGACGTTGCTGGAGCGGCTGGCGGGGCTGACCGGCGGCCGGGAGCTGCCGGAGCCAGCCCAGGCGCTCGAGCGGAACAACGCGAGCTTCGGCGAGCGCATCGACCCGCTCTGGTTCTGGTTCGCGCTTGGCGCGCTGGCGCTCCTGCCGCTGGACATCGCGGTCCGCCGGCTGCGGTTCCGCCGGTGAACCGCGTCCCCTCCCGCGTCCCCTCCCCGTTTCGGGGAGGGGACGCGGGAGGGGACGCTCAGGGAGCCGGCATCCAGAGAACGGCGATGGGGCACTCGAAGCCGGGCAGGAGCGGCGTCGTCAGGACATCGGCGCCGGTCAGCGTCGCGACAAGCGCCAGGTCATCCGCGACGCGGCGATAGACATCAACCGCCTCCAGTTGCCAATCGACGATCCGGTACTCGCGGACGCCCCGTCGCGCGTACAGCGCCAGCTTGATCTCTCGATCTCGGCGGGCGTTCTCGCGGCCCGGCGAGAGCACCTCCACGACGAGCTCTGGGGCGGCGGTCAGGTGCCCGCCTGCGTCCCTGACCTCCGCGAGGCGAGCGCGGCTGATCCAGACGACATCCGGGATGACGTCGTCGTCGTCCGCGAAGACCAGGCCCGGCGTGGACGCGGCGAATCCCAGACCGGTGAGGTCGTTCCAGTCGTGGAGGGGACGCACGACTCGGTCGGATGCGTACTGGTGATCCCAGTTCGGCTGCTTCGACACGAACAGGTCTCCGTCGATGATCTCGTAGCGGATGCCGTCCATGGCCGGCAGCCACGCGAGGTCGGCGGACGTGAAGCGGGCGCTGATGCTCATGAGGGATCACACTCGACCGGGCATGCTCGGACCGCCCTAGTATACGGCCGCATCCGTCGCGCTGTGCGCGGCGACTCAGACCGTGGGTACCCAGAGGCTGGCTACGGGGAGGGCGAAGTCGGGCAGGAGCGGCGTGGTCAGGACGTCTGCGCCGGTCAGCGTCGCGGCGAGCGCCAGCTCGTCCCCGACGCGACGATACACCTCGACCACCTCCCGCTGCCAGTCGATGATCCAGTATTCCTCGGCGCCCTGCCGCGCATACAGCGCCATCTTGAGGACGCGGTCGCGACGTTGGTTCTCGCTACCCGGCGAGAGTACCTCCACGACCAGCTCCGGCGCGAGCGTAAAGTGCCCCGCCGCGTCAAGAGATTGTGCGTAGCGCGCGCGGCTCATCCAGACGGCGTCCGGTACCACGTCGTTATCGTCCGAGAAGACCAATCCCGGAGTCGATACCACGAATCCTAGGCCGCTCTCGCGATTCCAGATCCGCAGGACCTCGACGGCGCCATCGGAAGCCCAGGTGTGGTGGGCATGCGGCTGTTTTGACACGAACAGGTCTCCGTCGATGATCTCGTAGCGGATGCCATCCACGGCCGGCAGCCGCTCGAGGTCGGCGGACGTGAAACGGGTTCCGATGCTCATGAGGCTTACTCGATTTGACGGGTTCGGAGTGCTTCAGTATACGGCCAGCTGGCGACAGGCGGGTGCCTTACTGACCTGCATGCTGCACGCCGGTATAATGAGTGCGCCATGGCAGATCAGTTGACGGATCTTCAGCAGGTCGTCCTCGAAGTCGACGCCCTCGACCTCACGGTTCGCGACAGCATTAAGCAAGTATCGGCGCGGGTCGGGTTCTTCGTCGGGCAGCAGAAGTACCTGGAAGAGTTGACGAAGGCGCGCGCCATCGCCATCGAAGGCGAGGGGCCGGACTCGGTCGGCACCGAGGCCGCCCGCGCGGGCTGACCGCTCGGTTCGGGTCATGCGACCCGGTGCGTCCGATCGCAGTGTCGGCGGCTTGACACGTGCGGCGTTGGGGGCGGGACAGCCTCGAAGTTGGTGCGCGAGTAGCCTGGGTACAGCATGTGCATAAGTGGTGGGTGCTCCATCACACGAAGGCTGTACCACCAATGTTCCGCACCATTCGTCGCTACACCGAGCGTCATGCGCGCGTCAGCGCCCCTCCAGCCGAGGGTAGCCCATGCGTTCGCGCTACCCCGGCCACATTCGCCGCACCGAGTGCAGTGCGGACCGTCGCTCTCCATCCGAGACTCGTGCTCCGACTGATGCTCGCGCTGCTCGCACTCGTCGCCGCCGATGCACTGTTCCAGCCTCAGGTATCGTACCGAGAGCGGGTGGCAAGCGGCTCCGGCACAGCAGTTGCCCACGCCGAGGAACAGCGCCTCGCGCCTCGCACGTCGTTGTCCCCGACGCTTGCGGCCGCGCCGACGCGTGCCAACACTCCAGCTTCGGTCAATCCCGTGTCTGAGGCGTCGGTGCTGAACTCGCTGTCCGCGACGATCGGGTCGCGGCCGGCCGACGCCACCGTCGCGGTGCAGCCCGCCTCACCGGCTAACGGAAGTGGAACCAACGTCTGGGAAGGCACGGCAGCCGAGGGCGCCTACGTACGCCGGGCACCCGAGCGCGCCGGGGCGCCGATCCGCCAGTTGAAGGCGGGCGAGGCGATCGAGGTCATGCGGTGGGTGGCCGGCGAGGAAGTCGAGCCGAACAACACCACCTGGGCCGAGCTCTCCGATGGCACGTTCGTCTTCTCGACGCTGCTGCGCCGCGCCCCGCTCTCCGAACCGCCCGGCCGGCCGGCCGACGCCCCGGAGTCCGGCCGCTGGATCGACGTGAACCTGACCGAGCAAGTCGCGACCGCGTATGACGGCGCTACGGCCATCCACATGGTGCTCATCTCGGCCGGGCGACCCGGCTGGGACACGCCGACCGGGACGTTCTCGATCGGCCGCCGCGCGGAGAAGGACACGATGGACGGCAGCACGCTCATCGGGCAGGGGCCGAACGGGCAGGGCGCGACCTACAAGATCGAGAACGTCAAGCACGTCCAATATTTCACCTCGGACGGCGCCGCGATCCACGAGAACACCTGGCGCCAGGCGGGCACGTTTGGTATCCCCAGTAGCCACGGCTGCATCGGGATGACCCCGGCCGACGCCGCGTTCTTCTGGACCTTCGCGACGCACGGCACGCCGGTGGTGATCCACGAGTAGCGACTCGCTATACTTCCCAGGCCCGTCCGCGTCAAGGCTTCGGTCGTCGGCTGCAATCGTACGGCCACGTATGGACAGGCGCGCCCGCACAGGGCAGGTTGGAGGACGCCGTGGTGTCGGCGGAGCGGATTCGTTCGGTTGTGGACGGGGGCGTCACCCTCGCGGCCGGCTTCACGGCGGGAGCCGTGTACGCCGGTATCAAGACGCCCGGGCAGGACAAGTACGACCTCGCCATCCTGGCATCGGATCGCCCGGCCGCCGCCGCCGCCGTCTTTACCAGGAACGCCTTCGCCGCCGCGCCCGTGACCGTCTCGCGCGAGCACCTCAGTAGCGGCGAGATCCGCGGCGTCATCGTCAACGCCGGCAATGCGAACGCCTGCACCGGCGAGCAGGGGCTCGCGGATGCCCGCGAGATGGCCGCGCTCGCCGCCGCAAAGCTGCACTGCGACCCGACCCAGGTGCTGGTCGCATCGACCGGCGTGATCGGGACGCCCCTGCCGATGGAGCTGATCCGGCATGCAGTCGAGGAGATCGCGCTCAACCCCGAGGGGGCGCGGCGCATCCCGCGCGCGATCATGACGACCGACACGCGGCCGAAGCTCGCCAGCGTCGAGTTCGAGATCGGCGGGCGCACCGTGCGGCTGGGCGGCATCGCGAAGGGTGCCGGCATGATCCACCCGAACTTGGCGACGCTGCTCGCGTTCGTGACAACCGACGCGGCCGTCGAGCCCGCCTTCTTGCAGGACGCCCTGCGTGCCGCCGCCGACGACTCGTTCAACATGATCAGCATCGACGGCGACACGAGCACCAACGACACCCTGCTGGTGCTCGCGAACGGCGCGGCCGGCAACGACCCGATCTCCGGCGGCGACGACGGGGCGCTGTTCGTCGAGGCGCTCACCCACGTCTGCGCCGAGCTCGCCAAGGCTATCGTCGCGGACGGCGAGGGCATGACGAAGGTCATCCGGATGGTCGTGCATGGCGCGGCGTCGCGGGACGACGCGCGGGCGGCGGCGCGGTCGGTCGTGCGCTCGAATCTGGTCAAGGCGGCGGTCTACGGCAGCGACCCGAACTGGGGCCGGGTGCTGTGCGCGATCGGCTACTCCGGGGCGCACGTCGATCCGACCAGGGTGGACCTCCACGTCGGCGCGGTGCAGCTCGTCAGGGCGGGGGCGCCGGTGCCGGGCAGCCGTGAGGCGGCCGGGCCAGTCATGCAGGCGGACGAGATCGAGTTCGTCGCCAATCTGCACGTCGGTGAGTCGAGCGCGACCGCCTGGGGCTGCGACCTGACCGAGGCCTATGTCGTCGAGAACAGCGCCTACACCACCTAGAATGTGGCTGCCCAACACGACGCCACAAACGAAGGGGTTCCATCGATAGACCTATCATCCCGAGCGCAGCGAGGGATCTACGGACTGACGAGTCCGTAGCAGTCCGGAGACGAGATCCTTCGCAAGGCTCCGCCTGGCTCAGGATGACACATCAGTTGGAGGCGCTCCCATTTTCTCTCGGGTGCTGCAACTAGAATCGTTGGTGCTGCATCAGAATCACGCTAGCAGCGGGGTGAACGGCGCTCCGGGATCCGAGGAGCCAGTGATCACGACTGAAAAGATCCAGGAAGGCACGGCCGCGCTGCTCGAAGCGCTCCCGTACATCTCGCGCTACGTCGGCAAGACCGTGGTGGTGAAGATCGGGGGCAGCATCGGCGAGGACGGCACCGCCCTCGAAGATGTTGCCACCCTGGCCCGGCTCGGGGTCAAGCCGATCATCGTCCACGGCGGCGGGCCGGTCATCTCCGAGTGGCAGAGCCGGATGGGGCTCGAGACGAAGTTCGTCGATGGCCACCGCTACACCGACCAGATGACGCTCGATCTGGCGCGAATGGTGCTGATCGGCAAGGTGAACAGCGACCTTGTGGCCCACCTGCGCGGCCTCGGCGCCAACGCGCTCGGGCTGTCCGGCATCGACGGCGGACTGATCGAGGCGCAGGTGCGCGACCCGAAGCTCGGGTTCGTCGGCGACGTCGTCGAGGTGGATCTGAAGCCGCTCCAGATCCTGACGGATGCCGGCTACCTCGTCGTCGTAGCCCCGTCCGCGATGGACTCCGGCAGCCAGCCGCTCAACGTGAACGCCGACGCCATCGCCGGCGACATCGCGCGCTCGCTCGGCGCCGAGAAGCTGATCTTCTTCACCAACGTGGACGGCGTGCTGGACGAGCACGGCAAGCTCATCTCGACGCTCACCGAGCCGCAAGTGCGCGAGCTGATCGCATCGGGCGGGATCAAGGGCGGCATGATCCCGAAAGTCGAGGCGTGCATCCGCGCGCTCGACACGGTGCCGCGTACGCACATCCTCGACGGCCGCGTGCCGCACGCGCTGCTCGGCGAGCTGTTCACCGACGAGGGCGTCGGCACCATGATCTCGCGGGGCCAGGCGGCATGACCACAGAGCGCGACGCCATGAGCGCGCGGAGCCAGTCGGCGTGACCTGCATTCGCCAGCCCCACCACACTCGATTCAGGCGGCAGCGTCAGCTATCGTAGCTTCGGTGAACGTCGCTTCGGCGATCGAGTCGTGTGCGGCGCGTTGGCCTGGTCACAGCCATGCGGATGATGACGGACACGCTTCTCTCTCATGTCATCCTGAGCGAAGCGAAGGATCTCCGGACTGTCCCGCGTAGGCCTGTCCGGAGATCCTTCGCTTCGCTCAGGATGACATGAG
>Ga0136611_10001921_pt1 | contig 14446 bp, 11 predicted proteins | sample AntDrymUQ2232306_2_FD_106645 | JGI IMG/M metagenome (GOLD analysis project Ga0136611, IMG submission 106645) | Polar desert sand microbial communities from Dry Valleys, Antarctica - metaG UQ223 (23.06) | ecosystem: Environmental > Terrestrial > Soil > Desert | place: Antarctica: Dry Valley...
AACCGGCGGATCACGACCTTCGGCAGCGTCGAGGTCTTCGGCCGCGGGCGGGTCGAGGTGGTCTGCGCCGCCCAGGACTCGGCATGCTTCGAACTCTATCTCCAGGCGCTCGATGCCCGACGCGCGGCGACCGGGCGCGACGTCTTCCTGGTGCTCGATAACGGTCCCTGCCACCGCAGCAAGGCCAGCAGCGCCGCCCTGGCCGCCCGCGGCGACTGGCTCCAGGTCATCTGGCTCCCGCGCTACAGCCCGAATCGGAACCAGAAGGAGCGCGAGTGGCGGCGGCTCAAGCGCGATACCCGCAGCCATCTCGCCGGTACCCTCCGCGCGTTCATCGACGAGATCCTCGCCGGCCTCCGTCGCCTCGGCGGATCCCGGCTCGACATCGTCGATCACGTGCCCGGCTGGTTCATCGCCGGCCACCGCAAGCCGCCCACCGGACGACCGCCGGGCCGCCCCACGGGCGCGACCGACTCCTACAAGCGCGCCTCCTACCACAAGAACTTACCAGCGGATACTTAGCCGCGCTCACGGTCCTCACTGCGCGCTCCCTACCCGCGCGGAATAGGGAGCCGGATAGGGAATCCTCCCCCAGCGCGCCGCCGGAAACGGCCCGACAATGGGACGGAAAGGAGGTGCGCCATGACCGTCGCACCCGCGCCCGATCCCGCCACCGAACACCGCGCCACCGAGGGCCGCGCACGTGAGGGCAACGCGACCGAGCGTCGCGACGCCCTCGTCGAGCGGCTGTTCCGCGCCAACATCGCCATGCTGGACCTGATGACCGTCTACCTCGGCGACCGTCTCGGGCTGTACCGCGCCCTCGCCGACGGCGGGCCGGCCACGCCGGCCGACCTCGCGGAACGCACCCGCACCGACGAGCGCTACGTCCGCGAGTGGCTCGAACAACAGGCGACCACGCAGATGCTCGAAGTGGACGGCATCGACGCACCGGCCGATGCGCGCCGCTACCGGCTGCCGCCCGCGCACGCCGAGGTGCTGACCGACCCCGACAGCCTGGCCTACCCGGCGCCCCTGGCCCGCTTCAACGTCGGCGTCGCCCGCCGGTTGCCGGACCTCGTCCGGGCCTTCCGCTCCGGCGGCGGCATCGACTACGGCACCTACGACGCCGATGTCCGCGAGGGTCAGGCGGACGCGAATCGCCCGCTCTTTGCGAACCTGCTCGGCCAGGAGTGGCTGCCGTCGATCCCGGATGTCCACGCCCGGCTGCTCGCGGCCCCCGCCGCCCGCATCGCCGATATCGGCTGCGGCGCCGGCTGGTCGAGCATCGCGATGGCGCGGGCCTACCCCAGCGTCACGGTCCACGGCTTCGACGCCGACGACCGCTCCATCGATCTCGCCAGGGCGAACGCGGCGGCGGCGGGCGTGGCCGACCGCGTCGCCTTCGGTCGCCACGACGTCTCCGAGCTCGCTCGCGAGGGTACGTTCGACCTCGTGACCGCGTTCGAGTGCATCCACGACATGGCCCGCCCGGTCGATGCACTGCGCACGATGCGTCGCCTCGTCGGCGAGCGGGGCGCCGCGATCGTGGCCGACGAGCGCGTCGCCGAGCGCTTCGGGGCACTCGGCGACGACGTGGAGCGCCTGATGTACGCCTGGAGCGTCCTGTTCTGCCTGCCCACCGGCCGGGCCGAGGAGCCGTCCGCCGCGACGGGCACCGTCATGCGGCCGGCGACGTTGGAGCGGTACGCCGCCGAGGCCAGCTTCGGCCGCGTCGAGATCCTACCGATCGAGCACGACCTCTGGCGGTTCTACCGCCTCGTGCCGTAGCGCACCGCCGAGCGGAATCTGATGGGAGCGCCGTACCCGGCAGATGACGGGAGCACCGTACCCGGCAGCCGGCGGGAGCGCCGTCAACAGACCTGTCATCCTGAGGCAGGCAGAGCCTGTCGAAGGATCTCGACTACGGACTGACTCGCACTCGTCTCTCCGCGGATCCTTCGCTTCGCTCAGGACGACAACCACCTTTCTTCACCGTGGCGCTGTACGAATAAGGAGCAATGAACCAATGAACGCCATACTCACTCGCCTGGCGCTGCTGGCGGTCGCGCTGGCCATTGTGTCGGCCGCGGCCTGGCCGCTCGCCGCCACCGCGACCGGCGGCCAGGGCGCCGCGACGAGCCGTCACCACGCCGATATGCGGCAGACCGGAGCGCAGCAGGCCGCGGCGAGCCACGCCACCATGCAGCACGCCGGCATGCAGCACGCCGGGATGCACCACGCCATGCGCGCCGCCGGGCCGATGACCGAGGCCGCCGACGTGACCCCGCTGATCGGCAATCTCGGCAACCACCACCACCCGATCACCACCTTGTCGCCGCTCGCCCAGCGCTACTTCGACGAGGGGCTGACCCTGACGTTCGGCTTCAATCATGCCGAGGCGGTGCGGTCGTTCCGGGACGCCGCCGCCCTCGACCCCCGCTGCGCGATGTGCCACTGGGGCGTCGCGCTGGCGCTCGGCCCGAACATCAACGCCCCGATGGACCCCGCCGCCGTGCCCGAAGCCCACGCGGCGATCCGGCAGGCGACGGCGCTCGCATCCGGTGCCGACCCGGCCGAGCGGGCGTACATCGCCGCCCTGGCCACCCGGTACGCGGCGGAGCCGGTCGCGGATCGTGCCGACCTGGACCTGGCCTACGCCGACGCGATGCGCGCGCTGGCCCGCCAGTATCCCGACGATCTCGACGCCGCCACGCTCGCCGCCGAGGCGCTGATGGACCTCTCGCCCTGGGCGTACTGGACCAAAGACGGCCAATCGACCGCCTACACCGGCGAGATCGTGTCGATCCTCGAATCGGTCCTGGCGCGCGCCCCGGACCATGTCGGGGCGAACCACTTCTACATCCACGCCGTGGAGGCGTCGCAGGCGCCCGAGCGGGCGCTGCCGAGCGCCGAGCGGCTGGAGCGGCTGTCGCCGGGGGCCGGGCACCTCGTCCACATGCCCGGCCACGTCTACTGGCGGGTGGGGCGCTACAGCGACGCCGTGCGCGTCAACGAGCAGGCCATCGGTGTCGATGAGGCGACCCTGCGTCGCGGCGTCACCGGCGCCGACCGGGGCAGCCACACCTACTACGCGCTGGCCTACTACCCCCACAACATCCACTTCCTGTTCGCGGCGGCGCACACGGAAGGGCGCGGCGCGCTCGCCTTGCAGGCCGCCCGCAAGCTGGTGGATAGCATCCCGGCCGAGGCGTACGCGGTGGCGCCGGCGCTGGAGGACTTCCGCCCGATGCCGCTCTTCGCGCTGGTCCGCTTCGGGCGGTGGGGCGAGATCCTGTCCGAGCCTCGGCCTGCCGAGCAGCTCCAGTACGCCACGGGGATCTGGCACTGGGCGCGCGGCCTCGCCTACCTGCGCACCGGGCAACTCGACGCGGCCGAGGGCGAGCACGCCCGGCTCGACGCCATCGCTCGCACCGAGGCGATGCAGGCGTTGACGCTCGCGTCATTCCCGAAGGCCGCCACTCTGCTCGACGTCGCCTCGAACGTCCTCGCGGGCGAGCTGGCCGGGGCGCGCGGCGACACGGCGGCGATGCTCGCTCATCTCACCTCGGCGGTCGCGGCCCAGGACGAGCTCGCGTACATCGAGCCCCCGGCCTGGTTCTACCCCGTCCGCCACAATCTCGGGGCGGCGCTGCTCGACGCCGGCCGCGACGCGGACGCGGAGGCCGTCTACCGCGAGGATCTGCGCCAGTATCCGAACAACGGCTGGTCGCTGTTCGGCCTCGCCCGAAGCCTGCGAGCGCAGGGCAAGCTCGCCGAGGCCGACGAGGCGCAGTGGCGCTTCGATGAGGCGTGGCAGCGGGCCGACGTCACCCTGACCGCGTCGCGATTCTGACGCGACCGCCTCGGTCCGATGCCACCGAGCGGCTCCGGGGCCTGTCCCCTCCGGAGCCGCTTGGTGGCATCTTCTCTCGGAGGGAAGTAGCTGGAATCGGGTAAAATATAGCGAGGAAGGGAGGTGCCCCAGGCATGTGCGGACGCTACGCGCTGACCACCCCGGAGAACCTCGCCGAAAAGTTCGGCTTCGAGCCGCTCGTCGATACGCGCATCGTGCCGCGCTTCAACATCGCCCCGACCCAGGGCGTGCCGGTCGTCATCGGCCAGGACGCGCGGCGCTTCCTCGTCCCGATGCAGTGGGGCTTCCAGCCGGGCTGGATGAAGGCCGACCCGAAGCGCCCGCCGCCGATCAACGCCCGCGCCGAATCCCTGCTCGAACGCCCGATGTTCAAGGGCTCCGTCGCCAATCGGCGCTGCCTGATCCCGGCCGACGGGTTCTACGAGTGGATGGCGGTGCCGGGCCAGAAGGCGAAGCAGCCGATGTACATTCGGCTCAAGGACGGCGGCCTGTTCGGCTTCGCCGGCCTCTACACGGGCCACCCGGACGGCGACGACACGAGCTGCGCGATCGTCACGACCGCCGCGAACGACGTGCTCGCCCCGATCCACCACCGCATGCCGGTCATCCTCGACCACGACGCCGAGGGCGAGTGGCTCGACGCGTCGAACACCGACGCGGTCGCGGCGCTGGCCGCGCTCCGCCCCATCCCGGCGGACCGAATGGTGGCGTACCCCGTCTCGAGGCTGGTCTCGTCGGCCCGCAACGAAGGCCCGGAGCTGATCGAGCCCCTCTCCGACGACCCCGCCGACGCCGACCCGGACGCTCCGGCTCAGGCCGGCCTCTTCGACGACTGATAGCGGCGAGATCTATCTACCGAACGCGCGCAGGTCAACCACCGTCTTTCTGCCTGCCATCGTGAGCAGGTACGCGAACGGGCGAGGTGTGGCGGCGTCGATGGTTTCCAGCCAGGTTCACTCGTTGAGAATGAGCCGTAACACGTCCATCGAGCGCGCCTGGCCGGTCGTCAGGAAGACCGCGCCGACGCGCTCTCTTACGAGAATGTTCCGCTGCCCCTCGGTCTCGAGGATGGCCGTGTTGCACGAGAATAGCAAGTATCCGCCCCGGCCGACGAAGGGGAGCCAATCCTCATCGGCCGTCCTTTCCCTGATCTTGCCGCGTCGGTCGGGGAACTCGATGCCGGTTTGACCGAGGAGTCGTAGCGCCTTGGGGATGCCCTTGCCGGTGTCTTCGTCGAAGAACAGCCTCACGCCGCGACGAGCAGCGTGGGGTCGGCGTACCGGAGCGCCGCTTCGACGGTCGCTTGGTCGAGCTCGTAGTCGTCGGCAAGGGACGCGATCGTCTCGCCGGCCTGGAAGCGACGATAGACCGTTTCGACGGTGATGCCGCGCCCTTTGATCGTTGGTCTCGCGCCGCCGATTCGAGGATCGAGGACGATCGGGATCTCGCGGCCCGCCGGGAACCAGCGCTCCGCCTGGCGATCGATAATGGAGAAATCAATCCGCTCCAGCACCCGCGCGACAGGTGCCGGTAATATCCACCGCCCGTGCGCATCGAGCGCTAGGGCCGCCCCGTTCGGGTGCGCCTCGTCGAAGGTATGGAGCGCACGGCCGCCGCGCTCTAGGAAGTCTAGGCTTGCGAACGGGAACTCCACCTCGGGCCATGACGCTCGTAGGAACAGGTGGGCGCGTCGTAGCCGTTCGAGAGACGCGGGACGCCGTCCGTGCCCATCTCGTCGGAGCCGGGCGACGACGGCAAGCTCGACAAGGTGCAGAAACGAGAGCGCCGGGCCCGTCGGATCAACCTCGCCTCTCGCCTCGCGCTCGGCCATTGTCGGGTGCTCGGGCGTCGCGTGCCCGACGAGCCAGCGTCGGACGGTCACGGGCGAGGCACCCGCGAGACGCGCCGCGCTCGCAACTGAATATGCCCTCCCTACGCGGAAGATGCCGAGGTCGGTTACTCCGTCTCGCGCCGTCATCTTCTCCACGCAGTCACCGCCCAGATACCGGTATCGCCTCGTGTCGTCGTGCCTTGCGTCGGCCGCTCCTTCGGACCGGAGCGACGCGCCCCACAGTTCCGTTCGCAGTATAGCAACGACGGACGCGGGCTCCCTCAGCCTGTTGACGCCTGGTGCTCGCGGGCGAGGCAGTCCATCAGGAGCAGGTCGAGGCACTCGCCGTTGCGCCGGACGACCTCGCGGCGCCGGCCGACGACCTGGAAGCCGGCGCGCGTGTACGCCCGGATCGCCCTCTCGTTGTCGGCGTGGACGGAGAGCGTCACGTTGTGCAGGCCGAGCGGCCCGAACGCGTATCCGAGCGTCAGGCGCGTCGCTTCGGTCCCGTACCCCTTCCCCCAGCAGTCCTTCTCGCCGATGAAGATGGCGAACCATGCCGTCCGGTTGACGTGATCGACGGCGCTCAGGTCGAGCGCCCCGATCGGGCGCAGCGACGCGAGCTCGTAGATCAGGAAGAAAACCTTCCGCTCGTCGCGCGTGCTGCCCTCGTTCTCGTACCAGGCGACCTGATCTTCGAGCGTGCTCGGCCCGGCCCGGCCGGCGAGCATCAGCGTCACCTCGGGATCGTTGGCCCACCGCGCATGCAGCGGCAGCAGGTCGCGCCGGAGCGGCCCGAGCCCTACCTCGGCGCCGCGGATCGTGATGATGGCAGCGTCGGTCTCGGTCATCGAATCTCCCTCCGAGATCGGCGGTACGTCTCCGGCGCCGGGCCGGACCACCGCGGAGTCGCGTCGTCGCCAACTGGCATGATGGGACATCACGTCACGCGGCGACACGGCGCGGGGAGGATCTGATGCACGAATCGGCAGGGTCGCCGGAGCCACGTCGCGATCCGTCCGCGCCTGCGCCGACCGCGCGGCTCGTGCCGGAGCTGAAGGTCGCCGACTTCGAGCTGAGCCTCGCCTTTTATGTAGAGCTGGCCGGCTTCGAGGTTCTGTACGACCGCCCCGAAACCGGCTTCGCCTACCTCGACCTCGGCGGCGCCGGGCTGATGATCGAGCGCGACGACGGCATGTGGCAGACCGGCGAGCTCGACCATCCCCGTGGCCGCGGCATCAACTTCCAGATCGAGGTGCCCGCCGTCGCGGCGCTCCACCGCCGCTTCGAGGCCGCCGCGCACCCGATCGTGGTGCCGCTGGAAGAGCGCTGGTACCGGCGGGGCGACGACCGCGTCGGCCAGGTGCAATCCCTGGTGCAAGACCCTGACGGATATCTCTTGCGATTCGCCGACGATCTCGGCACGCGGCGCGGCCCATCGCCCGACGATGGCCCGCGCCCGTAGCCAGCTTTCGACCGCCGAAGCGCCCCCAGCCAGCCCCTCGCGCGTCGTCTCGATGTGCGGCCCCGGCAGGGCTATCCTGTCCTGCGCGGCACGACCGCCCGGCAGAGAGGCCCAGTCATGATCCCCCCCCAGGCGTGGTCTGCGTTCCTCTTTGGTGCCTTGAGCGCGCTGTCGTGCGTCATCGGCGCCGCCACCGGGGTCGCCTGGCGGCCGCCACAGCGCGTTCTGGCCGCCATCCTGGCCTTCGGCGCGGGAGCCCTCCTGGCCGCCCTGGCCTTCGAGCTAATCCTGCCGGCCCAGGAGCAGGCCGGCTTCGTTCCGGTGGCCGTCGGTGCCATCATCGGGGGCATCAGCTTCGTCATCCTGAACGAGCAGCTCAACGGCAGCGGCGGCTTCCTGCGCCACCGATCGACGACGAGCAGCTTCGTTCGCGAGCACAAGCGCCAGGAGGCCGAGGCGTTGCTGGCGAAGCTGAGCCAGGTCTCCGTCTGCCGCGCATTGCCTCCGGAAGACCTCCAGGCCATCGTGCCCCACGTCGAGGCCGTCTCGGTCGCGCGGGGACGTCACATCTACGACGAGGGCGAGGAGTGCGACGCGTTCTACTTGATCGACGACGGCGAGATCGACGTCGTCGCGAGCGGGCGCGGCGCCGACACGGAGGCGTCGAGCACCGAGGCGTCGAGCACCGAGGCGTCGAACCGAGAGGGCGTCGCCGCCGAGCGGCCGTCCGATGCCGGCGCCGCCACGATCGCTCGCCTGGGGCCGGGCGACGCGTTCGGCGAGGTGTCGCTCCTGACCGGAGCGCCTCACTCCGCGACAGCGGTGGCCGCGACCGACGCTACCGTGTGGCGGATCCCCAAGGACGACTTCTACGCCTTGCTCGCGGTGTCGCCGACGCTCTCCGGGGCGGTGGGCGATCTCCTGGCCCACGATCTGGCCCTCAACGCCGCTCGGCAGGACGGGCAGGCCGCCGAGCGCTGGCGGAAAGTCGCGTCGCGCTTCATCGAGTCCCATGCCCTCGCCCCGACTCCGACCGACGTGCGCGCGGTCGCCAAGCAGCATGCGAGCGGGGCGCCGATGGGGATCTTCCTGGGATTGCTCTTGGACGGGATTCCGGAGTCCCTGGTCATCGGCATGAGCATGATCGACCGCCCCACCCTGAGCCCGGCGCTGCTCGCGGGGTTGTTCCTGTCGAACCTGCCCGAGGCCATGTCCAGTGCGGTCGGCATGAAGGCGCAAGGGTCCGGCACGGCGCGGATCATCGGCATGTGGACGTTCCTCATGCTCTTCATCGGCGTCGGGGCCTTCGTCGGCAACGTCCTCTTCGTGGGGGCGCCCATCTGGGTCATCGCCGCGTTCGAAGGGGCGGCGGCCGGCGCGATGCTCACCATGATCGCCCAGACGGCCCTACCGGAAGCGTACGAGCAGGGCGGCTGGCTGAGCGGCATCGCCACCCTGCTCGGGTTCCTCGCCGCGTTCTTCGTGAAGACCCTCAGCGAGGGGCACTAGGCGGCCGAGGATTGACGTGGCCGGCGCATCAGTCGTCGGCCGATCCGTGGTCCTCGGATGCCCGGCCGGGCAGCAGTCGCACGACGGCAACGCGGCGCCCATCGAGCTGCTCGACGCGGAGAAGGCGAGCCTCGACGACTATCTCGTCGCCGACCTCCGGGATCCGGTCGAGGCTCGCCATGACCAGGCCACCCAACGTATCGACCTGCTCGTGGACCTCGCCGTCCAGCCCGACGTCGGCGACTTCCTCGAACTCCTCCAGGCGCATGAGGCCATCCAGCACCAGCGAGCCGTCCGCTTCCTCGGTGATGGGCGGCGGCGCGTCGGCGCCCATCACCGACTCATCCTCGATCTTGCCGACCAGCGCCTCGATCAGGTTCTCCAGCGTGACGAGCCCGGCCGTCCCGCCGTACTCGTCGATGATGAGCGCGAGCTGGCGCCTGCTGGCGCGCATCTCCTCCAGGAGATCGTCCGCGTGCTTCGTCTCGGGCACGGTGAGCATGGGGCGCACCAAGTCGCGCGTGGAGACCGTCTCGGCCGGCCGATCCAGGACGCGGAACAGGTCGCGCACGTGGAGCACGCCGATGACGTCGTCGAGGGACTGCTCGTAGACGAGCAGGCGGCTGTGGGTCGTCACGGCGGCCAATCGGAGCAGCTCGGGGAGTGTGGCGGTCGCCGGGATGGCCTCGACTTCGGTCCTCGGTGTCATGAGCATGCCGGCCGTGAGCTCGCCGAATTGGAAGGCGCGGCTCGCGATGCGCGCCTCGGACGCCTCGACCGTCCCGCCCTGGTGGCTCGCCTTCACGAGCACGCGGAGCTCCTCCACGCTATGGACCATCTCGTGCCCCGTCGCCGGCTCCAATCCAGCCAGCCGGAGCACACCATTGCCCACGGCATTCAGGACGGTGACCGGCCAGCGGAAGAGGACGTAGAACAGTTGGATCGGCCGGGCGATCCACAAGGCGGTCGCCTCCGGCCGCTGGAGTGCCAGCCCCTTCGGCGCCAGCTCGCCGATGACGATGTGCAGGGCCGTGATGATTGCGAAGGACGTGCCGACGGCCACGCCGTGCGCCGCCGTTGGTGCGAACTGTCCTATGAGCAGCTCCAAGGGCGGCTCGACCAAGTGGGCGAACGCTGGCTCCCCGATCCACCCGAGCGCGAGCGAGGCCAACGTGATCCCGAGCTGGCACGCCGCGATATACGCGTCGAGGTGGCCGACGACGTCCTTCGCGGCCCGGGCGCCGGGACGCCCCTCGGCGGCGAGCTGGTCCAGCCGCGAGCGTCGGACCGCCACGATCGCAAACTCGGTCGCCACGAAGAAGCCGTTGGCGAGCACGAGCAGCAGGACGGACAGCAGGGACAGGGCCGTGGAGACTTCCATGCGGCTAAGGATAGACCGTGGGCAGGATCGACGGACGCCCTCGGCCGAGCTATCCCCGCCGCATCCAGATCAACGCGGATGGCCGGCCGGCGATGGCGAGCGGCCGGAACGAGGCGAAGCCACCTGCCGGAGGCGCCGGCCTAGCGTGTGCGCGGCCCGCCGACCGTGCGCAGCGGCATCTGGAACGTGCCCCGCTCGACCGCGCGCCCGAACGCGACCACGATGGCCGGATCGAAATGGTGCCCCGCCTGCCGCTCGATCTCGGCGATGGCGTCCGCGATCGGCCACGCCTTCTTGTACGGCCGCGCGTGCGTGAGCGCGTCGAAGACGTCCGCCACCGAGACGATCCGCGAGGCGAGCGGGATCTCCTCGCCCTGCATCCCCTCGTAGCCGGAGCCGTCCCACTGCTCGTGGTGGGTGAAGGCGATTGTCTCGGCGAGCTGCAAGACCGGCGCCGTGCTCCCGGACAGGAGCCGCGCGCCCATGACGGTGTGGGCCTTGATCTGCTCGAACTCGTCGGGAGTCAGGCGATCCGGCCGCATCAGGATGTGGTCCGGCACGCCGATCTTGCCGATGTCGTGCAGCGGCGCCGCCTGGCGGAGCAGGCCCGCGTCATCCGCCGAGAGGCCGACCTCGAGTGCCAGGACCTCGGCGTTCTTGCCCACCCGCACCGTATGGTCGTGGGTGACGTTGTCGCGGAACTCCATCGTCGATCCGAGCCGGTGCAGCATCTCCAGGCGCGACTGCTCCACGTCGCGGGTCCGCTCCCGCACGCGCTCTTCGAGGACGTCGTTCTGGTGGAGCAGCCGGAGGTGCAGCGCGCGCGTCTCGAGCAGGTTGTTCACGCGCAGCAAGACCTCGGTGGCGTCGAACGGCTTGGTGACGAAATCCTTCGCCCCGCCGGCGAGCGCGCGCTGCCGAGCGTCGCGGCTGAAGTCGGCGGTGAGGACGACGACGGGGAGGTAGGCGTCCGCCGCGAGCGCGCAGCGGAGGGTGTCGAGCACCTGGAAGCCGTCCATCCAGGGCATGTGCAGATCGAGGAGCAGCAGGTCGGGATCGAGCGCGGCGACGAGGGCGAGAACCTGGGACGAGTCCGAGGTTCCGTGGACGTGGCGGTACCCGCCGGCGTCGAGCAGGTGGCGCAGCAGGGCCACGTTCGCCGGCTCGTCGTCCACGATCAGGATGTGGGCGTCGCGCCGCACGTCGTCGAGCGTGCGGCGTTCTGGAGGCGTTGAATCAATCACGAGACGTCATCCGGTCCGTTCAGATAGCCATTGATGGGAACGAGCATCGCGATGGAGAATCATGCCACGCGCGCCGCCCCACCGTGCCCGCCCGCGCGGCGAGGCGTCGATCGAGCGGCCACTCGCCGCGTAGTGCGGCCCCTCATCGCGCCACCTCGTTCGCGGCGGGTGCGGGCACGGCGCACTCTTTCGGCGCTGCACCGTGACGATGCGCCGACGCGCGCCGTCGCGTAGGTTGTACTCGATGCTCGCGGCCGGCTGACGGAAACGCCTCATCCGACGCTCGACGTGGAGCGTCCCGGCTACCGGCCCGGTCGGCACACCCCGCGATAATCTTCGAGCGCGAGCGAGTCCGGATCGGGCGCCTTGGCGATGCGGTCGAGGTTCAGGAACAGGCGCTGATCGGCCTCCGACAGCGAGCCGCGTACGTCCTGGAAGCTCGGGAACCCGCCCTGCTGCTGGAGCAGCCATTGCGCGAATCGCGCCTCGGTCTTGTACGCCACCTGCTCGCGGGCGACGCAGTGGTCGAAGCTGTCCCCCATGCGGACGTCGTCGCGGTGGTCCTTGGCGTGCTGGAGCTCGTGCGCGAGGACGCTGGCGACCATCCACGTCGAGGTCTCGGTGAAGCGCGGGTTGAAGACGATCGCCCGCGCCTCCTTGGTGTAGCCGGCGAACGCGGCGCGCGGGAAGCTCGCGACGACTCCGACGCGCACGCCATGATCGGCCGCCGCCCTGAGCAAGTCCTTGCCCTCGGGCCACTGCCAGAGCAGCCCGACCGCCTCGGCGAAGCGGTACTCGGTCACGAAGCCGGGGCCGAGGAAGGCGTACTGCGTCGGGGTCGCCACTTGCAGCGTGTTCCACTGGGCCCACCAGGGCTCGCGCGAGCAGCTCGGGTTCTGCGTCAGGCACGGCCACGCCCCGCCGGTCAGCGGGGGCGGCTCGTCGAGCGCGTCGAAGATGTACGACGTAGGCGGGCTATACCGAGCGCGGCCGCTCTCTCCGGCGGGCGCGTTGCCGGGCGCCGACGCGATGACGGTAGTCCCCGGCGCCGGCGGCTCCCAGGCGAAGCGCTCGGAGTTCTGCCGCTGCTGGAGGCCGTTCGGGCCAACCAGCCAGGTCCGGTCGCCGTTGGTGAACGCGGTGACGTTGTCCGACTTTCGCCAGATGAGCTGGCCGTTCGTCGTCCGCTGGACGGTGTCGCCGCTGCCCTCGGTGCGCGCGTTCTCGGCACACTCGCCGACGATGTTCGAGATGCGGTCGCGGAGGGCCTTGAAACCGAGCGTGAACTCGCAGCCCGCCTGGCGGACGCCGCCGACATCCGCCGGCCCGCCGTCGTCACCGACGATCGAGAGCGGGGCGGCGAGCGCGCGGCCGTCGCGCGGGGCGAGCAGTCCGCCGGAGAGCCCGACGCACAAGGCCAGGGCCAGCAACGCCGTCCGGACACGGGCGCGCCGGCCATGCAGGGTCATCATCGGGGTGTCCTCTCGGGGCATTGAGGCGGATATTCGAAGGCGGGTACCGACGGGCACCAGACGCGCCGGAGCATGCACGCGCTGCTCCCAGTGAGCGTACCAACGGGGGTCGGCCCCTGCACACGATTTCCGACCCCTGTCCGCGCTTCCCGGACCGGCGCAGCGGCGCCCCGATGAGCGACGACCCCACCCGCGTCGCATCATCGGCCTCGGCGGGCGCGAGTGAGCTACCATCTGGCGACGCGGTTCATCGGTAGCATGAGTGCTCGACGGGATCGATGCTCGTCCCTCTCCATCCTGCAAATCCTGTCCATCCTGTCAAGAATCACCACCCACCCGCGCGAGACTCGCTGCACCAGGGAGGTACCCGGCGTGAGTGTCCCTGCCGACCGCCCGACGCGACGGGCCCGCCCGAACGTCGTCGTCTTCTTCACCGATCAGCAGCGCTGGGACTCGCTCGGGCTGCACGGCAACCCGCTCGACCTCACGCCCAACCTCGACCGCATGGCGCGGCGCGGCACCCACGTCCCGCTCGCCTTCACCGCCCAGCCGGTCTGCGCCCCGACCCGGGCGTCGCTCCAGACCGGCCTCTACCCGACCACCAGCGGCGTCTATCGCAACAACGTCCGCCTGCCCGAGACGACCCGCACCCTGGCCCACCACTTCGGCGACGCCGGCTACCGGACCGGCTACATCGGCAAGTGGCACCTCGCCGACCGGGATCCGGTGCCGCCCGATCAGCGCGGCGGCTACGAGTACTGGCTGGCCGCCAACATGCTCGAGTTCCAGTCGGATGCCTACCGCGCCACCCTGTTCGACAACGACGGCGTCGTGCGCCACCTGCCCGGCTACCGCGCCGACGCCATGGGCGACGCCGCGATCCGCTACGTCGATGACCACGCCCGGCACCACGCGGACGAGCCGTTCTTCCTGTTCCTCTCGTTCCTGGAGCCCCACCACCAGAACCACCAGGACGCCTACCCCGCGCCGACCGGCTACGCCGAGCGCTACGCCGGACGTTGGACGCCGCCCGACCTCGCCGCGCTCGGCGGGTCGGCGCCGCAGCACCTGCCCGGTTACTGGGGCATGGTCAAGCGGCTCGACGAGGTGCTCGGCCGGCTACTCGACGCGCTCACTAGCCTGGGCCTGCTGGACGACACGATCGTCGCCTTCACCACCGACCACGGCTGCCATTTCAAGACGCGCAACTCGGAGTACAAGCGCTCCCCGCACGACGCCTCGATCCGCGTCCCGCTCGCCTTCCAGGGGCCGGGCTTCGACGGCGGCGGGCAGGTCGGGCAGCTCGTGAGCCTGATTGACCTCCCGCCGACCCTGCTCGACGCGGCCGGGCTCGCCGTCCCGCCCGAGATGCAGGGCCGCTCGATCCTGCCGCTCTTGCGCGGCGAGCGCGCGGGCTGGCCGGAGGAGGTGTTCGTCCAGATCAGCGAGTCGGGCGTCGGCCGCGCGATCCGGACGCACGGCTGGAAGTACAGCGTCGTCGCGCCGGGTCTCGACGGCTGGGACCACGCCGGCGCCGACCGCTACGTCGAAGAATGCCTGTACGACCTGGGCGCGGACCCGTACGAGCTGGTCAACCTGGCCGGCGCGGACGCCTTCGCCGAGGTGGCGGCCGACCTCCGCGCCCGCCTGATTCGCCGCATGGTCGA
>Ga0136611_10001922_pt1 | contig 14445 bp, 19 predicted proteins | sample AntDrymUQ2232306_2_FD_106645 | JGI IMG/M metagenome (GOLD analysis project Ga0136611, IMG submission 106645) | Polar desert sand microbial communities from Dry Valleys, Antarctica - metaG UQ223 (23.06) | ecosystem: Environmental > Terrestrial > Soil > Desert | place: Antarctica: Dry Valley...
AGATGCTTCAGCAGTCCTCACCCGAAGACCTGGCCGTTGACCCCGACGTCGAGCAGCCCTCGCAGGACCCCAACGTGACCTACGAGAGCGACGAAGGATGACTGGGACCGTTCTCGACGTCCTTAACCTGGCACGAGCACAGCTCGGAACAGTTGAGTCCCCGCCGAACTCGAATAACACCAAGTACGGTATTTGGTTTGGGTTCAACAAGGTTCCCTGGTGCGCCATTGGTGAGTCGTGGGTTTATGCTCACTGTGGACTCGCTGACCAGTACCGCTTTGCTTCGGTGGCCATGTCTCTTGACTGGGCTCGTAAGAACGGAAAGCGAACTAACGAGTTCCGACCTGGATATTCCGCTTGCCGAATCAATGACGGCAGCGATTGGGGTCCTGGGCACACGGGCATCGTCGAGGCTGAGCAGGGCGACTACGTTATTACCCTGGAAGGTAACACTTCGCCCGGCTCCGCAGGATCTCAGCGTGATGGTGGTGGGTATTACAGGCGTAAGCGCCACAAGAGTTACTGGAACAAGCCGTGTATTCGTATCGACTTCAAGAATGTTCCGCAGCCCCCTCCTCCCGCTCCCACTCCGGGTGGTGGGCTTGCAGTGGATGGTGACTTTGGTCCGAACACTGCCAAGGCTCTGCAGCGTCGCCTGAGCGAGACGGAGCCTGGCCCCGACCTCATCATCGACGGAGATCTGGCCCACACCGTCAACAACAAGGTGGTCACCTTCCGGCCCAAGGTTAAGACCAGCACCGGTCGATATTTGCAGCAGCGTCTCAACGCTATGGCCGGTCCTGTAGGCATTGACGGAGAGGTTGGGCCCAACACCGTTAAGGGTCTTCAGCGCTATGTCGGTGTTGGCCAGGATGGGGAATGGGGTCCCAACACGACAGCAGCTCTCCAGCGCAAGCTGAATTCCGGAACCTTCTAACCAATGAGACGGCTATCTTCAACGACGAGGGTAGCCGTCTCAGCCTTCTAGAAAGGAATGCATGGAGCCGATAATCACAGTCGTAGTGGGATTAGTTGGTACCGTTAGTGTTGCGCTTATTACCTATCTATCAACTCGGCGGACCACGAGTGGGAATCTCGAGGCTAGCAAAGCAGAGGATCTGTGGGCGTCTATGCGCGGAGAACTTGAAAGATACCAGGCAGAAGCGACAGCGTTGCGTACAGAAGCAGGGTTGGCTCGGGCTGAGGTAACAAAGCTTCGAGAAGAAGCAGCCGAATTTCGGTCTTCGGTTGCACTAGCTCATCTGCAACTCGAAGATCTGAACGCGCGTTTGTTTGACTGCCTTGAGCGAGAGAAGCGGTTGGAAATAAAACCCAAACCCCGGCGAGCACCGAGAGCGAGGCTAGTTACTGAATGAGCAACGTTACTGAACGACTAATCAAACAAGAGAAAGCCCCGCTTCCTGAAGTGCGTCGAAGCGTGGGTATTATTGCTTTCTGTTTGCTTGCTGTACTTAGTGTTCTTAACACAGTCGGTGTATTGTGGGTCAGCATTACTAATCGTGATGAGGCTCGACGGGCAGCAGAAGAGAATTGTCGGGTAAACGGCGACGGCGTCGCCCTAGGGGTAGAGCTACTTAACCGTTTGACAGCTCCTCGTATCCTCGGCCCGGGGGCAACTACAGAACAGATCGCCATTCAAGAGTCACAGAATCAAGAGGCTGCTGACTATCGAGGCGAGCGTCTTGCGATGGTCGAGGCCCTTGACTGCGGATCACTAAGATCGGGCGAAGTTAAGTCTGTGCTTCTTCCTGCACCTGAGCCGCCCCCTTTAGGGGCGATCGGCGCTACCGGTGAACAAGGTGTGTCTGGACTTACGGGTCCCGCGGGCCCACAAGGTCTTCCAGGAGCAGTAGGTACTCCAGGTACGCCGGGAGCGATAGGCTCAGAGGGTAAACAAGGAGGACCAGGACCCATTGGACCGGGAGGCCCACAAGGCCCACAAGGCCCACAAGGCCCACAAGGCCCACAAGGCCCAGCCGCACCAACAACGACAGTTCCCCCAACCACGACAACAACCACAACGGTGCCTGCTCAGAACCCGATTCTTCCAGGCATCCTTCCACCGTGATTAGAAAGGAAGAGTCAAAATGGAAGAAGGGGTTCAAGTAATTGTTCTCGTCGTCTTGAGCATTGTTTTGTTTAGTCTCGGTTACTTGGTTAGGCAAAGACAAGAGTCGGCTAAACCGACTATTACAGATGCTGGGATTTGGACACTTACTGATCGTTTGAAAGACGCCGCCAGTTTGGCTGAAACAGCGGTCACTAAAGCCGAACTAGCAGCAGACAAAGCTGACGTAGCTGTGGATGTTGCCCGTGATACGTCCAGATTGATTGAAAGCTTCGTCCCAATCCTTCAACACATTACCGTTGTTGTAGAAGAGGGTGCGGCAACCACAGGCAGAGTCGAAACAGCAGCTAGCAACGCTAGAGATCTAGCTGCCGGTGTCGCCGTAGATCTAGCTGCCACGAAACCACCACGTTCACCACGAAAGAAACGACCCACACAAGGAGCATCATGAGTCTCGTTCAGGAATCCTGGAAGGCGGTGGCTGCTACGGTAGTCACTGCGCTTATTACTTTCCTCACGTCAACTGGCGGAGGTTTGTCAGCCGGCGAGTCTGCTCGATCAGCTGGTTTGAGTATTCTTAGCGGCCTTCTTATTTACCTCGTGCCTAACGCCGAGAGGTCTCCGAAGGTTGATCCTGGCTTCGTTCAGGGCGAGAGCGGTCAGGGTGTCGTTGGCCTTATCCTACTGGTCCTCGGTGTCATTTGTCTCCTTATTGGGGGCGTTGACCTACTGTTTGGGCTTCTCGATGATCGGCCGTACTCGCTGACTCGTGACATCATCCTGATTGTTATTGGCGCTGCGCTCATCGGAGCTCGCCAGTACGGTTTCGGTGACCGAGGCCGTTCCGGAACTCGTCTGTAGTTACAACACGCCAGATCCGCAGCAACTTTGAAAGGAGGGAGATGGCTGACCGTCGGTCAAATCGTAAACCGCTTCGTCCTGCGACAACACCAGAAGGTCGAGAGATGCAGCTTATTTCCCTCGCTGCGGATCTGGCCGAAAACCAGTTGACGAACGGAACAGCATCGGCTCAAGTTATAACGCATTTTCTGAAGCTGGGCTCCACAAGAGAACGTCTAGAGCAATCAAAACTTGAGCGGGAGAACCTACTTCTTAGCGCAAAGGTTGATCAGATGGCTTCGTCTAAGCGCATTGAAGACTTGTACGAGTCGGCGCTCAATGCCATGCGGACATATTCAGGCCAACCGACACCAGGCTTCGACGATGAAGACGACTTTGAAGACCCATACTGAGATGCTTCAGTATCGTACATTCGATGAGCGATTGGAATACTTGCGATTGGGTGGTGGCGTTGGTCGAGCGACATTCGGCTTTGACCGCCACGTCAACCAGTTATTCTACATGTCATCCGAATGGAAGAGTCTTCGTCGGCAAGTCGCCATCAGAGACGAGGGTTGTGATCTAGGAATTCCTGGCTACGAGATTCATATTGGTCCACTGATCCATCACATCAATCCGATGGATGTCGACGACATCTTGAACCAAGAAGAATGGATTTTTGATCCGGAATTTCTGATCACAACGACACACAACACCCATAACGCCATTCACTATGGGTCAGCAAGTCCATATCCGAAAGTTGTTATGGCGAGAAGCCCCAACGACACCAAACTTTGGTGAGGAGGTAACCATGGAGAATAGTATTCTCACAAGCACAAAGAAGATCCTTGGTCTTGGGGAAACCTACACTCCATTCGATCTCGATGTTATTACACACATCAACAGCGCCTTGTCGAACTTGCAGCAACTCGGAATTGGACCTGCGGTTGGATTAGCGATTGAAGATAATACCGTTCTATGGGACGCACTTGCGCTTCCGACCAATCAATTGAGCATGGTGAAGACGTACATCTTCATGAAAACTCGGATGTTATTTGATCCCCCCAGCACATCCTTTCTCATTCAGGCCATGAAGGATGAGATTCTGGAACATGAAGTTCGTCTCAGTTTGCTGCGAGAAGGAAATCTTATTCCAGTGCCGACACCGACAGGGGAAGTTGTATGAGTGAAGTCGACGATTTCCTCGAGCATTATGGCGTCAAGGGAATGAAGTGGGGGACTCGCCGCCGTTCTGGTGGCAAGTCTCAGCCCAAGGCCCAACGGCAAGGTTCTTCGAAAGAGGCTCGGCAAGTTGCGGCCATTCAGAAGAAAGCAAAAAGAGGTGGTTCAGCTAAAGCGCTGACGAACAAAGATCTTCAGGCGTTCAATCAGCGGATGGATCTTGAGCGGAGATACAGCCAACTTCAGCCTCCGAGCAAGCTAGCCAAAGGAAAAAAGTTCGTGGTTGCTGCTTTGGCGACTGGCGCTACAGTTAACAGCGCTATTGCTTTCGCAAAATCGCCAGCGGGTCAAGCTATTTCGAAGTCGCTAACTAAGGCTCGCCCTAAGTAAGGAAGGAGTGTGGTTTAATTGAGTTTATCCAATACAGCCACACCTCGTTACTACGGCGAATTTCGGGATGCGGTTCTAAGCGGAGAAATTCCGGTTAACCGTGAGGTATCGCAAGAGATGAACCGCATCGATGACTTGATTGCTGATCCGAACATTTACTATGATTCGGAAGCGGTTGAGGGCTTCATCAAGTACTGCGAATGGGAGCTAACCCTAACTGATGGCAGCGATTTGCATCTATTGGACACCTTCAAGGTGTGGTCCGAGCAGATCTTTGGTTGGTACTACTACGTCGAACGCAGTATCTATGATCCAGCCAAAGACACCTACGTCAAGAAGCTGATCAAGAAACGGCTGGTCACAAAGCAGTACCTCATTGTTGCCAGAGGCGCTGCTAAGTCGATGTACGCCTTCTGCATTCAAGCGTACTTCCTCAATGTGGACACGGCAACGACGCACCAGATCACTACTGCTCCGACAATGAAGCAGGCAGAAGAGGTGATGTCTCCCTTTCGAACTGCCATCACTAGGGCGAGAGGGCCGCTGTTCAGATTCCTTACCGAGGGGTCTGTTCGTAACACAACCGGCCCAAACGCCATGCGACAGAAGCTTGCGTCGACCAAGAAGGGTGTCGAGAACTTTCTGACCGGCTCTCTTCTTGAGATTCGGCCCATGGCGATCAACAAACTGCAAGGACTCCGTCCTAAAGTGTCGACCATCGACGAGTGGTTGTCTGGTGACATCCGAGAGGACGTTGTTGGGGCTATCGAGCAGGGCGCTTCGAAGATGGAGGACTATCTCATCGTTGCCATCAGCTCAGAAGGGACTGTTCGTAACGGTTCCGGTGACACTATCAAAATGGAACTCGCCAACATCCTTAAGGGTGACTACGACGCACCGCACATTTCGATCTGGCACTACAAACTAGACGATCTTGAGGAAGTTGCCGATCCGTCTACATGGTTGAAGGCAAATCCAAATCTTGGGAAGACCGTTACCTATGACGTCTATCATTTGGATGTAGAAAGGGCCGAAAAGGCACCTGCTGCTCGGAATGACATTCTGGCGAAGCGATTCGGTATCCCGATGGAGGGCTACACGTACTTCTTCACGTACGAAGAGACATTGCCCCATCCGTTTAGAGAGTTCTGGACGACACCCTGTGCGCTTGGTGCTGACCTCTCACAAGGAGACGACTTCTGTGCTTTCACTTTCCTGTTCCCATTGCCTGACGGCTCGTTTGGGATCAAGACTCGGAGCTATATTACGTCGTTGACGTTGATGAAACTTCCTGGCGCCATGCGAGCAAAGTACGAAGAGTTCATCGGTGAGGACAGCCTCCATATTTTGGAAGGATCTGTTCTTGACATGATGGAAGTCTATGATGATCTGGACCAGTTCATCATGGCCTCTCAGTATGACGTTCGTTGTTTGGGTTTCGACCCGTACAACGCTAAGGAGTTTGTCACTCGGTGGGAAGCAGAGAACGGTCCCTTTGGAATCGAGAAGGTTCTGCAGGGCGCAAAGACAGAATCGGTTCCTCTTGGTGAATTGAAGATTCTAGCTGAAGAACGAGCGCTCATATTTGACCAAGTGCTCATGTCCTTTGCTATGGGTAATGCAATCACTCTTGAGGACACGAACGGAAACCGTAAGCTGCTCAAAAAGCGAGCTGAGGAGAAGATCGACAACGTGTCTGCTTTGATGGATGCGTATATTGCCTACAAAGCGAATAAAGAAGCATTTGAATGAGGAACGACGGCGACACAACGGAGATCTTCTCTCTGTTCAAACAAGCGAAAGGACGTTGACGTGGCAAGTGAAGTAGAAGTTGAGGATTTCCTAGAACACTTCGGTGTTAAGGGAATGAAGTGGGGTAAGCGGAACCAAAAGCGACTTGCACGAGCGAATCGAGTTGGAAAGGGAACCGCAAGCAAGGGCGATAAGGCGATATTTGCTCTAACTGACACGTCCGCTAATAGTGTCTCAAGGAACAAAGGCCTGCAAGGCGCTGGGAAGATACGGGCTAAGGAACTTGGCAGAAGGAAAGCTCGGATCAATGCTGGTAAAGCGGGCGTCAGAGATTACATCGCTTTGAAGGGCGGTGACAAGCTGTATATTACCGGCAAGGATTCGAGTGGGAAGAAAGCGAATGTCATGTCGCCAAGGACCAAGAAGAAGGTTCTTGCTGGTGCTAGCTTTGCAGCCAACCTTGGTGCGAATGTTGCCACACAGAACGCCAGGTCAAAGCGAGGTCCGTTTGAGAACCTGCTTCGAGACGTTGTTGGCAATGAGTCTCAGGGTATGGCGAACCGACAGAGCCAAATGGCTAAGGACGCTGCCACCGTCTTTGCGAGAAAGCGAAAGTAGCCGATAAAAAGAGCCATCGATGAGCATTAAAGGAGGTGATGATCTTTGGCTATAGTCGAACGAGTGAAGAAAGCGTGGAATGCGTTTGTTGTAACCGATACCCCGGCAGGTCTTCAGTACAGCCCTGGTGTTTCATATTCGCCGATCTCGCCATCTCGACCGAGGCTTCGGTTGTACAACGAGCGTTCCATTATTTCGGCAATCTACACGAGAATCGGCATTGACGTCGCTGGGGTCGCTATTCGCCATGTCGAACTTGACGATGCCGGACGGTACAAAGCGGACAAGAAGAGTCGTCTAAATGATTGCCTGCAACTCGAGCCAAATATTGACCAGTCGCCTCGTGCTTTTAGGCAAGACATCGTCATGTCTCTTTTCGATAAGGGTGTGGCTGCGCTTGTCCCAGTGGACACTACCATCAATCCAAACACCAATGAGATCTTCGACATCTACTCACTTCGTGTGGGGGAGATCGTAAACTGGTATCCGAAGCATGTTCGGCTTAGCGTCTACAACGAAGAGAAAGGTGCACGAGAAGAAGTCACGTTGGAGAAACGATTCGTAGCAATCGTTGAAAACCCATTGTACAGCGTAATGAATGAGCCGAACTCAACTTTGCAAAGACTTCTGAGGAAACTCAGTCTTCTTGACACGGTAGATGAGGCATCGAGTTCAGGTAAGCTAGACCTCATTATTCAGCTTCCATACGTCATCAAGTCTGAGGCCAGAAGGCAACAGGCAGAGACTCGACGTAAGGACATCGAATTCCAGTTGAAGGGAAGTCAGTACGGTATTGCTTATACAGACGCCACTGAGAAGATCACCCAGCTCAACCGTCCTACCGAGAACAACCTCCTGAAGCAGGTCGAGTACCTTACCAACATGCTGTACGGACAACTCGGTATTACCGAGGAGATCATGAATGGTACTGCTGACGAAAAGGCTATGATCAACTACTTCAACCGGACAATCGAACCCATCGTTGATGCGGTCGTCGAAGCCATGCAGAGATCGTTCCTTGGCCCTAAGGGTACGGACAATGCTGAGCGGATTCTTTACTTTAGAAACCCATTCAAGCTTGTTCCAGTTGCCGATCTCGCAGAGATTGCTGACAAGCTTGGTCGTAATGAGATTGTGTCCTCAAACGAATTCCGAGGGTTTCTGGGAATGGGCCCGTCTAATGATCCGAAAGCGGATGAACTCCGAAACAGTAACATGCCACACGCATCTACCGAACCCGTGGCCTAGCTCTTTAGAAAGGAACAGTCAAAATGGAAGCAGATTTCGATTTTAGTGGCTATGTCACTAAAGCGGGGCTGAAGTGCTCCGATGGCCGAACCATCATGCCGGACGCATTTAAGCACCAGGACACTCTTCAGGTGCCTCTCGTTTGGCAGCATGGCCACAATGACCCCGAGAATGTGTTGGGGCACGTGGTGCTTGAGAACCGTACCGACGGCGTTTACGGGTATGGGTTCTTCAACAAGTCCGGTAAGGCCGAGCACGCTCGAGGATTGGTTGAGCACAACGACATCAGTGCGATGTCTATCTGGGCCAACGATCTCATTGAGCGGGCGGGACGAGTTCTTCATGGAGCGATTCGTGAGGTTAGTCTCGTGCTTTCAGGTGCCAATCCCGGTGCGTTCATTGAGAATGTGACACTTCGTCACTCTGACGATGACGAGACCGTTCTCGACGATGAGGCCATTATTTACACCGGCCTCAAGCTTGAGCACGCCTCGGACGGCGACGATGACGAGACCATCGCCGACATCTACAACTCGATGACCGAGAAGCAGCAAGAAGTGGTTCACTTCATGATTGGTGAAGCGCTAGCTACTGATGGTGACGATGAGCCTCTGGCGCAGTCTTCCATTGAGGACGACGACAACGCTGATATTTCCGACGTCTACCAGTCCATGTCCCCTAAGCAGCAGGAACTTGTGCACTTCATGATTGGTGAGGCTCTCGAGTCGAACACCGGTGACGCACTGACACAGAGTAATCTTGACGACAACACCACCGATGACACGAAAGGTAACGAGATGAAGCGCAACGTTTTCGAAAGCGGAGACAAAAACGGGGCTAAGGCTCCGGTTATTTCCCACGACGACATGAAGACCATTGTCAGCGATGCTGCTCGGACGGGCTCTCTCAAGCACGCCGTTACCGAGTACGCCCTGGCCCACGGGATCACCAACATTGAGACGTTGTTCCCGGACGCCAAGGCCATTTCTGATGTCCCCGAGTGGATCGCTAGGCGTACCGAGTGGGTCTCCGACCTGCTTGGTGCTTGCCGGAAGAGCCCCTTCTCCCGCATCAAGACCCTTTCGGCCGACCTGACCTTCGAGTCCGCTCGGGCCAAGGGTTACATCAAGGGTAACCTGAAGCGTGAGGAGTTCTTCGGGGTTGCGTCTCGTACCACGACCCCGACGACCATCTACAAGAAGCAGGCGCTGGACCGGGACGATGTCATTGACATCACCGACTTCGACGTCATCGCTTGGCTCAAGGCCGAGATGCGTCTCATGCTCGACGAGGAGCTTGCTCGTGCCATCCTGATGGGCGACGGTCGTGATGTGGCGAGCGAAGACAAGATCAACGAGCAGAACATCCGTCCCATCGCTAAGGACCACGAGCTGTACACCACTACGGTGAACGTCAACGTGGATGACGCTGGTTCGTCGATGACCGAAGTTGTTGACTCAGTTATCGCCAACCGGTTCCGGCTCAAGGGCACGGGTCTTCCGACGTTCTACACGACTGAGTATTGGATCGCTCGATTCCTGCTCCTTCGTGATGCCGATGGACACCGGATGTACAAGACGCTGGCCGAGCTGGCTGCTGAGCTTCGGGTGGCCAACGTGGTCGCCGTTGAGGCGATGTTGGATGACCCCGACATGATCGGCATCATCGTCAACCCGGTCGACTACGTGCTCGGTGCGGACAGTGGCGGAAACGTCAGCATGTTCGACGACTTCGACATCGACTACAACAAGATGAAGTACCTCATCGAGACTCGGTGCTCGGGTGCTCTCACCAAGGTCAAGTCGGCCATGGTCCTTCGTCGGGTTGCTGCGGCGACTGTCTTGGTCGAGCCGGTCACTTCTCCGACTTTCGTTAAGTCGACGGGCGTTGTGACGATCCCGACTCAGACCGGGGTTACGTACAAGAACGAGACCACCGGCGCAACTCTGGTTGCTGGCGCTCAGCCGGCGCTCGCCGTCGGACAGAGCCTCAAGGTTCTGGCCACCCCGAACGCTGGGTACTACTTCGCCACCAACGCTCAGGACCAGTGGACGTTCACCCGCTAATACTGAGTTAAAGGAGCTGAGATGGCACGTTTCTTCGGTGCGGTTGGATACGGTGAAGCTGCAGAGACACCTCCGGGTTCCGGTGTGTGGAAGGATCAGATCACCGAATACCAATACCAAGGCGACGTTATTCGTACCAGCAGAGCATTGGAAGATGCCGACAAGGTTAATTCCGATATTTCTGTGTCCAATTCAATCAGCGTTGTTGCCGATGAATACGCCCTCCAGCATTTCTCCGAAATCAAGTATGTAAGATGGGCGGGGGTTCCATGGACTGTGACTACGGTCGAAGTCAGGAGCCCTCGCCTTATCTTGAGCCTTGGGGGTGTGTACAATGGCCCAACGAATTGAGCTGCAAGCGCTTTTGGTGGGTTTACTTGGTTCGAATAGAGTGTATTTTCAACCACCGCCCACATTGCAGATGCAGTACCCATGTATTGTCTATCAAAGAGATAGCAAAGAAACTGAATTTGCTGATAATAGGCCGTACAAACACATGAGGCGCTATCAGATCACTGTCATTGATATCAATCCCGACAGCGACATTCATGAAAGAGTGGCCGAATTGCCCTTGTGCTCATACGATCGGTTCTTTACGGCCGACAACCTCAACCACGACGTCTACAACCTTTTCTTTTAGAAGGAGAAAAACATGCCAGCTCTCGTTTGGGACGAGATCGGAAAACGAGTGTACGAGACAGGCGTCGATCACGGCGTCCTTTACATTCCAAATGCTCAGGGCGACTACACAAACGGTGTGGCTTGGAATGGCCTCGTCAGTATTTCAGAGGCACCTACTGGCGCTGAGCCCAACGCCATGTACGCCGACAACATCAAGTATCTCAACCTGTATTCTCGGGAGGAGTTCGGCGCTACTGTCGAGGCCTTCACCTATCCCGATGAGTTCATGCAGTTTGATGGACTGGCGATTCCCACTCCGGGAGTGTTGGTTGGGCAGCAGAGCCGTAAGGCCTTTGGATTGTCGTACCGGTCGCAGCTGGGTAACGACATTAAGGGCAACGACTTCGGGTACAAGCTTCATCTCTTGTACGGTTGCTTTGCTAGTCCTTCTGAGAAGGCCTACAACACCATCAATGAGTCGCCTGAGATCATCACGTTCAGCTGGGAGCTCTCAACCTCTCCTGTTGCCGTGCCGAATCTGAAGCCTACGGCCCTTCTCACCATCGACTCCACCAAGGTTGCGGCAGCCACACTGACGGCTCTCGAACAGCAGCTGTATGGAACGGCCGGCGTCAACCCGGTTCTTCCAATGCCCGGCACCGTCATCACGATGTTCTCTGGTGGGGTTACTACAGTTACCCCGACACAGCCGGTTTATAACGCTACCACCAAGGTCATCACCATTCCTACAGTTACTGGTGTGGCGTACTACATCAACGGTGTGGTTGTCCCGGCCGGAAACGTCACTATTACTGTGGACACCATCGTCGAAGCTCGTCCGGCCTCTGGCTATGCCTTTACCGCTGGTGTCGACAACGACTGGTTCTACGACGTCCCCTGATCTTTCATTACATGGAGGTAGAGAATGCTCAAACTTACGATTGAAGGAGATGAGTACTTTAATGATGACGCTCAGACCTTCGAAGAGACACAAACAGTTGTCTTTGAGCTAGAGCATTCTCTACTCTCTGTGTCAAAATGGGAGTCGGAATACCAGAAGCCGTTTTTGAGTGGCACGGAGAAAACGACAGACGAGATCTTCGGTTACGTAAAAGCCATGGTAATCACGCCAAACCCCGACCTTGACGCTCTTTATAGGTGTTCGCAGGAGAATCTTGATGAGGTGCAAGCCTACATTGATTCTAAGCAATCTGCAACTACCTTCGGTGAGATGCCGGAGCGTAAGGGTCAGGGTGAGGTAATCACTTCAGAACTGATCTACTACTGGGTGGTTTCGTTCAACATTCCGTTCGAGTGTCAGAGCTGGCATCTGAACCGACTATTCGCACTTGTTCGGATCTGTAATTTGAAGAACTCCAAACCGAAGAAGATGTCTCGTAACGAAGTCGCTCAAAGAAACCGAGAGTTGAATGAGCGAAGGAAAGCCGAATTAGGGACCAAGGGATGACGAGAGGAGGATCATGCCTCAGCTAGTATGGGACAAAGTTGGAGATCGTGTCTACGAGACCGGTCTGGATAGAGGTGTATTGTTCTTGCCCGACGGGTCTGCGGTTCCTTGGAACGGGCTGACTTCGGTAATTGAGCAATTCAACAAGACAACTACACCGGTATATTACGACGGAATGAAGATCTCTGATCTTGTTGTTCTGGGCGAGTTCTCGGCGTCTATGAAGGCGGTGACATATCCTGATGAGTTTGTAGAACTCGAGGGACTAGCAGAAGCTCGACGAGGGATGTTCTATGCGGACCAACGACCACAATCGTTCGGGTTGTGTTACCGCACACAGATCGGGAACGATCTTGATGGTGAAGCGGTAGCCTACAAGATTCATATCATCTACAATGTGACAGCGATTCCACGTGAAAAAGCATATGGTTCTGTTGGTGCCGATCCTTCTCTTGTCGAGTTTGAGTGGGATATCACAGCGGTTCCTGAAGAAGTTCCCGGCTTTCACCCCACTGCGCATATCGTTCTTGATTCTCGTGATCTTGACGTTTGGCTTTTGGAAGAACTCGAAGAGTTTTTGTACGGAAGCGTAGGGGCAAACGCCGTCCTCCTTCCAATGCCTGACTTGGTCGCTTTTGTGAACGCCTGGTATCGGATCAAGATTGTCGATCATGGTGATGGAACCTGGACAGCAACGTCTTTACGAGATGGGTTTATTTCCTTTACCGATAGTGCGAACACGTTGTTCCAGATCGTTCAGATCAATGCTGTATATTTGGACAACGTAACATACGTGCTTTCTGATACCGTTGACATGGCGGATGTTCCTCAGATTCGCATTGAGGACAATGGTGATGGAACCTGGACAGCAATTACCGAACAGGATAACCTCATCATCATGACAGACGCAACCACGTTTGAAATCCGAAACGCAGAGGCCGTCTTCCTAAATCCCGAAACCTACCAAATCGTAGACACCACTAGTACGACCTAAGAAGGAGAATCATGGCACAAGTGACCGGATACACAGCACCACGAATGAAAGCAATCGAAGATTCGGCCATTGTCGATGGTGATGTCGTCGGTAATGATCTTATTCTTAGGCGTTTCGATGGCCAACTGATCAACGCAGGGAATGTTCGAGGCCCTATTGGGCTTACTGGACCTGTTGGGCAAGTTCCGGAAGCGGTACAGGATAATGTTCCATACGCTCGTAAGAACGGGTTGTGGGTCCCTACAACAGACGCCCCTATTCGGGCGACGTTGGCTTATTTCTCAACCAACAACGTGGTTGAGGCTGTTGGTCGAATCATGATCGCAACCGATTCTAACCCAACCGTGATAGCAATCGGCGACGGTGTTACGGGTTGGAACCAACTGCAGAAGTTCTACGCAAGAACTACGCCGATCATCAAAGAAATTAATGGACCGCAGAACGCTACGAACTTTGGTTTTACCGACCGTACTGGTATGGTTGTTACGTTCACGGTTGCTGACGTCCCATGGGTTGTTATGGCTAAAGAGCAGCTCATTTATTCTACCGCCGCTGGTCAAAGTCCGGTGCTTCAGCTTCGAGACGCCGGAGGTGTTGTAAAGAAGGCAACATATGGCGCCAAGATGAACGCGATTTCAGAACAAACTTATTACGGCAATTCGCTTGATGTTTTGGAGGTTATCAGTACTCCCGGAACTTATACTCGAAAGGTGACTTTGCATAATTACGCTGCTGGTATGGTCACGTTCGGGATCGTCTCTGCAGGAAACGAATACACGGGATACTTGATCGCTCGACCGGTCTAACCGTGATCGGGGTCTCAAGTAGCGGAGACCACAAGAAGACGGTTGACTTCCTCAAACGAATTATTCAGGGAGATATTTACTCCGACTTCCATCGCTATGGCGAGATGGGCGTCAAAGCTCTCTCCCAAGGAACACCGGTCGATTCGAGGTTAACCGCCAACTCGTGGAGATATCGAATCATCAAAGGTCGACTACCGACAATCGAGTGGTACAACACCAACGTGGTCAGTGGCACACCGGTTGCCATTCTTATTCAGTATGGGCACGGAACGGGTACCGGTGGTTATGTCGCCGGAAGAGATTTCATCAATCCCGCTATGCGGCCCGTGTTTGACCAAATCGCTGACGACGTATGGAAGAAGGTGAAATCA
>Ga0136611_10001923_pt1 | contig 14440 bp, 12 predicted proteins | sample AntDrymUQ2232306_2_FD_106645 | JGI IMG/M metagenome (GOLD analysis project Ga0136611, IMG submission 106645) | Polar desert sand microbial communities from Dry Valleys, Antarctica - metaG UQ223 (23.06) | ecosystem: Environmental > Terrestrial > Soil > Desert | place: Antarctica: Dry Valley...
ACCGCGTCGGTCGGTTCGTCGCAAGCGCCGACCGCCGCCGTGGACAACTCTGCACAGTTGGCAACCCGCCCGCAGTCCACTTATAAATCGGGGAATGCTGTTCAAACAAGCGGAGCCACTTCTTCGGTGCGGGCTGCGCACTCAAGTGCAGGATTTATCCGGCATAGGCAAACTCGGGCAGTCTCAGTGCCGGAAACTTAGATCAATCCCTTCTCAGCAAAGCTGAGTGCCCACGGCCCCGCCACAATAATGTGATCAAGCACCTTCACGTCAACGAGGCCAAGCGCAGCCTTCAACGTTTGCGTCAGTGCCTCGTCAGCACGACTTGGTTGCGTCGAGCCGCTGGGATGGTTGTGCGAGAACACTACGCTTGCTGCGTTCTTTTGCAGCGCCGCCTTGACGATTTCCCTCGGGTAGACCGAAGTTTGAGTGAGTGTCCCGCGGAACATCTCATCGGCCTCGATAAGTCGGTTCTGAGCATCCAAGAACAGTACGACGAAGCTTTCGTACTGCCGCCCAGCGAAGTGGATTTTCAGGAATTCGCTCACGGCCGAAGGACTCGCGAAAATCGGTCGAGCCTCAAGCTCTTCGCACAACCAGCGCTTGACCAGTTCACGAGCAGCAACGCACTTCACCGGCTGACTGTCGCTCATTGGCTCGCAGAAAAACGGCCGGAGTGAACCACGGTACAACCTTCGAGACTCTCTGACGCCGAGCAGTGCCCCCAACAATTCCACGTCCGACGCGCTTTCAACCCTACGAACCTTGGCCCCTAAGTTCGAGACAAGCGTTTGTCCGGGCATCAGCATCAGTTAGTCGCCGCCTCCCCCACAAATTTCATTCCAATCGGCCAGCCGGTCGGACCCGGTGTCGCCTTTCGAAGAGAAGCGCGCTATAACCGCCTCCAGGACCTTCTGTCGAAACTCGGGGTGCACCGTCAAAGGGTGGAGCTTGTGCCAGGGGTATTTGTCGATTAGCGCCAGTGCGTCGGGCCACGTATCAACCAACTTCGAGGTGTGCTCGATCGCGCTTTCGTCAAGGAGTGTCGGCGTCTGGTCGATCACATTTCGGCTGAAAGACCATCCTCTTTCGCCGCGCCGCCCATAGAGGTTGATCCCGCCACCCTCGGCTCCAACCTTGAGGATCACTTCGCTTTCGATCATTCTTTAGTCCTCTGTGTGTTGCTGAAACGATGTCGCCCTATATCCGGATCACAGTAGCAGTCCAGCCGCGTTGTTCTCGAACACCTGGGCGTCGCGGATGTATCGGGTCAACATCGCCACACTCCGGTGCCCCGTTTGCTGCTGAATCTTTGCAAAGCTAACACCAGCCCTTGCGGCGCTCGTTACCAGCCCAGCCCTCAGGCTATGTCCCGAGTACAACTCGGCGGGTAACCCTATCGCACGGGCGTAGTGCCGCACGATCAGTGAAACTGATTGATCTGTTAGCCGAGTGGGCGACACACCGCCCGTTTTATCAACGCCGCGAAACACTGGTCCCTCGCCTATAACCGCCGCTTCTAGCCACCCCTGCATCGCTTTGACCGGGCATGCCGAGGTGCGGCCGAAAGGCACAGCGATCTTGCGTCCCTCGCCAGCCTGATCGGTTTTACTGCGGGGTAGATGGACAAGCAGTCCTTCCTTCACGAACTGAAGGTCATGGACATCGAGCCCGACAAGTTCGGAGCGTCTTAGCGCCGCGGCAAACCCGATCAGAATCAACGATCTATCGCGGATACCCTTTAGGCCTCTCATTTGATGCAGCATCGGGAACAGGTCCTCGCGCAAGACCGGAGCCGCCTGACGCTGGGGCTTGCCCTCTGTTCGCCCCAAGCCCCGAAGTACGGACCGGACGAGATCGCTCTTCGCCGGGTCTGCTAGTCCAAGGCTTGAATGCGCCCTGCTGATCGCCACCACCCGCCGAACAATGGTGAAGGGCGAATGAATTTGGCCTCGACCTGCAGCGTATTCAGCTAGTAAGTGAGCCGTGCAGGGAACCGTCCCGCCCCACGACAGGAAATCCCTCAAGTCACCTTGATACGCCCGGCGAGTTGCGGGGGCGATCGCTGCGTCAATGTACACCCGCACTGCGCGTGACAATTGGCCATCGGGTTCCCCCGCCGCACCACTACGCCAGTCCAGCGCAATTGATTGCGCAGTTGGAGCTTCGGGAGGAGTGTTCATAGAGGTTGATTAAACGTTAGCTTTTTGCGTGGTGAAGTCAAGTTTTTCCGACTGAAGCAGTGCACATTGGGCTTGGGCACACGAAATGAATTCGCCACGGCAACAAATTCACTCACTGAATGCCTCTCAATGCCTCACCCAGGCGAGACGCGACACAACAAGCCAGTCCCTGTGTTCATCTGACACTCGCGTTCACTGCATCACGGACCGTCCAACATAAGAGCTCTTGTCAATCCCGCCGACTCGCTTCAAACCGGCAATGCGGCGCGCCCTAGAATGTGCCAAACGGGGACCTCATGAGCCAACTGCTAATCAGTGATTACCTTAAGCAGCTCGACCTCATTAAAAAAGTCAGTGGCAGCCGGCGTGAAACCATTGTTCGCGAGGCCTTCAAGGACCTGCTAAAAAGTTGGGGCAAGCAGCACAACCTCGTGTTCCTTGCCGAATACCCACTCAAGACCGCTACCAAGACCAACATCGCCGTCGATGGCGCGCTGCTGCACGAGCTGCGCATGCCGCTGGGTTACTGGGAGGCCAAGGACGCCGACGACGACCTCGACGAAGAGGTCAGCAGGAAGTTCAAGAAGGGCTACCCGCAGGAAAACATCATCTTCAGCGACGACGCCCTGGCCGTGTTGTGGCAGAACCGCCAGGAGGTCACGCGCTGCGACATGACCGACACCGAAGCGCTGGCCAGGCTGCTCAAGCTGTTCTTCAGCTTCGAGCGGCCCGAGATCGCGGGCTTTCGGGCGGCGGTGGAACAGTTCAAGACCGACCTGCCGGCCGTGCTGGCCGCGCTGCGCCAGATGATCGAGCGCGCCCACGACGCCAACGAGAGCTTCCGCACAGCGGAAGAGAAATTCCTGGTCCATGCGCAGGAGGCGATCAACCCGGCGCTGACCGACGCCGACGTGCGCGAGATGCTGATTCAGCACATCCTGACCGAGGAAATCTTTGCCAAGGTCTTCGACGACAGCGACTTTCACCAGCACAACAACGTGGCGCGAGAGCTGTACGCCCTGGAGGGTGCGTTCTTCACCGGCGCGCTGAAGAAGCAGACCCTCAAGGGCCTGGAGTCCTACTACGCTGCCATCCGCGCGGCTGCGGCCCAGATCGCCAGCCACGGCGAGAAGCAGGCCTTCCTGAAGGTGATCTACGAGAACTTCTACAAGGTCTACAACACCAAGGCCGCGGATCGGCTGGGCGTGGTGTATACGCCGAACGAGATCGTGCGCTTCATGATCGACGGCGCCGACTGGCTGTGCGAGACGCATTTCGGCAAGAACCTGATCGACAGGGACGTGGATATCCTGGACCCGGCCACGGGCACCGGCACCTTCATCTGCGAACTGCTGGAGCACTTCCGGGGCCAGCCCAAGAAGCTGGCGCACAAGTACATGCACGAACTGCACGCCAACGAGGTGGCCATCCTGCCGTACTACGTGGCCAACCTGAACATCGAATCCACCTACGCCGCCATCACCGGCAGCTACGAGGAGTTTCCCAACCTGTGCTTCGTGGACACACTGGACAACGTGGGCCTGCACACGGCCCAGCGCGGGACGGTGCAGGACCTGTTCGGCAGCGTCAGCGAGGAGAACGTCGCCCGCATCAAGCGCCAGAACAGCAAGCGCATCAGCGTGATCATTGGCAACCCGCCCTACAACGCCAACCAGGCCAACGAGAACGACAACAACAAGAACCGCGAATATCCGGAAATCGACAGGCGGATCAAGCAGACCTACATCGCCGAGAGCACGGCGCAGAAGACCAAGCTGTATGACATGTATGCGCGGTTTTTCCGCTGGGCCAGCGACCGGCTCGACGAAAACGGCGTGCTGGCGCTCATCACCAACCGCAGCTTCATTGAGAGCCGCACCTTCGACGGCTTTCGCAAGACGGTGGCGCAGGAGTTCGCGGCCATCCACGTGGTGGACCTGGGTGGCGACGTGCGTGCCAACCCCAAACTAAGCGGGACGAAGCACAACGTGTTCGGAATACAGACCGGCGTGGCGATCAGCTTTATGGTCAAGCGCGCGAGCGGCGCCAGGGACAAGAAGCTGGCCCGCGTGTATTACTTGCGGCGGCCTGAGATGGAAACGGCCGAGGAGAAGCTGGACTTCCTGGCGAATCACCCGATGCGTGGGCTCGACTTCGATGAGGTGCAGCCCGACAAGACCGGCAACTGGGTGAACCTGACGAACAACGACTTCGAGACGTTGATGCCGCTGGCGAGCAAGGAGACCAAGGCGGCGAAGACGGCGGCCAAGGAACGGGCGATTTTCAAGCTGTTTTCGCTTGGGGTTGTGACCAACCGTGATGAGTGGGTTTACGACGAGCGGGACGAAGACCTGGCCGCCAAGGTGCGCTACCTGGTGGAAACCTACAACGCTGACCTCTCCCGCCAACCGGCGAGCACAGTCGCGGGGTACGGAACCGTGATCAAGTGGACTCGCGCCGTTAAGGCGGACCTCCAGAAGGGCGTGCGCTACACGTTCGACGAGAGGGCCGCAATAGATGCCTGTTACCGCCCGTTCGTGAAGCGTCGCCTGTACTTCCATCCGAAGCTGAACGAAATGCAGTATCAGTTGCCTGCCATTTTTGGGCGTGGTGAGGTTAGAAGTCCATGCCTCGTGATATCCGATGCCACGGCTCAAAAGCCCTGGATGGCGTGCGCCGTCGACCAAGTCCCCGACTTGCATTTCGTCGGTGCCGCCGCTGGGACGGTCTGCTTGCCGCTACAGCGCCTCACCTCAGACGGAGCGCTCGCTGACAACATCACCGACTGGGCGCTCAAGTTGTTCACCGCGTACTACAAGGAGGCTTTGACACGCTCGGTCCGAACGGGTCAGGCCAAGTCCCGCAAGATCACCAAGGAGGCGATCTTCCACTACTGCTACGCCGTGCTGCACGATCCGGTCTACCGCGACAAGTACGCGCAGAACCTGAAGCGCGAATTCCCGCGCATCCCGTTCTATGCCGACTTTTGGCAATGGGCCGACTGGGGCGAGGCGCTGATGAAACAGCACATCGGTTACGAGCAGGTCGATCCCTTCGCGCTCGTACGCACTGACACACCCGATGCCAAGGCCCGCGCCGCCGGCCAGCCACCCAAAGCGATGCTGCGCTCCGATCCGACGGCCGGAACGATCACGCTCGACAGCGAAACCACGCTGCGCGGCGTGCCGCCGGAAGCCTGGACCTACAAGCTGGGCAATCGCAGCGCGCTCGACTGGGTGCTCGACCAGTACAAGGAGCGCAAGCCCAGGGACCCCACCATTCGCGAAAAATTCGACACCTATCGCTTCGCGGATTACAAGGAGAAGGTCGTCGATCTGCTAGCCAAGGTGACTACAGTGAGCGTCGAGACGGCAAAGCTCATCGCCGCCATGCGAAGTGCAGTGCGCTAGCCGGGCGTTCCGGCGCAATTGCGTTCGGATTTTATCCGGCTGCGGTAGGGTCGATTTGAGTATCGATAATTGGGAGTTATCGTTAGTTAGCTCCAGTACTCATAAGCCTTTGGCCGTTGGTTTAAGTCCAACACCTTCTTAACCCGGCCATCTGGGCTTGGGGCGTTGGACGGCATTGTCGGCTAGATCAACATTGGGCGTCCGTGGCGATGCATAAGCTTCACGCGAGCGGTTGTCACCGGGCTGACGGTCGCCCCGCGGTCGAGTGAAATTAACTTCAAGGGCTGGTCACCTTTTGCCCGCAATATGAGCAGCGACCCGAGGAGCCTCGCCGCCATGTCGTTGTCAACGAAGCCTCCTCTTAGCAGCTTACGAAAACCAGAGGCCAGGAGATCGGCCACGCGAACACCCGGCACCTTGGTCGAGTCCACGAAGCGAAAATTCTCGCCAACTATCTTGCCGATGTTGTGTCCATCGGCGTCCTCAATTCCATATTGCTTGGTTAGGTAATTTGGCCGCTCATCCTCGGCGAATTCGTACCGCTTCAGGCATCCATAGGCCCATCCCTGCACAAAGATCATGGGGTCTTCAATCGACATGGTCTGCAGGATTCCGGGCAGCAATGCTCGAAACGTCTTTTCGTAGCGAGTTGGGAATTTATCTTTCTGATCAACCCGCCATCGAAATTCCCGCAATGTCTGAGGACGCCGCTGAACGAAATACAAAATCGAAAGCCTGATCACCTCATAAAAGAGAGTCGTTTGGCAAATGAGCTGCGTGTACAGTTGAATCGGAAGATTTTTCACCTCGGCGCTGAGCTTCACCAGAGAATCGCGCATCGACTGATGGATCATCTTGTCGATGTCCTTGACGATGCCCATCGCTTGTGCATTTCTGTGTGCAGTAATGTTCGCCTCATTATGTAGACCAACATCGACCGCCACGCCGAAAGCCACCCCGTCAAGGCGACCAATTGCGCCTAAAAAGTCAAAGTACTCAGTCTCAGCGAGATCATTCAATTTAACCTCATACCCAAAAGGCCGCCCAATAGACAATCCCTGCACGATCTTTTCGACGTGGCGACGATCCGACTCCGGCGAAGCGTATGCGGCCACTACGCACCACGAGTCGAGAACAGTTGCGCTTCTGAAGGTCCCTGATTCATCAACAAAAATGTTCATCGCAGTTTACTGCGTGGCGATTGGGCGGGCGGGGTCGTTCTGCGGCAGGACCTGTTGCGGGGTTTCGTACCATGAAGGGGCTCTCGCGGTTTCACCACCGTTGCCCCGGTGACAGTGGTATTCACCGGTCCGTCTCTCGTTGTGGCACCCCTCCCCATTCAGGCCACCTCCATGTGCAGCTACGGTCACTTGTATTGCAGATGGGAAAGTAGAGGGACTCTGTGTACCCGAATGAGGCGCGCGACGCGCATACCATTCAGAACTTGCAGTCCCCCGATTTCTGCGCTTGACCGACAATCAAGGCTTTTTCAAAGAAGCCATGCCCTTTTGCCTCCGCGTACCGCATCAATCCAGAGCAATCGATAGGTGCCTTAACGGCTGGAGTAAGGTCCTTTGCTTGCGTCTCTGTCGTGCTTATGATTTCGTAGACCGCCGGGATGCCAGTGTTTACCTTTCTTGTTTGCACGAGATAGGCAATGCCATTATATTTGACGACAAACGACTGATTCGGTAGATATTGGGTATTCAAGTACTGATCGAGGGTTTTAGCGAGTGCATCGCTTTCCCATTGTGAGCCTTTAACAAACAGCCACATCGGTGGGGACTTATCGGCGGGCTTGTTTCGAATGCGACCGGCGGCTTCCTCATCGCGCTTCGCCCGAAGGTCTGCTTGAAGAGCATCCCGATTCGGGTTCATCTCTTTTTGGACGTCGTCCCGTGCCATCTTCATGCATTGGTTGCGTGTAGTACCCACTGCTCCGACCTTGTCGCACATTTCCTTCGCAAGACATTCGACATGATCGTCTGAACCCGTTCTATGGCGCTCGCAGCGCTTCACGTCAACCCGTTCCGTTGAACACGGCGTCGCTTGATAGGTGATCCTGCCGTCTTTAGCAACGCACTTAAAGAATTGAGCGTCCGCATTCATCGCCGCGAATGTGACGCTTATTGCCATTGCGAATTGCAAACCGTTCATTTTCAACTCCGGACGTCAGACATTGTGTAATGTAGCCCGCCCACAGCGTGCTGCCCACCCCACAAGCAGCATCGTTGTTCGCTGCGCAAATGGCAAGTCGAAGGGCGTTGCGCAGAGATTCGGCGGTTCATCCGGGGCGACATCTCGCTCCGGTAGATGACCTCGCAGGGATAATCTTCATCTTTTTATTCACAGCCTCCCCCACGTTAAAGTCTTTCAAATGGTCTCCACGGTGAAGACTGGCGCAGCCACTCAACGTCCATGCTGTGTTGGCGCGAAATCAATTGCGGGACGCTGTTACCACTGGCGAACCCCGGTCAAGGGGTGTTCATCAAAGTTGACCTACCGACTTCTCTCAGATGACCGAATGAGTCGCGACATGTGAAAGCTCGCCAGTTTCACGTCTTCCGGGGTCATGCGGGTGGGTTCATTTTTAAGGAAGGTCGGCAAGGCCTTCGGTTCGAGCACCCAAATATCTCTGAAGCTGCCGGTGGAATTAATCACGAACCAGCCGGGAAACACGATGACTGGACGCACATCGACCGTTCTGCCCGTGCTTTCAAGCAGCAGGGCCCTAACCCAGCTCGCCTGCGCCTTGGCTTGCACTATCGGGTCGCGGTCTGGCTCAAACCCGCCTGCCCGTATCGTTTCACCATCAAAGACGAGTTGCGCTTTGCCTGTAACGGGCTTGCTCCAAGTCTTGGTCTCAATGGTAAAAACTCCCGCAGGCCCCACCAGGACATGGTCGACGTTGAATCCAGTACCCACTACGTCGTGAAAGACGTGAAATCCTTGCTCGCGAAGACGTTCCAAGAACTGGCCGACTGCTCGCTCTCCTTCAAGTGCTTGACGAAGGTTGCGAAGCTTGGGAAGCGCTCGCTTGATCCGAAACGCTGCGTAAATCACAGTAACCAGCGCCGCCCCTGAAAAGACGATTGGATTCGGGCTCATGCCCGTGTATACGCGCCACCATTCCAGCGCCGCGATCAACACGAAGAACAAGGCAAGCACCATCGGCTGCCCAACAGAGTCTTCTAGCAAGTTTTCACGTTCCTCAGCGACAGACTGCCCCGGCAGCCGCAATGGCTTGTCCTTCAGAGGCGATCGTGTCTTGAGATTCATAAGCATGAGTGTATGGCCCTCCGTTCTGAACAGCCTCAAGGCACCTAACCGATATCCTCCGTTTTCGTCAATTGCCGCGTCGGCACGGGCGCGGTGGTCAGTGAAGTAGCTGCGCATTAGGTCGGGTAACCGATCCACCCACAGAGTACCGGCGATGCAAACGTGTGCGCAAACTATCCGGAAGCTTCACTCGACTACGCGGCCGATCCGGTATCCGGCGTGAACCTCATGGGCAAGAATCGGAGCATGCGTTCGATCACGACGGCAAGGAGTACGCCTTAGCCCGTTGAACGGCGACGATTTATTCACGAGGACGTGGCGTTCGGCAAGCGCCACTGCCCTTCACAGGGGTTCGACCCCCCTCGTCATCTCCAGTACTTTGCCACCTCTGCTGTCCGACCTGGTACATACGGTGGTTACGCCCGTTCAGTACTGCTCCTGGCTAGTCAACGTCCATGCCCCCAGGTACCGGCGCAATCAGTTGCGGGACACGGTCACCATTGGTGAGGGCTCATGCCTGCCCGCTTCGCTCGGGAACATCCGATCCAGCATGCGCTTTCGAATGACCGTCAGCGCTCCAGCATTCTGCGACAGCACGCCGTATAGCGGCCACCGGAGGGGCGCATCTGCCAGACCCAGTTCCAGCAGTTCTGCGTCCTCGGTGTCTGAGTTCAGTGCGTCCAGGCCCGGCGACGACAGGTACCGATCGAGCAGCGAACTCTCTGCCTGAAACATCGCAAGGTTGATCAACGCCTGCGGTCGCGCATTACGGACATGGGCGTGAACGAAGTCTTTCAATGCCTGCGAGCCCTCGTAGAACGCCTTGAGCGCTGCCTTGCCAACCCGTGTGTACTGGTCCAGTGCGCAAAGCGGAATCCCGGCGACGGTCTCCATGGCCCCGGGAAATTCGCGTCCCTGGCGGGTGGTGTGACCTTGCCCGAGCTCGTACACGACGGGCAGCATTGCTGCCAAGCCCAGGGTCTTAAGCTGCCCGGCCATCAGCACACGGACGGTGGGAGGCAGCCCCAGGGAATCGGCAATCGCATCCAACGCGCCGGGGTTGTACCGACTCACGGTGCGGTAGTTGTCGCCCTTGATGCCCCCAAGGACCCGAAGCGCGCAGAGCCGCTCCAAAGTCGGCAGCCCTGAATCACAAGCGACCTCGATGAGCTTATCCGGCGATTCCGGCAGCAGCTTTGCGAAGACCGTTGCCCGATCAGGGTGTACCTCCGTGAGGCAGAACGCATCGCAGGCGCCCCGACTTTTTACGGCCGTGGCCATCAACGTCGTCAACGACTCAATTGTTTCCGTCGGCTCGCGCCACCATCGGGCCGACCCACAGACCTCCAAAACCTTTTGGCAAACTTCCGCGTCGGCAAGCCCAATGTCTTCAAGCGTAATGATCGGCAGCCTCTTGCGGAGATACGTGGGATCAATCTCGTGCAGCCGGATAGAAAGCGCTTGCGATTGCGCAGCCAAGCCACGACGAATGGACTTCTGCAGAGCGCTTGAGAGCACCCATTTGTCAACGACTGCACTCAGCGCGAAGTGAGTGTCCTGCGGGACTGCAAATTCTTTGTTCATCAATTTAGCGTAACTTTTTCACTGCTGGAGTCAAGTTTCCGGAGGGAATTGTCAAAAAACTTATCGTAACTGGTCCAGCGGAATCCCGATTCTCGATCTCGGCGCAATTGATTGCGGGGCCGCCGAACTACTGCCAACGTTCAATCTGTTCCGCGGGGCGGGGCGCGGGTTGATCAACGAGAAATTTACCCAAATCGGTTTCGCCGATCTTTACGATCACCTGTGGGAGCTCTGACCGCAAAAATGAACGCAGGATCGGTCAAGCCGGGCACGCAGGGGACATTCACGGTGCTGCTACGCTAGGGGCTATGGCCAAGGATTTGCAGCGTCGGAATTGACGACAGCCAACGTGCCAGTAAATCCCTTTCTTTCTCCTTTGATCTCCCTCCGTCGTGTTGTATTTCTCCGTCTTGATGCTGCGGGCGATGGCGAGAAGCGCATCGCTTTTTCTTTCTTGGTCCTCACTTGATCTTTCTTTTCTCCTATACAGATGGAAGTGAAGAATTGATGCACGGCTAGTGAAGCAGCGAGCCGATGCAGTGATCTGTTGATCCCTCCCCGGTGAACCATTGATACCACCCGGTGAACAATTGATACTTGCGCCTCCAGATTGGCCCTCTGCCGACCGTCATTTCGGATACAACGGGTTGGTCCAATCATTGGCATTGTTGCCCTTTGGCATTAAAACTTCGGGGACTGCAATCCCGAGTGCCGCAGCAACCCCTATGTAGTTCACCCTGTAGGAGTTCACGCGGCCCGTCTCGGTCTGATATGGCTTGACGAGAAGCAGATGACGCTTAAGCAGCCGTGAGAACACACGCTTGACCGTGGCAAGACCCAAGAACATGAACACCTCCGCGTGCCACTGATTGAATGATCGGATCACCCAGAGCGATCCGTCAAAGCCGACCTGCCGGATGTGCACCTGCTGAAGTACCACCGCATCAATGAGACCAATCACGCGGGCCAGTTCCGGGAACACCGACAATTTGGCGGAATTCTGGGGCGTGGAGTTAGTCTCGACGTCGAAGCTGCCGGGGACTCTGAATACGTTCACCCGATCACCACGAGTGACTTCAATTGCCCCGACCGTCTCTAGGCGCCGTACCACCTCGATGATCCAGCGCCGAGTAAAGAATGGAAGTTGTCGTTGCAGTCTTGTATAGCTCAGCCGAATCGAGTGCTCTTCCTCGCCGTGGAATCCACCTGCTCTGAATAGCAGCTGCGCGAAGACCAAGGCCTCAGCTTCGCCGCCCAGCGTCAGTGCCCAGATCGGGCGAAGTAATAACACCACCCCACTGAGCATGGCCTGCTTGTGGAGCTGAAGCTCCAATGGCTTTGACATGTTGCAGTGCCCGGTACGTGTCGGTCATGCAGAAAGACGGGCTTGCATCCATTGGCGCACGTCCTCAACCCGCCATGCAGTCACCCGTTGGGACAGTTTCACAGGTTTCGGGAATTCCCCTGCTTTCACCTTCCGCCACAGAGTTGCCGCCGAAAACGGAACGATGATGGGGACTAATTGAGCCTGCCGGACGTAGCCGGTAGCCGGCAATTGGCCCAAGCCGAGATTGTCTGTTGCCATGTCGCTGAACTCCTTTGAAGTGACATGACACGCAGTGTTAGGTAGTCCCTCTCCGCGTAGGCCGAATTCGGAAACACGCAGTCCGAATTCGGATGCCCAGCTAGATATCTTGCCCTTTTGACGGTAAGAGAAGTGCACCCTGTTTAAGCCACTTCTTCACGGTGTCAGCGTCCATGCTGATTCCGCGAAGGCGAAGGTCATTGACAATCTCTTGCGTCGCCATGTTCTTAGCCGCCTTGGGGTCGTAACCATATCCGCCGATAGCCAGGCCAATCACAAGTTTCAGAAGCGTGTCCTTCTCCCTTGCGCCGAGATGTTTGTCAAGGTCAGCGCCAGCTTGAGGAATCAACTTCTTGACATCATCAAGCATGACCACGAGCAAGCACTCGCCGATGTGCTTCCCGGACAAGTCTTGCCCATGAGACCCGTCAACGAGTTGATACTCGAATCGGTCAAATTCGTCTTTCTGATCTGGGGTTGGCGCGATGAATTTGTATTCCCTCGCGCGAGGGTTCGCTTCGTACCTTCTAAGGGTGTCAGGGTACATCTCCACCGGACCAGTAATGACAAAGGGAAATGGCGACTTCTTCAGGGGCGGGTTTTCAACTAAGGTCGAGCGTCCGTAGTCGTCTGTGCCGTTAGAAACAACAATTCCAAAAATGTTTACCGACCACCCGTCCGCCAGCGCGTAGATGGGAAGCTCGCCTATAGCACCCACGTGGATCAAATCGGACAGCGTGCAGCCCAGCTTTTCCGCAACCTCGGTCAGCTGGAAGTGCTTTTTCTTGAGTCCCATCGCAATGATTCTCCCCCGAGTCGGTACCCATCCCAATCGTCGTGATCACCGCCGCCGCCGGGCGCTGTGCACTCCGTCAACTCAGGCGACTCGCAACGGAATTACATTGTCGCTACTCTCCAGTGCAGCCACCAGCCCACCCCAATCGGCCATGAAGCGTCGTCGCTCCTCAAGATGTTGGCTTCGCGCATAGGCTGCCACTGCTTGATTCGCTTCTTTGTGGTCAAGTTGCCGTTCCAGGGCTTCTGTTTTCCATCCCCGCTCACTCAGCAGGCTGCGCGCGGATGCCCGCAGGCCATGGTGACTCTGCTTGTCTTTGTAACCCATGCGCCGGAACAAGTTGTTGATGGTGTTTTCACTGATCACGCCGCCGGCGCTGCCGGTGCTGGGAAATAGCCGATCCGTGTGGCCTGACAGCTGCCACAGTGCGGGCAATAACTCCAACGCCTCCTTCGACAATGGCACCGTGTGCGCTTGCAGATGCTTGCCCGTTTTCATTTCTATGGCGGGAATGCGCCACTCCTGCGCCTCCTTGTCGAACTGGTCCCAGCGGGCCTGACGAAGCTCTTTGGGCCGCGTCCAGGTCAGTAGGCCAAGCCGAGCGCAGAGTTTGGTCAACGGGTCTGCCCGCGTGGTATCCCTAAGATCGCGGACAAACTGCCCGAATTCTTTCCGAGTGGTTAGGGCAGGCCGGTGGTTGACCGTGTGCTTCTCGATCGCCCCGCGCATGGATGCCGCCGGGTCGTAGGTCGCCTTGCCCGTCTGAATGGCATAGCGAAACACCTGCCCGCATATCTCACGCAGCCTGCCCGCGGTGTAGGCCGTACCACTGGCTGCGACTCCCTGGATCATCGCCAGCACCTCTGGGGGCTTAACGTCCGCCACCGGGCGGTTGCCAATCGTCGGGAAAATGTGCTTCTCCAGCTGGGCCAACCGTTTCGCTGACGTGTTGGCAGCGCAGCTCTTCGCCTTCATGGCGTGCCATGCCAGGGCAACCGCCTTGAACGTGTTAGCCGCAGCTCCAGCCTTCGCATGCTTTTCCTCGCGTTTGGCCTCGCTGGGGTCTATCCCCTCTGCCAGGCGTTCCCTGGCCTTCTCGCGCTTCTGACGGGCCTTGGCGAGCGAAACCTCTGGGTAGGTACCCAGTGCCAGGGTCTTCCGCTTTCCCGTAAAACGGTAGTCCATTCGCCAGTACCTGCCGCTGGCTTTGACCAGCAGGTACATCCCCTGCCCGTCGGCGTACTTTTCGCCTGCCGCCGCCCCTTTGAGCTTGGCCTGCCTGACAAACGTGTCTGTTAGCGCCATGAGTCATCCCCCTTTTTTGACGGTATCTCGGACGCGGTACTTGGCAGATACCGTCAGAAATACCGTGTTTCTGACGGTATCACATGGTGTGCCTCGATTCCCCTTGAGAAAAGAAAAAACCCGCTCTCCAATGAACGAGGCGGGTTTGAGGGGTCTTGAGACCGGGCGAAACGGTTGAATGGTGCCGATTGTCGGAATCGAACTGACGACCTACCGCTTACAAGGCGGTTGCTCTACCAACTGAGCTAAATCGGCGCGAGGCAATTCTATCTACTTGACCCGCTTGAGCGACGGCCGC
>Ga0136611_10001924_pt1 | contig 14438 bp, 14 predicted proteins | sample AntDrymUQ2232306_2_FD_106645 | JGI IMG/M metagenome (GOLD analysis project Ga0136611, IMG submission 106645) | Polar desert sand microbial communities from Dry Valleys, Antarctica - metaG UQ223 (23.06) | ecosystem: Environmental > Terrestrial > Soil > Desert | place: Antarctica: Dry Valley...
ATATACTACTCAATTAAAATATTAATACTAAAAATAAATTATAATTGTAATAATAAAGCAAATCTAGATTAATAAAAAAATAATAATTTAAAAAAGTGTAGATTACATCTAATAAGGTGTAATAATATTAAAAAAAACTAACCTCTTAGTAAAGAAATGTATTCTACACTTATAGTGTTTCTCACTCTGTAAAAAATGATTATAAGAGCTAACCCGATAGCGCTTTCTGCTGCCGCCACACACAAAATATATAAAGCCATCAAAACCCCAACTAAATCATCTAAGTAGGCAGCGAAAGTGAGAAAGACTAAATTAATTGATAGTAAAGTTAATTCGACAGCAAGTAAAATACTGATAACCAGCCTTCGATTAAAAAAAATGCCGGTAAGTCCAATCCAAAAAACAATAAAACTTGTTAGGACTAATAAATCTAAAGGGCCGTAGACGTTCATATATTTGATTTATGATCTAATGAAAATAATAAATTAACTTTTTTTTATGTTATTTATTATAATTTGTAGCATTTAATTTCTTATATATCTATATATTAATAGCTGAAAAAATTAAAGTACATTTTTTGCTAAATTTAAAACCGAACTGCAGTTTTTTTTAAGCTCAAAGGTAACAACACCGCTTACCTTTTTAAACAGTGCAAGTTTGCGGTCATTTATAGTAATGGCGCTATTAGTATTTAGTCGTAACGCGGTACCATCATATCGTCGCAAACTTTTTTTAGTATTGACCACTACAAAATTATGTAAACGATTAGACCCGGTCAAATTTTGTACTTTGGATGAGGCCGTTACTTTATGTAAGCTTGACCTTCCTTTTTTGACGCTTGCTTTCAAAAAATCCCCTGTTATGCATGGTTTCATGCTGTTTTTTGATTTTTTAGTTTGAATTACTTGAGCAATAATGATGCCACTATTGTCTTTAATTTTTAATTTACTTCTAGAGTATAACATAGATAAAGATAGTTATTTATTTTTTAATATTACTAGTATATAGAACTTATTAAAAAGTTAATAGTATTTCTTATGTTGCTTAATAATTTAATTTTCTTGCTTAATAATTTAATTTTTTAAAACCTAATTTTTTTATAATTAATAATATTTAATTAATACGATTAAAAAAAAGATTAAACTTAAAAGTAAGATTGCAAAAAAAACAATTATACCAGCATTTAACAAATCAAAATCCCCGGTATAAAAAAGTTCACTGTCTAAACTTTCAATAATAACTTCTTCGTATAAGGCTACACTGTAAGGAAGTAGCAAAAAAAGTAAGATGTGAAAACTATATATAAAATTAAATATAAAAAAGTGCTTTAGCCTAGCGCTTTTTACATATGCGGGACAAAAAAAACAAAAAAAATTATATACTACAAAAATAAAATTACTATAAAACAAATATATATAAAAAACAATAGTAATACTTTGGCTTTGGTAAATTATTTTCTTTTGCAAGCCTTCACTTAAAGAAGAAATTACTTTGTCATTACCAGAAAAATAAATTAAGTTTGAAAGAAAAAAGTGTTTATATTCGTCAGGCTCTAAAGTTAAAGTAATACATTGTTTTGTAATTACACTAAGCTTTGAATAATTTTCTACTTTAAACATTATATTATAAAAAAGTAATTTGCTTTTTAAATAACTAAGGTAACTATTAATCTTACTTATACTATTGTTATTTGTATATACTATATTGTTTTCCTTAGTAAATTCTTTTTGTATAGCATTAGTAACATTATAAAAATAATCGTAACGTTCTTTTAAGCCTTCATTATAGCTAAAATCGATAAAGTTGTAATAATTTAAATAATAAGATACTTGAAATTCGAGTATTAAACTTAATTGTATATAAATTAAAGCAAACAATGAAAGCGCTAACAGTATAATGTAAAAAATTCTATATTTGACTTCTCCGTAAATGCTATCTAATACGTCAATTTTTGGTTTTATAATTTTAAATTTTTTTATTATAAACTAATTTTAATGTAACTTGAAAAGTATTATGCTAGTAGTACCTAAGTACAAAGTTGATAGTTATTTAATTTATAGCAATAATAACCTTTTTAGCTATGCTCAAATAAATTACTATTCATTTTTTAATTACTACCGGAACTGACAAGACTTGAACTTGCAATCTTCCGTTCGACAAACGACTGCCTTAACCAATTAGGCCACAGCTCCGTAGATAGCAAAGTATAAAGATCTTTTTAGTTGAAAGATGTAAAAGTAATTAGTATAACGTTAGTTATAGTTGCTTTTTGTACTATGTTAGATTAATACGTAGTATTTTTTTTATAGGTAAATACTTATATATTATAAAACTTTTAATTTTCCTATTTTTGGTAGATTTTATACTTATAATGTATTACAACTATAAGTAGAAAATATACCAAAAAATATTTTATAGAGCAAAAAGAATTAGAAAAACAACCATTAAAGTAAATAATGCAATGGCCTCCGTTAAAGCAAAGCCTAAAATAGAATAAGAAAATAATTGTTTTGTTAAAGAAGGGTTTCGTGCTACAGCAGAAATTAATGAACCAAAAACAATACCAATACCAGTCCCAGCTCCTGCAAGTGCAATGGTTGCGGCACCAGCGCCTATAACTTTTGCGGATTCGTACATTTCAAATTTTAAATATATTTTTAAACTATTTTTTAAAACTTAATAGATTAATAGTTTCTTTTGGAGTATACACCAACGGCTTTTAAAAAAAGCTACACCAACGGATAGTATTGGATTCGAACCAATGAAGTTTTAATATCAACTACTTTAGCAAAGTAGCGCCATAACCAACTCGGCCAACTATCCATAATTTAAATAACGTTTAAGTAGTAGTTAACTTTTAATTTTATATATATATATACTTTAACAGCTAACCATTTTTTTAGTTAACTTAAGTTAAAACGCTTTAAAAAAGTTAACTTTTAATTTTATATTATTAAATAGTTAACACGTATATTAAAGTTAAATATACTATATTACTATATCTTAATTATTACATTTTTTTAAAACTTAACTAAAAAAATACTACGTATTAGATATAAAAAAAAAATCTAACACTAACGCTGTTATTAATAATACATTGTATTATAACTAAAAGCGATTGCTATAAAAAATAAATTAATAATATATATAAAATATTAATTAAGAAAAAAAACATCTCCGGGAAAGCAGGGAAAGCTGTTTTTTTTTTGGATTTTTTTGTTTAAGTATACACCCTTTCTTAATTGTTGTCTTGCGCTTGAAATGCTAGATCTTAATACATTACGTTTTAAAATAATGTCAAGTCGACATTCTAAAAAATTAATGTAATTAACTATAGCTCTAGAATCATAGTTAAAAGATTTAAAAAAACTGTTTTTTTTTTCAGCTTGCTTTTTAGTTAAACTTAAGTTGTTTTTTGAGTTTAATGTAAAAGCAGAATAATTTAAAAGAGACTTGGATGATATATAAGAGTATACACGACTAAGCCTTGATTTTTCCTTTAATGTTATATTATAATGAGATATATTGTGCTTTCTACGATTAAAAGAAGTCAAAAGATTATTTTGACTAACTTTTACAGAATTATAGCTTATTTTTTTGAAGCCGTTTACATATGACGAGGGTTTTAATCTTTTAAACGAGGAAAGCATTTTAGCTTTGTGTTGTTTTAATTTTTTAAATTTAAATAACTCAGCGTTTTTATATTTAAATTTTATAAGGTTATTTCCTTGTATAAACAAAAGCTCATTTTTTTCGTTATAGCTTTCTACATTATTATCGTAATAGCTATCAACGCTATAAGATCTAAGTAATAAAGTAGTTTTGCTTCTTTTAAATGTAAGTAAAAGCTGAATACTGTTACATTTATGTTTAATTTCTAAATTTGTAAAGGTGAAATAATGATCAAGCTTGTTAACTATCGGTCTTATCATAATTGTTTGTAATGTAACATATATTAAACTATTAAAATTATAAAATTTATTTATAATATATTAATATTTAATTTTTAAATAACTATTTAATTTGTAAGTAGCTTTTTTAGATTTTTTAAGTATAGATACTACTATTAAAATAATAATTTGAAAAACGTCTACTTTTAAAATAAGTAGTTAATAATCTAACACTAGAAAAGCATTTTTGTAATCTAATGTTTTTTTTTTTTCTTATACAAAGCTCTTTTTTTAACACTTACAAACTCCCCGAGCTTGTAACCAACATTGTGCTCAGTAATATTTATTTTAACAAACTTCATTCCAGAATGTACACTATAGCTTTTGCCGATCATTTCAGGAAGAATGGTCGAATTTCTTGCATATGTAAAATTATGTTTTTCTATAATGTTAGAATTATAATCAGATTTTAAAATATGCTTTGATTTTTTTTCAGTTATATACATTCCTACTGGCGTGTACGGTATTTTATAAGAAGATCGTGTCATAATTAATATTTTTAAAATTTATATTGCCTTTTTTAGACTACCTTAACTTATTATTTTGGTATACGTACTATATAAAGCGTACTAAGTTTATATATATTATAAAAATCTTTTTATAATCTACTAAGCCCCTAGGTCTCAAAGCTAATAATGTAAACTATTTTTAATATATTTTTTACTTATTTTTTGTAAATTTAAAGACGTTTAAACTCTTCGCTTTTTAGGTGGACGTCAGCCATTGTGTGCGGCTCCCGATGTGTCTTTAATTAACAAAACAGTAAGGGCTTTTTCGAAAAAACGAAAAACTCTTACTTTTGAGCCTAAGGCACCCTTTATATGTATTACAGCGTATTTATATCCAAAACTTAAAGCTTTTTCTAATAATCCTTTGTATACTAGCCTTTGAGAGAGTTTTGTTTTTCGACGGCCCTTTGTCATCTTTAATTTACCGGCAGAAATAGATGTTTTGGTTTTATTTTCCCCAAACAAACTTGATATTAAAGCTAATGTATTATTTTTAGTTCGATGAATACTTATAAGACAGATTAAATTAGAGTTTGGTGAGTAGAGCTCATAATTTTTTTTTGTACTATATATATTTTTTTCTAACGACTGCTTGTCTTTAGCCATTGTTTTGTTTTTGGTATACGTATTTTCTAGTTTAATTTTAGTTAAAAATTGCTTTTTTTAAATGTAATAAAAAAATTAAAACTCTTAATATATATTTAGTTTTTACTAAGAGGTTAGTTTTTGATATATATTATTTATAAGGTTATTATATATATTAAAAGAAGAGTAAGTGCTGTTTTTTCGCTATTAAGTGCTTAATATTTAAAAGCTTTAAATAATAAAAATAAAGTTTAAAAATCAAAGTAATTAAGAAAGTACAGAATAATTGTAGATCGATTATATTTTTAATAGCAATTAAAACCACCTAGGTAAGTTTAAAATTATAATAGTTAATAGTTATAATTTTAAAATTTTCTTTTAAGCCCAGTCTAAAGCTCCCTTAGACCACTCATAAACAAAACCTAGTGTAAGAATTAAAAGAAAAATCACTCCCACCCAGTAGCCTAAAGACCCTATAGATGCAAGAGCTATAGAATAAGGAAAGCAAAAAAGTATTTCTAGATCCATTATCAAAAATAATAATGCTACCAGATAAAATCTAACGTCAAACCTGCTTCGTGCGTCATCAAAAGGATCAAAGCCACACTCATAACTGGATGTTTTTTCGGAATAAGATCGACGAACAGCTACTAAAAAGGCCGCACCGCTAAAGATAGATGCAAAGGCTCCTGCTGCTACAAGATAAATTAATATAGACAAGTAATCGTACATGTTAGTTAAAGGTGTTTTTAATATAATTTAGTAGTATACAAAAAAACAAGTATTATATATATATTAACTTGTTTTTTATCATTGCTTCCAGTCAAGATGCTATATACTAGTACTTAATATATATATATTAAATTTTTAATAGCTATTAAATTAAAACTTATAATTTAAGTTAATTTATATAAAATGTAATAAATGCTTTTTTAAAAAAGCATTATTGCTAGGCTCAAAGCAAAAATACAAGCATATTAAAGTAAACTAAAAAAAGTTTAATTAACATTACGATTAACTACATATTTTACTAATAAAAATTATATACTTAGTTAATTTAAGTATAAAAAATATATTTTTTATACTTTGATTGTGGCGTACATAGTGTAATTGGATTGCACAAGGCTTTGTGACAGCCTTAGAACAAGTTCGAACCTTGTTGCACGCCTTTAAAAAAATACGTAATGTATTAAATTATTAAAACTAGATCGAAAAACCTTTTTTTCTTTCTATAATCTATAACTTAAATAAATAATAACGTAAGTTGTTAGAAAGTAAAAAAGAAATTTTGCTATTACTTACACTACTTAAAATAAACACTATAACAAGATGAATCTTTTTTTTATATTTTGCGCGTTACTTATAGCATGCGCTGTCTTTGTAGTTCAATGTAATAACCCCGTGTATGCGGTATTATTTTTAATTTTAGCTTTTTTTAATGCCAGCGCGTTAACCCTTTTAGCAGGGCACGACTATTTAGCCGCTTTGCTTATTGTTCTTTACGTAGGTGCAACCTGCACTTTTTTTTTATTTGCCATTATGATTTTAAACATTCAAATAGCAGAAATATCAGAAAAACGATTAAAACTAGCCCCTATAAGTGCTGTTGTTGGTATTATTTTGGCTTTAATATTAGAAAATGTAATAACTTCTTTTGAAAGTCCTATTAATTATAAAAGTGATTACGATTATTTAATAACTAATAGCTACTGCGGTCCTGAGCAAATACGTTTTTTAATTGATACGTCTACTCAAATATACAGCCTAGGTACCATTTTGTATACTCATTACGGTTATTTATTGATTTTAGCCTCTCTTATACTTATGTCAGCTATGATTGGAAGTATTAGTTTAACATTGACTAAAGGTACAGGTAATCTTCGTCAAGTAGTTTTTGAACAAAATATACGATCTTTCAAAACTTCAATACGTAAACACAGCTAGTTTACTAATTTTAAAAAAGTATTTAAATTTATTAAAACGTGTAATTTACACGTAATAATTTTTTGTAGTTATAACTTGTACTCTCAAAATATATATAGGTAAATATATTTTGTAATTAATTAAACCTACTATACGTTAAACTAAAAAACTAACATTATTTTTATAGGTAAATATACTAATATTATAAAAACTATAAAGTTACAAATTAAGTTATTTAATATTACCAAATTTAAGTTACTTTTATAGGTAAATATCGATTATGTATGAATTGTAACCGAAGGGTCAACAATTTGGATGAAATTGTGCACATTAAAATATAAATTTATATATGTCAACAATTTGGATGAAATTGTGCACATTAAAATATAAATTTATATATAATTTTTATATATTTACCTATATATATAGATTACCTTTTTTTATAAACATTACTTTCCTGCATGCAAAACAAAAAATTCTCCATCAATTAACATTACAACTTAAATCTATTGTTAAAACCGGGCGACCATGAGATACTACTATGATGCAAAACAATCAGCTTTTTCAGCAAAACAAGCAACCAGCTTAACCTTGATTTGCTTAACATACAAGAGCTTAATCAAGTTAAGCAAGATCTTAATCAATCTAATATTAAATTACTGACGGCCAGATTAGCCGAAAAACAACAATCAAAGCTCTATTAAATAGGCAAGACAGGTACGCAAAACATTAGGTAATTAGCACACAAGCGTTAATTAGACTGTATTACAATGCCTGTATAGATGTTATAATTTCTGAACAATCTTATCAACTTGCTAGGTTACGTAATGCAAAGGTGATATCAAAGAGATTTTTTTGCCGGTTATATAAAAAGACAAACTTAAAAGTTCTAATCGAAGGCCGTATATATCATTATACCGATGAAAACTCGGCATAACAAGATACCAAAAGTCTTTCACCTTAGGTTTGCGGTGTTGCTATTGCTAAAGATAGCTATTAAAAATTTAATAATTGTACTTAAATACTCTAACGTACAAAACAAATATTTTTTCAGTAGTAAAATGCAAAGCTCTAACCACCTTGAACGTACTTTCTTATATACTGCATTAATAAAATTGTTAGCAAAGTCGGTAAGCAATTTATTTTTAAATAAGTTAACAAGCATATTACCTTTTGTAAGGGTTACATTACAAAACTTTGGAAAAGCCTTAAATCTATATAACTTGTTAGACAAATCATAGGCCATAGCTCCATTAACACTACTCAAAGATATATAGATCACGCTACCGATGACATTATCACACCGCTCTTGATAATGTCTTTAACATTATACATCTGATCAACGCTTTGTCTTACTATTATTTTTTAATGGTAGAGTCCAAAAATCTGGATGGCTTAGCCATCCAGTCGGCCTTCGATTAGATGATAATGATAAGTTTTTTTAAAAAGCTTTTACTGCTATATTTAAAAATAAATAGATAAACTAGAAAGTTACACTTTTTTTATTTAAGGCACTATTATTTTTTAATCCTGGGACCTAAAGACAGAATAAATATGTAATCTACACTCTTACTATTAGTACTTAAATCATTAGTTACTTAAGTTTAATTTTTTTTTAAATTAGATCTTCCGGTAGCTTAAAGGATTAGAGCAGCGCTCTTCTAAAGCGAAGGTTCTAGGTTCGAATCCTAGCCGGAAGATAAATTTAAGTAATATTAAATTAAAAAAATCTATTATTATAAAAAACTTGTATATTAATAATATAGTTGTAACTACAAATTAATATAGTTGTAACTACAAATTAATATAGTTGTAACTACAAATTTTTTTTGATTTGCGTTATTAATTATTATGCGCTTTGCGTTTAACGGCCTATATAATAAATTTATATATATAAAATAAATATTTTATGTAATAGTATATAAATTAATTAAGTTTAAATTAATTACTCTAAGCATTTAAAAATAATTAGTTATACATAGATAATTAAAATTATTAAACTTAATTGTATAAATTATGTATATTTTAAAACTTTTAGCATGTTTGACCTTTCATACAACGTAGCAAAAAAACAGTATACATTTAATAATGTAAATAGCGCAACAAATAAAAACTTATCGCTTTTAAAACAACCTTTGTTAAGTGATGTCAATGCGCATTTGATAGAGTATCCAACCCCAAGTAATTTAAACTACTTTTGGGGCTTAGGCTCTTTAGCAGGTATATGCTTAATAATACAAATAGCAACTGGCGTTTTTTTAGCTATGCACTACTGCCCTGATGTCAATCTTGCTTTTAGTTCTGTAGAGCATATAATGCGAGACGTTAATGGGGGTTACATTTTACGCTATGCCCACGCAAATGGTGCAAGCCTTTTTTTCTTAGTGGTTATGACACATATACTTAGAGGACTCTATTATGGTTCATATTACGCCCCACGAGAAGCAGTATGGCTAATAGGTGTAGTAATATTATTTTTAATGGTCGCTACCGCTTTTATTGGTTACGCTCTTCCTTTTGGACAACAAAGTTTATGGGGTATAAGTGTGATTACAAGTTTATTTTCAGTAGTGCCTTTTGTTGGTAATGACCTTGTTATGTGGCTTTGGGGTGGTTTTTCCGTAAACAACGCTACTTTAAATCGTTTTTTCTCTTTACATTACTTGCTTCCTTTTTTAATTGCTGGTGCCGCTATTGTACATATTGCTGCCTTACACCATAAAGGATCTAACAACCCTTTAGGAATTAACGCATCATCAGACAAAATAAGCTTTTACCCGTATTTGGTAGCAAAAGATTTGGTGGGATTTTTGATATTATTTATAATTTTAAGCGCTCTTGTTTTTTTTGCACCTAACTTGCTAAGCCATCCAGATAACTACATACCTGCAAATAGCCTAGTAACTCCTTTGTCCATTAGTCCTGAATGGTACTTTATGATAGTGTACTGCATTTTACGGTCTATACCAAATAAAACTGCAGGGGTTTTGGCTATAGCCTTAGTTTTTGTAGCCTTAGCCGCCTTACCCTTTTTAGCAGGTTCACCTATACGTTCATCAAGCTTTAGACCATTACATCGAAAGGCTTTTTTTGGCTTTGTAAGTAGCTGCCTTGTACTATCATGGGCGGGAGGTAAACCAGTGGAAGAGCCTTATATTTTCATAGGTCAACTTGCAACTGCTTACTTTTTCCTTTACTTTTTCGTTCTAGTTCCGGGCTTAGGGCGGTTAGAGTATTTACTTTTAACTCGAAGGCGTTATAGTTAATAAATAATAAGATTACTATAAATAGTTATAATTTTAAAATGTATAATACGTAGTTATTTGCATATATACTAATTTAAATTTATCTCTTTAACGTATTACGTAATTACGTAATACATGCTATCAGCCTATTTGTAAAGCGTTAAATCACGTAACTGTTATAAGGTATTAGTTAGAAAAACAAGTAACTTACAACTCTTTGCGTAGCATCTACGCTTTATTTTTTTAAGATCGATAGTAAATAAAAAAAAAATAGTTTACTAACATAACACTAACTAAAAACTTTTTTTTTTTCCGAGGAAAAATAGAAAACTTCTATTTTTTTAAGCATTACTTATTATAACTACAAACATTAGATATATAATTCGAAGATCGCATACTAAAAAGATAGACGGAGACGTTAAAACTACAAAAAAGATGAGTGCTGAAAAAATCATAATAATTGCATAATGAAAGATTAAGCCAGACTGAGTAGTACCAAGCATAGTGTATAGCTTTTTAAGCTTTGACGTTAACCCTAAAGTACCTACAGGTAAAAGCTCTAGTAAACCTTTATCAAAAACATCTATTAAATTAAAACTAAGCTTGAAAGACGGATATGCAATCAAATCATTTAACAACTTGTCATACAACCACCGTTGGTTTAAAAACATAATGTAATTTTTGTAATACTTACTTGCATCATAGCTTCGCTTAATGAAATATAAATTGAAAAGATAGGCTAAAAAAGCCCCAACAAAGGTTAAAATTAATGGAAGTAGTTTAACATTTAACGTTAAAAACTCCGCTTCTATAAAGTATGAATTATTAGGATTTACAAAAATGGCGTTGTTCCAAAAATCAGTACCTACTCCAATAAACATTTCTTTAAATAAAAAACCCGCAAATATAGACCCCAAAGCCAAAATAACTAATGAAAAGCTCATAACACTATCCGGGTCGTGAGCTCCGACTATATTAGACTTATGTAAATTAGATACTTTGACGTTACTAAATCTTTTATTATTATAATTAGAGCTTGCATACGAATTAAAACAAAAAAATATTAAACGAAAGCTGTAATAGCTTGTAGTTAAAACACTAAAAGATGCAATCAGATAAGAAAAATGCACACTTAAAGCATAGCGAGCACAAGCTAATTCAAGTATAAAATCTTTAGAGTAAAAACCTGTTAAAAAGGGAGTACCTATAAGTGCCAAAGACCCTATAAGAACTAAAGTATAGCTAAAAACCAATACTTGGGTTAAGCCTCCGTATTTACGAATATCTTGCTCATTTGCTAAAGCATGAATAATTGCACCCGCACTTAAAAATAGTAAAGCTTTGAAGAAGGCGTGGTTAAACAAATGAAAGATACCTACGGCATAATTAGAACCCCCACAAGTAGTTACCATATAACCTAGCTGGCTACATGTTGAATAAGCAATAATTCGTTTTAAGTCATTTTGTACTAAACCTATAGTACCCGCAAACAAACAAGTAATAGCTCCAATAAAGGCTATCACCCCTGAAGCAAAGGGCGCGTGTTCTAATAAGGGAGAACTTCTGGCTAATAGAAAAACCCCCGCAGTAACCATTGTAGCCGCATGAAGCAAAGCGGATACTGGCGTAGGGGCGTTCATTGCTTCTGGTAACCATGCGTGAAGACCAAATTGACCCGATTTACCCATAGCTCCTACAAACAACATTATACAGGCTAGTTCTAATAAGTTGAAACTAAAAGGGCCTAAAACTAAAGCATTATTTACATTATCATTCATTGCTGATGCAAAAATAACATTATAGTTTGTTGTTTTAAAGCTATAAAATAAAATTATAATTCCTAAGGCCAAGCCCACATCACCTACTCTATTTAGCAACATTGCTTGTATAGCCGCTTTAGAAGCTTGAAGCCTAGTAAACCAAAAACTAATTAACAAAAAAGAAGCCAAACCAACTCCTTCCCAACCCACAAAAAGTTGAATGTAATTATCAGCGGTTACTAAAATAAGCATAGCCACAGTAAAAAGTTTTAGGTAGCTTAAAAAACGAATAAAATGCGGATCTTGTATCATATAGGAGCATGAAAAAATAATAACAAGACAGCTTACAAGTGTAACAACTATAATCATTACTGCACTCAAGGTATCAAATAGAAACCCCCAGCTTGCGTCAAAAAGCTCCACACTGAAAAAAGGTGCCACCACTATAACACAAGGACTGGCGCATAAGGCGACCTCATAAAAGATGATAGCGCTCAGCAAAGTACAACATACGGCGCTAAAAACGCTTAATAAGGCGCTGCCCCTTGCTCCTAAAAATCGTCCGAAAAGAGCCAAACAAAGAAAACAACTTAATGGTAAAGCTAACAAAGTTAAATACATATTAATGATTATTGAATTATTAAAAATAAAATTAGTAAGATCGCTTTTTTATCTTATATTTACGTCATGTTAAGATGTTATATATTAGTATAAAACTTTACTTTAGTAGTACCAGCGATTTTTTTTTACAAGCTTTGAAGGCGTTAAACTTTTTTTAATATATAGTTTATAATTATAAAGCTTTAAAGGGTCAACATTTTACTTATTTAAATATAAAGTTTATAATTAGAAAGCTTTAAAGGCGTTAGACTTTTTTTAATATATAGTTTATAATTATAAAGCTTTCAAAACCATTTTAATCTCCACTGGAAATTTTAAGCCTAAAAAAAAGTTAATATATAAAGACGTAGTAGTGTTGTTTTTAATCTTAGTATATACACCTGCCTTATTATGTGACAGCGCAAACTGCTCTCTTGTTTTTTTGTATACATGAGGGCTTTTGATAACCGTATATAGGCAATTATAGCTATTATTATTATAATGATTATGATAGTTATTAATGTCTCGCACTGTTCTAAGGTAGCTTAAATCTTTAAATTTTAAAGCTTTTAAAGTTATTAGATATTTTATTGTATTTTCAGTGTCTGACCGCCGCCAGGTTTTTAAATTAATTTTATTATTTATAGGTATATTTGACAAGACAGGTAAATTACTAGTATTTAAAATGTTTGTTAGTTTTGCTATATAGTTATTGTATAACTTTAAAGATAAAAAAAGATCATCTTGCTCAAAGCTGCTAAAACTGATACTTACATTAGTAAAAGCTTTAGTTTTAATATAACGTAATACAGGATAATTTAAAGTTTCTATCTTACAACGTTCAAGCTTTTTAGAATGGTTTTGTTTAAGATTTAAGCTTTCTTTTTTTAAATGATTGTTAGTTGTTAATAGCTTAACATCTTGAAATAATTCATAAATTCTCATGGTTAATGTAATAATATAATGTAAAAAAGTAGCTATATTACTTAAAATAAATTAAAAGTATTTTATTTTAAGTAATATAGCTACGTAAAGCAAGTACTTATTTAAAAATATATAACGAATTTTATAGCTTGTAATATATAAAAATATATTTCGATTTAAACTTATAGTGTTACACGTTTAACTCCATATTTAGAACGACTTGTTTTGCGATTATTTACGGGTTTACAGTCATACAATCCTCGAATAATTCTGTATTTTACACCCGGTATATCTCTTACTCTTCCTGCTCGAATCATTACACTTGAATGTTCATGTAAATTATGACCTATACCAGGTATTTGTCCTATTATTTTCCGGCCGTTGGTTAATCTTATTTTAGCTACTTTTCGAAGCCCACTATTAGGCTTTTTAGGAGTAGTTGTGTAAACCTTTAAACAAATTCCACGTCTTTGCGGGCATCGTTCAAGAGCTTTTACCTTCAAACGAAGTCGTTTGGGTTTTCGTGCTTTATTTAGTAATTGAGCTATTGTTGACATTTTTATAGTATTTTAAAAATCTATTTTAAAAAATTATTTAAAAAAGTAATATATTTACCTTTAGTGTTTTTTTTTTAAGTTACTTTATTAGTTAATTATCTATTTGATATATTGTTAGTTAAATAGAAAATAAACCTAGATTATACTAACATATATATATAATTAATAGCGCTCAGGAAAGCCGGATTTGAACCAGCGCCACCTATTCCCAAAACAGGTATGTTGACCACTACACTATTTCCTGGGTAAAAAGAAGCAATCTTATTAATTATTTAGAAGTAATTAATAAATTATTTAGAAGTAATTAATAAATTATTTAGAAGTAATTAATAAATTATTTAGAAGTAATTAATAAATTATTTAGAAGTAATTAATAAATTATTTA
>Ga0136611_10001925_pt1 | contig 14436 bp, 9 predicted proteins | sample AntDrymUQ2232306_2_FD_106645 | JGI IMG/M metagenome (GOLD analysis project Ga0136611, IMG submission 106645) | Polar desert sand microbial communities from Dry Valleys, Antarctica - metaG UQ223 (23.06) | ecosystem: Environmental > Terrestrial > Soil > Desert | place: Antarctica: Dry Valley...
CGTCAAACGCAAGATGAGCAACTTCCCCCTCAAGCGCCCACCGTCCGCCGGCTCAGCCCCGACTCTCCCGCCCGTCGCCGTGACCTCCGTCCGCATCCTCTGGCCCTAAACTTATCGGTATTGAGGCTAGTCCGCATCGTCGAGAAGGTGTTGGTCTCGTGGGAGATCCCGCCAATCGCGAACCGCATGCCGCCTCCAGGTCGCTCGCTTCAGTCACGTCCATCGCATCCTGCATACGGGAGCCGCTCGGCCGCGGGACTGGACAATTGCCCGCGCGTCGCCGATAATCCCGACGCCATGCACGATACGTCGAGCGCAACGAGCGGTTTGGTCGGGGGCACCAGTCCCGTGGTTCAGGCTGCTGTCGTTCCGGTCGTATCCGTAGCGATCCTGGCCATCGCCATTATTGGCGGCCAGATTATTCGGCCCTCCGCGGGGGGCGTGCTCGGCTAAGAACAAGACCAGTCGAACGCGCACGAGGCCCCCGCGGCATGCGGGGGCCTTTTTGTGTGTCCGAACGTAGAGAGGGACCAGGAGAACGATGGCGACAGGGACGCTCGATCGACCGGCCGATTCGGCCTCGCAGGGCGCGGCGGGGACGCGCACCGGCGCCGCCTTGCTGTGCGACGCGCTCAAGGCCCACGGCGTGACCGTCATGTTCGGCTACCCCGGCGGGGCCGCCCTCCCGCTCTACCGCGAGCTCGCGAACCACCCCGACCTCCGTCACGTGCTCGTCCGGCACGAGGAGAACGCCGCGCTCGCCGCCGACGGCTACGCTCGCGCGACCGGCTTCCCCGGCGTCTGCGTCGCCACCAGCGGCCCCGGCGCCACCAACCTCCTGACCGGCATCGCGACGGCGATGATGGACTCCGTGCCGATCCTGGCGGTCACCGGCCAGGTCGCCACGTCGGCGATCGGCACCCAGGCGTTCCAGGAAGTCGATATCGTCGGGATGGCCCGGCCGGTGGTCAAGGCCGCGCTCCAGGCGCGCACCCCCGAGGAGGTGCCGGCGCTGGTGGCCGAGGCGTTCCGCGTGATGCTCGACGGCCGCCCCGGCCCGGTCCTGCTGGACCTGCCGAAGGACGTGCTGATGGGTCTGGGTGAGCCGGCCCAGCTTGCACCGGTTGCACCGGGCGCGATTGGGGCACGGCCGGCGTCCCTGGCTGCCGCGCGGGCCGCCTCCCCCCGCGCCGCCGACCTCGACGCCCGCCTCGACCACGTCGCCGCCCTGATCGGCCGCGCCGAGCGGCCGGTGCTCGCGGCCGGACGGGGCGTCATCCTGGCCGACGCCTGGGACGCCCTGCGCGACCTCGCCGAGCACGCCGACCTGCCTACCGTGACGACCCTGCTCGGCCTCGGGGCGATCCCCGAGTCGCACGACCTGGCGTTCGGGATGGCCGGCATGCACGGCACCGTCGCGGCCAACCTCGCGCTCCACCACGCCGACCTCGTGATCGGCGTCGGGATGCGCTTCGACGACCGCTGGGTCGGCCGCGCGGCCGACTTCGCACCCGGCGCCACGGTCGTCCACATTGACGTCGATCCGGCCGCGTTCGGGCGCACCGTCCGCTGCGACTATCCGGTCCTCGGCGACGCCGCGACGGTGCTCGACGGGCTGCTCGCCCGTGTGGCGCCGCACAACCGGAGCGTCTGGCTGGCGCGGCTCCGCGCCTGGCAAGACGAGCACGTCGCCTGCCTGGACCCGAGCGGCGACGGCGTGCTCGAATCCTCCGAGGTGCTCCGCGCGCTCGAAGCGGCGACCGGGGGCACGGCGACGTTCGTCGCGGACGTCGGCCAGCACCAGATGTTCGCCGCGCTCCACCTCGGCATCGAGACGCCGGGCACGTTCTTCACGAGCGGCGGCCTGGGGACGATGGGCTACGCGGTGCCGGCCGCGATGGGCGTCAAGGTGGCCCATCCCGAGCGCGAGGTGTGGGTCGTCGTGGGCGACGGCGGCTTCCAGATGAGCGCCCCGGAGCTGACGACGCTGCTCCACGCCGGCATCGAGCTGAAGATCCTGATCCTGAACAACTCGTGCCTCGGGATGGTCCGCCAATGGCAGGAGCTGTTCTATGACAACGTCTACAGCCACTCGATGCTGCCGCAGCCGAGCTTCGCGCGGCTGGCCGAGACGCACGGCTGCGCCGGCCGCACCGTCGAGCGCCACGAGGAGTTGGCCGAAGCGCTCGCCTGGGCCCGCGAGACGCCCGGTCCGGTCGTCCTGGACGTGTGCGTCGTCGTCGAGGAGACGGTCCTGCCGATGGTGCCGGCCGGCGCGGCCAACGGCGAGCTGATCTGCGCCGAGGGCCGCGTGATGTCGTAGTCACAAATAGTTGACAGCCCTCGGAATCGCCACTATATTGAGCGCCACGCTGGGCAGCCGCACCTCGAAGGGGGCGGTCCGGGCGATGTGACGGCGCGACGGTGCGTCGGCGAATTCGGTCCACGGTTACCGGACCCAAGTCTCGACGAGGAGGCGCTGTCCGATGCGTACTCAGTCCCGCTCTGCCCGTGCATTCGTGCTCGTGCTCGCGCTCGCGCTGACCTCGGCCTGTCAACCGTCCGCCGCACCCGCCGCCCCGGCCAAGCCGGCGGAGAGCAAGCCGGCCGCGACGACGGCCCCCGCCGCTCCCGCCGCGCAGCCTGCCGCCACGACCGCGCCCGCCGCGGCTGCAAAGCCGGCCGAGTCCAAGCCGGCCGCCGCCGGTGGCGTCTCCTGCGCCGATGCCGGCACGCGGGGTAGCGGCGGCGCACCGATCAAGGTCGGGTCGAGCATCTCGCTGACCGGCGCGACCGCCAACTTCGGCGTCAACATGCGGCGCGGCGTCGAGATCTGCCTCAAGGAGTTCAACGAGGCCGGCGGCTACCAGGGCCGGCCGGTCGAGGTCATCTTCCTCGACGATCAGGTCAAGCCCGAGATTGCCGTCAACAACATCACCCGCTTCATCACCCAGGATAAAGTGATCGGCATCCTCGCGCCGGTCAACTCCGGCAACGGCCTGGCGTTCCGCCCGAAAGTCGAAGAGGCCGAGATCCCGACGATCGTCCCGATCGCGACGACGGTCACCGTCGTCTACGACAGCCCGATCTACCAGCAGGGCGTCAGCAAGCCGTCGCCGTGGATGTTCCGCGCCTCGATGCAAGACAACTTCCAGGTCGAGACGATCCTCAACTACGCGCGCGCGAAGAACTGGGATGCCATCGGCCTGATGCACGATTCGTCGGGCTACGGCCAGGGGACCAGGGACACCGCCGAGAAGATCATCAGCGCGGCCGGGATCAAGATCCTGGCGACCGAGACGTACAACATCGGCGACACCGACATGACCTCGCAGTTGCAGAAGATGCAGCAAGCGGGCGTCAAGCAGATCGTCAACTTCGGCCTCGGGCCGGAGGACGCCAACCTCCTCCGCAGCGCCCAGAAGATCAACTACAAGGTCCAATTCTCGGGCGCCTGGGGCTTCTCGGACCCGGTCGTGGCCCAGCTCGCCGGCAACGACCTGGTCGAGGGCGTGATCACCGTCGCCTCGTTCACCAACGACCAGAGCCCGGCCGCGGCCGACTTCGCTCGCAAGATGCAGGCGGCGTACAGCGAGAACCCGTTCCCGATCACGTCGGCCCAGGGGTACGACGCAGCCAAGATGATGTTCCAGGCGCTCAAGACATCCGGCCCCGACGCCAAGAAGCTGCGCGACGCGATCGAGAATCTCGACGGCTTCCAGGGCGTGACCGCCGCGCCGGCCAAGCCGTTCAGCCCGGAGCGCCACCATTCGCTCGAAGCGAAGGACATGTTCGCGGCGATCTACAAGAACGGCCAGCTCGTCCGGGCCGACTAGCCCGAGTAGCCCACGTAGGCCCGAGTAGGAAGGAGCGGCGCGGGTCGGCGGTCGCGGGGCACGATGGCCTCCCGCGACCGCGGCCCCGCGCCCCGTCATCGACATGGACCTTGCCGAGATCGTCTCGACGTTCTTCCGAATCTTGCCACAGGCGCTCGTGAGCGGGGTGGCGCTCGGGAGCGTCTACGCCCTCATCGCCCAGGGGTACTACGTCACCTTCACGACTACCGAGACGCTGAACTTTGCCCAGGGCGAGTTCCTGATGGTCGGGGCCTTGACCAGCTTCAGCTTGATGGTCCTGGCCGGCGTGCCCTTCCTGGTCGCGCTGCCGGCGGTCGTCGCCTTGATGGCCGCCATGGGCGTGGTCCTCGAGCGGATCGCGATCCGCCCGCTCCGCCAGCTGCTGTCGGTCGGCTGGATCTTGAGCACGGTCGGCACGAGCGTGATCCTGCGGCAGTTCGCCGAGATCTACTGGGGGCGCGAGCAGAAGCGCGTCCCGTCGATCTTCGGCGACGTCCCGCTCTACCTCGGCAACGTCGGCATCTTCCCGCAGGAAGTGTTCATCATCGTCGCCTCGTTGCTGACGATGGGCATCCTGCTCGTGTTCCTGAAGCGCTCGACGTTCGGCAAGGCGCTGCAGGCGGTCGCGTTCAACCCCGCAGCGGCCGGCTTGATGGGGATCAACGTCCGACAGATGGTCGTGGTCTCGTACATCATCTCGTCGGCCCTGGCCGGAATCGCCGGCATCCTGATCGCGCCGGTCATCTTCGCCCACGCCGAGATGGGCGCCCTGCTCGGCCTCAAGGCGTTCGCGGCGGCGATCATCGGCGGGATCGAGAACCCGGTCGGCATCCTCCTGATGGGCATCGGCCTCGGGATCGCCGAGTTCATCGTCGCCGGCTACAACGCCTCGTTCCGCGACGCGGCGACGTTCCTGATCCTGATCTTGATCCTGGCCTGGCGGCCCCAGGGGCTGTTCGAGCGGGTCACCGCCGAGAAGGTGTAGGGAAGGGCCAATGCATCCGTCGTTCTGGTCCCGCCGGATCGACGCGCCGATCTTCAGCGGCGTCTCGGTCGGCGGCGTCATCCTGACGCTCGCGGCCACCCTCGCCCTCGTCATCGTGCCGATCCTGGTCGATAACGCCTACATCATGCGGATCGCCCAGCAGATCGCCTTCTACACGATCGCGGCGATCGGGCTGAACGTGCTGGTCGGCTACCAGGGCCAGGTCTCGCTCGGCCACGGCGGGCTGTTCGCCGTCGGCGCCTATGGCTCCGCGCTGCTGGCCACCCAGACCTCGATCTCCGTGTGGATCGCGATCGCCGCCGGCGCCGCGCTGGCCGGCATCGTCGGGGCGCTGCTGGCATTGCCGACGCTGCGCGCCAAGGGGCCGTACCTGGCGATGGTGACGATCGCCTTCAGCATCATCGTCTTCGTGGTCGCCCAGAGCTGGGTCGGCCTCACGCGCGGCCCGGAGGGGATCAAGAACATCCCCGGACCGGACCTGTTCGGGACGACGATCCGCCAGCTCCGGACCTACGCTCCGTTCGGGGACGGCGGCCCGGCGATCAGCGGGGCCGTCGTCTACTTCTGGATCGTTGGGCTCGCGGCGCTCGCGGTGCAGCTCCTGGCCAACAACCTCCTGGCCGGTCGCTGGGGACGGACCATCAACGCCGTCCGCCAGAGCGAGGTCGCCGCCGAGACCGTCGGGGTGTCGGTATATCGCTGGAAGGTCGGAGCCTTCGCCTTCAGCGCCGTGCTGGCCGGCCTGTCCGGCGCGTTCTTCGCACACCAGGACGGCTACATCGTCAGCGACACCTTCACCTTCAACAAGTCGGTCGAGCTGCTGGTGTACGTCATCCTCGGCGGGGCGCGCACCCTGTTCGGGCCGCTGATCGGGACCACCGTCCTGGTGATCCTGCCGGAGTTCCTCAAGACCATCTCCGAATACGCGTTCGTGCCGGCCTGGGCAAAACCGATCCTCGAGCATTACCTGCTGTTCTACGGCGCGCTGCTCATCCTGTTCCTGATCGCGATGCCGGAGGGGATGGCCGGCGCCCTCAAGGCGATCCCGGGTGTCAAGAGCCTCCTCCCGCCGACGCCGACGCCGACGCCCCGGACGGCGACCGCGCTCGCGCCGGCCGAGCTGGTCGTTGGCCGGGCACGCCCGACGCTCGTCGCCGACGACGTGAAGATGTACTTCGGCGGTGTCAAGGCGGTCGATGGCGTGTCGCTGGCGATCCAGCCGGGCACGATCCACGGGCTGATCGGCCCGAACGGCTCCGGCAAGAGCACGATGGTCAACGTCATGACCGGCGTCTATCGCCCGACCGGCGGGCGGGTGCGGCTCGGCGACACCGTAATGAACCATCTACCGCCGCACTCGATCGCCGCGCTCGGCGTCACCCGCACCTTCCAGAACATCCAGCTCTTCAAGGATCTCTCGGTCATCGACAACGTGATGATGGGCTACCACTTGCGCATGCGGTACGGGTTCGTCGATCAGCTCTTGCGGACCCGGCGCGCTCGGGCCGAAGAGACGGCCTACCGCCAGCGGGCGATGGCCCTGCTCCAGTTCCTCGACATCGCCCAGCTGGCCGAGGCCGAGGCTCAGTCGCTCCCGTACGGCCACCAGCGCCTCGTCGAGATCGCCCGCGCCCTTGCATTGGAGCCCGCTGTCCTGATCTTGGACGAGCCGGCGGCGGGCATTAACGCCAGTGAGATCGACCAAGTGTCCGAGGTGATCCGCCGCATCCGGTCGGCCGGCGTGACGATCCTGGTCATCGAGCACCACATGGACCTCGTGATGAGCGTGTCGGACCACGTCGTCGCGCTCGACTACGGCAAGAAGATCGCCGAGGGCACCCCGGCTGAGATCCAGGCCAACCCCCGCGTGATCGAGGCGTATCTCGGCGACCAGGACAGCTTCGCGCTGCCGGCCGAGGAGCCCGACGCGGGAACGGTCGAGTTGGCCGGCGCCGTGGCGTCGCCGAGACCGGAAGCCACCGAGTGATGGGCGCCGAGGTGGTCGGGCCGGACCCGCGCCAGAACGGCGCCGGGCGCGCCGGTGCCCCGCTCCTGCGGGTGAGCGACCTGTTCGTCAACTACGGCCAGGTCGAGGCACTCCATGGGATCTCGCTCGATGTCTACCCCGGCGAGGTCGTCGCCATCATCGGGTCGAACGGCGCCGGCAAATCGACCACGATGCGGGCGATCTCCGGCATGCTCGTGCCTCGCGCGGGCCGCGTCGTGTTCGACGGCCGCGACGTGACCGGGCTGCCCAGCCACGAGATCGTGCGCCTGGGCCTCGTTCACGTCCCCGAGGGCCGCCAGATCTTCGCCAATCAGAGCGTGCGGGATAACTTGATGCTGGGGGCGTTCCAGCAGCCGCGCAGCCGCGCAGCCGAGACGGCCGAGCGGCTGCGGCGGGAGCTGGATCGGTTCCCCGTCCTCCGCGAGCGCCAGGACCAGCGCGCCGGCACACTGTCCGGCGGCGAGCAGCAAATGCTGGCGATCTCGCGCGGGCTGATGGCCCGCCCGAAGCTGCTGTTGCTCGACGAACCGTCGATGGGCCTGGCGCCGCTGCTGGTCAGGCAGGTCGCCGAGACGGTGCGGCAGCTCAACTCGGAGGGCGTCACCATCCTGCTGGTCGAGCAATTGGCGATGATGGCCCTGAGCGTCGCCCACCGCGCTTACGTGATCCAGAACGGCGTCGTCCGGATCGAGGGCCCCAGCGCCGGCCTGGCCCGCAATCCCGAGGTCATCCGCGCCTACCTGGGCGGCGCCGCCCAACAGGTGGAGGCGCAACCTCCCGCCGGGTGACGCCAAGGCGCCAGTCCCGAATCGTTGCGGCCGTCCGCGACCGCGAGCCGGCCGACAGTCTCCTCCTCGTCCGCGCATGCAGCTCGTCTTGAGCCCGCCACCGAGGCGTGGGGTATACTGCACGGACCTCCCGAGGCGAGGGTCATCGCGTGCAGTCCCTGTCCATCGTGGTCCCGATCTATAATGAGTTCGAGAACGTCCCCGAGCTGCATGCCGAGTTGTACGGCGTGCTGGTCGGGTACGGCCGGCCGTTCGAGATCATCTACGTCGACGACGGCAGCCGAGACGGCAGCTTCGAGCGCCTCAAGGCGCTCGCTGAGGAGTTCCCCGAGGTCGTCGTGATCCAGTTCCGGCGCAACTTCGGCCAGACGGCCGCGCTCGCCGCCGGCATGGAAGCCGCCCGCAGCGAGATCCTGATCTTCATGGACGGCGACCTCCAGAACGACCCGGCCGACATCCCGCGCCTGATCGCGACGATGGAGGAGGGCGACTTCGACGTCGTCAGCGGCTGGCGCAAGCATCGCCAGGATCGCGCGGTCAGCCGCAAGTTCCCCTCGCGGATTGCCAACCGGCTGATTTCCTACGTGAGCGGCGTCCAGCTCCACGATTACGGCTGCACCCTCAAGGCGTACCGTCGCGAGGTGATGCAGAACGTCCGCCTCTACGGCGAGATGCACCGCTTCATCCCAGCCTACGCCAACTGGGCCGGCGCCCGCGTCACCGAGCTGGCGGTCAACCACCGCGCCCGGAAGTACGGGCAGTCGAAGTACGGCATCAACCGCACGGTCAAGGTGCTACTTGACTTACTCACGCTGAAGTTCCTCAGCTCCTACTCGACCAAGCCGATCCAGTTGTTCGGCGGCGTCGGGGCGCTCTGCTTCTTGGTCGGATTCCTGTCGTTTGCGCTCGTGCTGTACATGCGGTTTTTTGAGGGCGTGCGCGCGAACCGGAACCCCGTCCTACTCATGGGCGTGTTCATGTTCCTGGCGGGCCTGCTGTTCATCACCCAGGGCCTCCTCGCCGAGCTGGTGACGCGCACGTACCACGAGTCGCAGGGCAAGACGACCTACGTCATCAAGACCGTGATCGGGCGGCGGCCGTCGCTGTTTGCCCGCCTCGGGCACGCGACGCAGCCGGGGTCGCACCACCCGCGCGTGCGCCCGCGCAAGCGCCGGCCGCACGCGATGGCCGAGCGGCGCGAGCCGAGCCTGGTCGGCGCGACCGCATCGGCCGGCGACGGGCCGCGCGACGCCGCCGGCGACCAGTAGCGGAGAGGCCATGCGCCTCGCCGCCCCCCCGCCAGGCTCCCTCGGCGCGCGGCGACCGCGCGCGTTCGTCGCGGCCCATCCCGACGCCCTCGCGCTCGGCATCGTCGTGCTCGCCGCGACCCTGATACGCGTCACCTTCGCATTTCGGACGCCCGTCTTCCTGCTGCGCGACAGCGCGAGCTACTTCCTGCCGGCCTGGGATCTCGTCAACGGGCTCGGCTTCGACCTCAGCGTCCGCCGCACCCCGGCCTACCCGCTGTTCCTGGCCGGCTCGATCGGCCTGCTCGGCGAGGAGCTGCTGGCGATCGCCTTCGCCCAGCATCTGCTCGGCATCGTGATGGTCGTGCTGGTCTACTGGCTCGGGCGCGTCACGTTCGGGCGCGCGGCCGGGGTACTCGCGGGGCTGCTGACCGGCCTGAACGGCGCCCTCTTGATCTCGGAGCACTACGTCATGCCCGAGACGCTGATGATCGTGCTGCTGCTCGCGACGCTGCTCGCCGCCACGCTGGCCATCCAGCGCGGCAGCCGGCCGCTGTTCCTTGCAAGCGGCGCGCTGCTCGGGCTCTGCATCCTCTGCAAGCCGGCTGCCCAGATCGTCGTGCCCGTCATCCCGCTGGTGGCGCTGGTGGCGCTCCGCTCGCCGCGCCGCGTCGTCGTGCCGACGGCGCTCTTCGGGGCCGGGCTGGCGCTCGTGCTGGTGCCCTGGGTCGTCCGCAACTGGGCTGTCCACGGCAGCGCGACGACCGCCGGCGCGCTCGGCCAGACACTCATCGCGCGCACCGCCAAGCATGATCGCGGCTTCGACTGGTACGACGCGCGCCAGGCCGGCAGCTACGAGCGCCGCGAGGGCATCGCGCGGCAGATCGTCGAGAACGGCATCCGCCAGCGCCTTTCGGACGGCGAGATCTACCGCCGCGTCCAGGACCGCTTCGGCATGACCGACCCCGAGGTCAACGGCTTCATGCGCGACCTCGCGACGCGCGTGATCCTCGCCCAGCCAATCTACTATCTCCAGGGCACGGCGAGCATGACCTGGCAGCTCCTGCTCGGCGAGGTCGAGAAGCTGAGCACCGACTGGAAGACCCAGAACGCGCGCCTCAGCCGCGACGAGTGGGAGGATCGCGTCGAGCACCTCCTGAGCCGCGCATCGACGGCGCAGCGCAACGAGGCCGACCGCGCGGCGATGGTCGCGGATCTGTTCCAGCCGGCGCGGCTCGGGCCGCTACTTCCGCTGCTCGCGTTGCTCGGGACGGTGGCGGGGATCGTGCGGCCCCGACTGCGCCCGTCGCTGCTGCTCGGGCTGACCACGCTCGCCATGCTCGGCGTGACGGCCGCGCTGGACGGGCCGGTCATCCGCTACCGCTACCCCACCGACCCGCTCGTCGCCATCGCGGCGGCCGGCGGCGCGACGTGGGCGCTCGGCGCGGCGTGGTCCTGGGTCAGCCTGCGTGCCCGATCCCGAGGCCTGCGCGCCGGCAGGGCTGGAGCGCATGCTCCGGGCGTGCCGGCGCTGTCGGGCTCGCAAGTGCCCGCATCCAGCGCCTCGCCCTCGCCCGACACGCGCGCACCCGCCGCACCAGTGCCCACCTCGCCCAGGGCGGTGGCGCCGGCGCGTGGCGCGGCGGAGGGCGCATGAGCCGCGCCGCCGGGCAAGCACGCGGGTTCGTGGCGCGGCATCCGGACGCGGTCGCGCTTATCCTGATTGGCCTCGTGGCGGGGCTGCTCCGACTAGCCTTCCTCTACCGCGTGCCGGTGCTCCTGACCGGCGACAGCCAGTCCCACTACTTGCCCGGCTACGACCTGGCGCGCGGCTACGCCTTCGATCCCGAGCTGCGCCGGCCGCCGGGCTACGCGGCGTTCGTCGCGGGCGTCATCACCGTGCTCGGTGAAGACTTGCGGGCGCTCGCGTTCGCCCAGCACACGCTCGGCGTCGCGACCGCGCTGCTCACGTACTGGCTCGGGCGGCTGACCTTCGGGCGGGCGGCCGGACTTGGGGCCGGGCTGCTCGTGGCGCTCAACGGCTCCTTGCTCCTGTCCGGCCAGAGCGTCATGACCGAGACGCTGTTCACCTTCATGCTCGTCGGTACGCTCGTGCTGCTGCTGCTGGCGGCGCGCGGCGGCCACTGGGGCTGGTGCCTTGGGGCCGGCCTGCTGCTCGGTGCGGCGGCGATCACGCGGCCGGTCGCCCAGTTCTTGGTCCCGCTCGTGCCGCTCGCCTTCGTGCTCTACGGTCGCCATCCGCGACACGTGATCCGGGGGACCGCGCTGGTCGGCCTCGGGGCGGCGCTGCTGGTCGGGCCTTGGATGCTGCGCAACCTGAGCGAGCATGGCACCCTCTCGGCGGCCGGCGGGCTCGGCCGGAGCCTCATCGCGCGCACGATCAAGTACGACGAGGGCTATTTCGACGCCGCGCGCGCGGAGCCGGCCGAGGGCGACCTCAAGGGCCAGGTCCGGCAGTTCATCCGCGGTAAGCGCAACACGATCCGCAACAGCCGCTCGGTCCGCTCGACGCAAGCCGGCCTGATGAAGGAATTCGGGCTGACCCAGGCGCAATCCGATCGGCTGATGCGCGACGCCGCGACCGAGGCCATCCTCGAGCGGCCGGGCTATTACGTCGTCGGCAGCCTTACGATGGCCGGGCAGATCGCGGTCGGCAAGGAGAAGGAGGATACCCTCTCCGAGCGCGTGCTCCAGCGGCGCGACAAGGACTGGGTCGAGCAGTGGGAGACCCGCGTCGAGCACCTCGTCCAGCCGACCAACGTCTTCGAGCAGGGCGGACAGGCGCAGGCCCAGGCGCTCGCGAACATCTTCCAGCCGGCCACGCTCGGACCGGTGCTACCCATAGTGGCGGCACTCGGGCTCGTCGCGGCGGCGATATGGTGCCGACCGGCGCTGCTGACGGGGCTCGCCGGGCTGGGCATCCTGCTCGCGTCGGCGGCGCTCGACGGGCCGGTGCCGCGCTACCGCTACCCGCTGGACCCGCTGTTCGCGCTGTTCGCGGCCGGCGCCGTCACCACGGGTGTCGCCGTGGCGTCGCGCCTGGCACGGCGCTCCCGTAGCGCCGCGCCCCATCGCCCAGAGAACCCCGCGAGCAACGTCGCGCGACCGACGACCGGGCCGCTCTGCGGCCCGGTGCAGATCCCCGGCCCCTCGCCGCTGCCGGAAGCCGGTCGGTGAGCGGGGCGCTCGGCTTCGCGCGGCGGCATCCGGACGCCCTCGCCGTCATCGCCATCGTCGGGCTTGCGCTCCTGTTCAAGCTCGGTTTCGCGCTGCGGGTCGCGCCGTTCATCGCCAAGGACAGCCAGGCGTACTTCCTGCCGGCCTGGGATCTGGTCCACGGCGGCGCGTTCCAGCTCGGGCTGCGCCGCACGCCCGCCTACCCGCTCTTCCTGGCCGGCGCGCTGCTGCTGGCCGGCGACGACCTGCGCGGGATCGTCCTGCTCCAGCATCTGCTCGGCGTGGGGACGGCCGTCCTGGCGTACTGGCTCGGCCGGCTGGCCTTCGGGCGCGGCGTCGGGCTCGGGGCCGGCGCGCTGGTCGCAATCTCGGCGCCGCTGGTGACGTACGAGCACTACCTGCTTACCGAGACGCTGTTCACGTTCATGGTGACGGCATCCCTGGTAGCGCTGCTCGCGGCGTGGCGACGCGGCTCGGCGCGGCTCTGGCTCGTGGGCGGGCTGCTGGTCGGCCTCTCCACGCTGGTCAAGCCGATCGGGCAGGTGTTCCTGCCACTCGCCCTGCTCGCGCCAATCGTCGCGGCCTCACCCTGGCGGCACACGACCTGGGCCGGCGCGTCGGCCGCGCGCTCGGCGCCCACCCCGCCTGTACCCACCCCGCCTGCGCCTCGACCTCCTCCGCCCGGACCGCGTTCCCTCGCACTGCGCTCCCTCGCGACGGCGCCGCTGCTCGTGCTCGTCGGCTACGGCCTGGCCGTCGCGCCCTGGACGATCCGCAACCAGCTCGTGTACGACCTCGCGTCGCCGAGCACGTTCGGCCGGACTCTCATCGCCCGGACCGCGTCCTATGATCGCGGCTTCCAGTTCTACGACCCGGCCAGCCCGCCGGCCGACCCGGCCCAGGCCCGCGCCCTCCAGATCATCCAGCGCGGCGCCGACCGCAACGAGTCGGACGGCACCATCGCGACCCGGCTGCGCCAGGAGCTCGACCTCGACCCGATCGAGGTGAACGCCCTCATGCGCGACGCCGCCCTCGGCGCGATTGCCCGCCAGCCGCTCTACTTCGTCCAGGGCTCGCTGCTGTTCGGGCTGCGCATCTTCAACGGCACCGAAATCCGCCTGCGCGACCACGAGTCGGAGCGCAAGGACGTCGTGTGGGAGGACCGCACGCGCGGGCTATTGACAGCCGCGCGCTCCGAGGACGACGCCCGCGTCGCCTCGGGGCTGCTGCGCTGGTACCAGCCGGCGGAGTACGCGCCCCTGCCGCTCATGCTGTTCGCGGTGGGGCTCTTGGCGGCGTTGGCGCGGCCGGCCTGGCGACCGGCGCTCCTGCCGGGCTTCACCGTCGCCGCGCTCGTGCTCGCCAGCGCCGCGCTCAACGGCCCACAGGAACGCTACCGGTATCCGGTCGATCCGGCGCTCACGGTGGTCGCGCTCGGCGGGGTTGCTGGCCTGATCGCGCTCGCCGGGGCCGTTGCGCGCCGCGTCGGTGGCCGCGCGCGCATGCCGAGGACGGCCCCGACGCCGGCAACGCTCGGCCGCGCGGCCGGGCCGTCATGACTTCCGCCACGATCGCGCCCGACGTGATCGCCCCCCGGCGCGAGCCGACGACAGCCGCGACGCGCGTCCCTGGACATATCGCCCGCCATCCGGACCTCTGGTGCGTGCTTACGATCGTCCTCGTGGCCGGCCTGCTGCGCGGGGCATTCCTCTTCCGCGCGCCGGTCTTCGCGACCGGCGACAGCGAGGGGTATCTCGCGCCGGCCTACGCCCTCGCGCGCGGGGCCGAGCTCGACCTGCCGTCGAAGCGCACCCCGGCCTACCCCGCGTTTGTCGCGGCGGTCATCGGCGTCGCCGGTGAGGACGTGCGCTCGGTCGTGTTCGTCCAGCATGCGCTCGGCGTGCTGACGGCCGCGCTGACGTTCGGGCTGGCGCGGGCGAGCTTCACACCGGCCAAGGTCGGGCGGCTGGTGGGGTTGGGGGCCGGGCTGCTGGTGGCCCTGAACGGCGCCCTGATCCTCTCCGAGCACGCGATCATGTCCGAGGCGCTGTTCGACCCGCTCGTCGTCGCGGGCCTGACCGCGCTCGTCGGGGCGCTACGGACCGGTCGGCTCTGGCTGTTCGCCGCGACCGGCGTCCTGTTCGGATCCGCGACGCTCACGCGGCCGATCGCCCAGGCGCTCGTGCCGCTCATCCCCCTCGGCGCGCTGCTCGTCGAGCGCGGCTGGCAGCGCGTCGCGTGGCGCCGGACGCTGGTGCGGTCGGCGGCGGGGCTCGGCGCCCTTGCGGTCGTGATAGCGCCCTGGGTGTTGCGCGCGGGCGGGGACCAGGGC
>Ga0136611_10001926_pt1 | contig 14435 bp, 13 predicted proteins | sample AntDrymUQ2232306_2_FD_106645 | JGI IMG/M metagenome (GOLD analysis project Ga0136611, IMG submission 106645) | Polar desert sand microbial communities from Dry Valleys, Antarctica - metaG UQ223 (23.06) | ecosystem: Environmental > Terrestrial > Soil > Desert | place: Antarctica: Dry Valley...
CACGGCCGCGGCCGTGCCCGGGGACCCGGAGTTCCCCTACGTCGGGAAGTACGTCAACACCCTGACGCTTGCCCAGGTCAAGACGCTCGACTGCGGCAGCCAGCGCCTCCTCGCGCACCCGGACCAGGAGCTCCACGCCGGCGAACGGATGGCCACGCTGACCCAGGTCCTCGACCTGGTGAACGCCTACCGGGCCCGCACGGTCACCCTCAACGTCGAGACCAAGGTCGAGGCGGGCGCCCCCACCGAGACCGCACCTCGGGAGCAGTTCGTGCAGGAGGTCGTGGCCGACGTCCGGGCCGCGGACCTCGTGGACCAGGTCACCGTGCAGAGCTTCGACTGGGGCGCCCTGATGCGGATGGCCGAGGTGGAGCCGCGGTTCCCGCTGGTCGCACTGACCAACCGGGACTTCCTCCAGGTCGACCAGCCCGGCGCGTCGCCCTGGCTGGGCGGTCTCGACATCGACGACTTCGACGACTCGCTGGTCGCGGCGGCCGCGTCCTTCGGGTCCGACGCGATCTCGCCGGTCCACGGCTTCCCCCAGGACGGTCGGGTGACCGACCCCGGCTACCTGCCCTACGTCACGACGGCACTGGTCGAGGAGGCGCACGACGCCGGGCTCGCAGTCATCCCCTGGACCGTAGACGACCTCCCTACCATGGCGGCGTTGATGGACGCCAGGGTCGACGGGCTGATCACCGACTACCCCGACCGGCTGCGGACCCTGATGGCCGAGCGTGGGCTCCGGCTGCCGCGCGCCTACGACGCGCCGCGGCGTACGACGGTCGAGCCCCTCGGTCAGGCCCATGCCCACAACGACTACGAGCACCCACGTCCTCTGCTGGACGCGCTGTCGCACGGCTTCACGAGCGTCGAGGCGGACGTGTGGCTCGTCGACGGTGAGCTCCTGGTCGCCCACGACCGCGACGCCGTCGTGCCCGGTCGCACCCTGGAGTCGGTCTACCTCGACCCGCTGGTGGCACGGGTCCGCGCCGAGGGCGGCGAGGTGTACGACGACTGGGACGGCGTCTTCTGGCTGCTCATCGACGTCAAGAGCGAGGCGACCCCGACCTACCGCGCGATCGATGAGGCGCTCGCCGAGCACCGCCGGATCATGACGGAGTTCCGGCGTGGCCTGGTGCGTCCCGACGCGGTGACCGCCGTGATCAGCGGCAACCGCGACCTGCCGTTGATGCAGAACCAGGAGCGCCGCTACGCCGGCTACGTCGGCCGGATGAGCGATCTCGGCTCGGGGCTGCCGGCCTCCGACATGCCACTGCTGAGCGACAACTGGACCAAGCACTTCACCTGGCAGGGCGTCGGCCCGATGCCGGTCGCCGAGCGCGCCAAGCTCCAGGACATCGTCACGCGTGCTCACGCCGACGGGTACCGGATCCGGTTCTGGGCCACGCCGGACCAGGCGGGCGCCGCCCGGGACGCGGTCTGGCGTGAGCTGGTCGCTGCCGGGGTCGACCAGATCAACACCGACGACCCCGCGGGCCTCGAGGCGTTCTTGCGGGCGCAGGACGCCTGACGCCGCAAACGCACTTGCCTCCCCCGGCCCGGCCGGGGGAGGTTGGCCACATGAGTGAGCGCACGCACCCCGACATGTGGGTCGACCCCGAGCACGACCCCCGCGCGACCGCCGGCCCGTCCACGGGCGAGCGGGCGGTGCTGGTGGAGTACCTCGACCACTACCGGATGACCCTGGAGCTGAAGTGCGACGGGCTCGATGCGGAGCAGCTGGCCCGACGCTCGGTGCCGCCGTCGACCTTGTCGTTGCTCGGGCTGGTGAGGCACCTCGCCAAGGTCGAGCACTCCTGGTTCCGGCGGGTGATGGGTCACCGGTCGGAGCTCCCTCGCCTCTACCGGACCGAGGAGGACCTTGACCTCGACTTCAACGGCGCGGTCCCCGACGACGCCGTGGTCGCCGACGCGTGGGAGACCTGGCGTGGCGAGGTCGCCCACGCGCGTGCGTTCGTGGACGCCGCGGATTCGATGGACGTGCTCGGCACGCACCCCGACGGATCGCTCGAGCTCCGCGAGGTGGTCGTCCACCTGATCGAGGAGTACGCCCGCCACCTCGGCCACGCCGACCTGCTCCGAGAGTGCATCGACGGCCGCACCGGTCAGTAGGGCGCGGTGGCGCTACCTCCGTAGAGTTGCCCGCGTGAACCCCGCCCCGCGCTCCGCCTTCGGCTTCGGCCTGTCCTCCGTCGTCACCTCGGGGGCCAGTGAGGGCACGGTGCTGGACGCCTGGTTCCCGGCCCCGGTCCTGGGCGGCCGACCCGCCGACGCGGCCCCCCCGGCCGGGCTGGCCAAGCGTGCGGGAGACCACCCCGAGCGCCGGGTGCGCACCGCGGTGGTCGAGGTCGAGATCGACCTGGACGCGCCGCCGGTGGATGCCGTCGACGCCTACCTCCGACTCCATCTGCTCTCGCACCGGCTGGTCCGCCCGCGGGAGATCGACCTCGACGGCATCTTCGGCGTGCTCGCCAACGTCGCCTGGACCACCCACGGACCGTGCCCCGCCGACGGCTTCGAGGAGACGCGGCTGCGTCTCGGCGGCGAGCGGCCGGTCCAGGTGCTCGGAGTCGACAAGTTCCCGCGGATGACCGACTACGTGCTCCCCACCGGCGTCCGGATCGCCGACGCCGACCGCGTCCGCCTCGGCGCCCACCTCGCGGAGGGCACCACGGTCATGCACGAAGGCTTCGTCAACTACAACGCCGGCACCCTCGGCGCCAGCATGGTCGAGGGCCGGATCTCGGCCGGGGTCGTCGTCGGCGACGGCTCCGACATCGGCGGCGGCGCCTCGATCATGGGCACGCTCTCCGGCGGTGGACAGGAGGTCGTCTCCATCGGCCGACGGTGCCTGCTCGGGGCCAACGCGGGCATCGGCATCTCGCTCGGCGACGACTGTGTCGTCGAGGCGGGCTGCTACGTCACCGCGGGCACCAAGGTGACCGTGCACGACGCCGACGGGAGCACCCGCCTGGTCAAGGCGCGCGAGCTCTCGGGTGCCGACAACGTGCTGTTCCGCCGCAACTCCGTGACCGGTGCCGTCGAGGCCGTGGCCTGGCAGGGGCAGGGCATCGCGCTCAACAGCGCCCTGCACGCCAACGCCTAGAGCGGGCAGACATGGCGCGCGGGGGGGTCGTCCGGATCGGCACGATGGTGGTCGCGGGCGTGGGCGCGCTCGTGCTCATCGCGGCGGGCACGCTCGCCTACCTGACCGGTGCCGGACCGCTGCCCGACCCGTCCGGTTGCACCGCGGTGGTGAAGAGCCGCGAGGTGGAGCTGACCACCGAACAGGCGGAGAACGCCGCCCTCATCGTCGCGCTCTCCGTGCGCCGCGGGATGCCCGCGCGGGCAGCCTCGATCGCCCTCGCCACGGCGTACCAGGAATCGAAGATCTACAACATCGACTACGGCGACAGTGACTCCCTCGGGCTCTTCCAGCAGCGCCCCTCGCAGGGCTGGGGGACACGCGAGGAGATCCTCGACCCCGTCTATGCCATCAACGCCTTCTACGACGCGCTGACCCGGATCGACGACTACGAGACCATGCCGATCACCGAGGCCGCCCAAGCGGTGCAGCGTTCGGCGTTCCCGGACGCGTACGCCGACCACGAGGACGACGCGCGTGTGCTGGCGTCGGCCCTGACCGGGGAGACGACCGGCGGCCGGTTCAGCTGCGTGAGACGACCCGATTTCGACGAGGAGACCGACGACCTCGACGGGGCCGGGCTGACCCCGCGGGCCGCCGTGGTGCGCGAGGAGATCGAGGCGGCCTTCGGCACGCAGTCACTCGGCGGCTTCGCGCCGGGCGGGGTGAACGAGGGGCACATGGAGGGCTCGGCCCACTACGAGGGCCGGGCCGTCGACATCTTCGTGCGCCCTGTCAACGCGGCCAACCAGCGCCGGGGCTGGGCGATGGCGCAGTACCTCGTGGCCCAGGCGGACCGGTTGGCGATCAAGACAGTCATCTTCGATGCCCGGATCTGGACGTCGGGGATCCGCTCGGAGCAGGGCTGGCGTGACTACGAGCCGTCCGGCTCGTCGGGCGACCGGGCGGTCCTGGAGCACCGCGACCACGTGCACGTCGACGTCGAGGATTGAGAGCGAGGGACCAGCAGGTCAGTCCGAGGGTCGATCCCCCGAAAACTTGACCTGCCAGGCGATTGCGCCGGGTGACCGGGTGCGCTCCAATGGACGTGGCTCGGGCGCGACATCCTGGGGGGACGAGCAGCCATGAACATCACCACGACCATCCTGGCCGTTGGTTCGGCACTGCGCCACGCGCAGAGCCTCGGCGTGCCGGTGCACGTGCTGGTCGGCATGACCTGGCTCGACGGCCTCGTCGTCGACGTGGACGGCGAGGGCGTCGTGCTCTCCTCGCCCACGGGCGAGAGTCTCGTCGTTCGGATCGCCGGCATCACCGCCGTGCGGGTCGAGCGGTCTCACGAGCCGTCGCAGGTCACGCCCGAGCGGCCGTCGTACGACGGACTCCCGTTCCCGCACCCGTCGCCCGCCGACCTCACCACGCTCTCGAGCGTGCCGACGCCGGCGGACAGCCGGGTCTCCACAGGGGTCAGCGGCTAGACCGCGCCGGAACCGAACTCCTCCATCGCCATGACCGGTCGCAGCCGCGCCTCGACCTGGCTCGTGCTGAAGGCGCGCTGCAGGACATCGCCGGCGAGCACGTTGCCGAGTGCTCCCATGACCATCGCTTGGTCCAGGGACAGGTAACGCTCGGCCCGCGTGCCCGACCTCACCGCCACGGCATCGTGGAAGCCGCCGAGCCCGTAGGCACCCAGCTCCGTCTCGATGCGCGACAGGTTGGCAAAGGCCTGAGCCGGTTCGTGCATCATCGCCAGGAACGCGGCGTGCGGGGTGACCACGCCGTCCCCGAAGACGGGGTTCGGGTTGGTGGCTTCCCGGCAGTCGCCGAAGCCGACGTCGTAGTTCGTCCGCTCACGGTCGGACAGGTAGCCCTCCGGGTTCATGCCCAGCGCATCGACGCCGTACTCGCGGTAGTTGGCGAACGGGTCGCTGGCCGGCGAGAAGCCCCAGTAGCCGTAGCCGGCCTCGAGCATGCCGTGCTCGATCTGGGCGCGCACGTGCAGCGGGTGGTTCTCGCCCCACGAGCGGGGAGCCCAGACCTCCTCGGGCACGAAGACGTTGGGCATCAGCTCCTCGAACATCGAGCCTCCCCAACCCGGGACGATCCGCATGCCGCGGTAGGTGTAGGCGCCTTCGTAGACCTCGATGCCGAGGTAGTTGCGCGTCTCGCCCACCGGCTGCATCTCGTGCCAGCTCCAGTCGCAGGTCGCCGGGAACGTCCGCCACGCCGCGAAGTAGTGCTTCGCCGGCACCTGGCCGGTCATGATGCCGAGATAGGAGGTGATCCGACTCTCGGAGACGATCGTGTCGTAGTGGTGGGTCGTCAGCCAGACGTCGGGGGCATCGATGTGGCTGCCGAGGTAGACGCCTCCAGGCCGGTCGTGGCCGTCCTCGGTCATGAAGAATCCGCCATGCATGAGGCCGCCCGGCCGCGGTCCCTCAGGGTTGTAGAAGGCGTCCCAGCGCATCCGGCGGAAGAGCTGACCGGCCATCTTGGCGGCTCCGGGCACCGAGTTGCGGACCACCCAGAGAGCCGCGCCCAGCCAGCCGTTGTCGACGCTGGAGACGAAGGGATAGACCTTGGCCCCGGTCCCGGGCCAGCTGCGCAACGCCTCCCCGGTGGCCTCGTCATACCAGTTGTAGTACATGCCGCTCGGCTCGTGGTGCTCCATCTGCAGGAGCGTCCGCAAGGTGCGTCGCACCATGCGCGTGCACTCGCCGGGGTCGATGATGCGCAGGTCGCGCGCCACGACGGCCGACCAGAGGAGACCACCGATGTTGGTCGGTGAGGTGTACCCGCTCCGGGTGGAGAGGTCGCCGGTGATGTTGTCAGCAGGCAGGCCCGTCGCCGGTGGCGTCATCGCCACCAGTGACGTCCAGGTGTCCTCGGCCCACCGCAGGAGCGTGGCGCGGTCGACACCGGCAGGCAGTGCACCGGCTTGACGGGGGCCGATCGCCGGGGGGGCGGCGAGGGCCTGCGGGGCCACCACGCCGGTGGCCGCGGCAGCAAGGCCACCGGCCAGCACCGTGCGGCGGGTGAGGGAGTCGAGTCGCGGGATAGTCATGTCGATCCTTCCGAGTGAGTTCTTACTTGATGCCGGTCATTGCGATGCCTTGCATGATGTGGCGTTGCAGGAACAAGAAGATGACGAGGACGGGCAGGACCACCACCACGGAGCCCGCGAGCAGCAGACCGTACTGGGTGGCGTTCTGGCCGACGGCGTAGAGCGCGAGCGCGACGGGCAGGGTGTACTTGTCCTCGGTCTGGGCGACCACGAGCGGCCACAGGAAGTTGTTCCACGAGCCGAGGAACGTGAGGATCCCCAGGGTCGCCAGGGCCGGGCCGCACAGCGGCAGGATCACCGAGGCGAAGATGCGGATCTCGCCGGCGCCGTCGATGCGGGCCGCCTGGATCAGCTCGTCGGGCAGGCTGGAGATGAACTGCCGCATCAGGAACACCCCGAACGGGGCGGCGAGGAACGGCAGGATCATCCCGATCAGGCTGTTGGCGAGCCCCATCTTGGTGGTCAGCACGAACAGCGGGACGAACGTCACGACGCCGGGCACCATCAGGGTGCCGAGCACGATGGCGAACAGCGCCTTCTTGCCCGGGAAGGTGAGCTTGGCGAGGGCGTAGCCGAGCATCGAGCAGAACACCAGGTTGCCGACGGTCACCGCCACGGCCACGATCACCGAGTTGACGAAGTACGTCGGGAAGTCGAGCTTCTCGAAGAGGATCTGGTAGTTCTCGAACGTGATCGTCTCGGGCCACCAGGTCGGCGGCACCGCGCGCACCTCCTGCTCGGGCTTGAACGAGGAGAGCAGCATCCACACGAACGGGACGACGACCAGGAACAGGCCGCCGGCCAGCACGGCGTAGAGCCAGCGCGGGGTTCGGACCCCGCTGTCGTGGGTGGGGGGACGCGAGGGCGTCTCGGTCTGGGTCAGGGGGCGGACCTGGGTGGCCGTCATTTCACCTTCTCCTCTCGGTCGCCGAGGAAGCGGAACTGCACGTAGGTCAGGATCACGATGGCCAGGAAGAGCAGGTAGCTCGCGGCGGCGGCGTACCCGAAGTTGCCGTAGCCGAACTGGTCGAAGGTGAAGTAGGTGACCGAACGGGTCGCGTCGAGCGGTCCGCCCTTGGTCATCACGAACGCCTCCTCGAAGAACTGGAGGTAGCCGATGCCGGTGATCACGGCGCCGAAGAGCATCGTCGGGCGGAGCATCGGCAAGGTGATGTGGCGGAACCGGCCCCAGCCGGTGGCCCCGTCCACCTCGGCGGCCTCGTTGAGCTCCTGGGGGATCGTCTGCAGCCCGGCCAGGAAGATGACGAACAGGGTGCCGAAGTTGCGCCAGACCGACATCAGCACCAGCGCCGGCAGCGCCAGGGTGGTGCTGTCCAGCCAACCGGGGCCGTCGACCCCGACCCAACCGAGCATGGTGTTGAAGAGCCCGCCGCTGTCGCGGTAAAGGAACTTCCAGACCACCGAGACGGCGACGATGCTGGTCACGACCGGGAGGTAGTAGCCGACCCGGAAGAAGCCCTTGAGCCGCTCGATCCGGTTGACCCCGACGGCCAGCACGAGTGCGACCGCCATCGTCAACGGGACACCCAGCACGAGGTAGAGCAGCGTGTTGAGCGTGACCTTGCGGAACAGCGGGTCACCGAGCAGCTGGGTGAAGTTGTCGAGCCCGACGACCTCGACCGCGAACGGGTTGCGCATGTCGGTGCGCTTCATGTCCGTGAAGCTCATGCCCAGGCTCGCGAGCACCGGCCCCGCCGTGAAGGCGAGGAAGAGCAGCACGAAGGGCAGGGCGAGCACCCACGCGGCGACGGCCTGCTGCCGCCGCGTGGGGTCGACGTGCCGGGTGGCACTGGTGGTGGCCATCAGGAGCTCAGAGACCGGTTCCGATGGACGACGCCTGCTCCTGCATGGACGCGATCGCGTCCTCGACGCTGGTGTCGCCGCGGGTCGCCTTCTCGGTCTCGCTGTCCACGACACCGGCGATCTGCTCCCAGGTCGGCACGGCCGGCGGGGCCTGCGTGCTGGTCAGCTGCTCACCGAAGATCTGGAGCTGCTCGTCGGAAGCCAACTCACCGGTCTCCCAGGCGGACTGGACCGAAGGAAGGTCGCCGACCTCGTCGTAGAAGCCCTGCTGGACGTCGGCCTCGCTCAGCCACTGGACGAACTTCCAGGCGTTGTCCTTGTTGTCGGAGTCGGCGAAGACCGCGAGGTCGCCACCGCCCACGAACGAGGTGCCGGGCGAGCCGTCGGGGCCGGGAAGCAGCGCCACGCCGTAGTCCTCGGGGCTCACGCCCGCGTCCTCGACTAGGCCGGTGTGCCAGGGGCCGGAGATGAAGGAGGCGTAGGTGCCGTCGGCGAAGCCACTCTCGAGCTCACCGGCGTCGAGCGTGCGGGTGGGCGAGATGCCGTCGTCGAAGAAGGACTTGTAGTACTCCATCGCCTCAGCCATCTCGGGGCTGTCGAGGGTGTACTCGGTGCCGTCCTCGTTGGTGAAGCTCGCGCCGTTGGACCAGGCGAACGGCATCATCGTCTGCCAGGAGCCGATGCCGCCGGCCGGCAGCTGGATGCCGTACTCCGCGCCGCCCTTGGTCTGCAGGTCGGTGGTGAACTGCTTCAGCTCGTCCCAGCTCTTCGGGGCCTCGGTCCAGCCGGCCTTCTCGGCCAGGTCCTTGCGGTAGTACATGACGCGCGTCTCGACGTACCAGGGAACGCCGTACGACGTGCCGCCGACCTCGGTGGAGCCCCAGGCACCCTCGAAGAACTGCGACTCGTCGACGAGCCCCTCGGGGATCGGGTCGATCCCGCCGGCTTGGGCGAACTCGCCCATCCAGGTGGTGCCGACCAGCGTCACGTCGGGGGTCTCCCCCGCGGCGATGGCGTTGGCGATCTTGTCGTGGGCGGCGTCCCAGGGGATCGCGGTGACGTCAACCTCCGCGTCGGGGTTGTCCTCCTCGAACGCGGCCGCGAAGTCGCCGAGCACCTCACCCTCGGTGCCCATGGCCCAGACCTCGATATTGCCCGTGGCGGCGCCTTCCTCGATGGCCTCGCCCTGACCTTGGGCACCCTCTTCGGCGGCGTCTCGGCCGCAGGCGCTCAGCGCCAGGCTGGTGAGGGCCAGCACCGCGACGGTGCGGGTGGCTGTGGATCGGATCGACTTCATGTGGTGGAACCTTTCGGGGAGTTGGTGCTGGAGCGGACGATCAGTTCGGTGGCGAGCACCTCGTGGCGAGGCGTGTCGCGCTGGCCGCGGATGAGCTCGTCGAGCATCCTGGCGGCCAGGGCGCCGAGCTCGCGCATCGGCTGGCGGACGGTCGTGAGCCCGGCGTAGCGGGCCGCCATCACGTCGTCCCAGCCGCTGACGAGCACGTCGTCGGGCACGCGCACGCCGCCCTCCCGCAGGCCGGTCATCAGGCCGAGGGCGAGCTCGTCGTTGGCGCAGGCGAAGGCGTCGGGCAGCTCACCCGCGGCGAGGACCTCGGCGGCTACCTGGAGCCCGGTCTGCTCGTCGAGCTCGGCGGTGGGCTGGAGCCGGACCTCGAGCCCGTGGCCGGCCGCGCCGTCCTGCAGCCCCTCGAGGCGCTCGACGACGTCGGGCGACAGGCCGGGGTCGCCGACGAAGGTGATGGTGCGGGCGCCGGCCGCGACCAGGTGGCCGGCGAGGGCGCGAGCGGTGCCACGGTTCTCGGAGTTGACCGAGTCGACGTCGGCCAGGGGGGTGCGTGCCAGCAGCACCAGCGGGACGCCGCGGCGCGCCAGCGCGTGAAGGACGTCGTCGGAGACCGTGCGACCGAGCACGACGAGTCCGTCGCTGCGGCCGGCGAGGTCCTGGACCTTGGCGGGGGCACCCTGGCGGCCGTGGGTGGACAGGATCAGCACCGAGCGGCCGAGCTCGGCGGCGGTGGCCTCGTAGCCCAGCACGACCTCGGCGAAGTAGGGGCCCGAGAGATCGGGGAAGACGATGCCGTTGGCGGCGTGCCGGCGCTCGGCGAGCTGACGACCGAGGTGGCTGGGGACGTAGTCGAGTTCGGCGGCCGCGCGGGCCACCTTGCCCTGGGTCTCGGGGCTCACGATGCGGGGGTCGCGCAGGGCCCGGGAGACGGTGGCGATGGAGACGCCGGCCCGGCTGGCCACGTCGCGGATGTTCGAGGCCATCGCGTCCACCTCCTCGTCAGCTGCGTTCGGATCGCCACGGTCCTGCAGCGTGTAACCGGTTTCTGTAACCGGTTACATCTTCACCATGACGGACGTTACAGGTGCCTGTCAAGGGTGGGGTGGGGAGGGTGTCGACCCGGAGCGCTGCGGAGTCAGGTCAGCGTGAGGACGATCAGGCTCGCGTTGAGGCCGGTGGCGATGGCGACCAGCTCGGCCTGCACCCAGAGTCCGCGACTGACCGGCCGTGGGAAGTTGTCCCGGCACAGCTCCGGCAGGTTCCTCCCGGTCGCGATGCCCGCCTTCGCGGAGAGGTACTGGATCAGCATCGCCATCAGGTTGCTGACCACCAGCACCCACACGAGCAGGTAGCCGAACTGGGAGCCGGCGGTGATGTTGGTCGCGAAGTTCCCCGGGTCGATGTAGGCGACCGCCGCCACGAACGCTGGGCCGAGCAGCGGCAGCGGCCCACGGACGTAGGCGACCCCGCGGATCCGTGGCTTCGCCTGGAACACCCTCTCTCCCCCGATGCTAGGGAGTGCCGGGAGGCGGCGTGACCTCGAGCGGCTCGAGCTTGTCGAGCTCCTCCTTTGTCGTGCTCTTCAGCTGGGCGAAGACCTGCTCCTGCTCGGACTCGATCCGGCCGTTGACCAGCGAGCTGAGGGCGTAGGCGATGGCGCCGGTCTGCCGCACCGTCAGGTCGTCGACCAGGGGCTGGCGCACCGAGGTGATGGCCACGCCGCTGGCCGTCCCGTCAGCGTCCTGCGTCACCCCGATCGAGAACCGTTCCCTCGGGTTGGTGGCCGGGTCGGTCTGGTGGTCGCGAAGGAGCAGCAGCATCCGGTGCCACTCGACCACCTCGCCGGCCGGTTGGGCCGTGGTCAGGTCGACCTCGGTGAGGGGGGTGCCCCCGGCACCCGCCGAGAAACACCGACCGTAGGAGAGCAGCGCCATCGTCCACACGGCCTCGACGAGCACAGCATCGGGCTCGTCGGCCGCGAGCTCGGCCACGAGTCGTTCACAGCACCTGAGCGAGGTCTGGAGCTCCTCGAAGGTCTCGACCAGGTCGGCAAGAGCCGCGGACGCCGGCCCCTCGAGGCGCCGCACCGCGTGCGGCGCCACCGGCGGCGCGCCGTTGGAGGCCATCGACGGCCCACTCATCCGACGGACGGTCCGAGTCCGAGCGACTGCGGGGTGCTGGAGTCCGGCGAGGGCTGGTGCAGCCCACCGTCCAGCTCACCGAACTCCGTCATCAGCGCCCGGCTGCCGCCCCAGGGCGTCTGCTCCTCGGCGATCAGCGTGTTCGTGGTCAGCAGCAGCCCGGCCACCGAGGCGCCGTTCTGGAGGGCCGACCGGCACACGCGGAGCGGATCGATGATGCCCAGGTCGATCATGTTGCCGTAGCGCCCCTCCAGCGCGTCGAAGCCTTCGTCGACGCCCATCTTCGCCACCTCGGCCACCACTTCGTCCCCGGCATAGCCCGCGTTGGCCGCAATGAGGTACGTCGGCTCCGAGAGCGCACGACGCACGATGGCCACCCCGGTGGCGTAGTCGTCCTTGACGTCGAGGTCGTCCAGGGCCGGCGCAGCGTGCATCAGGGCCGCTCCGCCGCCGGCCACGATGCCCTCGGCCATCGCGGCCCGGGTGGCCGACAGGGCGTCCTCGACCCGGTGCTGGAGCTCGGCCAGCTCCGCGTTGGTCGGCGCGCCCACCCTGATCACGGCGACCTTCCCCGAAAGGGAGCCGATACGCTCGCTGAGCACCTCCTCGTCGATGCCGAAGGTGGCCCGGTCCAGCTCCGAGCGCAGCTGGGCGACCCGGAACTCGACGGCGTCGTTCGACCCGCCTCCGTCGATGATGGTCGTCCGCTCGGCGGTCACCCGCACCTGGCGGGCGGAGCCGAGCTGGTCGATCGTCATCGTCTCCAGGGTGAAGCCGGAGTGCTTGCTGTAGACCTCGGCGCCGGTGATCGTGGCGATGTCCTCGAGCTTGCGCAGCCTGCGGTCGCCGAAGCCGGGCGCCTTGGTCGCCACGCACCGGAAGACCCCGTTGACGTGGTTGTGCACCAGCATGCTCAGGGCGGATCCCTCGACGGTCTCGGCGATGATGACCAGCGGCTTGGGCGCGCGCATCACCTTGTCCAGGATCGGCATGATCTCCTGGACCTTCGTGATCTTCTCGCTGCACAGCAGGATGTAGGGGTCGTCGAGGATCGCCTCGAGGCTGGCCGGATGCGTGACCAGGTAGGGCGACAGGTAGCCGTTGTCGTACTCGAAGCCCTCGACGAAGTCGACGCTCATGCCGTGAATGTTGGACTCCTCGACGGTGACGATCCCGGTGTCGCCGACGGTGTGCAGCGCCTGCGCTAGCACCGTGCCGACCGTCTCGTCGTTGTTGGCCGAGATGGTCGCCACCCGGGCGTAGTCGGCCTCGGTGACGACGGGGTGGGCGACCTTGCGCAGGTGCTCGACCAGCTTGCCGACGGCGAGGTCGATCCCCCGCTTGACCAGGACCGGGTTGCCGCCCTGACCGATCGCCGCCATGCCTTCGCGGATGATCGCCTGCGCGATCACGGTGGCGGTGGTGGTGCCGTCGCCGACGATGTCGTTGGTCTTGATCGCCGCTTCCTTGACCAGTTGCGCGCCCATGTTCTCGAACTGGTCGCTCAGGTGGATCTCCCGGGCGATCGTGACGCCGTCGTTGGTGACCACCGGGGAGCCGGTGATCTTCTCCAGGATCACGTTGCGGCCCTTGGGCCCGAGCGTCGACTTGACGGCCTCCGCTAGCTGGTCGACACCCGACAGCAGCAGGGCGCGCGCCTCGGCGCCGAATCTCAGGTCCTTGGCCATCTGGGTCCTCCTGGGGTGGGTGGATGGTGAAGTGGGTGAAGCGGCGCTACGGGACGAGGATCGCTCGACCCCGGACCTGTCCGGCGTCGAGGTCCCGGAGCGCGTCGGGAGCCGCATCCAGGGGGTAGGTCTTGGTGTGCAGGGTGACCTTGCCGGCCTGGGCGAGCACCATGAGCTCGGCCAGCTCGTTGTAGGTGCCCACGATGTTGCCGATGATGTTGCGCTCGGTGGAGATGATGTCGAGCGTCGGGATCGTCAGGCTCCCGCCGTAGCCGATGACGCTGTAGGAGCCACCGGCCCGGGTCATCGCGAAGCCGTCGTTCTCGGCCCCCTCCTCCGCGACGAAGTCGAGCACCACGTCGGCGCCCTCCCCGTTGGTGAGGTCCTTGACCGCGTCCACCTGCCTGCCGTCCACCAGCAGCGTCTCGTCGGCACCGAGCTTGCGCGCCAGGGCCAGTGCGTCCGGGTTGCGGTCGACCACCACGATGTTCGTCGCAGTCAGCGCCGCCAGGCACTGGATCCCGATGTGCCCGAGGCCCCCGGCCCCGATAACCACGCACGTGGTGCCCGGGAACAGCAGCGGGATCACCTTGCGCACGGCGTGGTACGCCGTGATTCCGGCGTCGGCCAGCGCCGCGACGTCCTGCGGCCTGGTCGAGGAGTCCAGCTTGACGCAGGCCCGTGCCGAGGTGAGGAGGTACTCGGCCATGCCGCCCGCGCTGCCGTCCAGGCCGGGGAACGTGCTCTGCGAGCAGTGCATGTCCTGCCCGGCCCGGCACGCCCGGCAGAGCCCGCACGTCGGGGTCGGGTGGAGGATCACGGTGTCCCCGACCGCGACATTGGTCACCGCCGAGCCGATCTCGTGCACCCAGCCCGCGTTCTCGTGGCCGATCGTGTAGGGCAGGGTCGGGTTCATCGCGGCGTCCCACTGGCCGAGGATGATGTGCAGGTCGGTGCGGCACACGCCGGCACCACCGATCTTCACGATCACGTCGTGGGGCCCGGTGATCGTGGGCTCCGGCACCTCGTCGACGACCGGTTGCTGGTTGTAGGCGTGCAGGCGAACGGCTTTCATTCTTCCTCCCCTAGACCGAGCGTCGGGTAGCGGTCGCGCAGCATGCCGCGGCAGATGCCGCTGTTGGCCTCGGTGCCCACGCGGGTGAGCCGGGCCTTGCGCAGGTGGAGCGGCAGGGCCGCGACCCCCACCGCCTCGCCGGTCACGGGGTCGACGAGCAGCGGGCTGCTGTCGTCGCACGGCAGGCCGAGCTCACCGCGACGGCTGCGC
>Ga0136611_10001927_pt1 | contig 14420 bp, 15 predicted proteins | sample AntDrymUQ2232306_2_FD_106645 | JGI IMG/M metagenome (GOLD analysis project Ga0136611, IMG submission 106645) | Polar desert sand microbial communities from Dry Valleys, Antarctica - metaG UQ223 (23.06) | ecosystem: Environmental > Terrestrial > Soil > Desert | place: Antarctica: Dry Valley...
CCCCGCCATCGTGCCGATGACGACGGCGATCGCGGTCGACGTGGCGGTGACGAAGACCGTGTTCCAGTAGATGTTCGCGAACGCGTCCGCCTCGAACAGCTGGTGGTAGTTCTTCGCCGTCGGTTCGAAGCGGATGAACTTCGGCGGAATCACGTACGAGTCCTTGCGGTTCTTGATGCTCGTCGAGATCGTCCAGAACAACGGGAACAGTGCGAAGCCGCTCGCGGCGATCAGGACGAGGTACGACGCTCCCCGGCCGGCACGGCTCCCGCTACGGGCGCTCACCGAGATGCCCGTTGAGCACGCAGCCACAGGACGAACACCGGCAGCGTCAGGACTGCCGTGGCCACCCCGAGTGCAGCTGCGCGGCCGGTCTCCAGAAAGTTGAAGCCGGTGTTGTAGGTCAGCAGGCCGACCGTCTCCGTCGCCCTCCCGGGCGCGCCACGGGTGAGGATGAAGATGATGTCGAACAGCTTGAGGCTGTCGACGAGCCGGATCATGAGTGTGACGTACAGCACGGGACGCAGCATCGGCAGCGTCACGAAGCGGAACACGCGCCACGGTGTGGCGCCATCGACGCGCGCCGCCTCGTGCGGCCCCTCCGGCAACGTCGACAGAGCTGCGAGAGTCATCAACATCACGAACGGGATGCTCTGCCACGAGTCGACGAGCGCGATCGCGATCCGCGCCGGCCACTTCTCACCGAGCCACCCGATCGTGGACAGCCCCACCGACTCGAGCAGCCAGTTGATCACGCCGAGGTCGGTGTCGAGCATGAACCGCCACATGAGGCCGACCGCCACCGGTGTCAGGAGCATCGGGAGCAGGAGCACCGTCCTGAAGATGCGCGTCCCGCGCAACTTGCGGTTGAGCACGACTGCGAGACCGACGCCGACGGGCAGCTGGATCGCGAGGCCGATCACCGTGATGATGGCAGTGGTGACGAGCGCCGTCACGAAGCCCTGCTGCAGCACGTCGCGGCGATAGTTGTCGAACCCGACACCGCGGCCGGGGACGAACCCCCCGATCTTGTCGCTGCGCGTCGAGAGGTAGACGCCGACGCCGATCGGAAGCGCGAAGAGGAGCGTCAGCATCACCCATGACGGCGCGGTGAGGAGTGCGACGCGGCGCCGGCGACGCCGGCCGACACGTCGCGCGACGGCAGACAGCGCAGGGCCTGGCGAGATGTCGAGCCGCTGAGCGGACATGAACAACCCGTCTGCGGATGGTCAGCCGTTCTCGGCTGCGAGGATCGGCGCGAGGTCGTCGTTCAGCTGGTCGAGCCCCTCCTCGACATCTGCTTGTCCGGACAAGATGCCGGTGATCGCCGCTGAAATCGCGACGTCCATCTCCGGCCAGACCTTGAGCTGTGGGTAACGCTCGATACGACTGCTGTCGGGGATCGTCAACAGCTCGAGATACGGGTTCTCGGCGACGAGGTCCGGGTTCTCCGTGATCGACTTCCGTCCGATCGCCGCGGCGCCCGAGTCCAGGTACGCCTCGGCGTTGCTCTTGCCGAGCACGAACTCGAGGAACGACCATGCCAGATCCTTGTTCTCGGAGTCTTCCGGGATCCCGATGTTCCACCCGGCGAGGTGCGTGATGTCGACCTCACCCATCGGCATCCTGGCCGTGCCGATCGAGTCGCCGAACTCGGTGATGGTCTCGTCCTTGATGAAGCCGTAGTAGCCGGAGTACTGGATGATCGACCCGATGTCCTGGGTCAGGAACTTGAACATCACGTCGTCACCGTTCGCCGAGATCGCGCCGTCGGGCGCGTACTCGAGGAGCGACTTGAGGTAGTTCGTCGCCTCGACCGCCTCCGGCGTATTCACGGTGGGGTTGAGGTCGTCGTCGTACAGGTGGCCACCGAAGCTCCACAGGAGCGTCATCCACCACCACGAGGCGCTCGGCCCGAACCCCATCAAGACCCCGTCGCGCCCACTCTCCTTGATCGTCTTCGCATTTGAGAGGAACTCGTCCCACGTCGTGGCGGGCTCGAGACCGAGCTCGTCATAGATGTCGGTCCGGTACCACTGAATCATCGGCTCGGTCGACAGCGTCAGGCCGAGCGTCTGGTCCTCGTACTTGCCGTAGTCCCGCTGACCCTGTGCGAAGTCGTCGATGTCGTACTCGTCACTGGCGGCGAGGTACCCGTCGAGCGACGTCATCGCTTCTGCCGCACCGTAAGCGGCGAGGAACGTGTTGTCGAACTGGGCGACGTCGTACTGGCCGTCCCCCTGCTCGTACGCGAGAAGCTGCTTCTGGTGGGCTTCGCCGTACGGGGTCTCGGAGAAGTTCACCTTCACGCAGGTCTCCTCCTCGAACGCAGGGATGAACGACTGGATCGCGTTGCTCGAGGGGCTCGGGATCAGGAACACATCGATCTCGCCGGCGTCGCCGACCTCACCGCAGTCGGCGGCGACGGTGTCCGCCGTCGAGGGCTCCGTGGAGTCCGCCGTCTCAGGGACCGACTCGCCCGATGTGTCCTCGGTGGGCGGCGTCGACTCTGCAGTCTCCGCGGTCTCCGCGGTCTCGCCGGTCGTCGAGTCGGACGGTGCGTCCGTGGCAGCGGTGGTGCTCGCCGACGCCGCTGTCCCGGGCGCGCTCGATCCCGCACCGGTCTCGCCGTCATCATCGCTGCCACACGCAGCAACCGAGACCAGGAACACCGCCGCCACGACGGACGACGACCAGCGATTCTTCATCCTCATGTTTCCCCCTCCATCGCGGCGCTCGCGCCGACCCCACGGGCACAGTACGAGAGGGAGCGCTCTCGGTCAAGAGTATTGACCGAATTGCCGCGAGACCGTACTGTCCGAGTGATGGTCGACCGCTGCGAGATCGCGCCCGGTGCCGGACGGACGATCCTCGTCGTCATCGCGCACGCGGACGACCTCGCGCTGTTCATCGGCGGCACGGTGGCGCGTTGGAGCGACGCGGGGTGGCGAGTCGTCGTCGTGCGCGTGACGGATGATCGGTGGGATTCGCTCGGACTGTCGGAGGATGAGACGATCTCGGCCAACGCGACCGAGTTCCGTCGGGCCGCATCGGTCCTCGGCGTCACCGACGTCGTCGATCTCGGGCACGCCACGGACCGGCTCGGCGACGCCAGCGAGGTCGCTCTCAGGGAGCAGATCATCCGTCAGGTCCGCCTGAACCGCCCGTACGCGCTCGTCACGTTCGACCCGTACAGCCTGTACGGCGAGGACAACCTCGACCACAAGGTGGTGGCCGCCGCCACGGACGAGGCGTTCTGGACGAGTCAGTTCGACAAGCACCATCCCGAGCACCTCGCCGAGGGGCTGCGGCCGCACGGTTGCTTCGAACGGTGGTACTTCGGGCGCCCGGTCGGCGACGTCACGGACGTGGTCGACATCGCCCCGACGCTCGACCGCAAGGTCGATGCGGCATGCGCGCACCGCACGATGATGACGAACTTCGCGAACCAGCTAGTGCTCCAGGCTGACACCGGCGGCTGGGAGCTCCCGATGGCGTATGACGTCACGACCGGCGGCGACGTCCGGCAGTTCCTGGAGCCGCTCGTTCGCGCCGGTGCGGCGCGCACCGGCGAGCGTCACGGCGGCGGGGCAGTCGAGGAGTTCCGCGTCGTCCGCTTCGGCGGGTTGCAGGCCCTGCTCGAGGCGCGGGGCGTACGCCGCTCGTGATCGACGCGCGCGGCTTCCCGACGACGTACGGGCGGGGACTCCTTCGAGACGTCGTCACGACGCTGCCGTCGTACGCTGTCGTCGCGCACCCCGAGCCGTGGGCGGTGCTGCAACCGACGCTGTCGCATCTGCCGGTCGAGGTGATCGCTGCCGGCGATCTCACTCCGGAGCACCTCGAGCATCTCGTGGCGACGCTCCCGCAGGTCGATGCGATCGTCGGGATCGGTGGCGGCAGCGCGATGGACACCGCGAAGTGGCTCCACTGGCGCAGAGACATCCCGCTCCACCAGGTGCCGTCACTCCCGTCGGTCAATGCCTGCTTCACCCGCATGGTCGCACTTCGCGACGGTGGCGGCGTTCGCTATGACGGCGATGCCGTGCCCGAGACGGTGTGGGTCGACTTCGATCTGATGGCCTCCGCAGATGCGGCACTCGTCCGTGGCGGGATCGGCGACGTCCTCTCCTGCCACACTGCACGCTTCGACTGGGAGCTTGCCGCGATGCGGGGAATCGACCATCCGTGGGACGCGGACGCAGCGGCCATGTCGCTGACGTACCTCGACGAGCTCGAAGCACTCGCCCCACTCCTCGCCGCGGGCGCCGACGAGGGCGTGCAGCGATTGATGGAGTGTCACCGCGACATCGGATGGCGCTGCCATGCGCTCGGCCACGCTCGCTTCGAGGAGGGGAGTGAGCACTTTTTCGCCTACGCCTTCGAGGACGTCACCGGTCGGACCATCATGCACGGCGAGCTGGTGACGCTCGGCGTCCTGATCATGAGCACGCTGCAGGGAAACGATCCTCGACGCCCGCGGCGGATCGCCGACGCGACGCAGATGCGGACTCGACTCGAGGACCTCGGCGTCGAGTGGGGCGAGGTGGAAGCGGCGCTCCGTCGGCTCCCGGCGTTCGTGGAGGAGCAGCAGCTGTGGAACTCGGTCGCGAACGGGCTCGTCGTCGATGCGGACGTGCTCGCGGGTGCACGCGAGGCACTTCGCGTGGATGAGGTCGGATGAACGTCGTCGTAGTGGCGGACGCCGAGGAGGCGGGGTCGGTCGCCGCGCACCTCATCGAGGACGCGGCACCCAGAGTTCTCGGCGTCGCGACCGGAGCGTCGACCGAGAGCACGTACGCGGAGCTGTCGTCGCGTCGGGGGTTGTCGCCGGCCACAGCCCTCTGTCTCCTCGACGAGTACGTCGGACTCGCGCACGACGACACACGTCGGTTCCGCCACGTGATCCGCCGGCAGCTCGCCGACGGGATCGGCGCCGAGGTGGTGGCTCCCGACGTCGACGTGCCGCCGAAGGAGCTCGACGCAGCAGCAGCCGCGTACGAACGCGTCGTCCGGGAGCTGTCGGTGGACCTCCAGATCCTCGGCATCGGACGCAACGGCCACATCGGGTTCAACGAGCCCGGGACGCCGTTCACGAGCTCGACACGCGTCGTCACGCTCACCGCGCAGACGCGGCGCGACAACGCCGGCGGGTTCGGGAGCGTGGAGTCGGTGCCGCAGCGAGCCGTCACCCAGGGGATCGCGACGATCGCCGCAGCCGCGCAGATCGTCGTCCTCGCGTTCGGGCATGCGAAGGCGCCGGCGGTCGCGGCGATGCTCCACGGCGCGGTGGCGAGCTCGTGTCCCGCGAGTGCGTTGCGGTCGCACCCGCACGTGACAGTGATCGCCGACTCGTCGGCGTTGTCGCGCCGTCCCGCACCCATCGCACCAGGAGCAGCATGACGTCCTTGATCGACCGCCCCGCCGCCCTCGGCGGCGCACCCGTACGCAGCGCCGACTATCCGAGCTGGCCGATCTGGGACGACGCCGAGCGTGCGGCGCTCCTCGGTGTCCTCGACGCCGGTGGCTGGTGGCACGGAGACGGCGACGTGGCGGCAACGATGGCGACCGAATTCGCTGCGTTCCAGGGTGCGCGCTTCGGTCTCGCGATGACGAACGGGACGCACACGCTCGAGGCATGCCTCGCCGCCTGTGACGTCGGCGAGGGAGACGAGGTGATCGTCCCGGGCATGACGTTCATCGCGTCTGCGTCGGCCGCCCTGGCTGTCAACGCGACGCCGATCATCGTCGACGTGGATGCGGACAACCTCTGCATCGATCCGGAGGCGGTGGAAGCGGCGATCACGCCGCGGACGAGGGCGGTGGTGGCAGTGCATGTCGCGGGCGCCGCGGCCGACCTCGACGCTCTGACCAAGCTGTGCGACGCGCACGACCTGAGGCTGATCGAGGACTGCGCACATGCGCACGGCACGTCGTGGCGCGGGCGCGGCGTGGGGTCGTGGGGCGACTTCGGGAGCTTCTCGATGCAACGCTCGAAGCTCATGACCGCAGGTGAGGGTGGTGTCCTGATCTGCAACGACGAGGCGCTGCGCGACCGCGCCTGGGCCTACGCGGACTGCGGACGCGTGAAGGGCGAGTGGTTCTACCACCACACCACCTACGGCTCGAACATGCGGATGACGGAGTGGCAGGGCGCGGTGTTGCATGCCCAACTCCGGCGGTTCCCGGCCCAGAACCGGCGTCGCAATGAGAACGCTGCGGCACTGAACGCGGCGCTCGACGAAATCCCCGGCGTGAGGGCGCCGCGGCGTGATCCCCGGACGGACTCGCAGGGGTACTACTGCTACGTCTTCCACTACGACCGCGATCAGTTCGCCGGCCTCCCGCTGCGGGATTTCGAGGCTGCGCTCAAGGCGGAAGGGATCCCGATGGGCGTGTCGTACCCGTCGCTCACGGACCTCTCGCTGTTCCGCGACCGCAACTTCGCCCCACGGCTGCGAAGCAGCGCGCCGGTCGTCGACTACCCGGCGCTGCACCTGCCCTGCGCCGAAGCTGCGGCAGCGTCGACGGTGTGGCTCCAGCACCGCATGTTGCTCGCCGAACGTGAAGACGTCCTCGACGCCGCTCGCGCCGTCGAGCGGATTCGCGTGCACGCGCCGGAGCTCGCCGGCCGCAGCCGATGACGCTGCGGCTCGCAATCCTCGGGTACGGGTTCATCGCAGACCTGCACGCCCGCGCAGCGCGCGAGTGCGGTCTGGCGATCTCGGTCGTGGCGGGACATCGACGTGCGTCTGCCGCAACGTTCGCGGATCAGCACGGCGCGCTCCGTTCGACGGACGACTGGGTCGAGGCGGTGACCGCGAGCGACGTCGACGTCGTCGTGGTCGGGACGCCGAACGCGCTCCACCATCCGCAGACGATGGCCGCGATCGCCGCCGGGAAGCACGTCCTCGTCGAGAAGCCGATGGCCGTGACGCCCGACGACGCACACGAGATGGCCGCGGCGGCGCGCGAGCGGGGGCTCACCCTCCTCGTCGGCCACATGTGGCGGTACCGGGACGAAGTGACAGCCGTACGCGACCGGATCGCTGCCGGCGCCGTCGGCCGACCCGTCCGCACGCGCGGCTACGGCATCCACGCCGGGTGGGGTCCGCGTGGGTGGTTCGTGGACCCGTCGCTCGCCGGCGGTGGCGCGCTGATCGACATGGGCATCCACGCGATCGACACGGCCCGGTTCGTGCTCGGGGACCCGCTGCCGGTGCGCGTCGTCGCATCGCTCGGGACGGCGCACGGCGACTACCACGTCGACGACGACGGGATCGTCCTCGTCGACTGGTCGAACGGCGTCCGCAGCGTCGTCGAGTGCGGGTGGTGGCAACCCAAGCTCGACGGCGTGGAGGCCGACACGGAGATCTACGGCACGGAGGGCTACGAGCGGATCTGGCCGCAGTACACCGCGACGTCACCTCCCGCCCCTGATTACGTGCACTGCACGCTGCCGATGTACGCCGCGCAGATGGCCGACTTCGTCGCGTGCTGCGAATCCGGCGCGACGCCGCGCGCGAGCGCTGAAGTCGGTTGCGTCGCACTCGACATCGTCGCCGCGGCGTACGCCTCCGCAGCGTCGACGCGATGATCAGCGCGTCGACGCCGTGCGGCGGCGTCGGCGTGATGGCGGCGACGCCAGCGCCGATCCGCCCTCAGCTGCTCTCCAGGGCCCTGCGATCCGCACAACGTCCGAGGTCGTCCGGGTTGGGAAGGATTGAAAGTCTGCTGCTCTTCGATTGAGCGAGAGGGCGGGGCAGGGCCGTAGAACCGGCGCCGGGTCGCGAGGTCATGGCGCGGCCGACCCGCCGGTGATGCTGCGAGGTGACGACACACATGACCGCCGGCGTCACATCTGTCTTCACTTCGTACCCAGGTCGGTGGCGCGGGCGGACGCTGGTGCCGACGGCCTTGCCCGGCTGCACGGTACGTTGGAGATGACCCGCCTGTGCGGACGTACGCTCGGGTGCACACCGGAGGGGGATCCGTGAGGCTCAGCGGTCGGGAGCGCACCCAAATGGCGTCGGGACGGTCGTAGCCACGTGGTCCGACGGCCCGACGATGCGCTGCTGCGGCTCGCGTTCGACAGCGATGCCCAATCGCCTCGGCGCGTTCGCCGAGCGTTCGCCGAGCGCTTCGCCGACCACGAGTGCCTCGACGTGTTGCTGCTCTGCCTCAGCGAGGTCGTCACGAACGCCGTGCTCCACGCACGCACCGGCGGCTCGGTCGTTGTCTGCGAGCGTCCCGAGGGGCTGCGGGTCGAGGCCAGCGACGGCTCCGCCGCACGTCCCGTCCACCGGCACTTCACCGAGTTGTCGCCGACGGGGCGCGGCCTGCACCTCCTCGACAGGCTGAGCGACCGGTGGGGAATCGACGACGTGTCGACGGGAGGCAAGGTCGTGTGGTTCGAGATCACCACGGGAGACACGACATGAGCGCGCACGACGACGGCGCGGCGCAGTCGGAGCAGCGGCTCGTGACGGTGGACCTGATCGGCCTTCCGCTCGACGTCGCGCATCGGTCGAACGAGCACCACGCGACGCTCACGAGAGAGCTGGCGTTCGTCGACGCCGCTTTCGACCCCGCCACGATCCCGGCGAAGCTCCTCTCCCTGTCGCTCGTGATGCCGCAGGACGTCCTCGCCTTCCGCCGCTGGGCGTCGAGTCAGTTCTCCACGCAGATCCGCTCGGGTGCTCCGCCCACGGCGTGGGAGGACTTCGCTTCTGCGGCGGTCGACCCGACGCCGGCTGCGCCGGCACGTCCGGGGCGGATCACCGTGGACGAGGACCTCGACCTCGGCGGCCGCTCGTCAACGTGCCGGAGCCGATCAAGCGGACGCTCCAGTTTGCGGGCGTCCACGACATGCTGGTCGACGCCTGAGCAGCCCGCACCTTCCGGCGGGTGTGACGCGAGCCCGTCACAACGCGAGGCGCTGAGCCGGTTGCGGCCATAGCGTCGTCGCTCATGGCATCGGCGAACGTCAACGGCATCACCATCGAGTACGACGTCCACGGCGACGACGGAGCGGAGCCGCTGCTTCTGGTCATGGGCCTCGGCGGGCAGCTCGTCGCGTGGCCGATCGAGTTCGTCGACCGGCTCGTCGCCGAGGGCTTCCGCGTGATCCGTTTCGACAACCGTGCCATCGGGCTGTCGACGATGATGCCGGCGGCGCCGCCGACGAGGCGGCAGGTCGTGCTGTCGGTCATCTCGCGCCGGTTCGCGAAGTCGAGCTACCTCATCGACGACATGGCCGATGATGCAGCTGCGCTCCTCGACCACCTCGGCATCGCCGCCGCCGACGTCGTCGGCGTCTCGATGGGCGGGATGATCAGCCAGACTCTTGCGATCCGCCACCCCGACAAGGTGCACTCGCTGACATCGATCATGTCGAACACGGGCGACCGCAAGCACGGCAGGATGCGCGCCTCACTGCTGCGCAAGCTGCCGAAGCTGATCGCACGCACCCCCGAGGATGCAGTCGAGAAGGGCGTCGAGATGTTCCGCCTGATCTCGGGCCCGCACTTCGACACCGATGCCGCTCGTCGCCTGGGGCAGGAGGCGTTCGCGCGCAGCTTCCGTCCCGACGGCGTCGCCCGTCAGACGATGGCGATCGCAGCGAGCCCCGACCGGACGGCCGACCTCGGTCGTGTGACGGCTCCGACGCTCGTCATCCACGGCCTGGTCGACCCGCTCGTCACGCCGAGCGGCGGCATCACGACGGCGAAGGCGATCCCCGGCGCGAAGCTCGTGATGTACCCCGACATGGGGCACGACCTGCCGCGACCGCGGTGGGACGACATCATCGAGGAGATCGCTGACAACGCACGGCGGGCGCGGGCACTGGTTCCCACGGCCTGAGCCGGGCATAGCATCGGTTTCATGGGGCGAATCGCGGAGCTGGACCTCACGGCGCGCATCGGCCGCGGCGAGTACGAGCAGCGGCTCCAGGCGGCACAGCGTCGATGGCTCCAGCTGCGTCTGCACATCGGTGGGCAGATGGGAGCGGGCGACCTCGGGCCAGGCCTGTTGCTCGTGTTCGAGGGGCCGGACGCGGCCGGTAAGGGCGGCGCGATCAAGCGCGTCGTCGAGCCGCTCGACCCGCGGCACTACCGGGTGTCGACGTTCGCCGCGCCGACGTACGACGAGAAGCGGCACCACTTCCTGTGGCGGTTCTATCCGTTGATCCCCGGGCTCGGCGGAATGTCGGTGTTCGACCGCAGCTGGTACGGGAGGGTCCTCGTCGAGCGTGTCGAGGGATTCGCGACCGATGAGCAGTGGACCCGCGCCTACGACGAGATCTGCGGGTTCGAGCGCACGCTCGTGCTCGAGGGCGTCATCCTCGTGAAGACCTGGCTGCACATCAGCGACGACGAGCAGCTGCGCCGATTCCACGACCGGGCCGGCGATCCGCTGCGACGGTGGAAGATCACCGACGAGGACTGGCGCAACCGCGAGAAGCTCCGAGAGTACGACGCGGCCGCCGAGGACATGTTCGCGAAGACCGACCACGAGCTCGCGCCGTGGGACATCATCTCCGGCGAGCAGAAGCGGCATGCGCGCCTCCGCGTGCTCGAGGTGCTGAACGAGCGGGTCGAGGCCGGCATGCGCCGGTGGGGCACGCCGGTCCCGTCGATCGACGACCTCACGGCGTAGCTGCGCGGCACCGTCACGTCGCGCCGTCGGCGGGCGCTGCCGGGAGGACGACGCGCGCGAGCGACTCCTCGCTGATCGTCGCGATGTCGCCGGCAGCGAGCCGTCCTGCCGACGCGAGGATGAGGCCGGCCGCGACCGAGATCGGCACCATCGCGACCATGCTCGCCTGGATCCCGAGCGCGTCGGAGATCGCGCCGATCGCGGGGAGGAACACGGCGATCCCCGGGATCGCGAACACCGACACCGTCGAGAACGCAGCGGCGCGCACGCGCGGCGGGGCGATCAACGAGATCAGCGCGTAGAACGCCGGCGCCAGCGTCCCGATGCTCCCGGCGAGCAGCGCGTGCACGCCGATCGCGATCGAGACATGCGGTGCGTATGCGAGCACGACGATCAACAGGCCATCGACGATGCCGACGATCGCGATGAAGCGCAGCAGGAATCCCGGATCTCTGACGGTGATCCGGGCGACGACGGGCATTCCGAGGAGGACGCCGACGATCTGCAACGGCTCGATGCCCGCAGCGATCGCGCCGCGCGCAGTCGCGCTCAGCCCGTAGACGTCCTCGTACACGAGCGCGAGCCGGTTCGGGATGCCGAACAGGGCCCAAGGACGCCGGCGAGCAGCGGTCTGGCGATCTGCCCGACCGAGTTCGCAAGGCGATGTGCGGAGAAGACCTTCACCCTCGCGGCCGGCTCGTACCAGTCGGCGAGCAACGACGAGTGCGTCGGCGTCACGACCGCCTTTCCTGCGCCGGACCCGATGCGCATCGCCGCGAGCATCACGACGCTCACGGCGAGACCGGTCCCGGCCGCGAACAGCCCCCACAGCGCCGCACCCACGGTCGCCATGCGGACCCTGTTGCGCCGGTCGGCGGAGAACGACAGCGGCACCTCGACGAGGAAGATGGCGATCGTCGACGCCGCGACCAGCGACAGTGCAGCTGCATCGCTCAGTCCGAAGTGGTCACGGATCTCGGGCAGCAGGACGGCGAACGCGGTGCGGTCGAGCTCGTCGACCGCGTTGAGCCGAACAGCACGACGAGCGGGAACGCAGGGGCGCCGAGCGTGATCGCCGACAGCCTCCACTCCTCGCGGAGGCGCGTCCACACAGCTCGATGCTACGCGAGGACGCGTGGAGGACGCCGCTGTCGGCGGGTGCCAGGATGCGGGACGTGTCGGTCGGCAACGTGCGCCCCGCGTCCGGGCATGCCTTCTCCGTGTGCGCGGGCGGCTGCCGCGCGGACATTGCTGCCGTCGGCGCATCGCTACGCCGACTCCAAGTCGACGGACGCGACCTCGTGCTCGGCTACGCAGCCGACGTGGTGCGACCCCACTACCGCGGCGCAGTCCTCGCGCCGTGGCCGAACCGCGTCATCGACGGCAGGTGGGGCTGGAACGGGGACCAGCAGCGCCTCGCGCTGAACGAGCCCGAACGTGGCAACGCCCTGCACGGACTCGTCGCATGGGACGAGTGGCGGCCGACGGAGGTGCACGAGGACTCCGTCACGCTCACGACGACCGTGTGGCCGCGTCCCGGGTACCCGTTCCTGCTCGACCTCGAGATCTGCTGGACCGTCGACGCGGACGGCGTGACGGCGGTCCTCACGGCGACGGGTTCGGGTTCGACGCTCGCTCCCTACGGGTGCGCGATCCACCCGTACCTCGTCGCGCCGACGGGTCCGCTCGAGTCGTGGGTCCTGCATGTGCCGGCGCACTCGCAGCTGCTCACCGACGAGCGGAAGGTGCCGACGCATGTCGCGCCCGTTGCTGCGTCGCACGACTTCACGACGCCGCGCGCGATCGGGAACTGCGTGCTCGACGACGCGTTCACCGACATCGACTTCGACGAGTCGGGATCCTCTGCGGTGACGCTCGTCGGCGGGGATGGTCGCGGCACGCGCATCGAGCTCCACCGCAATACGCCGTGGCTGCAGATCTACACATCCGACGACGTCGACGGCGACGGTCACCGCGCCGCGGTCGCGGTCGAGCCGATGACGTGCCCGCCGGGCGCGCTCGCGAGCGGCACCGACCTCGCGCTGATCGCCCCCGGCGAGTCGCACGAGACGCGGTGGCGGATCGCCGCGATCGGTTGACCGGCGGAGGCGCCGTCAGATCACGAAGCGGTGCCGGATCCAGTCGGCGTACAGCGGGTCGACGACCACGGCGCGACCGGAGATGATCTCGATCTGGCCGAGCTCCACGAGGTGTTGGCGGGCGAGCTGCGCTGACGAGCGCGACAGCGACAGCAGATCAGCGCCGCGACCGAACAGCACCCCGTCCGCAGCGGCGAGACGCATCACCGCCTGGTCCGCCGGCGAGAGCCCGGAGAAGCGCATCTCGTGACTGTCGGCGGTCGCGGTGCGGCAACGCTCGAGCGCGGCCTCCCAGACGCTCGGCTCGTCGACACTGTCGCGGACCGCGAGCCATGCGGCGTCCGCCATCTGCATCGAGCGCTGCGGATGCCCGCCGGTGAACGCGTGGATCCGCCCCGCGAGGCCTGCCGGCGGCGAGCCGTCGAAACCGTGATCGACGATCTCGACCAGCGCGTCGAGCGCGAGCGGCGGCACGTCGACGAGATCCGCCTGCGCGTAGAACGGCTGATCCGTCCCGGTGAACAGCATCCGCATCGTCGACGGCTCCGAGCCCGCGAAGAGCAGACCGATCCGTTGGTACTCGTGCTGCAGCTTCGTCCGAAGCAAGCCCGCAGCTCCCGCCACGCGCACGATCGACGAGAACTCGTCGAACACCACGACGGTCGGATTCGCGCGTGCGTGCGTGACGAGGACCTCGAGCAGCCGGTCCGCCGTCATGTCGGCGTCGGGGCGGTTCGGCCGTGCGAGCGACGCCTTGACGACGCCGAGGTTCACCTCCAGCCCCGCCGCGACCCTGTCGAGCCCGCGGCGGCGAGCAGCCGGCACCTCGGACAAGGCTGCGTCCAGGCGCACCGCCAGGTCCGCCCACGAGCGCAGCTCGTAGAGGTCGACGCGAACCACCGTCACCGCATCGCCGAGGCGCTGCTCGACGCACCCGAGCACGCTCGTCTTGCCGTAGCGACGGGGCGCGACGAGCACCGTCGGACGGTGCGCGGAGACGCGGGCGACGAGGTCGTCGATGAGGTCGTCGCGACCGCGGACCTGCTCCGGGTCGAGCGGACCGTGGTGCGGAAAGGGGGACGCCTCCATGTGCCCGCCCACCATACCAGTTTGCGGCACGGCAGCGCCGCCACGATCTGGTATGTGGTGCTGCGATTCAGTAGTGGCGCAGCTCGATCGTCGTTCCCTCGGGGTCCCGGATGGAGAGCGAGCGGCCGTCGCCACGGGCACCGAACCGACGAGCAGGACCGTCGATCACGTCGAACCGCCCGCTCGCCTCGAGCGAATCGAGGTCGGTCGGCGCGATCACGAGGCAGAAGTGGTCGAGCCGGCCATGCTCGCTCGGTGCTGCACCGAGCGGCGCCGGGAACAGGTCGATGATCGTGCCGGCGTCGACGCGCACCGACGGGAACGGCACCTCGCCGCGGCGCCACTCCTCGACCCGCTCCGCCGGCAGCCCCAGGCACTCCGTGTACCACGCGAGCGAGCGCTCGACGTCGGCGCACGTGAGCACGATGTGATCCAGACCCTCGACCCGCACTAGTGTGCTGTCAGGCTGTTTCGCCAAGTAATTTCCGAGTTCGGGAATTTTCGCGTCATGGGCGCGTTCTAGCAGGTACATCCCCTGATAGAAGGAGCCTGTAATGGTGCGTCGCGGTCGGC
>Ga0136611_10001928_pt1 | contig 14418 bp, 12 predicted proteins | sample AntDrymUQ2232306_2_FD_106645 | JGI IMG/M metagenome (GOLD analysis project Ga0136611, IMG submission 106645) | Polar desert sand microbial communities from Dry Valleys, Antarctica - metaG UQ223 (23.06) | ecosystem: Environmental > Terrestrial > Soil > Desert | place: Antarctica: Dry Valley...
CAGGAGCGGTTCACCGGCCAGTCCACGCGGGCCGGACTTTTGCAGTGCACTGACGACCGGCGGGCAGCTGCCCGTGGGGCGGTAGGCCAGTGCGGCCGCCAGCCGCTGCTCCGCCGGGTCGCCAAGCGCCCGACTGAAGTCGTCGGGTACCGTACACGTGGGCGCCAGGCCATCGGCGTAGTCGCCGAAGCCTTTCGCGTTGACGCCGCTGAACTGCACCGCGAAGTAGGTGGTGCCGCAGTTGTCCTGAGGCGAGAAGCCATAGGGCTTGCCGCAGGTCGTCTCGCCCACCACCGTCACCTGCACGTCGACGCCGCGCAGGCCGTTGATGATGGACTCGCTCGCCGAGCAGGTCCTGGGGCCCGTGAGAACGGTCACCCGTGACAGGCCCAGCTGCGGCAGCGGCTGGCCGGCGGGCGCCGAGAAGCCCCGGCTTTTCGTGTGGAAGGGCGTATTGGTCTGCGCCTCGCTGAGGCCGAAGGGGTTTTTCCGGTTGAACTGCAGGCGCTCGAAGGTGGCGCCGGTGGTGGCCGCGGGGCCGGCCACCATGTAAGCCAGTTCACTGGCGACGTCGAGCAGGCCGCCGCCGTTGTAGCGAAGGTCCAGCACCAGGTCCTGGACGCCCTCGGCCTTGAGCTGCGTCACCGCGGCGATCAGCTGGGCCTCCGAGCGGGCAAGGTGGTCGTTGAACAGCAGGTAGCCAACCTTGCCCGTTGGGGTATCGATGGCGCGCACGGCCTGGACCGGGCTGTGGGTGATGGCGGCCGAGGTGAGAACCACCGTACGCAGGCTGCCGTCCTGCGCCTGCAGCCTGAAGCGGTTCGACTCGCCGCTGTTGCTTGGGAAAAGCCCGGCATTGAGCGCGTCCACCTCGGCCGTGTGCAGCACGTCCACGCCGTTGATCTCCAGCACCCGGTCGCCCCGGGTAAGGCCTGCTGCCGTCGCCGGCGTGTCGGGCTCGGTGTAGGCGATACGCACCTCGCGCGGCGGTCGGGATTGGACGATCACGGCCTCGAAGCCATAGCCAGACCCGACGCCGCCCTGCGACAGCGCCTTCCAGACCGCCGTGTCGTAACTGAAGTGGAAACGGTCCTTCGGTTGGCCTGAAGCCGTCAGCGCCGGCGTGCGCAGGGCGTCGAACAAGGTCTGCGGGGTGGCGAAGGAAGCCGCGTTGATGGTTGAGGGAATCTCGTCGAACCAGAGGTAGGTCTCGTCGATCCAGGCGCGGACCCAGCTCTTTTCCTCGGCGAGGCTGCCGATGCGATCGGCCCAGGGCTGGCCGGTGGCCGTGTCGGTGCCGGTGCGCGGAGCGGCGCACTGGTTCTGCGACAGGTCTGATGGCCCGATAGCGTCGGCCGGCGGCGGCGCATGGGTGCGCGTCGGAGCGGCGGCCGAGGCCGGGACGCTGATGCCGGGACTGCCGCCACCGCCGCCGCAGCCCGTCGCCAGCAGGGCCGCCAAGGCCAGGCATCCCCACGCCGTAACGTGGGGCTGGCGCGCTGCGCCCACACCCGGGAACTTCCGATAAGAATCCAGCCCCATGCCGCCTCTCCTGATGAGTTCAGAAGGCAGTATAGGTAGATAGTTTGAAAACGGGGGTCCGGGTGTGAGGGCGCGTGGCTTACTGCACGAATCCCATGCCGCGCGTCTCGCGCACCTCGGGCTTGATCCGGTGTTCCACCTCCAGCTGCTCCAGGAACTCGTCGGCGGTGAACTGGGCCGACAGGATGTTGATCTGGCGCTTGACGGCGGCGAAATCCCCGGCACACAGCTGCTCCAGACGGGCCAGCCGGGCGCGCAATGGCGCAGCGAGCACGGAGGCGTCGCCGGCCAGCGCCTCGGTGACGAACATCTGCTCGCGCTGGGCGGGCGTGAGCGGCCTGAACTTGATCTTGAATGTGAAGCGGCGCAGCGCCGCCTGGTCGATGCGATCGAGCAGGTTGGTGGTGCAGATGAAGATCCCGCCGAAAGCCTCCATCCCCTGCAGCATCTCGTTGACCTCGGTCACCTCGTAGGTGCGCTGGGCGCCGCGCCGGTCCTGCAGGAAACTGTCCGCCTCATCGAGCAGCAGCACCGCCTTCTCGGCCTCGGCTTCGCGGAACATCGACGCCATGTTCTGCTCGGTCTCGCCGACGAACTTGCTCATGAGGTCGCTGGCCTGCTTGCGCAGCAGCGGCTTTTCCAGGCTGCTGGCGATGAACTCGGCCAGCGCCGTCTTGCCGGTGCCCGGCGCGCCATAAAAACACAGGCTGCCATGGCCCTGCGCCTTGAGCGCCAGGACGATGCGCGGCAGCTCGAAACGGCTCTCCACGTTGAGCATCTCCAGGTCGTAGTGGGTCACGCTGGCGCGCACGCCGGGGCTGCAGGTGCGATTGCCCAGGGCCTGGTCGGCGTTGCGCAACTGCCGCTCGATCAGTCTTTCGAGCGAGGCCGTATCCGTGCTGGTCAGCCCGGCAAAGCGGACCGCGGTGCGGATCTGCGCCGGCGTCAGGCCCTTGCGGCCGGTCAGCCGGGCCACGAATTCATCCGACACGCTCACGCCCTCCAGCGTCCGGCGCACCAGCTGTTCACGTGCGCCGGGCGGCGGCGAGTTCAGTTCCAGGTGGTAGGCAAAGCGGCGCCTGAAGGCAGGATCGATTTGCTCGATGCGGTTGGTCACCCAGAGAGTGGGCACGGCGTTCGATTCCAGGATCTGGTTGACCCAGGCCTTGCCGTTCACGCTGCCGCTGGCGGGCAAGGCCACCTGTTCGGCGCGCGCCATCAGTTGCGCCGCCTCGGAGCTGATGGGCGGGAACACGTCCTCCACTTCGTCAAAGAGCAGCGCCGCCTGCGCACTGCCCTTGAGGAAGACCTGCGCGATCTGCAGCGAGCGGTAGCGGTCCCGGCCGGACAACGAGTTGCCGTCGCGGTCGGCATATTCCACCTCGAACAGCTCCAGACCCGCGGCCTGCGCCACGACCTTGGCCAGCTCGGTCTTGCCGGTGCCGGGCGGGCCATACAGCAGCACGTTGACGCCCACCTCCTTGCGCTCGACCGCATTGCGCAGCAGCGAGCAGAGCACCTGCGCGTCGTCCTGCACGAAGCCGAAATCGCCCAGCCCCAGCGCGCTCTTGGCCGAAGGCCGCGTGAAAACCGCCATCAGCTCGTTCTGGTCGCGGTATTCGCGCATCAGCACCGGCGGCAGCTTCTCGCTGACCTTCATCAGGTCAGCGAGGTCCGTGATGTTGTGTTCCGAGATCAGGTTCTCCACCAGCCCGATCCGCTCCAGTCGCGAACCCGCACGCAGCGCCTCGCCGACCTCGGCGGCGCTCACGCCGGCGATCTCGGCGATGGCGGCGTAGGCTTCCGGCGCGTTGTTCACCTTGAACTCGACCAGCAGGCTGCGCAGGTCACGCTGGTAACGGGCCAGCGTGCCGTAGAGCAGCAGCGCGCGCTCGGCCCGGTTCAACTGCAACAGGCCCGAGAGCGCGTCGATGTTCTTCTCGACCAGCGTGGAATGCTTCTTCAGCTCGTCGCTGAGCCAATCGCCCGTGACGGCGAGCACCGACAGCAGATCCCTCGGCTGGTCCTTGGCGTATTCGTCCAGATAGAAAAAGAGGGTGCCTTCTTCATAGGGACCGCGCCACACGCCGTGCCGCTCCAGGAAAGCGCGCGCTCCCAGCTGTTCATGGCCGCGCCAGAAATCATTGTCCTTGCAGCGCCGGCCCAGGAACTCGCGCAGCCGAGCCAGCGCGGGCGCGGGCCAGACCAGGTGCCGCCCCGCCAGTGCCAGCAGGCCGTTGAGGTCGCGCCGCACATTGAACTTGCCGCCCTGCATCGCCGCCAGCGTCAGCACGAAGTGCGAGCACATCAGGTCCAGCACCGGCGCATCCTTGAGGCCTGGCGAGGCGAGAACCTGCACGTCAACCGACCTCTTGACCATCGAAGCCTCCCCAGCACCGGCCCACAGGGCGGTCCGCGCGCTTACGATAACGCGACTTCAGGGCGCGTGGAAGCCGCCGGCAGCCTATAGCCCTATTTTGTGCAAGGAAGCGCACGCTGCCCACCGCCAGGCGCTTCGGCGACGAGCCGTTGGCGCCGCAGAGCGTGGGTGTTCCCTCGTAGCGACGAATTCCCAGACAATCGCGCCATGGTTGAACTAGCCGACATCCGACGCGCCGCCGATCGCATGCAGGGGCAGGTGCTGGCCACGCCTTGTGTAGAGTCGCGCACGCTGTCCGAAATCGCCGACGCACAGGTCTACCTCAAGTTCGAGAACCTGCAATTCACCGCCTCCTTCAAGGAACGGGGTGCGAGCAACAAGCTGGCGCTGTTGCTGCAGGCGGAGGCCGATGGCGGCGAACGGGGAACCAGCACCCGCGGCGTGATCGCGATGAGCGCGGGCAACCATGCCCAGGGCGTGGCCTACCATGCGCAGCGGCTCGGCCTGCACGCGGTGATCGTGATGCCGCGCTTCACGCCCGGGGTGAAGGTGGAGCGCACCCGCGGCTTCGGCGCCGAGATCGTGCTGCACGGCGACACGCTGGACGAGGCGCGCACCCACGCGCTCGAACTGGCGAAGGCGCGCCGGCTGGCATTTGTCCATCCCTACGACGACGAGGCGATCGTCGCCGGCCAGGGCACGGTGGGCCTGGAGATGCTGGAGGCGGTGCCGGAGCTCGACACGCTGATCGTTGCCGTGGGTGGCGGCGGGCTGATCGCGGGCATCGCCGTGGCGGCCAAGGCGCTCAAGCCGGGCATCGAGGTGATCGGCGTCCAGATGCTGCGCTTTCCCAACATGTTCAACGCCGTCAAGCACCAGACCTTGCCGCAGGGCGGCAGCACCATCGCCGAAGGCATCGCGGTCGGCACGCCGGGGCGCATCCCGCAAACCATCATCGAGAAGCACGTCGACGACATCGTGCTGGTGGACGAAGGCGATATCGAGCAGGCGATCGTGATGCTGCTCGAAATCGAAAAGACATTGGTCGAAGGCGCCGGCGCAGCGGGCCTCGCCGCTCTGCTGAAGTACCCGGAGCGCTTCCGGGGCCGGAAGGTCGGCCTGGTGCTGGGCGGCGGCAATATCGACCCGCTGCTGCTGGCGGCGATCATCGAGCGCGGCATGGTGCGGGCCGGCCGGCTGGCGCGCATCCGGGTCTGTGCGCGCGATGTGCCGGGCTCGCTGGCGAAGATCACGGCCACCGTTGCGGACGCCGGCGGCAACATCGACGAGGTGCATCACCAGCGCGCCTTCACCACCCTGGCGGCGCAGAACGTGGAGATCGAGCTGGTGATCCAGACGCGCGGCCGCAACCACATCGGCCACGTGCTGGACGCCTTGCACGAGGCCGGTTTTCAGGCGCAGGAGGAGAAATGAATTCCGAGACTTCCGGTGCGACGGTCGGCGCGGCCACCTTGCAGACCGCCCTGTCGGAACTGTTCGCGCCCTGGGTGCAGGCGCTGCAACTGCGGGTGGAGCGTTGCGATGTCGACAGCGTCACGCTCCGGCTGCCGCAGAACGACCAACTCTCCCGCGTTGGCGGCATGCTTTGCGGTCAGGCGATGATGGCTGCGGCCGACAGTGCCATGGTGCTGGCGCTGATCAATCATTTCGGCCGCTTCCGGCCCTGCACGACGGTGCAGATCAACAGCAGCTTTCTCAAGCCCCTGTCCGGCCAGGACGCGCTGGTGCAGGCCCGGGTGGTGCGTGCCGGCAAGAGCCTGGCCTTCGGCGAGATCGACATCCGCGGCGCCGATGACGGCAACAGTGTGAGCCGAACCAGCACCACCTACGCGCTGCTCTGAAGCCGGAGCCCTTAAAATGGGCGCCTACCGTTTAGCGCCACCCAAGGAAAAAGCCATGTCCGACCCTCAACCACGTCACTCTCACGGCGAAGAGGCCGTTCATGCGCCGGACGGCGTGGAAGGCATCGTCCACGCCATGCCGATCGTTTTGCCCCTGATGGGCGGCGTTCTCATGTTCCTGCTCGCATTCATTGCCATCTACATGGCTTGATTCAGCGGCACGGCCGGGCGCCGGCCCGGCGCCACCGACCGGTGTTCGACACTGGTCACTCCCAGCCCCTGCGATCCAGGGGCTTTTTACTGGCCGGATGGCACCGGCGCCCCCCTTTTACCCACATAACGTCATGCAAGTTTTGCATGGGTTTACGCCGTAGCACGAGCCTGCCGCGCCCGGGGCTTCCTAGAATTGCCCTGGCAGCCGACCGCGGAGACTGTTCGCTTTTGCGTTTGCCGGACTTGCAAACCGCCCGTCGCTTGCGCCGAGCCCGATTTCAAAAGACATTGCTCGTGCAGCCGGAGCTCCTTTTTGAAATCCGGTTTTTAACTTCAGGAGCTGATGCGATGAACTCTCCCGTGATGTTGGGTCTGGACCTGGGCACACCCGCCTGGGTCAAGAATGCCCGCCTGGTGGCCTGGGTGGCCGACATGGTGGCGCTGTGCAAGCCCGAATCGGTGGTCTGGTGCGATGGCAGCGACGAGGAATACGCGCGCCTGTGCCAGAAGCTGGTCGACGCCGGAACCTTCAAGAGACTCAACCCGGTCAAGCGTCCCAATTCCTTTCTGGCCCTCTCCGATCCGAGCGACGTGGCCCGGGTCGAAGACCGCACTTACATCTGTTCGCAGAAGAAGGAGGAAGCCGGCCCGACCAACAACTGGATGGACCCGGCCGAGATGCGCGCCACACTGCATCCGCTCTTTGACGGCTGCATGCGCGGCCGCACCCTGTACGTAGTGCCGTTCTCGATGGGTCCGCTGGGCTCGCCGATCGCGCATATCGGCATCGAGCTGTCCGACAGCCCCTATGTCGCGGTGAACATGAAGATCATGACCCGCATGGGGCGCGCGGTGTACGAGGTGCTCGGCGTCAACGGCGACTTCGTGCCCTGCGTGCACACGGTGGGCGCACCGCTCGAGCCGGGGCAGAAGGACTCGTCCTGGCCCTGCAACAGCACCAAGTACATCGTGCATTACCCGCAAACGCGCGAGATCTGGTCCTACGGCTCCGGTTACGGCGGCAACGCCTTGCTGGGCAAGAAGTGCTTCGCGCTGCGCATCGCTTCCACCATGGCCCGCGATGAAGGCTGGCTGGCCGAGCACATGCTGATCCTGGGCGTGACCAACCCCGAAGGCAAGAAGTATCACGTCGCGGCGGCTTTCCCCTCGGCCTGCGGCAAGACCAACTTCGCCATGCTGATTCCTCCCAAGGGCTTCGAAGGCTGGAAAGTCACCACCATCGGCGACGACATCGCCTGGATCAAGCCGGGGCCGGACGGTCGCCTGCATGCGATCAACCCCGAGGCGGGCTACTTCGGCGTTGCTCCCGGCACCAGCATGGAGACCAATCCGAACTGCATGGCCAGCCTGGACCGCGACGTGATCTTCACCAATGTCGCGCTGACCGACGGCGGCGACGTGTGGTGGGAAGGCATGGGCGAGCCACCCGCGCACGCGATCGACTGGCAGGGCAGGGACTGGACGCCGCAGATCGCCAGGGAGACCGGCGCCAAGGCGGCGCATCCCAACGCCCGCTTCACCGTGGCCGCGGTGAACAATCCGGCGCTGGACAGCGCCTGGGACGACCCGCACGGCGTGGCGATCGACGCCTTCATCTTCGGCGGACGGCGCTCCAACACCGTGCCGCTGGTCACTGAAGGCCGTAACTGGGTGGAGGGTGTCTACATGGCCGCGACCATGGGATCCGAAACCACGGCCGCCATCACCGGCCAGGTCGGCGTGGTGCGGCGCGATCCCTTCGCGATGATCGCGTTCGCGGGCTACAACATGTCGGACTATTTCCAGCATTGGCTGGACGTGGGCGCCAAGCTTCAGGCCTCGGGCGCCCGACTGCCGAAGATCTACACCGCCAACTGGTTCCGCAAGGGTCCGGACGGCAAGTTTGCCTGGCCCGGGTTCGGCGAGAACATGCGCGTTCTCAAGTGGATGATCGACCGCATCGAAGGCACGGCCCAGGGGTCCGAACACGTGTTCGGCGTCAGCCCGACCTACGAGGAACTCAATTGGACCGGTCTGGATTTCACGCCCGAGCAGTTCAAGACCGTCACCAGCATCGACAAGGCCGCCTGGGAAAAAGAGCTGCAGTTGCACACGGAGCTGTTCCAGCAGCTCTCCTACCACTTGCCGCCGGAACTGGGCGAGACCAAGGCGCGGCTGGAAGAGCGACTGGCGGCGTAAGAGGCTGAGCGGTCGTTGGCGCTGCCTGAGCGGCAGTGCTCAGGGTGAGCGGCGCTGACCGCGGGCCGCAGGCCCGCCGCGTCGAGCTCCCGCCTTCTGCCCCTGCGCTTCAGAGCCACCCGGAGCGACCAGGCGTCCAGCGCCCGCAGCAAGGGGGGTGGCAGGTGGCGCAGCACCCAGCTGAGCCACGCCAGCGTTGCAGGGCTGTTCATGGAATTGTGCCCGGGCTTCAGAAGTAGGGCCGCGGGTCACGCCGCGCGTCGGAGGCCATGGCCCGGCCGATGTCGGCCATAAGGCGCGCGTCGGTCAGCGCAACTTCCCACAGCTTCTGGTCTTCGGCCGCCTGCTTGCGCACCGCGTTCGAGCGGCTCCAGGCGGTGCGAAGCCGGGCCGCGGCACGACCTGCAGGCACCGCCAGCAAGGCCAGGGCCGCAAAGGCCACGGTCCACATGACGATCCAGGCTGCCAGCAGGTGGCCTTCGGTCCAGGTGTCGATCACCTGGTTGGCAACCACCAGCAGCGCCGAGACCATCGCCGCGAGCAGCAGCGTCGCGGAACTGTAGGAGCGGCCGATGCCGCACACGGCGGCAGCGATCAGGCTGGCGGCGCGTTCGGCGCGGACGACGCCGGGATGGTCGGTGGGTTGGTCGACGTGGACAAAACTGGTCATGATGACTTCCCTTCAGAGAAACACGCGCGGGCGACATTGCCGGGGCGCGCCCTCAATCTAGGGTTTCTACTGATCTATTTCCAATTTAGATTGATGATGCATATCATTCACTGTGGTGATACATCCCCCCAGTTTCCGCACCCTTGACCTGAATCTGCTGCGTGTCTTTGACGAGGTGATGTCAGAGCGCAACCTGACGCGGGCGGCGCGCAATCTCCACATGACCCAGCCGGCCGTCAGCAACGCGCTGAACCGCCTGCGCGACTCGCTGGGCGACAAGCTGGTGACGCGAAGTGGCTACGGTGTGGTACCGACCCCGCGCGCGCTGGCGCTGTGGCCGGCGATCGGCGATGCGCTGCGCCAGCTCGAAGCCTCGCTCAGCCCCGCGGATTTCGTGGCTTCGGAGGCGAAAAACACCTTTGTCCTGGCCATGGCCGACGCTACCGCCGCTGCGCTGATGCCCGGGCTGGTAGAGATCATCGAGCGCGACGCGGCGGGGGTTTCGATGCGGGTGTTGCCACTCACCACGCGCGATCCGCGCCCGCTGCTCGACGAAGGCGAGATTGACCTGGCGGTCGGCTTTTTCCCTGCAGTGCTGGCGGACCTCACGGCGCAGGCCCAGTCGGGAGGTATGGCTGCCTTCGAGCATCACCGGCTCTACGCCGGTGAATATGTCTGTGTGATGCGGCACGGCCATCCGCTGGCCAGCGGGCCGTTCACCCTGCAGCGCTTCTGCGATGCGCACCATTTGCTGGTCAGCTTCTCGGGCAGGCCGTATGGCTTCATCGACGAGGCGCTGGCGGCCCTGGAGAAGAAGCGCCGGATCGTGCTCACAGTCAACCAGTTCTTCACTGCCGGCCGGGTGGTGGCCGGGTCGGACCTGCTCACCGTTTTGCCGCGGCACTTCGTTGCCTTCACCGGCATGGCGGGCGAGCTGGTGCTGCGCAACCTGCCTTTCGAGGTGCCACCGGTCCACATTGACACCCTCTGGCACCGGCGCCAGGTTCAGCGCAGCGCCCATGCCTGGCTGCGCCTGGCGGTGGGCGCTGCGGCAAAGAAGGCTTTTAAGGGGTTCAGCACCTAAGCGGGCGCTTACATCTCCCGAAGAGTTGACTTGAGGCCGCGCTATTCAGGGGCATTTCCTGCGCTGCAGCTCGACCGCGACTCTGCGGCCGTTGCTATACCGCTCAGTATCAATAAGATACTTAGTAGTTTGCACAAAGACCGATTGGTAGCTATCATGAGGCTCCCGACGTCAGCTACGCACGCGGCGCACCCAACGCCCGCCACCTCTTTAACCAACTCTCTGGAAGCACCCATGAAAAAGACCCTGATCGCCCTCGCCCTGACCGTGGGCACCGCCACCGCCAGCTTCGCTGCCGACATCGTCGACACCGCCGTCAAGGCCGGCAACTTCAAGACCCTGGTGGCCGCAGTGCAGGCCGCCGGCCTGGTCGACACCCTGAAGGGCCCGGGCCCGTTCACGGTGTTCGCGCCGACGGACGCCGCCTTCGCCAAGATTCCCAAGGCGCAGCTCGACGCCCTGCTCAAGGACAAGGCCGCCCTGACCAAGGTGCTCACCTACCACGTGGTGCAGGGCAAGGTCATGGCCGCCAACGTGAAGGCCGGCCAGGTCAAGACGGTGCAGGGCTCGGAACTCACGGTCAGCACCACCGGTGGCGTGATGGTGGACAACGCCAAGGTGATCGCCACGGACGTCGCGGCCGACAACGGCGTGATCCACGCCATCGACACCGTGATCATGCCCAAGTAAAAAAGGGCCGCCGGACGACAAAGGCGCGGCCACCCGCGCCTTTTTTCGTTGTATGCGCGCCGGATCAGCGGGCGTTCAGCCCGTCGAAGCAGGTGCTGATGACCAGCTCGACGATTTCTTCGTGGCTGTGCTGGCCGCCGGCTTTGAGAAATTCAACCACCGGGTCGCAGGCCCGGGCGTAGAGTGTGTAGAGCACGGCGATCGGCGGCAGCCGCGGATTGAGCGTACCGGCCGCCTGTGCCGCCTCGATCCAGGCGCCCAGCGTGTCGCTCACTTCCATCAGCCCGTTCATGTAATCGCGGCTGGCAGCCAGGGTGGCGCGCAGGCTGGAGTTCTGGCTCGGCAGGGACGGCATCTCGCCGGCCAGCTGCACCTCCAGCGCCCACCGCACCACCGCACGCAGCTTGTCGATGGCGGTCTTGGCCTCGGGCAACGACTTGAGGAAGTCCTGCGTGCGCCGCATCACCCGCACCATCGCCGCGCAGGCCAGGTCTTCCTTGCCCGGGAAGTGCTTGTAGAGGCTGGCCTTGGCAATGCCCACCTCCGCCGCGACTTCGTCGACCGTCATCGCGTCAAAGCCTTTCTCGGCCAGCAGGCGGTTGACCGCCAACACGATCGCCTCCTCGCGCGCCTTGAGCATCTGCGCCTTGAAGGAAGGTCTGACAGGATCCGCTGTATTCATGCTCTGAATTGTAGAGCCGAAGGCAAAGCCGCATACACCGAGTGCAAGAACAGACTGCTTCGTTTCGCTTGAAACCGGCAATTCTTCGCGAACCTGTTTTCCGCGGTGGCGCCCCGCTCTCCGGGAACTCGCGCCGACGTCCGACCGGGCCGCGTCAGCGTCCCCGTGACAATCGGCAGGTGAGAATCCAGCTGCTGTCCGACCTGCACCTCGAGGTGCATCCCGATTACCGTCCACGCCCCGCACCCGGCGCCGACCTCCTGGTGCTGGCCGGCGACATCGGCTCCTACCAGCAAGGCAGCCTGCTGACCGGCGCGGATTTCGGACTGGAGCGCTTCTCACCCCGGCACGGCTGGCCGGTGCCGGTACTCTATGTGCCCGGCAACCACGAATACGACAACCTGGATTTCGAGAGCACGCATGCGCGCCTGCGAGCCACCTGCGAGCGCCTGGGCATCACGTGGCTGGAGCGCGAAATACGGGTGCAGGGTGGCGTGCGCTTCATTGGCACCACGCTGTGGACCGACTTCGACGCGCTGGCGATGAATGCCCCGGACACCACCGGGCTGCTGAAGCAGCGCGAGAAGGCTTTCCGTGCCGCCAACTTCTATCTGGAGAAGACCGGCGCGACCCTGCGCGGCGAACCGCTGCTGGCGCCGCAGTGGCGCGTGCTGGGCCAGCTAAGCCAGCAATGGCTGCGGCAGGCGCTGGCCGTGCCCTTTGCCGGAACCACGGTGGTGGTGACGCATTTCGCGCCCAGCCTGCGCAGCGCCGATCCGCGCTACGGCTTGCGCCCCGGCACCGCGGGTTTTTGCAATGGCCTGGACGAGTTGCTGCCGCTGGCGCAGTTCTGGCTGCATGGCCACCTGCACTGCCGCCACGACTACCGGGCCGGCGGCTGCCGGGTGCTTGCCAACCCGCTTGGCTATGCAGCCAAGGGTGAGCAGGAAGACTTCAAGGAGCAGTTCACGCTGTCGCTGGATACCGCCTGAGCCCGTGCGCGAGCGCCACCGCAGGCAGGGGCCATGCTACGCTGGCCGCTGCTTTATTTGCTGGAGGTACCCATGAAGATTCTGCTGGCTGTCGATGGCAGTCAATACACCCACAAGATGCTGAACTACGTCGTGAGTCATCCCACCCTGTTTGACCCCAACCATGAGTACGTGGTGTTCCATTCCCCGCTCGCCTTGCCGCCGCATGCCAAGTCGGCGGTAGGTTCCAACGTGGTGCGGGAGTACCACGAGGAGGAATCGGCCAAGGTGCTGCAGCCGGCCTTGGCCAAGCTCGCGCAAAGCGGCCTGCGCGCGCGCAGCGACTGGCGACCGGGACCAGCAGCAGAAGCCATTGCCGCCTATGCCGCTGAAGGCAAGTTCGACCTCCTGCTGATGGGATCGCACGGACACGGCTCGCTGGCCCGGCTGGTGATGGGTTCGGTCGCCAACACGGTGCTGTCGCACTGCAAGGTGCCCGTCCTGCTGATCCGCTAGCACGGCACGGGCGGTGGCCGCGGCACGATGAGAATCCTGGTCCTGGGCGCCGGAATCGTCGGCGTCAGCACCGCCTGGCATCTGCAGGAACGCGGCCACGAGGTGACCGTCGTCGAGAGGCAACCCGGCGCCGCGCTCGAGACCAGCTTTGCCAACGCGGCGCAGATCTCGGTCAGCTACTGCGAGCCCTGGGCCAGCCGCCAGGCGCCTGCCAAGCTCCTGAAATGGATGTTCCGGAACGACGCGCCGCTCCTGTTCCGGCCCCGCCTGGACTGGCAGCAGTGGCGCTGGGGACTGCGCTTCCTGGCGCAGTGCAACGACGCCGCCTTCGAGCGCAACGTGCGCCAGCTGGTGGCGCTCGGCGCCTACAGCCACGGGGCGCTCAAGCAGGTGGTGGCGGCCACCGGCATCGACTACCACCGCCTCGAGCGCGGCATCGCCCATTACTTCACCGACACCGCCTCCTTCGACGGCGCGGCCGGGGCGGCCAGACTCATGCAGCAGTTCGGCGTGTTGCGCCGGGTAGTGAGCACGGCCGAACTGCTGGCCATCGAGCCGGCATTCAAGAACTTCTCGCACCGCATCGTCGGCGGCACCTACACCGCAAGCGACGAAAGCGGCGACGCGCGCCTCTTCACCGAGCAGCTGGCGCAGCACTGCGCAGGGCGTGGCGTGCAGTTCCTGTACGGCCACGACGTCGAGCGGCTGGAACGGACGGGCGGCGCGATCGACGCCGTGCAGGTGCGCGACCGTGCCAGCGGAGGCGCACGCCGGCTCACCGGCGAGGCGGTGGTGGTGGCCTGCGGTTCCTGGAGCGCGCCGCTGCTGCGCGGCGTCGGCGTCGACCTGCCGATCTACCCCGGCAAGGGCTACAGCGCCACTTTCGCCATCAGGCATCCGGAACGAGCGCCGCAGGTGAGCACCATTGACGACGAAGTGAAATGCGCCATGAGCCGCCTGGGCAACGAACTGCGCGTCGCCGGCACGATCGAGCTCTCGGGCTACGACCTGTCGCTGGACACGACGGTGGCGCGTGCCCGCTGCCGCATGCTGGCGGACCGCATCGAAACCGTGCTGCCCGGCGTCTGCGACACGCGCAGCGAGGAAGAGGGCGGCAACCCGCGCTACTGGGCGGGGCTGCGCCCGGCCACGCCCACCAACATCCCGTACATCGGCCGCGCGCCGTTGCAGCGCCTGTGGGTCAACGCCGGGCACGGCACGCTGGGCTGGACCCATGGCGCGGGTTCGGGCAAGGCGCTGGCGCAGCTGCTCAGTGGCGAGCAGCCGCAGCTCGCCTTCGGCTTCTACGGTGTGCAACACGCCGGCGCTGTGGCCGGCGCGCCGGCCTGAAGCCGGGTCCGCGTCGCCACGTCAGTCGGCGCTTATTCGTCCTTCTCGCCGGCTTCGTACAGCGTCTCCCGGCCCATCCGGTCCAGCACCAGTTCGGCCGTCCACGGCAGCATCAGCGAGCCGCAACGGCTGTCGCGGTAGATGCGCTCCAGCGGCAGGTGCTTCATCATGCTCTGGCCGCCGCAGGTGCGGATCGCCAGCCGCGCGATGTCGTTGGCGCCTTCCATCACCGAGTACTGCGCCGCATACAGGCGCATGC
>Ga0136611_10001929_pt1 | contig 14417 bp, 7 predicted proteins | sample AntDrymUQ2232306_2_FD_106645 | JGI IMG/M metagenome (GOLD analysis project Ga0136611, IMG submission 106645) | Polar desert sand microbial communities from Dry Valleys, Antarctica - metaG UQ223 (23.06) | ecosystem: Environmental > Terrestrial > Soil > Desert | place: Antarctica: Dry Valley...
AGAACCGATAGAGCCTGGCTTGCGGGTATTTCCCTTACCGCCGTGAGTTTTGCGCTGGCGGTGGAAATTGTGGCGACGGATAGTGCCGGCCCAACCCTTGCCCTTGGAGGTGCCGGTAACTTGTACTTCGTCCCCAACAACAAAAGAGTCGGCGGAAATTTTCGCGCCGACTACGAGGTCTTCAGTTAATTTGTCAATGGTAAATTCACGGACAATTTTAGGCATAACGTCAGTGATGCCGGCGGCTTTGAAATGACCGGTTAATGCCTTGCCAACATGCTTGCCTGCTTCAGCTCCAAGCTGGACTGCAGTGTATCCATCGGTATCGACGGTCTTGACTTGCGTAATAACGCAAGGACTAGCGGAAAGCAAGGTTATAGCAGTGACGACACCATCTTCGGCGATAGTGCTAGTCATGCCAACCTTCCTAGTAATCATGGCTTTCATAGTTACCTCGAATTTAATATTTATAAACTCCCACGACTCCCGGAGGATATTTGGGCTTATTACATAAAAATTCTTGGTGGCTCCCGGTTTCATCCCTGTTACTGACATAACAGACTGACCTAACTGAGCACACCAAGCATATGACTTATATAATGTACCATCATAGATTAGCACGTAGGCAATACACCTGTCAATGCGTTGCGTATTATACAGCAACTATATTAACAACAGAGAGCTGCAATGCCCCCTCGATTACCTTTTCCGGCCACGCTACTATAATGGCGTGCGCGGAGTACGTGGCTTATAGGCCGTTTCGTCGGCTGACTCCGCAGCTTTGTCGGCAGCAGATTTTGTTTTATGAGCGGCCTTATCAGCAGCTTCTTTTGTCTTATCAGCTACGTCGTGGACTGTAGAACGAGCAGCTTCGACTCCGTCAACCATCTTATCCTTGGCATCTTCGGCAGTATCCTGCGTCTTGTTCTTCATATCATTGTATTTGCTTTTGAGTTCTTCGCGCGTGTCAGTTCCGCGCTTTGGGGCAAATAATAAACCTGCGACCGCACCTGCAGCTGCCGCCATAAGGACGAGTCCTGCCGTGTTGGGTGTGTGAGTTGGTTTGTCCGTCGCTGTTCGATGCATATCTGTCTCCTTCGTTATTAGCTCCATATAGAATACTGCTCATTAGTAGAAAGGTATATAAAATTATTAACTATACTTGACCTAATATCAATTTGACCTACAGATGAGTGCATCTAAAATCTGCTAATAATTAGCAATGTATACACCTTACTGGCTACATTTTGATTTCTACGTCGCAACCAGCTGGCAAGCTGAGGTTCATCAAGGAATCAATAGTCTTAGGAGTTGGTTCGAAAACATCTATCAATCGCTTATGTACGCGCATCTCAAATTGTTCTCGTCCCTTTTTGTAGACGTGCGGACTTTTGACAACAGTGAATGTGCTGCGGCGAGTAGGCAGGGGGATCGGACCAGCAAGAGTCGCACCGGTGCGGAGTGCAGTGTCTACAATCTGTTTTGCAGCCTGGTCGATAACTTTATGATCATATGCCTTGAGGCGAATTCTGATCTTCTGTTTAACATCAGTTTTTACTTCAGTTTTTTTAGCTGGTGCTACATCTGCCATGTTGTGGCGTTCTCCTTGTGATGTACCGTAACCTTGAGCGAGAGTGGTTACCGTCAAGTTCTCAGTACGATTATGTGATTTGTACAATATAACATGAACCGATGTCATACACAATAATTTGTCAGAATCTTATCGCCTTGATTGCCGTCTTGTGTATTTGTTGTAAATCAATATCCGTAGGATGTGTAACTACTATCGTTGGACGTCTGGTCGATGCTCGGTTTTCGTCTTGTTCAATACTATCTATTGTCCGCATGACTGTTTCTACAATCCTGTCAGGTGAGTCAAAGATATATCCCGGCTGACCGTCGACGTCTACCCCCATTACTGACAATCTACCTCTGAGTACTGCCTGGGTTTTAACTGCAAATTCGGCGTTGGCAACAGCTAGTGATGGTACGTCTTTGCAAGGAAATAATTCTACTTTGAATTCTTTGCTCATGGAAGGAGTATATACTTTAAATTTCTATGACCCAAATACTACGCAATATAAAACGCCCCTTGCGGAGCGTTTTATACATAAACTGCCTAGAGTCTATTTGTTGATTTTGGTTACAACACCAGCACCGACAGTACGGCCACCTTCGCGGATAGCGAAGCGGAGCCCTTGATCCATAGCGATTGGTGCAAGCAATTTTACTTTGAAAGTAATAGTATCACCTGGCATAACCATTTCTTTATCAGCTGGAAGTTCAACTTCACCGGTCACATCCGTAGTACGGAAGTAGAACTGAGGCTTGTATCCCTTGAAGAATGGCGTGTGACGTCCACCTTCTTCTTTGCTGAGGATATAGACTTCAGCATCGAATTCAGTGTGCGGAGTAATAGTTCCCGGCTTAGCAAGAACCTGACCGCGCTCGATGTCGTCGCGCTCGATACCACGAAGAAGGATACCGGCGTTGTCACCAGCCTGACCTTGGTCAAGCGATTTCTTGAAGGCTTCGATACCCGTAACAACTGATTTTCTGGTTGCACGGACGCCAACGATTTCAACTTCTTCGTTAATCTTTACGATACCTGATTCGATACGTCCAGTAGCGACAGTACCCCGGCCCTTAATCGAGAAGACATCTTCGATAGGCATCAGGAATGGTTTGTCGAGTTCGCGCTTTGGTTCTGGAACGTAAGCGTCCATAGCTGTAACGAGTTCCATGATAGCGTCTTCGCTTTTAGCATCGCCTTCGATAGCCTTGGTAGCCGAGCCCTTGATGACTGGGCAGTCGCGGTCAAAGTCGTACTTAGCAAGCAAGTCACGAATTTCTTCTTCAACGAGTTCGACGAGGTCTTCGTCAGCGAGGTCCATCTTGTTCATGAATACCAGGATGCTTGGTACACCAACCTGCTTTGCGAGCAGGACGTGCTCACGGGTCTGGGGCATAGGACCGTCAGCTGCAGATACGACGAGGATAGCTCCATCAATCTGGGCGGCACCGGTAATCATGTTCTTGACGTAGTCGGCGTGACCTGGCATATCGACGTGGGCGTAGTGGCGCTTTTCAGATTCGTATTCCTGGTGGGATGTGGCAATCGTGATACCACGAGCGCGCTCTTCAGGAGCGTTGTCAATCTGTGCGTAGTCGACAGCTTTGTTTACTTTGGTTGGAAGACGCTTGGCAAGTACCATAGTGATAGCTGCGGTCAAGGAAGTCTTACCGTGGTCAACGTGGCCCATAGTTCCTACGTTTACGTGTGGCTTAGTTCGGTCAAATGCGTCTGCTGCCATATGAAATGACTCCTTATAAAGTTAACTAATTGTTGTATGAGTAGTGTATATCTTATGAGATGACTCAATAGAGACAACTCACACAAGTTACAAAACGTTAGTATAGGGAATCTACAGGGGTTTGTAAAGGGTTATTATGAAGCTACGGACAGTTCAAGAACTACTTTGAGTTCTTTGCAATGATTGCCTCGGCGACATGGTTCGGAACATCCGCGTAGTGATCAAGTTCCATACTCGAACTGGCACGTCCTTGCGTCGAACTGCGCAGATTAGTCGTATAGCCAAACATTTCACCAAGTGGAACGAAGGACGTAATTTCCTTGATCCCAGTAGTCAGGTCTTCCATCGATTCAATACGGCCGCGCTTACTGTTTAAGTCGCCGATGACATCACCCATGAATTCCTCGGGAGTTACAACAACTACTTTCATGACAGGCTCAAGCAGGACAGGCCCGGCTTTGCGGACGCCTTCTTGGAGGGCCATAGATCCGGCGATTTTGAAAGCCATTTCGTTGGAGTCGACTTCGTGGTAACTTCCGTCATAGAGTTCAGCCTTGACGTCGACGACTGGGTATCCAGCGATGACACCGTTAGCTAAAGCTTCAACGATTCCCTGTTCAACAGGCTTGATGTATTCACTCGGAACAACACCACCCTTTATGGAGTTGATGAACTCGAAGCCGGCGCCTTGCTCGTTCTGTGACAAACGAAGCCAAACGTCACCGTACTGGCCACGACCACCAGATTGGCGTATGAATTTGCCCTGAACTTCAACGCCGGACTTGCGAATTGATTCACGGTAAGCTACCTGCGGAGCACCAATGTTGGCTTCGACAGAGAATTCACGTTTCATACGGTCAACAATGATTTCTAGGTGAAGCTCGCCCATACCTGAAATAATAGTCTGGCCAGTTTCTTCGTCGGTACGGACTCGGAAGGTTGGATCTTCTTCTGCCAGGCGCTGGAGTGCGATACCCATCTTTTCCTGGTCGGCTTTAGTTTTAGGTTCGATAGCAATTGAGACAGGAGGATCTGGAAATGTAATATTCTCAAGTACTATCGGATTAGTAGGGTCACACAGTGTGTGTCCAGTAGTCGTCCCTTTGAGACCGACTATAGCAGCAATATCGCCGGAGCTAACTTCGGTAACATCTTCACGCTTGTCAGCTTGCAGACGAACGATTCGACCGACACGCTCCTTTTCACCCGTAGAACTGTTGAGGACATATGATCCAGCAACAACTTTTCCAGAGTACACCCGGAAGTATGCTAATTTACCGACGAATGGGTCGCTGGTAATCTTGAATGCCAAAGCTGACATTGGCTCTGATTCTTCGTGCTTGCGCTCGATTTCGTCGCCAGTCTTCGGATGTGTACCCCAAGTATTGCTACGGTCATGCGGAGCTGGCAAATAGTCATTGACGAGGTCTAAGACTTTTTCGACCATAACACCACGGCCATCGCCACCGGTGACAACGAAGAATTTACCAGTTAATGTTGCTGACCGAATAGCTTGCTTGATTTCAGCTTCTGATAAACCGTCTTCACCAACTTCAAAAAACTTTTCTAGCATAGCGTCGTCTTCAGAAACAGCGTTCTCAATAAGTAAACTGCGGTACTTCTTGACATGGTCCATCATATCGGCCGGAATTTCACTTTCAACCATTTCCTTGTCAGTGAAGTCTTTGTAGGAGTAAGCCTTCATAGCGACGAGGTCAACTATTCCGTTAATGCTTTGTTCGAAGCCTATTGGCAGATGAACTGGGAATGCGTGCTTGCTCAAACGGGCGTGAATTGTATCTAGCGACTTGTAAAAATCGCCACCGGTTTGGTTGATTTTGTTAATAAAACAGATACGAGGCGTGCCGTATTTATCAGCTTGGCGCCAAACAGTTTCAGACTGTGACTCGACACCCATTTTACCGTCGAATACGACGCAAGCACCATCAAGCACACGCAGTGAGCGCTCAACTTCGGCAGTAAAGTCGATATGTCCTGGCGTATCAATGATGTTGATCTGGTGGCCTTTCCAGAAACAGGTAACCGAAGCAGCAACTATAGTAATACCGCGCTCACGCTCCTGTGCCATCCAGTCTGTTGTCGTCTCACCTTCGTGAACGGCACCGATTTTGTGGTTCAGTCCAGTCCGGTACAGAATACCTTCTGTAGTCGTTGTCTTACCGGCATCGATGTGCGCGATAATTCCGAGGTTTCGGATCTTGTCCATTGGTGTTTTCTTGTCTGCCATTATTTTCCTTCTATAAATTATTGAGAAGCGTATCCTAAAGTCCGAACATTTTCACTCGATAAAGGGGCACCTGTTCCGCCGAACACGATACTTCGAGCCTCGCCTATCAACTGGGATGATCCGCATTTGTTTTCTTCATTTGTTCCAGAACAGTCTTGAGATGCAAGTTTGAATATCTCATTTGTGAGCGCTATCTCTCTGAGTTTAGCGGTTTTGACTGCTGGAATAAAAGCATCTCCAGAAGCCGATACTACAGATTCTGCTAATTGACATGCTGCAAAGTAGGTACACTCAGAAAGTTCGCAGCTCATGATACTACGTCCGGGCGAAGTGCGCGAACGCGCGGTTAGCTTCAGCCATCTTATGGACATCTTCACGCTTCTTGACGGCTGAACCCTGTGAGTTGTAAGCGTCAGTCAGTTCAGCCGCGATGCGGTCTTCCATGCTAATGCCTTTGCGGGCCCGGCAAGCTGCGACAAACCACATAGTTGTCAGGTGGTTCTGGCGCTGACCGTGGACTTCGAATGGGATCTGGTAGTTGGCGCCACCGACACGGCGGGAGCGGGTCTCAACATGAGGTCGGATGTTCTTCATTGCCTGTTCGAAGACTTCGAGTGGGTTTTCAACTTTGAGACGGTCAGCAGACTTCTGCATGCCGCCGTAGACGAGTCGTTCAGCCAGTTGTTTCTTACCGTTCAGCATGACGCGGTTGATAAGGCGGGCCACTGGAACACTGTTGTACAAGCGGTCTGGTGCGACATCACGGACTAAGGCTTTGGTTTTCTTACGTGGCATGACTATTTGCTCGCTTTCTTAGTACCGTACTTTGATCGGCCCTGCTTGCGGTTGTTGACACCTTGAAGGTCGAGGCTGCCACGAACGATGTGGTAGCGGACACCGGGAAGATCTTTGACACGACCACCACGGATCATAACGACGGCGTGTTCCTGAAGGTTGTGGCCTTCACCACCGATGTAGGCCCAGGTTTCCATGCCGTTAGTCAAACGGACACGGGCAACCTTACGGAGCGCCGAGTTTGGCTTCTTTGGTGTCTTGGTTGTTACCTTGATACAAACCCCACGCTTGAACGGCGCTGGTTTTTCATAGTTTTTAGTTTTTAGGTTGTTCACGACGCGCTGCAGGTGAGGTGACTTTGATTTGTTCACCTTGGCGATGCGTGGCTTGCGAACTAATTGATTAATTGTTGGCATATATTCTCCTTATCAATCTACCGCTGCAGGCAGTACCACTGAAGTGCCAACTCTAATGGTACTGTTATTCCCGGCTCGGATTGTTTAATTTAACTGTCTCTATCGATGATTATTTTAACAGAACCATGGCACTTCGACAAATCTGAAATGTTGAGTACTAGAGAACATTTGTAGCGCTCGCCAGTGGCTCCATCGACTGATCCGACGGATCGCCGACGGCAACCTGACCATAGCCAGTTCCGACAGGGATCTTGCGACCCAAGATGACATTTTCTTTCAAACCGTACAAGTGGTCGACCCGGCCTGAGGTGGCGGCTGCAATCAGGACGCGGGTAGTGTCCTGAAATGATGCGGCACTTAGGAATGAGTCGGTCGATAGTGAAGACTTTGTGATCCCAAGCAACAGCTGGTTGTATTGAACTAGTTTCTTGTTTTCTTTGGCAAGGCGTTCATTGGCGTCGACGACCGCCAGTTTACTGACGACGTCACCGGTTACAAAGTCGCTGTCACCAGCTTCTTCGATTTGGACGCGGCTAAACATCTGGCGAACGATGATTTCGAGGTGCTTGTCAGCAATGTTCTGGCCCTGGCCGGCAAACATTCCAAGAATTTCATTCATGATGTAGCGCTGGGTTGGCTCTACGCCCTGCAGGCGTACGAGGTCTTGGAGGTTGATTGAACCATTAGTCAGGCGCTGGCCGGCTTCGACTTCGTCGCCGTCCTTGACAAACAATTGCTTATAGCCAGGAATCTCGTAGCGAACTACACTTTGGCGGGCTGGAATGACCGTAATCGTCTTGTCGGCAACTTCGACTTTACCGGCCATAGGCGCGATAAGCGGTTCTTTGCCTTCGTCTTTGCTGGCAACGACATCGCCGATAGCAATATCAGAGCCATTAGCTACGTGGACCTTGCGGTTACCAATTTCCAGGATGACATTTTCCTTGTCGTGGGCCGTAACCTGGACGACGTAGTGATCGCCTTCTTCCCATGCGTTAGCAGTGCCGGCGACGTCTGTCAGATATGCCATACCCTTTGGAGTACGGACTTCGAAAAGTTCTTCGATACGCGACAATCCCTGAGCCGTATCATCAGCAAGGGCAGCACCGGAGCGGTGCTTGGAGTCGAGTGACAGCTGCGTACCTGGCTCGCCAATTGACTGGGCAGCGATAACACCAATTGGGTGGTGGCTAGCAACTTTTAGTCCAGTAGCCGGGTCGACACCGTATGATTTCTGTGGAACACCACGGACACTTGTACAGCTCAGGGCGCTCATGATGCGAACTCCGTCAATGGATTCGTCGGCATCAATTGCAGCGGCGGCTTCAGGAGTAAACTGCTCTCCTGTTTTGACATGCGACTTAACATCTTCGGCGGCAAAACGGCCAAGTAGGCGTGAACCGTATGTAACACCAATGGCAGCAGCATCAGCGCGCAACATCTTGAAGCCTGGGTCGGTAGTGACATCATCCTCGTCGATTGTGAAGACATCTTGTGAGACATCAACCAATCGGCGGGTCAGGTAACCGGCATCAGCTGTCTTTAGGGCAATGTCGATCAAAGCTTTTCGAGTACCACGGGTACCAGTAAAGTATTCCAGCGGGTTCAATCCCTGAGTGTAACCAGACTTGATCGGTAGCTCGATGGCTCGTCCCGATGCGTCAGATACGATACCGAGCATTCCTACAGCATCTTTCATCTGAGAGATATTTCCGCGGGCACCAGAGTTAATAGCGATTGCAGTCGCGTTGTCACGGCCCTTCATTTGTTCGCCAAGCGCGTTCTGGACTTCGCTTACAACCTTAGCCCAGTTGTCGACGGTCAAACGATAGCGTTCATCTTCAGTGATGAAGCCCTGGTCGTACTGCTCTGAGATGGCAGCTGATCGGGCATCGCCTGCTTCGACCATTTCGTGTTTGCCTTCGTCATCCAGGAAGTCGCCCATGCCCATTGAGAGTCCGGAAATTGTAGCGTACGTGAATCCGAGATCCTTAAGTTTGTCAGCGAGTTCAGCAGTAATCTCCTGGCCATAGCGTTGGTAAGCGTTAGCGAGGACTTTTTGCAGGCGCTTCTTAGTCATTGGTTCGTCTTCGAATGGGAAATCTTCCGGGAAGGTTTCATTGAAGAGTAAGCGGCCAAGCGTCGTTTCACGCATTTCACCGCGGAATGGGACGCGGATACGGTTCTGGAGCGTTAAACTGCCAGCATCGAGTGCCAGTATAGCCTCGTTTATATCGCTATATATGAAAGGCACAGTGTTGACGCCAGGGCGGTCGTAAGTAAGGTAGTAACAACCAAGGACAATGTCCTGTTCAACGTGAAGGATAGGTGATCCATCAGCTGGCTTGAGGAGGTTCTTGTTGGCTGCCATAATATCGCGGGCTTCAGCTTGGGCTTCGTCAGAAAGCGGTAAGTGGACAGCCATCTGGTCTCCATCGAAATCGGCGTTGAAACCCTTACAGACGAGTGGATGCAGCTGGATAGCCCGACCTTCAATCAGCACTGGCTGGAATGCCTGAATTGACAATCGGTGCAGTGAGGGCGCACGGTTCAGGAGGACGTATTTGCCCTTAATACAGACATCGAGTGCATCCCAGACGGCAATTTCACCGGTTTCAATCATACGGGTAGCGCTGCGGATGTTATGGGCATGTTCGCCCTCTATCAGTTCTCCGATAACGAACGGCTTGAAGAGTTCAAGAGCCATCATCTTTGGGAGTCCACACTGGTGGATCTTGAGTTCAGGTCCGGCAACGATAACCGAACGACCCGAATAGTCTACCCGCTTACCAAGAAGGTTCTGGCGGAATCGACCCTGCTTGCCCTTTAACAAATCACTGAGAGATTTCAGGCGACGGCGCTGGCCGGTAGCGGCTACAGCGCGTCCGGAACGGGCATTGTTGTTGTCAATCAAGGCGTCAACAGCTTCCTGAAGCATGCGCTGCTCGTTGCGGCGAATAACTTCTGGTGCGTTGAGATCCATCAGTTTCTTCAAGCGGTTATTGCGGTTGATGACACGGCGGTAGAGGTCGTTTAGGTCAGAAGTAGCAAAACGGCCACCGGTCAATTGAACCATTGGACGAAGGTCCGGAGGAATGACAGGCAGAACGCTGACACACATACTTGACGGCTTGATGCCGGCACGATCCATAGATTCCAGTAAGCGAAGCCGCTTCATCAATTTCTTCTTACGCTGACCCTTAGCGTCTTCAGCTTCAGTGCTGAGCTGGACGATCAGATCCTTGAGTTCGATTTGTTCGAGCAGATCCTTAAGAGCCGCGCCGCCCATACCGACTTCTATCAAGTCTTGCAGATCTTCTGGAAGGTTGCGGTAATCAGTTTCATTAATGAGATGTAGGCGTTCGAGGCTTGCCAGCTGGGATTTGAGTAATTCAAAGTCAGCAGCAACTTCTTCCTGTTCTTTGGTGTGTAGTTCAGCCAAGGCCTTGAGATTAGTGTCTTCTTTTTTGGCTTCTTCTTCGAAGCGGAATTTGATAGCTTCTTTAGCGGCGGCGAATTCAGCTTCCTTGTCGGCGAGCATCTGGTCGCGCTTAACGGCATTAACGCGTTTAACAACGTAGCTTGCAAAGTAAGCGACACGTTCGAGGTTCTTGACGGTAATTCCAAGCAACAATCCGATGGCTGACGGCGTACCACGCAGGAACCAGATGTGTGCAACTGGAACAGCTAGGCTAATGTGGCCCATGCGTTCACGCCGAACTATAGACTTAGTGACGAGTTCGCCGTTCTTGTCGACAGCAGCTTCGCGTGAGCGAACACCTTTGTACTTGGCGTCGTGCGGATTGATGTCCTTGACTGGTCCGAAGATCCGCTCGCAGAATAATCCGTCGCGCTCCGGCTTCTGAGTCCGATAGTTAATTGTTTCGGGCTTGGTGATTTCACCATGGCTCCAGTCAAGAATATCTTCTGGGCTGGCAACTGCCAAACGTACAGCCGTAAAATCAGAAATGCTCGTCCCATATGAATATTTGCGCATTAGGCTGTCTCCCCTTCATTATCATTAGTTTCTATCTCTTCAACATGCAGCTCAGTTCCTTCATCGGTGGCGGCAGCGACTGGCAAAAGAGTGTCTTCGTCTCTGGCGTGAACCTCATCATCAACGTCGATAACACTAAATTCGTCGAGCACATCGTCTTCACTCATATCTATATCCGATACGGTTGGCTGAGGAACTTCAACTTCGGACATACTTGCTGCTTCTTCCTGGATATTGGTTGCCAGGATAGCTTCTGCGTCAATTACTTCGTTAGCATGAGTATCGATCAAGTCGACTTTCAGGCCAAGACCCTGCAGTTCCTTGACAAGCACGTTGAATGATTCTGGGACTTTTGGTCCGACAATAGGTGCCTTCTTGATGATTGACTCGTAAGCTTTGGAGCGTCCGTACACATCGTCGGACTTGATGGTCAACATTTCCTGGAGTGTGGTCGCGGCGCCGTAAGCTTCGAGCGCCCAGACTTCCATTTCTCCGAAGCGCTGTCCGCCGTTTTGAGCCTTTCCACCGAGCGGCTGCTGGGTAACCATAGTGTATGGACCTGTCGAGCGGGCGTGGATTTTGTCAGCGACCATGTGGTTCAGCTTGATCATGTACATCGATCCGACAGTCGTACGTTCCTTGAAAGCTTCGCCGGTGCGCCCGTCGTAAAGTTGTTGCTTACCGTCTTCTGGCAATCCGACTTCTTTTAGAAGGCTCTGGATCTTTTCACTGGAAACACCATTAAACGACGGGCTGGCAACTTTGATGCCGAGGGCACGCGCAGCCATACCGAGGTGGGTTTCAAAAAGCTGACCGATGTTCATACGGGATGGCACACCAAGTGGGTTTAGGACGATGTCAAGTGGAGTTCCATCTTCCGTGAATGGCAAATCTTCGATAGGCAAGATACGGGCAATGACTCCCTTGTTACCGTGTCGACCACCGAGTTTGTCGCCAACAGAAATTTTACGCATCTGTGCCACGAACACCTGGATTTGCATGATGACACCAGCTTTAAGTTCGTGACCGTTCTCTCGTGAAAATACTTTGACGCCAACAACTTTACCGTGCTTGCCGTTGCTCATGCGCTGTGAAGTATCACGGACTTCCTTAGCTTTTTCACCGAAGATAGCACGCAGAAGGCGCTCTTCTGAGCTGAGCTCCTGTTCACCTTTAGGCGTAATTTTACCGACGAGAATATCACCAGCGTGGACTTCGGCACCGATTCGGACAATACCGTCTTCATCGAGATGGCGCAGGGTTTCTTCTGAAACATTAGGGATATCGCGGGTTACAACTTCAGGCCCGAGCTTGGTTTCACGGACTTCAAGCATGAAATCGACGATGTGTACCGATGTAAGCGTGTCGTCTTCTACGAGACGGCGGGATATGATGATAGCATCTTCGAAGTTGTAACCACCCCATGGCATGAAGCCGACGAGTAGGTCTTTGCCGAGCGCTAATTCACCGTTTTGGACTGACATACCTTCGATGAGGACATCACCCTTTTTGACTTTATCTCCAGTGCTGACAACAATCTTCTGGTTGATACTGGTGCCTTCGTTACTACGGACGAAGTGCTGTGGTTCGTATGTGACGTCTACTTCAGTCTTTCCAGTAGAGTAGCGTACTACTACTGCATCGCCGACGGCTTTGATGACTTCGCCGTTGCCGTCAGCTAGTACAACTTGGCCAGTGTTGCGGGCAGCAATGGTTTCGAGACCAGTACCAACGACAGGGCTTTGCGGTTGGATGAGGGGTACTGCCTGGCGCTGCTGGTTGGAACCCATAAGTGAGCGGTAGACATAGTTCTTTTCAATGAAAGGTATAAGTCCGGCACTCGAACCGATGATCTGGTTTCGAGCGGCATCCATATAGTTAACATCGTCTGAATCAACTTCACTTGATTTTAAGCGGTTGCGGGCTGAGACACGTTCGTCAACAAAGTGGCCTTCGGAATCGAGTTGAATACCAGCACCGGCAATAACAGCAACTTCTTCGGCATATGCGTCGAGGTAGACTATCTCGACGGTTACCTTAGCACGGATCGGCCATGTGACGCGTGGCTTTCCATCGATTGTAACTTTCGCCAGCTTGGTTGCGTCGGCGGCCGAAATGACCTTACCGGCTTCTACTAAGACTTTGCCGTCTGTGTCTTCAAGGTTGACTGAAGCGGTGTGACCGGCAGCGTCGGCGGCTGTGACGGCGTTGATAACTTTACGGTAAGGAGTTTCTATGAAACCATATTCGTTAATACGGGCGTAATTAGCCAGGTTCAATACCAAGCCAATGTTGGCACCTTCAGGTGTTTCAACAGCACAAATACGGCCGTAGTGTGTAGCGTGGGCATCACGGACTTCAAATCCAGCGCGTTCACGGGATAGGCCACCAGGACCCATCGAGCTGAGACGGCGCTTGTGAGCGAGTTCAGACAGCGGGTTGATCTGATCCATGAACTGTGACAGTTGTGAGCTTGCAAAGAATTCGCGGACGGCAGCAACGACTGGACGGGCGTTAATCAATTGGCCCGGTTGTACAGTTTCAATTTCACTCATGCTCATGCGGTCTTTGGTGTTGCGTTCCATACGTAACAGTCCGATACGGAACTGGCGCTGAACAAGCTCGCCGACCAATTTAACACGGCGGTTAGCCAGGCTGTCGATGTCGTCAGCTGGTTCCTGAGTGTTGTTGAGACGGATGATTTCAGCAACGATAGCTTCGAGATCTTCGAGGCGCATGACGCGGTTTTCGGTAGTATTAGCGATGTCGAGATTCAAGCGTTTGTTGATCTTATAACGTCCAACCCTGCTAAAGTCGAAGCGCTTAAAGTTGTAAAACATGTTTTCCAGCAAACTGCGGGCGTTATCAACAGTTGCCAGGTCTCCCGGGCGTAAACGGCGGTATACTTCGATGAGGGCATCGTTTTGACCCTTTGCCGGGTCTTTTTCGAGAGTCGCATCAAGGTAACTAAGCTTGCCTTGGTCAACGTGCTTGAATGAATCTTTCATGCGGGCTTCAGTCATACCGAGAGCACGGAGGAGTGTCGTTACGGGGATTTTGCGCTTGCGGTCAATCTTGACATAAACGGCACCGTTAGCAGCGGTTTCGAATTCTAGCCATGCGCCACGGCCAGGAATGACTTTTGCACCGTAGAGAGCCGAGGAGCCATGCTGGTCGGCAGTAAAGAAGACACCAGCGGAGCGAATCAGCTGTGAGACGACAACTCGTTCAGCGCCGTTAATGACGAACGTGCCACGGGTGGTCATCCATGGATAGTCACCAAGATAGATTTCCTGGTCTTTGACTTCACCGGTTACTTTATTGGTGAGTTCGACGGTAGCTTTGAGTGGGGCTTCGTAAGAAACATTGTTCTCTCGGGCAGCCGCTTCAGTCATCTTAGGCTCATCGAAGTGATAATCCTTGAATGATAATGATAATTTTGTACCGGTGTAATCGTCAATTGGGCTAATTTCAGCGAGAAGTTCACCGAGACCTTCATCAACAAACCACTGGAATGATTTATTCTGATGGTCAACCAAGCTGGGTAGATCGATTGCGTCGTCCGGCTGAGTATAAAACACTCTTGAGTTAGTAGTCGTAGCGTTCGTCTTCGTATTGTCTATCATAAGCTTTGAGCAATGCCCCCG
>Ga0136611_10001930_pt1 | contig 14413 bp, 11 predicted proteins | sample AntDrymUQ2232306_2_FD_106645 | JGI IMG/M metagenome (GOLD analysis project Ga0136611, IMG submission 106645) | Polar desert sand microbial communities from Dry Valleys, Antarctica - metaG UQ223 (23.06) | ecosystem: Environmental > Terrestrial > Soil > Desert | place: Antarctica: Dry Valley...
CGTCTCCCACGGCACGCGCGGCCACCAGCGCGTCCGGGCGCCGAGCGTCGCAGGCTCCACCATCCCGCCTGGACGGGGAGAGGCGACGCGTACGCCGGCACGCTCGGCCGCGGCCACGACGCGCTCCATCGGCTCCGTCCAGCCATGCAGCGCGAGGTCGAACAGTCCCCAGTGCACCGGGAGCATGACGTCTCCCCGACCAGGCGGTGCGCCAGCACGGCCTGCTCGGGTCCGAGGTGCACGTCGGCCCAGAGCACGTCGTAGGCGCCGGACTCGATCATCGTGAGGTGGAATGGTCCGAGGCGCGTGCCGATCTCGACGAACTCGTCGTGCAGCGCCGTGTCCCCACTGTAGAACGCTCGATGCGTCGCGAAGAAGCGCTTCGGTCCCATGAACGTGAACGGGGAGGCGCGCTCGCTCCAGACCGGGTCGATGAGCACGCGGGCGCCGTCGATCTCGAGCAGCAGGGTCGAGTGCCCGAGCCAGGTCACGTCGACCTCGTGATGAGCGAGCGCAATGCGGTAGAGATCGACTACTGTGCCAATTGCCGCGGCGTCTGGCTCGACCGCGGGGAGCTGGACAAGATCCTCGAGCGCGCAGGCTCGGAATTCGGCAGCGGGTCGAGCGGAATGGCCGGGCAGCCCGATCGCTCCTTCAAGCGGCATGACTCGGACGAGCACCGTGCGCACGGGTACGGGAAGAAGCGGTCCTTCCTGCACGAGCTGTTCGACTAGCACATCCCGCGCTGGAAGAACTGCTTCCTGCGCCGGTCCTGGACCTGCCTCAGGTGGCGGACAGCCTGTATCCGCCGAGCTGCCAGATCGAGTCGCGCAGCGTCGCAAAGGCCCAGCGGGGCCGCGCGTCGAAGCGCTGCGCAACGAGTCCCATCAGCGCCGCACCTGTGAGGAGGCCCACCGCGAGCAGGAGCGCCATCCCCTCGCCAGAATACGAGCGGATAGATGGCGTCGCGATGCAGGTGATGGCCAGCACGAGGTTCACCCGCCCGACCACGCGAAGAAACCGGGCGATCGACGTATTGGAGATGGCGGCAGGCTTGGGCATGTGAGCTCCGGAGAGGGGATGCGGGCTTTGCGGTGCGTTCAGTCAGGATGTCTTCCTATCTGGGTGCTGTATAGGCACGGAACACGCCATTCGCGGTCTGCATGACCGTTCATGCCCAAGTTGTTTATCTACATTAAGTTAGCGATATCGGTCAGAATGCGCCATTCCCCGCGGACCCGGCAGAACTGCCACCCGGGGCAGCTTTTGCCCGGCAGCTTCGGATCCTGCCTCAACTCAGCGTTCCAGCTTGAACCCCGGATCGAGTGCTGGCCACGTCGGTGCGTTCGCCACGAACCACCCGGTCAGGTACATCCACTGCGCCATGCGGTGGAGATCGGGATAATCGATGCGGTCGGGGCGGTCGCACGGCGTGTGGCAGTCGTCGTGCAGGTTGGTGGAGTACATCGGGTGAAGGGCACTCCGTTCGCATCCTGATGCGAGCTGAACACGACGTACTCGTTGCGAAGCACCGGGTCGGTGCCACGGACGACGCCGACGTTCACCGAGGGTGCGGTGAATCGCTCCAGGCGGACGGAGAGCCGGCCCGCGGCTGACGCGCAAGCGCCTCGCGCATCGATGCCCGGACGAGCATGGCGGGCGTCGGCCGCTGCCCAGTGCGGGAACCGGGGGCGATACGGTCGGATCCGCCTGGCGCGCGCGGCGCGGTCCACGTCGTAGGCGCCACGCACCCGCATCGCTGCGACCGCCGCAAAGGCGGTGTCCACCGGGGCGCGAGCCGAGTTGTCCGGGCGCGTTATATGCCACATCGGCCGCGAAGTGGCGACAACGCACCTGCCGTCAAAGTGCGCGGCCGCGTGACCGCCGGCGCGGGCTCCGCCAGTCAGTCGTCGAGCTCCCCGGGCAATGTCCGGACAGCGTGCATTATGTGGAACGATCCTTATACTCACTTGTCTGCCGTCGCCTGACGCCAGCCCCACCCGCAGGGAGGCCGGATGCAGTCGCTCCAGGGGTTGAACGCCGCGACTGCCGCCTTCGCGGGCCCGGGCGCCATGCGCGAGCGCTGCCGGGAGCTGGACTGGGCCGCTACACCACTCGGTCGCGTGGAGGAGTGGCCGCCGAGCCTCGTGACCGCGTCGGCGATGACGCTGGGCTGCGCCTTCCCGATGCTCCTGCTCTGGGGCCCGTCCCTCGTGCAGATCTACAACGACGCGTACATCCCGTTCCTTGCCGCGAAGCATCCAGCTGGACTCGGGATCCCGACGCGTGAGTGCTGGCCCGAGATATGGCACATCAACGAGCCGCTCTACGAGCGCGTGTCGGCGGGTGAGACAGTGGCCTTTCACGAGGCGCACTTCCCCGTGCTGCGGCATGGGCCGGATGGAGGGACCGAGGATCTCTACATCACGCTCTCCTACAGCCCGGTGCCTGACGGCGCGGGGGGTGTCGGCGGCGTGCTGGTCACCCTCGTCGATGCCACGGCCCAGGTGCTCGGCCGCCGCGCACAGTCCGAGCGCGACGCACTGGAGACGCAGCTCCATGGTGCGCTCCTGCAGGCGACGCTGGTGCTCGACCTGGTCAGCGATGCCTACATGCAGATGGATGGGGAGTTCACGATCCTCACGATCAACCAGAGCGCGGAGCGCGTGCTCGGGCGGGCCAGCGCGGAGCTCACGGGCCGGACGCATTGGGAGGCATTTCCGGCGTCCGTCGGGACGGAGCCGGAACGCCAGTACCGGCGTGTCGTCGCAGAGCAGGTCGAGGCGCATTTCAGCCATCACTACGTTGGCGAAGGGTACGACGTCGAGCTGGAGATCGACGCCTATCCGACGGCGGCTGGCGGCATCGCGGTGTTCTGGCGCGATGTCTCGGAGCGCCTCCGGTTGCAGGCCTCCGCGGAAGCGGCACGCATCGAGGCCGAAGCGCGCGCCGCAACGCTCGCCGCAGTGATCGAGAGCATTCCCGACGCAGTGCTCGTCGCCAGGCAGGACGCCGTGACCATCGCGAACCGTGCTGCGCTCGAGGAGTTCGGCGTGCCGACCGCCGACGCCCTGAGCGCGCGGCTACCTGGCCCGGCGTTTCCGCTCGACGGCATGCTGCTCGACCGCATCAGCGGACAGGCACTGCCCCTGGAGTCAACACCGATCGGACGCGCACTGGGCGGGAAGCGGTCGCACGGGCAGTTCCTGCTGAACGCACGCGGCGCAACCGGCGAGGCGCGTCCCATCCGGGCGGCCGCGGCTCCGATCATCGGTGCGGATGGGGCGATCACCGGGGTGGTCACGATCCTCACGGACATGACCGCCGTGCAGCGGGCCGCTGCCGAGCGAGATCGTCTGCTCGCCGAGCTCGATTCCGAGCGGACGTTGCTGCGGACCATCCTCAACCAGCTCCCGACGGCGGTGTTCGTCGTCGAGGCGCCGTCGGGCCGGGTGCTGGCGCTCAACGATGCGGTGGCGCGCGTCTGGGGCGCGCCGCGCCCGCACACCACCGCCGTGAAGGACTACAGTAACGAATGGGTGGGCTATCACCTCGACGGTCGCCGAATCCTCAGCGAGGAGTGGCCCGTCGCGAGGGCCGCGCGCGGTGAGTCGGTGGCCGACTGGTGCGGGGAGATCGAGCGGGCGGATGGGACACGCGCCCGCATCGAGGTGAGTGCGGCGCCGGTGCGCGACGCGAGCGGCCAGATCGTCGCGGCCGTGGCAGTCGCCGCCGACGTCACGGCGCGTACCGCGGCAGCGGGCGAGCGCGAACGGCTGCTGCACGAGCTGGAGGTCGAGCGGGCGCGCCTCGCCTACGTGTTCCAGCGCGCACCTGCCTTCCTCGCCGTGGTGCGCGGCGCCGACCATGTGTTCGAGCTCGCGAACAGCGCGTACTTCGAGCTCGTCGGCCGACGCGAGATCGTCGGTCGCCCGGTGGCCGATGCCCTGCCCGAAACGCGCGGACAGGGGTTCGTCGAGCTGCTGGACCGCGTGCTCGAGACGGGCGATCCGGTGGTCGGGCGGGAGATGCCGATCACGCTGGCGCGCACGCCGGGCGCCGCCCCCGAGCTGCGCTTCGTGGACTTCGTGTATCTCGCCATGGTCGAGGCGGATGGGTCGCGCTCCGGCGTCATCGCGCACGGGACCGACGTGACCGACCACGTGCATGCGCGCCGGGAGATCGAGCGGCTGCTGGCCGAGAGCGAGCGGGCGCGCGCGGATGCGGAATCGGCGCGGGCCGATGCGGTGGCGGCCAATCGCAGCAAGAGCGACTTCCTGGCCGTGATGAGTCACGAGCTACGCACCCCGCTGAACGCCATCGGGGGGTATGTGCAGCTGCTCGAGATGGGAATCCGGGGTCCGGTCACCGAGGAGCAGCGAACGGACCTGCTGCGGGTGCAGACGAGCCAGCGGCACCTTCTCGGGCTCATCAACGGCGTGCTCAACTACGCAAAAGTCGACGCCGGCGCCGTCCACTACACCCTCGGGCGCGTCGACATGGAGGAGGTGCTCGCGACCTGCGAGGCGCTGCTGATCCCGCAGGCCGAGGCGAAGCGGATCTCGCTGCACCTGATCGGATGCGCGGGGCCGGTGACGGCCCGTGCCGACCAGGAGAAGCTGCAGCAGATCATCCTCAACCTGCTGTCGAACGCCGTGAAGTTCACCGAGAACGGCGGCGAGGTGCGGCTCTCGTGCGAGGTCGCGGGCGCCGATGCGCCGCGCGTGATCGTCCGCGTGACCGACACCGGCATCGGCATCGCGCCCGACCAGGTGGAGCGCGTGTTCCAGCCGTTCGTGCAGGTCGATGCCCGCCTCACTCGCACGCAGGAGGGGACGGGTCTCGGCCTGGCCATCAGCCGCGACCTGGCGCGGGGAATGGGTGGCGACCTGACGCTCGAGAGCACCGTCACTGTGGGCAGCACCTTCACGCTGGAGCTCCCCGGCGCGTGAGTGCGGCGGGCGAGGGGAGCGATGCCGCCGGTGACGGAAGGGACGGTCACGGGAGACCGGTACAGCCGTGCCCTTGATGCCGCCAAGGTGACGGTATAGATCTAGCGGGATGCCGCGCGCGGTTGTCGCCGGTGAGCACGTCACCCTTCCCGATGCATCTCACATCGCCCCCCCCCCCGGCGCGATGCACGCTCATGAACCGGGTCCCGGGTCACGCATGCACTCTCCGCCGCCGACACCGCCGCACGCATCGCCCCGGGAACAGGCCGTTCGACTGCTCACGGATGCGTCGGTCATCGGCGACGTGGCCCCCGATGCGAGTGCGGAGCCGGCGTCCGATGGCGTGGCGGACATGCGCATGGAGCGTCTCGAGAGGCTCTTCGAGCGCATCTCGAGCGGGTTGTCCCGGTGGCTCGGCCCGTATGGTGTGCACGCCCTGATGACGCGGGCACTCTCGGGGGCGCGCCCGGCACATCCGGCGCTCGCCGGCGTGACCATCCCCCCGGCGTCCAGCCTCCTGGACCGCCCGGTGGCGTTCCTGACCGGGTGGGACGCGGCATCGCGGGAGCATGGTGCGACGGCGACCATCGGCGGCGCCACCGCCGTCATCGAGGCGCTGGTGGACCAGATGAGGCGCCTGATCGGCGAGGGGCTCGCGACGACGCTGCTCGAGCAGAGCGCAACGATGGTGGATGCATCGGAGAACGTCGTGTACGCCGGGGGCGCGCGAGGCGTGCTGCTGACCCCGACCGCGTCCATGGCAGCGATTGACCCCTCCCGGCAGGCAGCTCCGCGGCCGGACGTACCTCAGCCAGATCGCGAACGATGACGGACCTGAAGCCACCGAACGACGTTGCGCCTCGTGCGCGGAGCGTACTCAAGACCCTCTTGACCGGAGTGCAGGGGCTCGACGCGGTGATGGGCGGCGGCCTGCCGGAGTTCTCGTTGAACGTCCTGGCGGGCGGACCCGGCGCGGGCAAGACGACGCTCGCGCAGCAGATCGTGTTCGCGAACGCGACGCCCGAGCGACCGGCGATCTATTTCACGGTCCTCGGCGAGCCGTCCGTGAAGATGCTCCGGTACCAGCAGCAGTTCGGCTTCTTTCGCCCGGAGATGGTCGGATCGGCGGTACAGTTCGTGAACCTGAGCGAGGAGGTGATCTCGGGCGACCTGGGCGCCGTGCTGGTGCGCATGACGGCCGAGGTCGAGCGCGTGATGCCGGGGATCGTGGTGGTGGACTCCTTCCGGAGCATGCGTTCCGACCCCGGCGTCGTCGTCGCGCTCGGGGAGGGCGCGCCGTTGAGCGCAGCGATGGCGCCGGACGCGTTCGTTCAGCGGCTCGCGCTGCACCTGACCTCGTGGGAGGTGACGTCGTTGCTGATCGGCGAGTACACCGAGCTGGAGCAGCGGCAGCCGCTGTTCACCATCGCCGACGGCATCCTCTGGCTGACGCAGGCGACCTATCGCAACTCGGTGGTGCGCCAGCTCCAGACGGTGAAGATCCGTGGCCAGGCGCACATGCCCGGCCTGCACACGATGCGGATCAGCGATGACGGCATCGACGTCTTCCCGCGCATCCCGGACCAGCAGTGGGCTCAACGACAGGGCCACCCGCGCACCGGGGACCGGCTCGCGACCGGCGTTCCCGGGCTCGATGCGCTGATGGGAGGGGGGATCCCGAGGGGCGATGCCGTACTGGTGGCCGGGGCGAGCGGAACCGGCAAGTCCACCTTCGGGATGCACTTCGCCGCGGCCGGGCTGCGCGCGGGTGAGTCCGTGGTCATCGCGGCGTTCGAGGAGTATCCGGCCGACTACCTGTCGCGGCTCGGCACGCTGGGCGTCGATGTGAAGGCGGCAGTCGAGGCGGGGCGGCTGCGTGTCACGTACCTGCGACCGCTCGATCTGTCGGTCGACGAGACGCTCGCCGAGCTCCAGCAGGGGGTGAGCGAGACTGGCGCCGCGCGCGTGGTCATCGATTCGCTGACCGGGTTCGAGGTGGCGCTCGCGCCCCCCTTCCGGGAGGATTTCGGCGAATCGCTCTACCGGCTCGTCGGGGCGTTGACCGCCACTGGCGTGACCGTGCTGATGGTCCAGGAGGCTGTCGCGACGTCGGCCGACCTGAGCTTCACCGGCGAGCGCGTAAGCTTCCTTACCGACGACATCCTGGTGCAGCGGTACGTCGAGATCGACGGCCTGCTCCAGAAGGTGCTGTCAGTGGTGAAGATGCGCCGCAGTGCCCACAGCGAGGGCTTCTGGCGATACCAGGTGACGCAGACCGGTGCCGTGATCGGGGAGCCGCTGGTGGGGTTCCATGGCATTCTCGGGGGCAGTCCGGTGCCCGACCACCCGGTACCTGGCGGGCGGCGGGGCGAACATGCGGGGCTCACGGCCCCGGAGACGGCGGTGCTCGACGCGCTGGTCCGGTCGGGAGAAGTGACGCTCGCGGACCTGTCGGTGAGCACGGGGCTCTCGGACGGAGCCGTCATGCCGCTGGTTGAGCGCATGATCTCGCTCGGGTACGCCATGCGCATCGCGGGGGTGGATGGGCAGGGGGCGACGTATCGGGCGATCGCGCGGGCGGCGGAGTAGGGGAAGGGGATCAGGGACGGATCAGGGACGGATCCGTCCCTGAATCACCCAGGCTGATGCCAGCGGCGGCTGGCATGAAAGCCGGCGGCAGCCGCCGCCGGCACCACGAGCGCCGAGATGGCCCACCCCGTCCCGACGCCCTGGGCGAGCGACCTCCACCCAAGCCGGGAGAGGAAGTACATGCTGAGCACGAGCGCTGGCAGCGAGAGGAGCACGGTGCCCACGAGAAGGGGCGGGCGAGCGACGCGCCAGCCGACCCATGCAAGCGTGAAGAACGCGATGATGTCGATCACGTTGAACATCGGGAGGAAGGAGTAGACCAGCTTGGCCCCACCTCCCGCCAGTCCGAGCATGATCGGATACCATATCGATCTTCGGGTGATGTCCTGCCTCACTCGTGGCTCCAGGTTTCCCGTCGCTGCGTCTTTGAGTAGATTCCCTGGCACACCGGGGTGCGTCGCGCGTCGCGTCGCTGAGATCATACCCGCCGAACCTGATCCGGTTAATACCGGCGTAGGGAGACAACATGCCAGACACCAGTCCAGCGCGTCGCGCCCATGGCGCGCGTCGCCTGCTGCACGCCGTCGCGATGCTCGTCGCCGCCTGCGGCACCGCGAACACCCTCCTCGCCCAGACCCCCCGGGACAGCAGCCAAGCGTCGCGTGACAGCGCCCGCTCGCTGGAGCGGGTCACCATCCGCGCCATTCGCGGAGGCGGCGAGGCGCCGGTCAGCCAGTCGACCCTCGGCCCGCGCCAGATCGAGCAGCGCCACCTTGGGCAGGATCTCCCGCTCCTGCTCCAGGGCACCCCCTCGCTCACCATCAAGAGCGAAACGGGCACCCCGTGGGGGTACAGCTACGTGCGCCTGCGCGGCATGGAGCACCGACGGCTCAACTTCACGCTCGACGGCATTCCGCTCAACGACCCCGAGGACCACGTCCTCTATTTCGCCGACTTTCCCGATCTCACCAACAGCCTCCAGTCGGTGCAGGTCCAGCGCGGCGTCGGCACCAGCAGTGCCGGCGTCGCGGCGTACGCCGGATCCGTCAACATGGAGACGGTCTCCCTTGCGAGTGAGCCGCGCGCGCTCGACGTGCAGCTCCAGGCCGGCGCCTTCGCCTCGCGGCGCGGCAGCCTGGAATACCACTCGGGCCTGCTGCCGAGCCGGTTCGCGCTCTACGCCCGCGCCTCCGCGCTCACGACCGACGGCTACCGGCGCCACGCGGGCATCGACGGACGATCGGTCTTCCTGAGCGGGGGATGGTTCGGCGACCGCGACGTGGTGAAGCTGACCTACACCGCGGGGGTGTTCGCGGACACCATGGCCTACACTGGCGCGACGCTCGCCCAGCTCGCCGTCGACCGCCGCCACAACCCTCTACACCCGGCCGAGCGCGACAAGTTCGGCGAGCAGCTCCTCTCCCTCGCCTACACCCGCGCCCTTGGCGCGGGGTCTTCCATCGCGACCACCCTGTATCGCATCACGGCCTCGGGGGACTACGACATCTGCATCGACCGCTGCGACGTCACCGATGCGGACATGTGGAACTTCAACCTCGACTTCGCGTGGCTCGGCGCGACGAGCGCCTGGAACTGGGACGGGGACGGACTGCGCCTGAGCATCGGAGCGAACGCCAACCGCTACGCCCGCGACCATCACGCGTACGCGCGCCCCGAGCTGGCGTCGCCGCTGTATTTCAACACGGGGCACAAGGGGGACGTGAGCGGCTTCGCGAAGGTGGCCCGCGATGCCGGACCGCTCACCCTCTTCGGGGACGTGCAGGTGCGCACGGCGTCGTTCCGGTACACCCCCGACGCCCAGGCGGGCATTGCGCCGCTCGGCCTGGATTGGTCGTTCGTCAATCCCAAGGCCGGGGTGACGTGGAAGCTGGCGCCCGCGGTCAGCGCATACGGGTCGTACGGGGTGCACACGCGCGAGCCGGCGCGGGAGGACATGTTCGCGGGGTTCGACAACCTCGACACGACGAACGTGGCGTTCGTCGGAGCGCTGGACCGGGTCCGGCCCGAGCGGGTTCGCGACCTGGAGGCCGGTGTGCGTCTGGCGACGTCGCGCCTGTCGGCCGCCGTCAACCTGTTCGACATGCGCTTCGACAACGAGATCCTCCCGATCGGGCAGCTCAGCTACATCGGCACGCCGCTGCGCACGAACGTGCGGTCGAGCTACCGGCGTGGGGTTGAGGTGGAGGGCACCGTGCGAGCATCCGCGGCGCTGGAGCTCGGCGGGAACGCCACGCTGATGACGAGCAGGATCGCCGAGTACACCGACCGGCGGGGCACGACCTTCCGTGACGTGCCCGCGCTGCTCACGCCGACCTTCATGAGCGCCCAGCGAATCACGTGGAGCCCGGTCAGCCCCCTGTCGTTCGGCGTCGAGGGGCGGTACGCGGGTGCCTCGCAGCTCACGAACACCGCCGACCCGGCGCTCGTGCTCCCCGCGACGTACCAGGTGGATGCGAACCTCACGGCGCGGCTGGGTCGCCACCGGCTGTCCCTCTTCGGCAACAACCTGGGGAACTCCCGAGGCTACTCGACCGGTAACGTGAGCTCCAGCGGACGGGCGCGCTACTTCGTGCTTGCGCCACCGAACCTGCACCTCCTGGTGCAGGTCGTGTACTGACGGGGCCGGATCGGGGCCGGATCGGGGCCGGATCAGGGCCGGATCAGGGCCGGATCAGGGCCGGAACGGGGCCGGATCGGGGCCGGATCAGCCAGCAGCGCTCCCGATCGGTTTGTAGGGCGATGCCCCGCGTTGATCATCAAACTGGCCCGCCTGACTCCCGTCCACTGCATCGTCGTCATGCGATGTCATGCGACGGTATAGCGCGTCAACCGCCTCGTGATATGGAGTGGAATAGCGCTTGGAGCGTCCGCGCTGCGCAGATCGCACGGCGGCAATTGTGGCGGGCGTCAGCTCTGTCGCGAACATTGCGCGGTACGCGCTGCATCGTACGCCGGGGGTCGAGCCGAGAGATGTGTACTTGGCATGCTCGCTGATCACTCCGTCCTCAAGACCAGCTGCATTTCGACGATAGCTTGACCATTCGTAGGCGTGTGGATCCTCGACCATGCCGGCGCGAACCGGATTGAGTTCGATGTACCGGCTGCACATGAAGAAGTAGGGCAGCGAGTCAACCAGTGCTGATCGGTAGCGGCCCTCCCAGAGCGTGCCGGTGCGACGGTAGCGATCGTTGAAATAACGCACATACCGCTTGCCCAGCGACCGCATCATGCACGCGGGCCCCGACGCGTCGGCGGGCGTCGTCAAAAGATGGATGTGGTTGGTCATGAGCACGTACGCATGGATGGCGCAGTCGGACTCGGTTGCCGCCTCGTGCAGCGCCCAGCGGTAAAATGCGAAATCGTCGCCTGCCAGAAACGTGGGGCACCGATCGACGCCACGCTGCGTGATGTGCAACGGGACGCCTGGCACGATGACTCGGAGTGGACGCGACATTGTCGGTTCGGCTCGGGGTGTTGCAGCCTGGGAGGCAGCCTTGGATACGATGCAAAAACAATCTTCCCCCCAAGGGGTTGGACGGCCGCATCGAATGCCTACGAGCCGTATCGTTCCGATTCTGTTCCGGCCCCGTTCCGGCCCCGTTCCGGCCCCGCTCCGGCCCCCCTACTGGATCTGGATGTACAACGGCACGGGCCACAGCCGCAGGATCTCCTCGCGCGGGGTCGGCGGGCGGTCGTTCTTCGGCTTGGTGAACTGCTTCCACCCCGCGAACTGCACCGGCTCGCGCTTGATGTCCCGCCAGTACGTATCGCGCTTCAGGAAGGGCGGCCCGAAGCCGTCCATGTGCATCACGAACTGCACACGCGGGTCGAGGGTGATCTTCCGTGCGTTCGTCACCCCCTTCGGCGTGAACCGGTGCACGACGAGGACCTTCGGCGGCAGCTTGTGCTTCTCCACCAGCCCGGCGAGAAATCGCGTCGCATAATTGATGTCGGCAGCGTCGTAGCTTCCGATGCGCTTGCCCGGGATCCCCCCGCCCTTCATGGAGAACTCGGGGTCGATCCCGAGGTGCACATCGGGCCGCACCAGGAACTTCTCGACCCACGGCAGCTCCGCCTGCAGCGTGCTCTGCCCCACCTGCAGGTCGAGGAACAGCAGCGCGTTCCGGCTCCGCGCCCAGCCGTACACCTTCTCGATCATGGCACTGTCGTGCCGCGTGCGGTACTTGCCGCTCGTCCCGGGGTGCGGATCGGCGACGAGCACGATCAGGTGGAGCGCCGGCTGCGCCGGGTGCGCGGGATCGAGCCGGGTCCAGGCGGCAACCTCGGCGTCCAGCCGGCGCAGCATGTCGTCCGACGCGATCTCGCCAAGGATCCCCATGCGCTTGGAAAGCGGGTTGCCGTAGAAGGCGATGATCCGCTTCGCCGGCAGGATGCTTCCCGGGAGGGGCGCGGGCCCCTTCACCGGCCAGAGTGAGTCGAGCGCGCCACCCATGCCGCGGAATGCCATGTGACGCCGACCGGCCGACGGCCCGAGCATCCCGCTCGCCGCCCTGCGGCGGGCCGTGTCGCGCGCCGCGCCACTGTCCGCCGCGCCGGCAGCCAGGGGCGCCGGGGTCGGTACCGCCGCGAGGGGCGCCGAGTCCATCGCGGTCGCGCGCCGCGCGGCCATCGCGGAATCGACGACCAGCGTCGTGGGCCGCGTCCCGGTGTCCCTTCCGGCGCCACGCGCGCGCAGCGCCGAGGTATCGGCGGCGCCGGCGCGCGGCGCATCACTGGCACACGCAGCCACGAGAGTGAGCGTCAGCCCGCCGGCGAAGGCACCGGATCGGACGATGGATGTTGCGGAAGTGAGGAAAGCCATGACGGGAGACACGAGTGAAGGAAGTCGGCGAAGGGGTGCAGGGGCCAGCATGAGACAGGAGGTCGAGTCGCCTATCGCGCCGTCTCCGGCACCGCGCGGAGCATCGCAGCTGCCGCCTCCGGCGTGACGTCGCGCTGCGGCTCGCCGAGCATCTCGTAGCCGACCATGAACTTTCGCACGGTGGCGGACCGCAGCAGGGGGGGGAAGAAATGCATGTGCAGGTGCCACTCCGGATGCGGCGCACCGTCGGTCGGCGCCTGGTGCAGCCCGGCAGAATATGGAAACGGCACGCCGAACAGCCTGTCATACCGTCCCGTCAGCCTCCGCAGCGCGTCGGCCAATGCATCCCGCTCCGCGCTGTCCAGCGACGTGAGGTCGCGAACCGGACGGCGGCTCACCAGCAGCGTCTCGAAGGGCCACACGGCCCAGAACGGAACGAGCGCCACGAAGTGCTCGTTCTCCAGGGTGACGCGCTCCGCGCGCTGCAGCTCGAGCGCCAAGTAGTCGCCGAGCAGGGTGCGCCCATGCCGCGTGAAGTGGGCACCCATGCACTCGTGCTCGCGCGCCACGGCCTGCGGTACGGAGCGCTGCGACCAGATCTGGCCGTGCGGATGCGCATTGCTGCACCCCATGGCAGCCCCGCGGTTCTCGAAGATCTGCACGTGCCCGATCTCGTCGCGCGCGCCAAGGTCGGCGTACTGCTCCGCCCACACATCCACCACCGCCCGGATTCCCTTCACGTCCATCTCGGCGAGCGACAGGTCGTGCCGCGGGGAAAAGCAGATCACGCGACACCGGCCGGCCTCCGACTCGGCGACGAGCAACCCGCCGACATCCATCGCCGCGCCAGGGGTGTCGGGGCGCAGCGCAGCGAAGTCGTTGTCGAAGACCCAGGGGCCGGTGTATGCGGGGTTGCGCGCGCCTCCCGCGCGCTCGCTGCCCGGGCACAGGTAGCAGGTCGGATCGTGCGGCACGCGCGTCAGCGGTGGGACATCTTCCACTGCCCCCTGCCACGGCCGCGCGGCGCGGTGCGGGGACACCAGCACCCACTCGCCGGTGAGCGCGTTGCGGCGCCGGTGCGGATGCCCGTTGGCGGACAGGTCGACTGCAGTCAGGGGACTACCGGGTTCAAGGCTGGCGTGGGATCGCGCCGATCGGCCACGCGTCGTCGTGTCGCGGCGGCGGAGGGCGTCGCCGGCACCCTTCCAAGCTATCGAGGAGCCAGCGATGCCGCCGCCCCCGTCGCGGCAGCTGTGCTCGCCCCCCCAGCTGCCAGCTCCCCCTCGATCTCGCTCCGCAGTGCATCGAGCCGGTGCAGCGCCTCGGGAACGGCGTCAGGCTCGCAGGCCAGCAACATCGCGAGGTGTGACCAGGTCCCGTGCAACAGCTGCATCAGGTGCGACCGGCGCGACGACAGCATCTCGCACCGCACGCGCATTCGCTGGACGACGGCCAGCTGGCCGCGGAGCAGGGTCGCCAGCTCCCTTGCCTCCTCACCAACCTGCGAGGCCCCCTCGAGCGCCGCGACCTGCGCGGCAAGCCGGTCGGCGTCGTTCACGCCGCTGGAGAGCGAGAGCACGCCCAGCTCGTCGTCGCACAGGGTGAGCAGAGCAACGAGGCGCGACGCCGAGTCGGCGGCCAGCTGCGCAGGCACGCGCACCGGATCGCCGAGGTGCGCCACGATCTCGCCGATGGCACGGCGATAGTCGGCCGGCACGTTGTGCTCGGGCGCACGTACTCCACCGTGCGTCGGCGCGAGCAGGCGCCGCAGGGCGGGCGAGCTCCAGCCGGACGATGTCGCCGTGGCGCCGACCAGCAGGCGCGACACCTCGGTCCACGACAATGCCTGCCGCCGCGCCCATATCCCCGCACCGCCCACCATGGCGACCGCGACCGCGATGAGCAAGACTTCGACGCGCCCGAGCCAGCCCACCCCGGCGCCGCTGACTGCCTCGACCCATTCGCGGGTGAGGATGCGCGCCGGCAACGCGAGGATGAAGAGGCTGAGCGTGATACGGACGATGCGCGC
>Ga0136611_10001931_pt1 | contig 14413 bp, 10 predicted proteins | sample AntDrymUQ2232306_2_FD_106645 | JGI IMG/M metagenome (GOLD analysis project Ga0136611, IMG submission 106645) | Polar desert sand microbial communities from Dry Valleys, Antarctica - metaG UQ223 (23.06) | ecosystem: Environmental > Terrestrial > Soil > Desert | place: Antarctica: Dry Valley...
ATATTCAAAGCCAGCATCGTCCACGGGAAAAAGACCGAAACGCCTTCGGAAAATTGATATTCCGCGCCGCTTGCGTGATTGGCTTTGACATATTTCCCGACTTTTGCCTTCACATCCGTGCATTGTGTCTGAATCAACTCCAATTTTTTGTTAAATAAAGCGGCAGTCTCGCTTTTCGGCGTTTCCCCGACCAGTAACTCGATTTCCTTTCGCTTCAAATCGCAATTGGAAGCGAGCGAATTAACAAAATCCAGAATATCAACTGCCTGTTCGTGCAAAAATGTCTGCGAATAATAGTGGCTGTCGTGCAGCAGATTCTTGACGAATTCGGCGATAACGGCATTTGCTTCCGCTTGTTCTTTTGGGATTGACTTGTCAATCGGCGCGAAAAGAATATCGTTAAAAATCTCGGCTAAACCATTCACCGATTTAGCTAAATTACCGGCTTCGAGCAAATCAGCCACGCTGAGATTCATCGAACGACCGCCGACGGCATAATTTTGGCTTGAATTAATCTGATGTTTAGCAATCGAGTCGGCAAAATCCAAAGGATTCATATTGCCTTTTTGCGTTACCAAATCCTTGAGAATTTCTTCATAATCCCAACCGGCTGTCGGGGCAAAGCCTTGTGAAGCAACCAACATTTCGGTCGAGTCAGCCAGTTCACAACCGACTTCGAGCATTCCCATCATACAGCTGTCAAAGCAGACAACGGCAAATTTATCACGGTTTTTCAAAAAACCCGTCGAAGTGTGCAGAATGTTAGCCAGAAAAGATAAATGCAAATGAGTGTCCGGGTTGTCATCACGAAACATCGTTTTGCCTAAAACGGCATCGCTGTGACCGGACATTATTAAAGCATAATTTTCAGCTTGAAAATCATCGTCGGAAGCGACTATTTCTATAAAGTCTTTGATAAAAGCCGTGTCGGTTTTATTCTCCCGTTCTCGCTGAGACCGCGAAAGATGCCGATCAAAAACACAATCCTGCAGTCTTTTAGATGAATTTTCGTGCGTAAATTTATAAGCCGTTATCGCCACCGTTGGATAACCGCTGTCGTAAATTGCAATCAGATTGATTCCATCATCAGAACCTTCTGATTGCATTATCCTTTGCATTCCTCGCAAGGAAGAAATCATATCTTCACTCAAATTGTTGTCTCCAGCCAAATAAGCCATAATCGTCCAGTTTTTCACAGTGTTTTTCTCCTTTGAAAATATTTAGGTAAATCTGTTTTGTATTGTGTTGCATCACTCTACTACGAAATGCTTCTATCTGTATATGATTTTTTTTGTCAAATCTTACAAAAATTTTGCAAAAAATTACTTTTTAGCTGATTTCGCACCAAATTCAATAATCAGATATAATTTTTTGCAAACTTCATACTTAAAAAATGCCAAAACGCACAGACATTCATAAAATACTAATCATCGGTTCAGGTCCAATCGTCATCGGTCAGGCTTGCGAGTTTGACTATTCGGGAACGCAGGCGTGTCGCGCTTTGAAACAGGAAGGTTTTGAGGTTGTTTTAGTCAACTCAAATCCGGCGACGATTATGACCGACCCGGAAATTGCCGACAAAACTTATATCGAACCGTTAACGCTTGAAACCGTCAGCGCGATTATCGAAAAGGAACGTCCCGACGCGCTGTTGCCGACGGTTGGCGGACAAACCGCGCTGAATTTATCGGTCGAATTATACGAAAAAGGAATTCTCGATAAATTCGGCGTAAAGCTAATCGGCGCGAATATCAACGCGATCAAAGTCGGCGAAGACCGCGAGCTTTTTAAAGCGGCGATGGACGAAATCGGTATTCCGTCAGCCAAAGGCGGCTTCGCGCATTCGTGGGAAGAAGCGCAGAAAATCGTCGAAACGACCGGCTATCCGGCGATTATTCGTCCGGCATATACGCTCGGCGGCACGGGCGGCGGCGTCGCTTTTAATCCTGAAGAGTTTGAGGAAATTGCCAAAAACGGTTTGGCGGCATCGCCGATTTCGCAGATTTTGGTCGAAGAATCAATTCTCGGCTGGAAGGAATACGAACTCGAAGTGATGCGCGACCTCAACGATAACGTCGTCATCATTTGTTCGATTGAAAACTTTGACCCGATGGGCGTTCACACCGGCGACTCGATAACGGTCGCGCCCGCGCAGACTTTGACCGATGTCGAATATCAGCGACTTCGTGATATGTCCATCGCCTGTATCCGCAAAGTCGGCGTGGAAACGGGCGGCTCGAATATTCAATTTGCAGTCAACCCGGAAAACGGCGATGTTCGCATCATTGAAATGAATCCGCGAGTTTCCCGAAGTTCGGCTTTGGCTTCAAAGGCGACCGGCTTTCCGATTGCGAAAATCGCGGCAAAACTCGCCGTCGGTTATACATTGGACGAAATTCCGAACGATATTACGAAGAAAACTCCCGCCAGTTTTGAGCCGACGATTGATTACGTCGTGACGAAAATTCCGAAATGGGCGTTCGAGAAATTTCCCGGCGCGGAAGACGTTCTCGGAACGCAGATGAAATCGGTCGGCGAAGTAATGGCGATTGGCAGAACATTCAAAGAAAGTTTATTTAAAGGTCTGCGTTCGCTCGAAGCCGTCAAACCGCTGCGGCTCGAAGGCGTTCCCGACCACGTTTTGCAGAGAAAGTTGGCGCGTCCAAATTCAAACCGATTTTCCTATCTGACATATGCGCTCAGAAACGGGTATTCGATTGCGGAAATTCATCGTCTGACGAAAATTGACCCGTGGTTTTTGGAGCAGTTGCAGGAAGTTATGCAGCTTCAGGCGCGGATTGACGGACGGGATTTAAATGATGTTCCCAGCGAAGTTTTGCGCCACGCGAAGGAATTTGCCTTGAGCGACAGACGCATTTCTTATCTGACAAATTCGACCGAGAAAGATGTCCGGGAAAAACGCAAAGATTTGAATATTGTTCCCGTTTATAAAAGAGTTGACACTTGCGGCGCGGAATTTGAATCGCACACGCCGTATCTTTATTCGACTTACGAAGAGGAATGTGAAGCCGAGCCGACGAGCAGAAGAAAAATAATGATTCTCGGTTCGGGTCCGAATCGAATCGGGCAGGGAATCGAATTTGATTATTGCTGCTGCCACGCTTCGTTTGCTTTGCGCGGCGCGGATTTTGAAACGATTATGGTCAACTGCAATCCCGAAACAGTTTCGACCGATTACGACACTTCCGACCGTTTGTATTTCGAGCCGCTGACGTTTGAAGACGTGATGAACATCGTTGAAGTGGAGAAACCGACGGGCGTAATCGTCCAATTCGGAGGTCAAACGCCTTTGAATTTAGCCGACAGATTGCACAATGCCGGTGTGCCGATTATCGGAACTTCGCCCGATTCGATTGATTTGGCGGAAGACCGTAAAAGATTCGGCGCGCTGCTCGACAAACTGAAAATCCCTTCGCCCGAAAACGGCTCGGCGATTTCGGCGGAAGAAGCGAAAGTTATCGCCGATAAAATCGGTTATCCGGTCGTCGTGCGTCCGAGTTTCGTGCTTGGCGGACGCGCGATGGCGATTGTTTACGATGAACAAACGCTGGACGAATATATGCGAACCGCGATTGACGCTTCGCCCGAAAAGCCGATTTTGATTGATAAATTTTTGGAACGCGCGGTTGAAATTGATGTTGACGCGCTTGCCGACGAAGAAACCTGCGTCATCGCCGGAATTCAGGAACATATCGAGGAAGCCGGAATTCATTCGGGCGATTCTTCGAGTGTTTTACCGGCGCAGAGAATTGCCGAAGAACATCTCGAAACCATCAAACACTACACAAAAAATCTGGCAAAAGCCTTAAAAGTCGTCGGCTTGATGAATCTCCAATTGGCAATCAAAGACGACCGCGTTTACGTTATCGAAGTCAATCCGCGAGCCTCGCGCACAGTTCCGTTTGTCGCCAAAGCAACCGGCATTCCGCTCGCCAAAATTGCGTCTTTGGTAATGGCTGGCGATAAAAAATTAGCCGAATTCAATTTGCCGGAAGTTTTGACAGTTCCGAAAATTTTCGTCAAATCGCCCGTTTTTCCGTTCAAAAAATTCGCCGGAGTTGACCCGGTTCTCGGACCTGAAATGCACTCGACGGGCGAAGTGATGGGCGTTGGCGACACCTTCGGCGAAGCCTACGGCAAAGCGATGGAAGGCGCGGGATTGGTCTTGCCGATGCGCGGCAAAGCGTTCATCTCCGTCAACGATTCCGATAAAGGTCAAGCCGTAATTCTGGCGCGAAGATTAGAAAAACTCGGTTTTGATTTGGTCGCAACCTACGGCACGGCAAAGCGTTTGACGGAAGTCGGCTTGGAGTGCGAAACCGTTTTCAAAGTCAACGAAGGTCGCCCGAATATCGCCGACTACATCAAACAGAGCGAAATCTCGTTAATCATCAACACGCCGCTCGGCAGAACTTCACACTACGACGAACAGGCGATTCGCAAAGCCGCGCTCCAATTCAACGTGCCATGCGTTACGACAATGACCGGAGCGGAAGCGCTAATCGAAGCTATTGCAACAAAGAAAACGCAAACGGAAATAAGCGTGAGAAGTTTGCAGGAAATTCACAAAGACGGAAAATCGTTTATGGTTAATGGCTGAGTGTTTGAAATTGTTTCATCAATTGTTGAATAAATTATTGTATAATCTGAAATATGGAAAACAGCGAAAAAGCGATTCAATATTTGGAAGAACATATTCCCGAATTGGCGGAAGCCGCCGTGAAACAGGCTTATTGGCAGGCTTTGGCTTCGGGCAGCAGCGTTTTGGTTTCGGATAACGGCGTAATTAAAGAAGTTTTTCCCGATGGAACATCCAAAATAAGAGAGAAAAGCGAACCTTTTGTAAAAACGAAAAAAGGGCAAATCATCAAGATTAAATGAAGCTGCTCGACTTCACGCCTCGGCTCAGGATGTTTGCAGGACCAAACGGTTCGGGCAAAAGCACTATCAAATCCGTTATCCGCCAAGAACTTTTGGGCGTTTATATCAATCCTGATGAAATTGAATTCATAATTAAACGAGATGATTTTTTAGATTTCAATGAATTTGAAATTCAAACTGACAAAGCGGAAATCCTTGGATTTTTTCAAAACTCGACGCTTTTAGAAAAAGCCGACCTTTTGGACGAAGCCGAAAACTTACGTTTTACTGAAAACCGTTTGATTTTTTATGAAGTTTCGGTAAATGCTTATTTTGCTTCGGTGGCGGCGGATTTTATTCGTCAAAAACTCATTCTCGCACGAAAATCTTTCACTTTTGAAACCGTCATGTCTTCGCCCGACAAAGTGAATTTGTTGGAAAAATCCAGTCAACTCGGCTATCGGAATTATCTCTATTTCGTCGCCACAGACAACCCGGAAATTAACATTTCCCGCGTCAAATATCGTGTCAAAACGGGCGGACACGATGTTCCGAAAGATAAAATTACGACTCGTTACTATCGTTCTTTAGACTTACTTTGGGAAGCTGTAAAGTTCACAAACCGCGCCTATATTTTTGATAATTCAGGAAGCGAATTACTTTGGCTGGCTGAAATAACAGATGCCGAAAAACTTGAAATCAAGGTTGATTCTGTACCTTCTTGGTTTGAAAAGTATGTTTTAGAGAAGGCAAAATGACGGAAAAAATCACAGAAAAAAGTAAGCGTCAGAAGTTTGCAGAAGATTCACGTAAATTCAAAAATGAGAGCAATAACTTATCAGAATAAAAACTAAAAAAATATAAAAAACTATGGATTACCTGCAAATAGGCATTGCAAAAGGTTTGATTCAATTCAACCACGACAACACACGCATTACTTACGCACATCGGAATAAAACTTACAACTGCAAAGACCCGGAAGAAACGATTCGCGCCGAAACTTTTGTTCAATTGGTTGAAGTCTACGGTTACGCGCCTGAGAAAATTGATTTTGAGGTTCGCGTTCCGCGCCGAACGCCGAACGATTTGGCGGATATTGTCGTTTATACCGACGACACGCTGACAACTGCTTACATTGTCGTCGAATGTAAAAAGGAAACGGTTTCAGACGCGGAATATAAACAAGCGATTGAGCAAGGTTTCGGCAATGCAAATTCCTTAAAAGCCTCGTTTTTGTGGGTAACTTCCAAGACTCTTAACAATTATTATGATGTCGCCGGCTTTGGCGGAATGGAACGCGAAAAGAATCAGCTTGCCGATATTCCGCGTTTTGGTAAAACCGATGTCAGCAAAGCGCGTTTTTATAAAGGCGGCATAAATGAAGACGGCGAAACGGCTTTTGATATTGGCGAAATTGCTGAAAGCGAATTAACGCGCCTTTTCAAACAAGTTCATCAAGCACTTTGGGGCGGCGGAAAACGAGGACCTTCCGAAGCCTTTGACGAACTCGACAAACTTATCTTTTGCAAAATCCGCGATGAAAAACGCGACCGCAAAAAAGGAACGCCTTACGATTTTCAGGTTTTCACAAAAGAGAAATCGGAAGATTTACAAAAGCGTATAAACAAGATTTATGAAGAAGGGCGTATTTTTGACCCCGAAGTTTTCCGCGACGATATTCGGCTGAACGCGAAAGAACTCGAAACGGTTGTCGGTTATCTTGCCAAAGTAAATCTTTCCGATACTGATTTGGACAGCAAAGGCAGAGCGTTTGAAAGTTTTATGGGCAGTTTCTTTCGCGGTGAGTTTGGACAGTATTTTACGCCGCGCCCCGTGGTTGATTTTATTGTTGACGTTTTGCCGATTGAGAAAGACGATTTTGTGCTTGACCCGTCGTGCGGAAGTTCGGGTTTTCTGCTGCATATTTTGAATAAGATTCGCCAACAAGCCGATGATTTTTACGATATTAACGCCGAAGAAAGAAAGCATTATCAATATTGGCACGATTTCGCCGAACAGAAACTTTACGGCATCGAGATAAACGACCAGATTGCGCGAACTGCCAAAATGAATATGATTCTGCACGACGACGGACATACAAACGTCCTCGCGCACGACGGTTTAGAACCGATTGAAAAAATTCAAAGTTACGCGCGAACCAATAAAAGCAAAGGTTATTTCAACTTTCAAAAAAATCATTTTCAACATATCGCCACCAATCCGCCGTTTGGTTCGGTCATTAAAGCGAAGGAAAAGGCGTATATCGGCGATTATGATTTGGGTAAGAAACATTTCGATTGGATTTTTACCAAACTCAACAATGTGCAGACCGATGATGCGCGTGATTCGCAGAAGTCGGAGATTCTTTTTATCGAGCAATGTTATAAATTTCTCAAGCCGAATGGATTTTTGGCGATTGTTTTGCCTGACGGGATTTTGACAAATTCATCTTTGCAGTTTGTGCGTGATTGGATTGAGGAACATTTTCGGATTGTCGCGGTTGTTTCCCTTCCGCAGACGGCTTTCACGCATACGGGCGCGGGCGTTAAGAGTTCGGTTTTGTTTGCGCGGAAATATGACGAAAAAGAAACGATTGCGATTCGTAATCTGAAACGCGGAATACAGGACGATTTGTTTAATGAAGCGCGTTATCGCGGCGAATTCAAACGGCTGGCACAGGAAAAAGCCGAAACGATTAAAAAGGGCGATTTAGTCGAACAGGAAATAAAAGAATTGCTGGTTAATCATCTCGAAGCATTACGAAATCAAGCCGATTTGTCAGAACCGCCTGCGGTAGCGGGCGGGTTAGCGTCTGCCGGAACTCAACTCAAAACAACGGAAAAACAACTTATCCGCGAAGCGAACGACAAAATCAAGGAACATCAAAAGTCCGATGCCTACAAAACTTGGAAACAGGAAGTTGCGGACAGATTTAACGAGCAGATTGAAGCGGTCAAAGAAGCCTTAAACGATGAATATCTCGAAAAGGTGCGAGAGAAAGCGGCGAATTATCCGATATTTATGGCGATTGCCGAAGAAATCGGCTACGACGCGACCGGCAGAGAAACAAAGCGCAACGAACTAGTCGAAATCGGCGCACAACTCAAAGAATTTATCCAAGCCGTCATCGAAGAAACAGACTCTTTTTTCGCCTCAGCCCTGATTTAGACAAACACAAAATGTTTTTGCTAAATCGGGGCGAACTTGAATATAGAATTGACCCGGAATTTTATGTTTATAAAAAAACAGTCGAATCTTTTCGTTATTCGGTTAAACCACTCAAGAGTTTATTGAATGTTTCACCGCAATATGGCGCGAATGAAATGGGCGTTGATAGAATTGACTTAGAAACGCCTCGCTATATTCGCATAACTGATATTGACGAATTTGGACAACTTATAGAAGAAGATTTTGGAAAGACAGCCGAAACGATTGAAGCAAAGTATTTTCTGAATGATAACGACTTACTTTTTGCCCGAAGCGGTAACACAGTTGGAAAGGCTTATCTGCACAAATCTTCTAAAGTTAGTTATCCGTGTTTCTTTGCGGGTTATATGATTCGTTTTGTATTAAACGAATCCGAAGTTTTACCTGAATTTGTATTTTACTTTACGCAAACAAGATTTTATCAAAGTTGGGTTAAAGGAAATAAACGAACCGCAGGACAACCGAACATCAACGCCGAAGAATATAAATCTCTTTTAATTCCGATTCCGCCGATTGAAATACAACAACAGATTGTTGAAAAGTTTGATAAAGCCTACGCCGAAAAGAAAGCGAAAGAAGCGGAAGCGCGTGAGAAGTTGGCATCGGTTGACGCTTTGGTTTTAGACGCGCTCGGCATCACGCTTCCCGAACAGGAAGAAAACACGCTCGAAAAACGCATCTTTTTTACCAAATCAAGCGATATTTCAAGTGGAAGATTTGACTCGCCTTTTTATCGCCCATACTTCAAAAAATTCAATCAAGCCATTTTGAAAAGTCTTTGCCAACCTTTGAAAAACATTGCAAAGTTTGCAAACGAAGTTTGGAATCAGGAAGATTTTTTCGATTCGACTTTTCCATATATCGAAATTAGCGGAATAAACACACGAACAGGTGAAATCTTTGAAGTTTCCCAAATCGAAAAAGCCGAAGCACCAAGCCGTGCGCGTTTGATTGTTCGGGAAGGCGATATTTTAGTTTCAACAACCAGACCAAACAGAGGCGCGATTACTTTACTAAAATCGAAACACGATTTTCACATCGCTTCAACAGGTTTTGCGGTTATTCGTGATGTTCGAGAAGTTTCAAAAGAATATTTGTTATTACTTCTGCGTCATCAAATTTGTTTGTCCCAAATGGAACAGAGAAGTAGCGGCGGAAATTATCCCGCAATCACATTAGACGAACTTCAAAAACTTCAAATCCCAATCCCGCCTACGGAAGTGCAGGCGGAAATTGCCGAACGAGTCGAAGCGATTTACGCTGAAGCCAAACTTTTGCGCGAACAAGGCGCGGCGATTCTCAAAAGTGCCAAAGCCGAAGTTGAAGCGATGATTTTAGGTAAAAGTTAATTATGAGCGAAATAACCATCAAAACCGAATTTACCGAAGTTGTAAATCTCATCAAAAAGTCGAGGTTTGCCGCGATGCAAGCGGTTAATTCCGAGTTGATAAATCTTTATTGGCAAATCGGCGAATACATCAGCAATCGCGTGGCAGATGAAGGTTGGGGAGAATCGGTGGTTGTCCAACTTGCCGAATATTTGCAGATGAATGAGCCTGATTTGAAAGGTTTTTCCGATAAAAATCTATGGCGGATGAAGCAGTTTTATGAAACTTACAAAGATGCGCCAAAACTCTCACCACTGCTGAGAGAAATTAGTTGGTCAAATAATCTGGCGGTAATGGCGCGGTGCAAAACCATTGAAGAAAAAGAGTTTTATCTGCGTTTGAGTGCGAACGAAAAATATAGTTTTCGGGAACTCGAAAGACAAATAAACACAGGCGTTTTTGAGCGGACAATGCTCGGCAACCAAAAACTCTCAACAGTGTTGAGAGAATTTAACGCCGATGTTGCCAATGTCTTCAAAGACAAATACGTTTTCGAGTTTCTGGATTTGCCCGAAGAACATTCCGAAAGTGATCTGGAGCGGGCTTTGGTTGAAAATTTCAAAGATTTTATTCTCGAAATCGGCAAAGGTTTTGCGTATTTGGGCAGACAATATCGCCTTCAGGTCGGTAACCACGATTATTATCTCGATTTGCTGTTTTATCAGCGCGATTTGCAATGTCTGGTCAATTTTGAACTCAAGATCAAGGAATTCAAGCCCCGAATATTTAGGCAAACTAAATTTTTATCTCGAAGCATTAGACCGCGATGTAAAGAAAGCGCACGAAAATCCGAGCATCGGCGTTTTACTATGCAAAGGTAAGGATGCCACGGTTGTTGAATACGCGCTCGCCCGCAATGTTTCGCCCGCTTTGATTGCCGATTACGAAACAAAATTGCCCGACAAAAAACTTTTGCAAGCAAAATTTGAAGAGTTTGCCCAAATATTTGAGTTGAAGGAAGATGAAGAGTAAAAAAAGCAAAATGGCGAGAACATTTTTTGTAAAAAATATTAACAAAGATTTTTTCTATTTCGGATAACCGATGAGATAAATTATCGGAATCGGATTTTTCTCGCCGCGTTTTTCGCCGATTTCCCAAATGTAATTATCATCGCCTAGATCGTGTGTAAATTCTTTCAGTTCGTCGGGCGTATAAGTTCGCAGTGCGGAAACAACTCCGTCAAATAAAACGACCAACGGGACAATCGGAAGCAGATATGTGAAAACGATTCTCGACCAGCGAAACGGGCGAATCTTCGGCGTAAGCAGCAAAACGAAAATCGGCGTGAGAAGCATTATCAGCAGAGTTTTGACGTTTCGCGGCGTGGCTTCAAAAATGCCGATGCCGCAATTTTTGTTTGCCGCGTCGCGCAAAATTTCTTTGGCTTGCGCGGGGCGAAAATGATGAAAAGCCGTGAACATCGTGCGAAATCCGTTTAGGTTATCGGGAACGTCAAGCGCGTTGACCGAAAGTTCCTCGAAATTTAAATCGTGATGTTTTTTTAATTCCCGAAAAGCCGCGAGATTCGGATAAAAATCGGTCAGAGTTACTTCAACATCGGCAAATTCCTTTTTCAAACTCACCCAAGCTCCGCCGCCGCCCGAACAAAGGTCAACGATTTTCCCGGTTCCGGCGTTTTTCAAAGCTGTTTCTAAATGCGGAAAAATCGGTTGGTAAACATTTCCGAAGGTTATCGCAAATTGCAGATAATCGGTTGCGGCATCACGAATCAGCGCGGGACACCAGGTTTGTTCGTGAATTTCGATTAAATGAAATCTTTTCATAAATTTTTTATGGCTTGAGTTCAAAATCAAAATCTTGCCAACTTAACACCTTCATTTTTAACCCGAAAATATAATTGCTACAATGTAAAAAAATGTGAAAAATGATTTCGAGAGGAAAATTATGACGAAAAAGCTGTTTCCTGTAATTCTAGTCTGTGTTTTTTTATTTGCCGCTTCCGCGTTCGCGCAGAGAGATTTGGGCGCGCGACCGACCGAATCGGGCGGCGTTTTGATGCCGGAGCAGGCGGCTTATGACGTAAAGCATTACGATTTGGCGTTGAGCGTTAATCCGGCGGAGCAATCAATTAAAGGCGTTTTGACGGTGAAGGCGAAAATTGTTCAGCCGATTGAGAAGTTTGTGCTTGATTTGGATATGCCTTTAACGGTTGAATCAGTCGCGCTGGTCAATGGAAAGAAGCGGGAAACGCTGAAATTCGAGCGTCGGGAAGGCAAAATTTGGATTGATTTTCCGAAGCCGCAAAAGGCGGGAAATACTGTTGACGTGCGCGTGGTTTATTTTGGCAAGCCGCGGGTTGCGCCGCGTCCGCCGTGGGTCGGCGGATTTGTCTGGTCAAAGACGGCTGACGGGCAGCCGTGGTTTGCAACCGCCGTGCAGATGGACGGCTCAGACCTCTGGTTTCCCGTCAAAGATCATCCTTCGGACAAGCCGGAAACGACTTCGCTTCATTTTACCGTTCCCGAACCGCTCGTCGCCGCTTCAAACGGCAAACTTCAATCAATCGTCAAAAACGCCGACGGAACCAGGACTTACAATTGGTTTGTTTCGCAGCCGATTAGCAATTACTGTATCGCGCTCAACGTCGCGCCGTATAAATTAGTCGAAGACAAAGTGAAAAGCGTTTCGGGCGAGATGATTCCGATTCAGTTTTACGTTCTGCCCGAACATTTTGAGAAGGCGCAGTCGCTAGTTGATTTGACCAAAAAATACAACGCATTTTTTGAAGAATATCTCGGACCGTATCCGTTTCGCGCCGACAAAATCGGTATTGCCGAAACGCCGCATCTCGGAATGGAACATCAATCGATCACGGCTTACGGCAACGCATTCAAATACAACGAAGACGGCGACGATTGGTTGATATTTCACGAATTCGGTCACGAATGGTGGGCAAATCTGGTGACCGGAAAAGACTGGAACGATTTTTGGATTCACGAAGGTTTCCAATCGTTTATGGATACTTTCTACATCGAAAAAACAAAAGGAAAAGAAGCTTATTTCAAGGCGATGGCGGCGCGTCAGAAAAACTTTAAAAACATTAAACCCGTTGCGCCGCGCGAGCCGCGCACGACGACTGAAATGTATATGCTGCCGCCCGATTACACGAAAAGCGATGGGGATATTTACGGCAAAGGCGCGATGATTTTGAACACGCTGCGCTTTTATATCGGCGACGAAACGTTTTTCAAATCGCTTCGACGAATGGCTTATCCAACGCCGGAAATGGAGAAAATCACGAACGGCAAACAAACTCGATTAGTCACAACCGAAGAATTTTTGAAAATCGCCGAACAGCAATCGGGCAAAAAACTCGATTGGCTTTTCGAACTGTATCTGCGTCAACCGGCGTTGCCGAAATTAGTTTCGGAAGCGAAAGGAAACCAATTGACTTTGCGTTGGGAAACGCCGAACAATTTGCCGTTTCCGATGCCGGTCGAAATAAAAATCGGCGACGAAACAAAGCGTTATGAAATGCCGAACGGAACTGCGACAATTTCGCTTCCGCAAAGTGTTCAATACGTGATTGACCCGCACGGCTGGGTTTTGAAGGCGCAGTAAAAATTTATCAAAATCGTTATTATCCGGGCGGAGATTGAAAAGTTTCAATCTCCGCTTTTTTAAATTAAAGCAATTGACGAATGGCATCGGCAGTGCGCCCGGAAACGGACGAGTCACCTTCGGCAATATTGGCAAATAATCGGAGAATATTCAATTAAACAAAATTCCAAATTGCTTTTTCCAATTTTTCGAGCGAATAATTTACCGCTTCCGGTCGAAGGCGAAGAGCATATCTTCGCAAATTGCTCCATTCATAAAAGCAAGTCAGCAGCATCAGACGGCGGCCCAGGGTTTCGTCAATTTCCGAATCCGCATAACCGAACGCCCGGAAAAACTCCCGCTGCAAATCGCCTTGACCTTGAATCATCAAAACACCGATGGCAAGAAAGTCGTATTCGTGAAAGCCTCTGAGCGAATCGGCAAAATCGAACAATCCCGAAATTTGCCAGCGTCCGTTTCTTTGCTTGAACCGCAGATTACCGAAATGAACGTCGCCGTGCAGAAATACCTGTTTAAAGTTAGCCGGCAAAAGTTTTAAGTTCGCTTCGAGAAAAACCGGCAAACTTTCCAAAATTTGCGAATTTACGCCGCACAGTCGCTGTCGCCCGATGCAGTTTTCCGCCTGGCTTTCGATAAATTTGTGCCAGTCGAAATCAATCTGCGCCGTTTCGGATGCGTGCAGTTCGGTCAATCCGTGCGCGAGTTCGGAAAGAATCTGAATCTGTTCGCTTTTCTCCAAATTAAGCCAAATATCTCTCGTTATTGATTCGCCCGCAATTTGTGTCATTACCAGATAATCAAAATTTTCGATTTGCCCGGATGCGATAATTTCGGGCATTTTAAAGCAGGTTTTGGCGAATTCGAGCGCGGATTTTTCGCGCCGCATACCATTTTTATTCGGAATATAGATTTTAACGACGTATTTTTCACCGAGCAAAAAGACGACGCTTTCACCGTGTTCGGCGCGTTTCGGGAAATTGCCGGAAATATTGTGCCGCCGACAAATTTCCTTGACAAAATCAAGCCAAAAATCATCTCTGAAGTGAATGCTGAAATCTTCGGCTGTTAAAATCGCAGGAAAAATCGTTGTCATAATAATTATCAGACTTATCTCTGCGAAAAAATCAAATTTCAAACTTGACGAATCTTTTTATTGACGATTAAACTAGAAAAAAAAATGAATGTGAACTTGAAAGTCATTTTCAACAAATATTACAATAAGTCTTAAAATTTTATTCAGCGTAAAAGCGCACATAAATTTTATGAAAAAAACTTTAATCAAAAAAATATGTTCGTCTGTATTCAGCGGGTTGCTTCTAACTTGTTTAGCGGCGGCTTCAGCAACGGAAACAGC
>Ga0136611_10001932_pt1 | contig 14410 bp, 10 predicted proteins | sample AntDrymUQ2232306_2_FD_106645 | JGI IMG/M metagenome (GOLD analysis project Ga0136611, IMG submission 106645) | Polar desert sand microbial communities from Dry Valleys, Antarctica - metaG UQ223 (23.06) | ecosystem: Environmental > Terrestrial > Soil > Desert | place: Antarctica: Dry Valley...
AACAAGACCCTCACCCCCAACCCCTCTCCCGGCTTTCCGGGAGAGGGGTTGGGGGTGAGGGTCTTGTTCGGAACATCCAAACACCAGGATCGCAAGACCGGTCGCTCACTCACGCTCGCGGCTCGGAAAGACAAAACCCCTCACCCCCCGGCCCCTCTCCCGCAGAGCCGGGAGAGGGGAGATGTGTTTCGCGGCTCGTGTCGTCGCTGAGATCGACGCCTACTCCCCCTTCCGCCGATCTCTAAAGTGACCTCCGGAAAGCGGACGACCGCCCGACTCGTCCGCACGCGCCGACCGACTCCCTCCGAGGTTCGCCATGCTGTTGGGACTGCTCCGCGGCTGCTTCGCCGCCCTGATGCTCGCCGTCGCCGTCTTCGCGTTCCATTTCCTCAGCGCCGACCTGGAGAACACGCTGGGGGGCGCCCTTGCGGCGCTGGCCATCCTCGCGGTCGGCTGGGCGATCCTCTACACCGACGTGAGCGAGACCGAGAAGCAGATCGCCACGATCTCGTCGATCTACTTCGGCCTGCTCTTCGGGCTGCTCCTCGGCTGGCTCTTCGGCATGGGTATCGAAGCGCTCCTGCAGACCTTCTCCGGCGCGATGAAGCTCGAACCGCCGCAATTGCAGAAGATGACGATTCTGGCGCGCATCCTGATCACGCTCATCACGAGCTACATCTCCATTTCGATCCTCATCCAGACGCGCGACGATTTCCGCTTCATCATCCCGTACGTCGAGTTCAACAAGCAGGTGAAGGGGGGCCGGCCGCTCGTGCTCGACACGAGCGTCATCATCGACGGCCGCATCGCCGACCTCTGCGACACCCGCCTCGTCGATACGAAGATCATCGTGCCGCGCTTCGTTCTGCAGGAATTGCAGGGGATCGCGGACAGTTCCGACAAGCTCAAGCGCAACCGCGGCCGGCGCGGGCTCGACATCTTGAAGAAGCTCCAGACCAACCCGAAGATCGACCTGCTCATGCACGACGGCAACGCCGGCGAGATCAAGCCGGGCGAGAAGATGCGCGTCGACGAGCGCCTCGTGCTCTTCACGAAGGCCGTCGGCGGTCGGGTCGTCACGAACGATTTCAATTTGAACAAGATTGCGCAATTGCAGGGCGTGGACGTCATCAATTTGAACGAAGTCGCGAACTCTTTGAAGACCGTGGCCCTTCCGGGGGAATACTTGAGCCTGAAGGTGGTGAAGGTCGGCGACCAGCTCGGCCAAGGCGTCGGCTACCTCGAAGACGGCACCATGGTCGTCATCGAGTCGGGCCGCAACCTCGTCGGCCAGGAGACGTCCATCGTCGTGACGAGCGTCCTCCAGACGCCGGCGGGACGGATGATCTTCGGCCGCCCCGAGCAGCGCCAGTCGGGGTCGTACGTCCCCGTCGGCCAGAGCGGCGCGCACCCGCCCGCACCACCTTCACCGGAAACGCCGAAGAGTTAAGAAGTACACCACAGAGGCACAGAGACACAGAGAAGAACAGGATCTGATCTTCTCTGTGCCTCTGTGGTGTACTTCTTCGGATCCAACGGAGAAGCACCATGCGGAACATCCTCTTCACCCTGTCCGGATTGTTCGTCTCTGCGGCCTTGGGCTTCGCCGCCGATCCGCCCAAGGTCGCCATCCCGTCGAGTTCGAAGCCGAACGATTCCGAAGCGGTCGAGCGCGTGCTCGCCGCGCGGAAGGAATACCAGGCCTCGCTCGTCGCGCTCTACGGGCACTACGAGAAATCGGGCGACCGCGGTCGCATGAAGTGGGTCGAGGAGGAGCTGAAGACCTTCCATCTGATGACGAAGCCGTCGTACCGGCTCGACATCAGCGATGTCCCCCCCGCGACGCTCGAAGCGAAGACGAACATCAAGGAGGCGAACACCATGTACGTCGAAGCGATGAAGTACAAGGACAAAGGCAGCGGCACCGATTACACGCTCAACCAGCGGCGGGCCGAAATCCTGCTCCAGGAGATCCTTCAGAAGCACCCCACGAGCGACAAAATCGCCGACGTGGCCTACCAACTCGGCGACATCTACGAGAGCCGGGCGTACAAGCAGTACGACCGCGCCGCCGCGTACTTCGAGCGATCCTTCCAGTGGCGCAGGGGGGTTCGCAGCGACGCGATCATGCGCGCGGCCTACATCAACGACCGCCTGCTGAACGAGCGCTCCAAAGCCATCGAACTCTACCGCGAAGAGATCGCCAACGATACGGAGCCGACGCGGCTGAAAGAGGCGGAGAAGCGACTGGCGGAACTCACGAGTCGGGGGAAGTGACGCGGGGCAAATGATCCGCCTCGCGGCAGGGGCGCAGCTCGCAGCGCCAGACCCACCCCGGCGGGTCGCTGGCGGGGAAAGAATCTTCGGAAGCCTCGTGAACCACGTCTTCGATCAGTTCCCCGACGGAACCCCGCGCCTCCTTGGCCGCGTGGACGATCGCTTCGGGATCGGGTTCTTCGTCCGGCATGTCCTGCACTTCTTGCGATTCGAGGTCGGGTCTTCCATATGGAACAAGCGAGCCGGGTGCCATCTGCCGGGGATTCGCGGAATTCCGGTGAATCCCGACGCGCGTGAGTATTGCGGGCAACCGTAGGAAGAGTCCCTGTTCGGGTATGACACGTGTGGGCAAATGGGCCGGCCCCGTTGCCGCGCGGATGACCCTCGGGAGACGGGTCGAGCCAAGGGGGGACCATGGCCGAAAATGAGTAAGTGCGTCCGCAGTCCCGAGCGCGGCGGCGAGTGGCGCATTCGCCGCCGCGTCGATTCGACCCGATATCGTTTGACCGACCCCACCCGCACCGGATACAACTGAGTGTGCCCACCGCCCTCTCCCTTCGGGCTGCCGCCCCGGTTGAATCGATGCCGCGTCCGAAACTCTTGGCCCTCGCGCTCACCTTTATCGCTCTCGGCCACCTGCGCGCCGCACCGGTGGTCACGCCGTCGGCGGTGAAGCTCGATAGCCCCGAAGCGACCCAGCAGATCCTCGTCACCGCGACCGGCCCGGATGGCAAGCCGCTCGACCGCACCCGCGCCGCCACTTACGAGATCGCCAATCCCGCTTTCGCCGCCGTCGATGCCACCGGGCTGATTTCGCCGAAGGCGGAAGGGAAGACCGAAGTCGTCGTGAAGCTCGGGGCCGAGGTGCTCCGCGTCCCCCTGGAAGTGACGGGCCTGCTGAAGCCGAAGCCGATTTCGTTCGGCAACGACATCGTTCCGATCCTGACGAAGGCGTCGTGTAATGCCGGCGGGTGTCACGGCAAGGCGGAGGGGCAGAACGGCTTCAAGCTCTCCGTCTTCGGTTTCGACCCCGAAGCCGACCTCGCCGCCATCGCCAAGGAATCGCGCGGCCGGCGCATCTTCCCGGCCTCGCCCCATTCGAGCATGTTGCTTTTGAAGGCGACGGCCAAGATGCCGCACGGGGGCGGGAAGAAGATCGACGAAACGAGCCTGCGCTACCGCCGCGTGGCCCGTTGGCTCGGCGAAGGGGCCGGCGTCGGCCCGAGCGATGTCCCCGCCATCGTAGCACTCGAGGTGGAACCGGCCGTGCGCACGCTCGCCCTCAAGGGGACGCAGCAGATCCGCGTCACGGCGATCGACGCGGCGGGAGGCCGGCGCTGCGTGACGGCGGAAGCCGAGTACGAATCGAACGCCCCGAGCATCGCGAATGTCGATAAGCGCGGCTACATCGAAGCGGGCGAGAACCCCGGCGAAGCGGCGATGCTCGTGCGCTACCTCGGGCACGTCGCCGTCTGCCGGGTCACGCTGCCGCGGCCGGGGGTGACGTTCGCCCGCCCGCCGGAGGCGAATTTCGTCGATAAGCACGTCTGGAACAAGCTCACCGATCTCGGCATTCCCCCGAGTGGACTGGCCGACGATGCCGAGTTCCTCCGCCGCGTCTTCCTCGACACCATCGGCACCCTGCCGACGGCCGCCGAAGCGCGCGAGTTCCTCGCGAGCACGGCGGCGGACAAGCGGGCCAAGCTCATCGACAAGCTGCTCGAGCGCCCGGAGTACGCCGATTACTGGTCGATGAAGTGGGCCGACTTGCTGCGTGTCGACCGCGATGCCGTGACGCCGAAGGCGGCGGTCGCCATGACGCGCTGGCTGCGGCGCGAGTTCGCCGAGAACCGCCCGTTCGACAAGTTCGCCCACGCCGTTCTGACGGCGAAGGGGAATACGGCGAAGGAAGGCCCGGCGGCGCTCTACGCGGCCGTGGCGACTCCGGAAGAGTTGAGCCGGTCGGTCGCGCAGCTCTTCTGCGGGGTGCGCATCGCCTGCGCCCAGTGCCACCACCACCCCTCGGCCAAGTGGGGTCAAGACGACTACTTCGCGCTCGCCGGGTTCTACACCGGCGTGACGCGCAAGGCCCTCCCCGGCGGCGGCACCGCCATCGGCGACGGCCCCGGTGCCGACCTCAAGAACCCGCGCACGGGACTTCTGATCCCGGCCCGCGCCCTCGGCGCGGCCACTCCCGCGAATCTCGTGGCCAACCCCGACCGCCGCACGGCACTGGCCGATTGGATGGTCACACCGGACAACGCTTACTTCGGGCCCTCGATCGCGAATCGACTCTGGGCGCACTACTTCGGCCGGGGTTTGGTGGAACCGCTCGACGACTTCCGCCCGACGAACCCGCCGACAAATGAACCGCTGCTGACCGACCTTTCCAAGCACCTGCGCGACAGCAAGTACGATCTCAAAGCATTCGCCCGGACGCTGCTGAACTCGCGGGCCTACCAGCTTTCATCGAAGCCGGTCGAGGGCAACGCCGACGACGCGCAAAACTTCTCGCACGCTTCGGCGAAGGCGCTCCCGGCCGAAGTGCTGCTCGATGCGATCTCCCGCGCCACCGGGGTTCCGGAGAAGTTCAACGGCTGGCCCGAGGGGGTTCGCGCCATTCAACTGTGGGACAACCGCATCCCGTCGTACTTCTTCCGCATCTTCGGCCGACCCCTGCGCGCAAGCGTCTGCGAGTGCGAGCGCAGCAACGAGCCGAGCATCACGCAGGCGCTGCACCTGATGAACTCCGACGAGATCGGCGAGAAGATCCGTGCCAAGGCCGGCACGGCGAGATCGCTCGCCGATTCGAAGAAGTCCCCGGCCGAGGTGATCGAAGAGCTGTACCTGACGGTGCTGGCCCGGCTGCCGAACGAGAAGGAAAAGGCGACGATGGCCAAAGTCTTCGCGGACGCCGGTGCCGATCGCAGAGGTGCGGCGGAGGACGTACTCTGGTCGCTGCTGAACTCGAAGGAGTTTCTCTTCAATCATTGATCGAGGAACCGTGCGCGCACGGTGGCGGTTGCCGATCGGCTTCGCAAGACGAACCGATCCTCCGGCCGTCGCTCGTCCCGAGCAATTAGAGGCATCCGTTCGCTGAGCGAAGGGCGGCACCCTCCCGCTCGCATTCCTTTCTGACCACCGTAACGGCGACGGACGGCGCCGCGGTTCCTCAAGAAACGCGGCACCGTCCGTCGTAGCTATCGGAGCTTCGCCGACAGCCGCTTTACATCGCTGTGGCGGCGGTGACGAGGAGGCCCGCGAGAGCGAGACCTGCGGCAGCCATCCACACCCGCGCACCACACGCCTTTTTACTGCTCGCATTTGATGGCGATCTTGCGCGGCTTCGACGCCTCGCTCTTCGGGCACCGCAGCGACAGCACCCCATTCGCCAGTTTCGCCTCCACCCCGTTGGCATCGACCGCGCACGGCAGGACAATTTGCTGCTCGAATCGCCCGTAGGTGCGGGTGTCGTATCCGGCGTCGGCACGCTCGTTCTTCCGCTCGCCGCGGACGATCAGGCTGCCTTCGTGTACGGAGACATCGATGTCCTTGTCCGTGAAGCCGGGGGCATCGATCTCCAAGTAGACGCTCTGCTCGTCGTCCCACATCGTGAGGGGCATGGCCGACCACGCCGGGGCGTTCATGAGCGGGCCGAAGAAGCGGTCGGCATCGAGCAGTCGCTCGAACAGGGTGCTGAGGCGGTTGGCGGGCGTCCCGGAGGTCGGAACCAAAGCCGAACCGCTGTTGCGAATGGTAGCCAACATCGGAAAACCTCCTCTCAAAGTACACGGGCCACTGTGAAAGAAAATTCGCCTCGCGCCGGGGGCCATCCGGATGCCCGTGCATTCCCGGATCGACTCATCCGACAATCCAGGAAAATGCAAGGTGCGTGCCGATCGATTTGCCTCGTCCCAACTGCTTGTCGATTCAAAGCTATCGGAAAAGGGATCGGACACGCGATTGAAGTCGTTGTCATTCTGGCAGCCGGTGCTCTGCCATCTCGGTTCAGCGCGGATAGAAGGCCGTGCGCCGCGGTGCGACGATCACGGCCGGGTGCGGCTCGACCGCGATGACACTCCGGGTCGCGGGGACTTCGACGTATCGCGTCACGGGCACTTCCACGACTCGCTCGACCGTGCGCGTCACGGGCACTTCGACGACCCGATGCACCGTACGGGTCGGCGCTTCGCGGATCACAATCCTCGTCCGGTTCGCGGCTTCCGCCGACGAACCACCCAGAATCCAGCACGCCACCGCGAGCGGCAGTGATCCCAGAAATCGACTCATGGCTCAGTCCCTCCATCCTCGATACTCGATGATTCCGGCCGTGCCGGATGCCCGGACTCGGGGGAGCAAATCTGCGGCCAGAAGGCCGATGTGCAAAAGGATCGCGCGTCGGGAATCGGCCCGACGGCCGCGTGGAGCGACCGAACAGGCTGCGCCCCTCACTTCGCGGGAAACGCGACGCGCACCGCCGTCTCGGAGATCACGGGTAAATTCCCCGGCTGCACGGCCGTGCCGCGGATCGTGAAGGACTGTTCTCCGATCGGCTTTCCCGGCGCGACCGAGATGCGGAACTCCGCTTCGCTCTGCCCCGGCTTCACGATCACCGGCTCGGCCTTCGCCGCGTCGCCGAGTTCACCGGGAACCAGTTCGAGCTTCACCGGTTCGACGAGCCGCGCGGAGCGGGCAAGCCGGATGCGCACGACGATCGGCTCGCCCGGCTTCGCCGCCAGTTCCCCGTCGGCGTGCGACAGCTTCAGCAGCGCCCCTTCCATCGTCATGGTCACGAAGCCGTCGATGGGCGCGAGCAGAGTGCGCACGGTACCCTTCGGGTCGGCGACCTTCACCTCCGCCATGATCCCCATGCGACTCGTGCGGCTCGTCTCCAACCACTCGGGCATGAAACACGGGTACGCCGCCATCGCCGCGCCGGGCGGCACGACGACATCGCGGCCGGTGATCCCCTGGAGCTGGTACGACTGACGGGCCGACTGTTTCAGCACGATCTCCCCGGCGTAGCCTTCGAGTCGCGTCAGCGCGATGTCGGCCGGGTGGGTCGAACCGCGCGGCACCTTGCGGCCGGTGTCCTTATCGACGGGGGCGCCCTTCACGCGCGGTTTCATCGTCATCGCGATCAGCACTGCGCCGGTCTCTTCCGGCGCTCGGGGTGCGAGGTTGCCGGTGGTGGGCGGAAGCGGCGCGAGTGCGGTGCGCACGGTCGGCTTGCCGCCGACGTCGGCACTCCCGGTGATCGTGATGAACGCCGCTTCGACGGCGGCCGTAGCCGACACGTCGAGCGTGACCGCGAGTTCTGCCTTGTCGATCGGGATGACGAGCGGCGCCGGCCCCGCAGTGATCCCGGCGGGCAACCCGGCAAGTGCGATGGTGATCGGCCCCTTGAAGTTGCCGGTGCGCGTGGCTTTGATCGCGAGCGGCACCTTCGTGCCGAGCGGCGCGCTCAGCTTCTGCGCAGGCACATGCAGCGTGAATCCATCCCTGGGAACACTCGCCGAAACGCGAAAGAGCGCCAGCTTGGAACCGGTGGCACCCGCGGTATCGTTGACGACGACGGTAAAGGTCCCATCGGCGGGTACGGTGAATTCCAAGCTCGCATCGGTGGTGCCGGGGAGGTCATCGTTCATGGCGATCTGTTTGCCGTCCGGGCCGAGCAATCGCAGTGCCAGATCGAGCGGCGAACCGAAGCGCCGAGCTTCCGCGAGGATCGACCAGCGATCCCCCTTCTTCCCCGTCAGCGCGAACTTGGCTACACCGTTGGGCTTGTCGAGCACGCCCGTGATCGCACCGGGCACTGCGAGGGGCACCGCGCCGACCGCTTCGGGCAGATCGCTCAGCGCGAAGGTGTGCGGCACCGCCCCCCCCGGCGTTTCGAGGGTGTAGGGGAAGCTCGCCGCATCACCCGCCGGGAACGCGACCGACTTCTTCACCGATTCCACCGCCGTGCCGCCGGTGGCGAGGCCGATGCCGAGGAACTCGACTTCGCGCGTCGTGCCGCGCTGGCCGGATGCGGGGAGCGTCGCCAGCACGCGCGATCCCGGTCGCACTTCGAGGCGGTAGACGAACGAGCGGTCGCCGGCGTGGTCGATGTCTCGGATCGCGACGGTGTACTCGCCCCCCGCGACGGCCGGGAACGTGAGCGTTGGATCGAAGCCTTCGGTGTCCACCGATTCCGCGACGAGCTTACCTTTGGCGTCGGTCACTTCGAGTACGGCGTTGAAGTTCGACCCGAGCCGGCGTGCCATGAGGTCGCACGTCACCGGGCCGGCCTTCGCGGCCGTGAACTTGTAGCGGTCCACTTCCTCGTTCTTCCAGAGCCGCCCGGACACCGTGACCGGAATCGCCGCGAGCGGTTGGGCGCCGGTGCGCTTCTCGTCTTCCAGCACTTCGACCCCGGTGCCGACGACGAAAAGGCCGGTCGAGGTGGCGCCGTTGGCGTTGGCGGCCTGCCAGCGGATCGGGCCGGCGGGGAGATCGGCTGGGAGGACGAACTTGGCCGGTCGCTCGCGCAGCAGCGGCGGTCCCGTGAGACGACCCTTCGCCCCGAACCAAAAGGGCGGCGGCGGAATGAGGATGTCGCCGGGTGCGCCGAGGATTTCGAGCTTCGCGCGCTTATCGTGGACGAAGAACTGCATATCGGGCGTCCACTCGGTGCCGCCGAGTTGGACGCTCACGGCGGTGCCCGCTTTGCCGCCGGGCGGGTAAGCGTAGCCGACCTCCGGCGCGAGCTGCGCCGTAGCGGGAGCCGCGAGGAGGAGGATCGCGAAGAGGGTGAGGCGTTGGGTCATGGGGATTCCAACCGACGGAGAATCGCTTCGAAGACTGGGCCACCGGGTACGGAGTTCGAAATATCTTCAGCAGTCAGATCCGAGGACACTTCGATAGGCAAGCTTTGGAACTCATCAAGTTCGTCGCGCGAGTCGCCCTTGAGTTGACGAAGACGTTCCATTTCGCGGAAAAACTCCGCGATCACCTGTTCGCGAGTTTTCGGACTTGGATCGCGAGGGAGCGGATGATCGAGTGACATGGCGAACTCCGATAGTGTCCTATCAGTGTGTTGACGGGAGGACCAAATATCTTCCCGACGCGACCTTTCGGAATATTGCCGTTGACTCACCTGCGCAGTCACAGTTCCCCGAAGTGACTTGATCGCAGTGGTCGGATGCTTGTGCGTGTGAGGCATTCTTCACATTCGCTGCGACTGCCAAAAACAATTCCCGCACTTCGCCGAATCCGAGCGTCTTTCCGATGTGGGGATCCATCGCTTCAGCAAGTGGCTTGTGAAGATCACTTTGTATTTTGCTACGGGTTGCACTCATGATCTGGTCCCATCAGCCTCAACGATAAGAACCGGTGGATTTGCACACTGATGGGCCATACCCCTGTCGCCTCACACCAGATCCTTGATCAGCTTGCCGCCGTCTACGATGGGCACCGGCCTCCCTTGCGGGGTGTTGTACACCTTCGTCGTATCGACCCCCATCTGGTTGAGGATCGTCCGCAGCAGATCGGGGACGCTCACCGGCTCCGTCGTCGGGGCCGAGGCCGTCTTGTCGGTCGCGCCGATCACCTGGCCCGGCTTGATGCCGCCGCCCGCGAAGAGCACGCTCTGCGCCATCGACCAGTGATCGCGCCCGGCGTCGTTGTTCACGCGTGGCGTGCGGCCCATTTCGCCCATGAGCACAACGAGCGTCGAATCGAGCAGGCCGCGCTCGTCGAGGTCTTCGATCAGCGCGCTGTAGGCCCGGTCGAGGTGCGGAAACATGTCCTTTTCCAGGCTGGGGAAGATCGTGAAGTGGTGATCCCAGCCGCTGTGATCGACGCCGACGAACCGGCAGCCCGCTTCGACCATCCGCCGGGCGAGCAGCGCGCACTGCCCGAGCGACGTGTGCCCGTAGCGCTCCCGCGTCGCCGGCTTCTCGGCCGAGATGTCGAAGGCCTTCCGCGCCTCGGGCGAGGCAACCAGCTCTTGGGCCTTGCGGTAGTAGGTCGCCATCGTATCGGGCTTCCCCTTCGGCGATGCGCCCTCCGCTTCGGCAAGCAGCTTGCGCCGACGCTCCTGCCGCGCCGCGTCGATTCCGTCGGACGGCTTAAGATCACGGACTTCGAAGTCGGGCTGCGACGGATCGGCATCGATGACGAACGGCGCGTACTCCGAGCCGAAGAAGCCGGGGCCGCCACCCCCCATCATGTGGGGCACGTTGATGTACGGCGGCACGGGCGTCTTGGTGCCGAGTTCGCGGGCGATGATCGACCCGATCGACGGGTAGAGGTGATTGCTCGGAGCCTTCGAATTGCCGTCGGGGAAGTCCGCCTTGTAGCCGGTCATCACGTAGTGGTAGCCGGTGTTGTGGCCGTTGTCGTTGTGGCTGTGGCTGCGCAGCACGGCGTACTTCTTGGCGATCTTGCCGATCTTCGGCAGGTGTTCGCAGATGGGGAAGCCGGGCAGCGCGCTCGCGACAGGCTTGTACGGCCCGCGGATCTCCTTCGGCGCATCGGGCTTCATGTCGAACATGTCGATGTGCGACGGCCCCCCTTCCAAAAAGAGGAAGATGCACGACTTCGCCTTGGCGGCCGTCGGCGTCGCCGCGAGCGCCTGCATCTGCAGGAGCTTCGGCAGCGTGAGGCCGCCGATGAGGCCCGTGGCGCCGAGCTTCAGCATCGCGCGGCGGGTGCGGAAGGCCGAGTGCGGAGTCGGGAGAGTTGCCGGAGTCATGGCGTGATCCCTACGGATGATGCTTCAAAATGATTTCGGCCGGAATGCATCCACCCCGCGTGGAATCATTTCGGAATTCCGATGGAACCGGTGTCGGCCAGAGACTTACGTCCGAAATTGCGTCCCGGTGGGATGATGATTCTACCAAGGGCGGGGCGATGTCGAAAGTGTTTTCCCGATCCGACCGCGATTTTAGCGACTCGTTAATCGGACGTGGCAGCGATGGAACCCTCGGGAGAAAATGACCACGCGGTTGCCGTTCTTCCATTCGCCCGCGAGCGAGGACGGCACTTGAAAAGGACGTCGAGAAGCTGCCAATCGCAGTTCGAGCGGACGGTCGAAACCCACGAGATGGGCATGGCCGCGGAGCTTCCCTTGCTGACCAGGCGGGTTTCCCTTCGCATCCCCCTTCCGCGTGGGATACACTCACTCCACTGCTCTCCCCGCTCCCGTTTCGGCACTTGCCGGAGGCCGCCCATGCCTCGGGTCAAAGCGTTTCTCGATTGCCTCGGCCTCGCCCTCTGCGACAAGGCCCGCAAACCCCTCGCCGGCGTCGGCCGCTTCGGCGACTGCCTCCTCGATGTCGCCAAGGCCACCCTCGACAATGCCCACAAGGAACTTTCCCACGATGCGCTGAAGCAGGCCCTCGCCGACCTCACGACCGTCGGCCCCGAGGAGTACGCCGAGCGGCTCGCGAAACTCGCCGACGGTTTGGCCCGCGTCCACTCGGTCCCCTTCCGCAAGCCGCTGATCGACTACCTCACGCCGATGCCGGGTCTGATCCGCCGGTTCCTCGCGCGGCCGTCCGACCCGGACGGCGTCACGGCCCCCGAAGGATTACAGATTTACAAGCCCGAGGATCTCCTGCTCTTCCTGCCGCCGCATCCGCCGCGCTTCCGGCCGGGGCGGGAACCGAGCGGCTTGGACGGCTGGAAGCTCTCCGAACTCCTCGGTTTCGGGGAGACCTCCGAAACGTGGCTCGCCTACAACCCGGAGGACGAAGCGCTGCCGCCGGTCGCGCTGAAGTTCGCGGTCGAAGACGAGGCGGCGGAGGCGGTGGAGAAGGGGCAGGCGATCTTCGCGGACATCTTCACGCTCGCGGAGGAGTCGGGCATCGTGCCGCTGCAGTCGGTCTTCTTGGAGACGGTGCCGCCGGCACTCGAGTCGGCGTATTTCACGGGGTACGACCTAGCATCGCTCATGTGGGACTGGAAGTGGAAGTTCGATTCGGCGAAGCCGGACGCGTCGTTCAAGCTGATGCGGCGCATCTGCGACATCGTCGGCAAGGCGCACGCGAAGGGGATCGTCCACCGCAATCTGAAACCGAGCAACGTCCGGCTGCACCCGACCGACGGCGGCAAGTTCACCGTCTGGGTCACCGACTTCGGCTGGGGGCAGATCGCCTCGGCGCGGTCGCTGGCACTGGGGCGGACGACGCCGCGCCCGGAGCAGACGCGGCTCTCCTGGCGCGGAGCGTACTCGCCGAACTACGCTTCGCCGCAGCAGACGCGCAAGGACGACCCCGACCCGCGCGACGACGTGTACGCCCTCGGCGTCATCTGGTACCAACTGCTGAAGCGGAACCCGCATGCCTCCGCGCCCGTCGGCCACGAGTGGATCGAAGAGTTCCGCGGCGCGGGTGTGACGGACGCCCAAGCGCACCTGCTGAACGCGTGCCTCGGCACGCGGCCCGACAAGCGCCCGGCGAATGCCATCGAACTGAGCCAGATGCTCGGGGACGCTCCCGCCGGCCCGCCGATGTCGGGGAACGACGGATCGAAGCTGATCCAGATCAAGCGCTCCGGGGAACACCTCGCGGGACCGGGATCGGGCGGGGTGCGCCCGGACGTGACGGGGCCGGGTTCCGGCGGCAAGCGGCCGACGAAGCTCGGGATGCCGGCGCTGCTGAGCGCATCGGTGGCGACCGCGCCGTCGGTCGGCCTCGGCGGGTTGCCGCGACTCGTGAACAACTCCATCGGAATCACCTTCGCGCTCATCTTGCCGGGGACGTTCCTCATGGGATCGCCCGAAGGGGAGAGCGGCCGGCGCGAGCACGAGAACCCGCAGCACGAGGTGCGCATCACGAAGGCGTTCTACCTCGGAGCGCTCGCCGTCACGCAGGGCCAGTACGAAAAGGTGATGGGGAAGAACCCCTCGGCTTTCAACCGCAACCACTTCGGGGGGAGCGATTACCCCGTCGAAACGCTTTCGTGGGACGACGCGACGCGGTTCTGCGAGCGACTCTCCCTCCTGACGGACGAGCAGATCCACGGGCGGTCGTACCGGCTGCCGACGGAGGCGGAGTGGGAGTACGCCTGCCGCGCGGGGACGACGACGCCCTTCTCCTTCGGCGACAAGATCTCGCCGAAGGAGGTTCACTATGCGGCCGTCGGAGCGTTCGGGAAGTCGGGTGGGCAGGCGCGGACGGTGCCGGTCGGGACGCTGCCTGCGAACGCGTTCGGCCTGCACGACATGCACGGCAACGTGCAGGAGTGGGTGAGCGACTGGTACGACGAGTACTACTACTTCGACAGCCCGTCCGACGATCCGCCCGGGCCGGAGACGGGGACACTCAAAGTTGTGCGCGGCGGCTGCTTCACGATGTTCGGCAGCGATTGCCGCAGCGCGGCGAGAAGGGGGCACTCGCCGACCGGCCCGAGCAATACGGTCGGCTTCCGCGTGGTGCTGGAAGTGGGGCGGTGAGGACGGTCGAGGCAGGCGGTGTATAATCGCAGGCGGAGGAGAACACGAATGCCGCTTCGCGATCACTTCCGCTCGCCCGTGAACGATACCCACTCGTGGGACGAAGTCCACGGCCAGTGGCCGGGGGAAATCGTCCGCAGTTTGGCCAAGGTTCTGCCGCCGGGCTTCCGCGCCGCTCCGAAGGTGCATCTCGGCTCGCCGTTCGAAGTGGACGTTAGCACCTACGATCTCGACTCCCGCGACCCGGCTGCGGCGCTCGGCGCGGGCGGGACGGCGACGGTCACCGCGCTGTCGCCCACGCTCACCGTGGAGGCCGACCTCTCCGAACAAGACGAGTACGAAGTCCGCATCTACGACTCGGATCGCGGCCGGCTCCTCGTCGCCGCCATCGAGATCGTCAGCCCGTCGAACAAGGATCGGCCTGAGACGCGCAGGGCCTTCGTCGGCAAAGTCGCGGCGCTCCTCCAGAAAGATGTCTGCGTCTCCGTCGTCGATCTCGTCAGCATCCGGCAGGCGAACCTGTATTCCGAGCTGCTCGAACTGCTCGGCCGCAGCGACCCGGCGCTCGGCCCGACTCCGCCCCATCTGTACGCCGTCACGCTCCGCTCGCGCAAACCGCCGAAGCGCCGTCCGCTGCTCGATGCGTGGTTCTATCCGATGGCCGTCGGCCAACCGCTGCCGACGCTCCCGATC